>ENA-OXEE01000313-OXEE01000313.1-human-gut-metagenome-genome-assembly--contig:-NODE-313-length-26863-cov-25.315_pt1 | contig 26863 bp, 21 predicted proteins | sample MGYA00249824_ERZ652242 | MGnify/ENA primary metagenome ERZ652242 (study PRJEB26925, sample SAMN05826943) | human gut metagenome | biome: ENVO:2100002; feature: ENVO:00000062; material: ENVO:00002003... | reverse complement strand
AGATGTAGCTCCGTCTCGTGGGCTCGGAGATGTGTATAAGAGACAGCCTTATTATATATAGGTATATAACGCTCCGGACAAGAAACCACTTTGCCCGATGCAAATACCATTCTCTGAATCAAGAACTGAAGCAATACGGCATTCCACACCTGAGATACGGACGCAAAGATTCCTCCGCCTCCCGCATCCTGTGCCTCTTCTGTTTCTCCCGCATCGGCAAATGCGGTTACCTGCTTCCGGTTCCCGGTAGAAAAAGATTTGTTCTTGCTCAATGCCGCATCGGCAATGCTCCGGCATACATGTCCGATAGTCACCGCTTTATGCAGGCTCATAAATGCAGCATAGCCTTTCCGGCTCCAACGGCGGAACCGAATACTGTACGCTTTATATGAACAAACCTTCTTCATTTCATTATTTTATTTAAAACGCAGATTAACGCAGATTTTCGCAAATATAATAATTAAAAATAAATCCGCGTTAATCTGCGAAAATCTGCGTTTCAAAAAACATCAATACGCTACGTTAATATTCCGTTTCATTTCGTCTTCCACTACAGCCATCATGCCTTCCACTTGTGCCAAAGCCAACATACGGCCATGGAACGAATAACCGGCATTGTAACCCTTGTCTTCATCGCCCAACATCGTACGTCCGTGGTCTACACGCATCGGAAGTCCCGGCTTGATTTGTTCGAAGATACGGATTAAGTCGATGACATGGCCGCGTCCTTCCAGATGCGAACTTTCGATGAAGTTTCCGCCCGGCATAGCCGCCGTACTGCGCAAATGTACGAAATGCGTGCGCGAAGCGAACTTCTTCGCCAATTCGCGTGTATCGTTATGCTCGCCTGCACTCAACGAACCAGCACAGAAAGTCAAGCCGTTGTGCGGATTGTCTACAGCATTCAAGAACCAGGCGATATCTTCTTCATTGGTCACGATACGCGGCAAACCCAAAATTTGGAACGGAGGATCATCGGGATGCACACACATGTTCACACCATACTCTTCACACACCGGCATAATGGCAGACAAGAAATAACGCATATTCTCACGCAAAGCGGCGCGGTCGATTCCGTCGTACAAAGCCAACAGGTTGCGGAAGATAGCCACCGGATTCTCGTCGCCTTCCTTGATGTTTCCGTTTACGAATCCTTGCGTCTTCACGATAATCGAGTCAATCAGTTCGTCCTTTTCGGCTTCGGTAATCATCTTGTCCAGCTCTGCCACTTTACGCAGTTCTTCTTCCGTATAATCGGCTTCAGCGCCCTTGCGCTTCAGAATCATCGTATCGAAATAAGCGAAACGCACCCGGTCGAAATACAACGAACTGGAACCGTCTGCCCATGGATGTTGCAGGTCGGTACGCACCCAGTCGATAACCGGCATGAAGTTATAGCAAATGGTCTTGATGCCGCATTTACCCAAATTGGCAAGGCTCACCTTGTAATTTTCAATCAATTGGTCACGCTCCGGACCTGCATATTTGATAGCCTCGCATACCGGAAGACTCTCTACTACCGACCAGCGCAAACCGTACGATTCGATGTACGACTTCAGGTCATTGATGGCTTCTACGGTCCATATTTCACCGTTCGGCACATCGTGAAGTGCAGTTACAATACCTTCTACTCCAATTTGTCTCAGCATAGGAAGCGTAATTTTATCTTTCTTCCCAAACCATCTCCAAGTTTTTTCCATCATAGTATTTGAGTATTTTGAATTCCTTTAAAAGACGGCGCAAGTTATCAAGAATCTTCGAAACACGCAAATGTACGTCCCATTTATTTGCCTCCGAAAAGTAATATATACTGCATACGCAGTTTCAATGCACTGAAACCGTCGTAGAAGATAGCTTACTTTGCCAACGCAGTATATATTCGTTTTCGAAGGCATATCTATTTGCCAAGTGCTCTTAGCAAAACGAGAGGTTCTCTTTTAAAAATAGTGAAATATTTCCGTAATTAAGCTGAAAACCCCTTATTCTTAACCATATTTCCTGACACAAAGACTCGGATATACAAAGAACTTTTCTATCTTTGCATCGGAAGAAATTCAAAGAATATTTTATCACTTAATTTAAATAATAGAATTATGGAATTTGTAACTAACGAAAAGCTTACCATTGTTGGTGCTGCCGGTATGATCGGTTCTAATATGGCTCAAACTGCCATTATGATGGGTTTGACTCCTAACATCTGTTTGTATGACCCGTATGCTCCGGGCTTGGAAGGCGTAGCTGAAGAATTGTACCACTGCGGTTTCGAAGGCGTAAACGTAACTTTCACTTCAGACATCAAAGAAGCGCTGACTGGTGCTAAATATATCGTCAACTCAGGAGGTGCCGCACGTAAGGCAGGCATGACTCGTGAAGACTTGCTGAAAGGCAACGCTGCTATCGCTGAAGAATTCGGTAAGAACGTAAAAGAATATTGCCCGGACGTAAAACACATCGTAGTTATCTTCAACCCGGCTGACATCACTGGTTTGATTACGTTGTTGTACTCTGGCTTGAAACCTTCACAAGTTACTACATTGGCTGCTTTGGACTCTACTCGTCTGCGTAGCGAATTGGCTAAATACTTCAACGTTCCTATGGACGCTGTTGAAAACTGCCGTACTTACGGTGGTCACGGCGAACAAATGGCTGTGTTCGCTTCTACAGCAAAAGTAAACGGCAAACCGTTGACTGACATCATCGGCACTGACGCATTGAGCAAAGAACAATGGGCAGAAATCCAACAGAAAGTAACTAAAGGTGGTGCAAACATCATCGCATTGCGCGGACGTTCTTCATTCCAAAGCCCGGCTTACGTTTCTATCGAAATGATTGGTGCTGCTATGGGTGGTAAAGCATTCCGTTGGCCTGCTGGTACATACATCTCAAACGACAAGTATGACCACATCATGATGGCATGGGAAACTTCAATCACTGCTGACGGTTGCCACTGCGCTGCGCTGAACGGAACTGCAGAAGAACAAGCTGCTTTGGACAAGAGCTATGCTCACCTCTGCGAATTGCGTGACGAAGTTATCGCTATGGGCGTTCTTCCTGCAATCTCTGAATGGAACAAGCTGAACCCGAACATTAAATAATAATAACGTCGACTTTGTTCTCTGAAAAGAGAAGTGTCCCGCTGACGGAAGTTGGCGGGACATTTTTTTATTCATCAGTGTTCATTCCCTAATTCCAAAGACAAACGTAACAATCCGGCTACAAAATTATGTTTGTTATGATGAATGATATGCAAGGCAGGCTGTAACGAAAGCCACGAAGTAATATGGCAATGAATAGTACATTCAATATCCGTTTCATCCCCATCGGCAAACAGCAACCGATTGAACACAATGCCCGCAGTCATATCATTTCGGGCAATACGATTCATCACCAAACCTCCTCCCCAATATCCATTACATGGAATATCGCGGCTGGTCATAGCAGCACCCTGCCCCAACAAGACCAATTGAGACTTACCCAACAACACTAAAGGTTGTTCCAGCAATCCCCAAAAACCGGTTTCCTTTTCATGGACACTTCCATCCTCGGAAGGCGTTTTCCCATACACATAACCTAGAGTATAACTTGCAGCCTGTTCGCCTTTCGAAGGAAGTTCGTATGAAATACATCCCAGTGTAAACACGCCATCGCTCGAAGGGCAAAAACGAAACTGACGATTGAAAGCATCACTTGCCACACCGTTATAAACACTTGCCTTTAAAGTAAGCCCATTCATCGGAAGACATTCTACGTGAATTCCCATTGCCGAAAGCGGGAAAGTTGCCAATGGATAATTCAAAGAAAGAATCGGATAATCAGCATTGGCTGCACCCGTAAAAAGCCCTGTAGCCGGTGTGGTGAAATAATCGGCATCCACATTACGCAATCCCAACGATACCGAAAAGTATTTGCCAAAAACCTGACGTAAAGAAGCCTGCATCAGACGGAGCGGCTTGTTTTCATCGGTATAAATGTTTGACAAGCCTAAATTATCATTATCTACCGCACCTCCTGCCTGATATGTCGCGATTGCCATTCCTTCGAATGCTGCACCTTTCCACAAACCGACATCTACACCTGCCTCTAAATAATTTATCCACGATGTCTTGCCATTTGTCATGCTCCATTCACCTTCGGTTATTGCTGTTAAATTCCATCCTACACGAGAAGATGTTTCTTGCGCCCACACTACCATTCCGCATAAACAAGCAGCAAGCCCTACTAAAATTCGATACATATTCAATCTTTGTTTTCGGTTGCGGCGCAAAGGTAATGAATTTCTTTGTAACTTTGCAACGTTATGATTGACCAAGCCACCATAGACAGAATCATGGATGCCGCACAGATTGTAGATGTGGTATCCGAGTTCGTCACCCTTCGGAAAAGAGGAGTGAACTACATCGGGCTATGTCCTTTCCACAACGAAAAAACTCCTTCGTTCAGCGTATCGCCCAGCAAAGGAGTATGCAAATGTTTCAGTTGCGGGAAAGGAGGGAACGTAGTGCATTTCATCATGGAGCATGAACAACTCTCCTACTACGAGGCCTTGAAATGGCTGGCAAAGAAATATAACATCGAAATCAAAGAGCGGGAATTGACAGATGAAGAAAAGCAGGCGCATAGTTTGCGCGAAAGCCTGTTCGTGGTCAACCAGTTCGCTTCGGAATATTTTCAAGACATCCTATATAACAACATCGACGGACAACGTATCGGCATGACTTATCTCCGCGGACGTGGTTTCCGTGACGACATTATCAAAAAGTTCCAATTAGGGTACAGCACTGATAACCACAATGCATTGGCACGTGCTGCTATCCAAAAAGGATACAAAGAAGAATTTCTTGTAAAGACAGGCCTATGCTACCGCAAAGAAGACGGAACATTGCGCGACCGCTTTTGGGGACGTGTCATTTTCCCAGTACATACCATTTCAGGAAAAGTCGTGGCATTTGGCGGACGTGTATTAAGTGCTGCTACGAAAAATGTGCAGATGAAATACGTCAACTCGCCCGAATCGGAGATTTACCACAAGAGCCGGGAACTGTATGGCATCTTTTTCGCCAAACAAGCCATCGTTCGGCAAGACCGTTGTTTTCTGGTAGAAGGTTATACCGATGTCATATCCATGCACCAAAGCGGCATCGAGAACGTAGTAGCCTCATCTGGAACTGCACTTACTTCCGACCAAATCCGACTGATTCATCGGTTTACCAACAACATCACGGTGCTCTATGACGGAGATGGAGCCGGTATCAAAGCCAGTATCCGAGGCATTGACATGCTATTGGAAGAAGGGATGAACGTAAAAGTATGTTTGCTCCCCGATGGCGATGACCCCGACAGTTTCGCCCGCAAACACAATGCTACAGATTATCAGGCATATATCAACGACCACGAAGTAGACTTTATCCGTTTCAAGACTAATTTATTAATGGAAGAAGCGGGGAAAGACCCTATCAAACGGGCTTCGCTGATATCAAGCATCGTGAAAAGCATTTCGGTAATACCTGATGCCATTGTACGTTCTGTCTATATCCGTGAATGCAGCCAATTGCTTCAAATGGAAGAGAAAGTGCTGATAGAAGCTACAGCAAAACTCATCGAACAAGCACGTGAAACGAAATTCAAGGAACAGCAGCGCAAGAAGGAACGCGAACAACGTGCCGCAGCCTCCGTTGCCGGACCAATGCAATCTTCTCAACCCATACCCCAAGAGGACGTTCCGATGCCTCAAGTGCCACCCGAACAAGCTGGAAATCAAGAAGTATTACCCGAACAAGTCGCACCTCCTTTCCAACCGGAAGACATTCCTGTACCTGCAGATACCTATCAAACGTTTATCCCTACCAACGGTAACGAACAAAAGGTATTCTATGCCAAAGAAGAAGATTTAGTACGGATGCTCATCCGCTACGGAGAGAAAGTGATGTGCTATGTAGAAAATGAAGAAGGCGAACAAATACCACTCACAGTTACAGAATGCATTGCAACGGGATTGAAAGAAGACGACTTACAGTTCCATGCCCCGTTGCATCGTTTGATTCTACAAGAATGTGAAGCACACCTAAACGACCCGAACTTTAACCCCGAACGGTATTTTATCGCACACCCCGACCCTGCCGTCAGCAAACTGGCTGTAGACTTGATAAGCGACCGTTATCAATTGAGCAAATATCATTCAAAAGGGCAAAAAATTGTAACCGACGAGGAACGTCTCTACGAACTAATTCCTCGTTTACTTCTTGACTTTAAGCTTTCGATTGTAGAGGAAGAGATGAAAAATACCCTTCAGGCACTGACTAATCCGGAAATAGCCAACGATCCACAACGCTGTATGGAGATAATGAAACGCTACAAAGAACTGCAAGAAACACAAAGCGTCATGGCACAACATGCCGGTGACCGTGTGGTACTAAAACTATAACCCATCACGAAATCACAGACCAATTCACGTTCTTTTTCCTCAATTCCTTCAGTTGTTGCCAGATAACGGCATTCTCCGGCAATACACCTTGCGGGTCTGTTTCGAGCAAGTGCTCCGCTACCTCACGCACGTATTGGAGGAGTTGACCGTCACGGGCAATATCAGCAATTTTCAAATCAAATGCCACACCACTTTGCTGCGTACCTTCCAAATCACCCGGTCCACGAAGTTTCAGGTCAGCTTCGGCTATCTCGAAACCATCGTTTGTATCTACCATAATTTGGATGCGTTTACGAGTATCTTCGGTCAGCTTATATCCTGTAACGAGGATGCAATACGACTGGTCGGCTCCACGTCCTACCCTTCCTCTTAGCTGGTGAAGTTGCGACAAACCGAAGCGTTCAGCGTTCTCGATAACCATAACCGAAGCATTGGGCACATTCACTCCGACCTCGATGACGGTAGTTGCTACGAGTATTTGGGTTTCCTTATCAATAAAACGTTGCATTTCCGCATCTTTCTCTGCCGCCTTCATCTTGCCATGTACCTTACTCACCTTATATTCGGGAAAAGCTTCGCACACGTGCAGATAACCGTCTTCCAAGTTCTTAATATCCATCTTTTCGCTTTCCTGAATCAGCGGGTAGACAATATATGCCTGCCTGCCTTCTTGAAGCTGTTTGCGGATAAAGGCGTACAGCACAGCCCTACGGTTATCAAACTGGTGAATAGTCTGTATCGGCTTACGTCCTGGAGGAAGTTCGTCAATCACCGATACATCCAAATCACCGTATAACGTCATGGCAAGTGTACGGGGAATAGGCGTAGCTGTCATCACCAACACATGAGGCGGGCATGTATTCTTCTTCCAAAGCTTGGCACGCTGGGCTACCCCGAAACGATGTTGCTCGTCAATGACCACCAAGCCGAGTGAAGCAAAATTGACAGTATCTTCTATTACGGCATGTGTACCGATAAGTATCTTCACCTCTCCTGCCACTAAATCTTGCAGAATGGTTTCGCGCCGTTTGCCTTTTACGTTTCCCGTTAGCAATTCTACTCGAACCGGCATTCCCGCAAGAAAACGGGTAATGGTTTCGTAATGTTGGTTGGCAAGAATTTCAGTCGGTGCCATCATACACGCCTGATAGCCGTTGTCGAGTGCTATCAGCATCGTCATCAATGCCACAAGTGTTTTCCCGCTCCCTACATCTCCTTGAAGCAAACGGTTCATCTGCCTGCCGCTCTTCATGTCACGGCGCATTTCCTTGATAACCCGCTTCTGTGCTCCGGTTAATTGGAAAGGAAGATTCTGCGCATAAAAGGTATTGAATATTTCACCGACCTTACCGAAGATTAATCCACGGAACTTATTACGACGCTCCAATGTATAACGCAGGATGTTCAACTGTACATAAAAAAGCTCCTCAAACTTCAGACGGTATTGGGCACGCCGAAGCAAATCGGGATTCTGAGGAAAATGAATATTATACAATGCATCGTTTAACGGCATCAAATGATGCTGTTCTATCAATAGCGGACTAAGTGTCTCTTCAATTTCCTCCCGCTGGAGGGCAACAAAAAGATTCTTCATCAACTTCTCTATCGCATGCGAGTTGAGGTTGCTCCGCTTCATTTTTTCGGTTGTATTATAATAAGGTTGAAGCCCCATATTCGAAAGCACCAATTCATCTGCCGGGTCAATATCAGGATGAGCGATGTTGATACGCCCGTTAAATACGGTCGGCTTGCCGAAAACAATGTAAAGCTCGCGTGCCTTGTATTTGCCTTCGATGAATTTCAAGCCTTGAAACCAAACCAAATCGACCACCCCAGTACCATCCGAGAAATGTCCAACCAACCTTCGTTGCCTTCCTTCGCCGAACGTCTCAAAACTCAACACCTGCCCACGCAACTGGATATAAGGCATATTCCCGTCTATCTCGTGGATGTAATACAGCCGACTGCGGTCTACGTATTTATAAGGGAAATAATACAGCAAGTCCTTGAAAGAACGGATATTCAGTTCTTTCTCCAAAATAGCAGCCCGCTGGGGACCTACACCTTGCAAATACTTTATATCACGCAATGACAAGTCGGACATATATTATATCAACATTTCTGCCAGTTTTAAGTCGAACGGTGTAGTCAATTTGATGTTCTCACGATTTCCTTTGACCAATTCCACCCGATGCCCAAACGCTTCTACTACCGAAGCATCATCGGTAAAGGCGGATGTATAAGGCTGAGCATACGCTTGCTTCAACAACGACGCACGAAAAACTTGAGGAGTCTGTACTAATTTATAACGGTCGCGCGGAACGGTTTCGCTTTCTCCGTCTTCCGATATCCAACGGACTGTTTCCACCACATCTATTACAGGAATTGCCGCACCCTTCCGCTCTGCCATCCGATAACATTCCGCTATCACGTCAAGTGACACAAAAGGACGTACTCCGTCGTGCACCCCCACCAAAGCATCTTCTTCCTCCACTAAAGCCAGCCCGTTCTTTACCGAATGGAAACGAGTCTCGCCCCCATCGGCTATCTGATGCGGGAGTGTAAAGGCATACTCTTGACATAAATGTTTCCAATAATCTTGCTGGTCTACCGGAAGCACCACAATCAAATGAATAGCCTTATCGTATGCATAAAAGGCTTCTAAGGTACGCATCAAGACGGGTTTCCCTTTTATCGGAAGAAACTGTTTAGGTATGTCTCCTCCCATACGCAAGCCTTTGCCTCCGGCTACAGCTATCAGATAAGTATTCATAATTTATTCTTATTGACATTGTTTGATGGATGTCCGCATTTTACCAAATTACCTGTAGGGGCAGGGTTTGCCTGCCCAAATGCGCCCACAGATACATACGTTGATGTATTCAGGCGGGCAAACCCCGCCCCTACATTGGCAATTTGCAGATATCCATATATTATATCAATGTATTCTTATTCGGTAAAAAGCATTCCGCCTTTCACTTCTGCCACCTTAGCGGCTCCGGCAAATTTCTCAAGGATAGCGAAGCCGAACATATATGCGGCAGCCGGTCCTTTGCCCAAAATGAAGTTATCGGCAATCTCCACCATATTGCCGGTGTATTCCGCTCCTTCCAGGAACTTGTCGAATCCTGGATAGCAAGTAGCCTTCTTTCCTTTCAGCAAACCACGCTTTCCATAGACCATCGGAGCCGCGCAAATGGCTGCAAGCGGTTTTCCGGCTGCGGCAAAGCTACGCACCAAAGCATCCAACCCTGCATGCGCATCCAAATTGGTCGCACCGGGAAGTCCGCCCGGCAATACAATCATTTCAATGTCTGCTTCGTTCAAGTCTTCTATCAGGCAATCTGCCACAACAGGTACACCGTGTGCACCGATTACAGTGGGTTCACCCATTACAGATACAGTCTTCACACTCAAACCTCCCCGACGCAAGATGTCAAGCGGGAAAAGGGCTTCCACTTCTTCAAAGCCCGTAGCTAAAAAAATGCAAATCGATTTCATACGCTTATTTCAGTTTAAAATAATAAGTAATTGTTCCTGACTGGTTATTCACACCGTCCACTTGATTGAACCTTGCACGGCGTGCCGCTTCTTCTGCCGCACGTCTCAATGCCGGATTCACCGTATTGGTCCGTTTATTTATCTGCGTACTGATTACCCTGCCCGACGGGTCTACCACAATAGTAACCACCACACGTCCTTCGTCTTGCACATTATATACCGGCAAAGGCAAACCTCCAGGACCTAACGAACGTCCGTTCAAGTCGAATACGCCCGATGCTCCGACTCCCGATGTCTTCCCTTCGTTTCCGTTTCCGGTAGGACTTCCTTGATTTCCTTCGCCTTCACTCTTTCCGGTACTGCCCATCTTGGCTCCTTTCCCGAATGCGCCGGCAATCTTACTTGATGCCGCTTGTGCCGCGGCGCGTTCTGCTTCGGCACGCTTTTCAGCTTCGGTCTTTTCCTTCGGTTTCGGACGCTCTTCCGTTACTTCCTCCTTCACGACCGGCTTTTCTTTTCGTTGCTGTTCTTGCCGGGGCTCTTCTTTTTTCACTTGCAAAGAAGGTTCGTCGGTTTGAGTTATCAACGGCTGTTCGTCTCCACCGTCAGGCAAAGACGCTTCCGATTCCGATGCCGCAGGCTGAGGAAGCAAGTCCACTTCAGTCAAGGTATAAGGGTCAGCATCGCCTTGTCCCATATCGCTGTCTCCCAACATAACGGGCACACCACCCTCTTCCTGCTTTTCGGGAAGGACAAGCACATACAAGAACAAAAACACGAGGACTGCAACATGCAGCACCACGGTTCCGATTATTCCGATTATCTTGCTTCGTTTCACAATTCTTGTTTTATTTGGAAGTTAAAAAGGAGTTATGCTTCGCAGGAGTTATGCTTCGCAGGAGTTAAAAGCCAATACTCATCCTGTCGTAGTAAAACTATTGGTCTCTAACTCCTTGAAATAACTCCTTTTTACTCCCTGAAATAACTCCTAAAATTTAATTTACTCTTTATCCGGTCTCCGCGTAGCAAGCACCATTTTATAATGGTTTTCGTTAGCTATGTTCAACACCCGTATGATTTCCCGATACGGAATTGACTCATCGGCATACAATGCTACATACATTTCCGGTTCTCTCGCGGCACATTCCCGTAAGAAGGAAGGCACTTCATCCAGCGATAAGGGCATCTCATCATCGTTGCCGAAAGCACCGTAATAATTCAAATCCTTATCTATAATCACCCGTACCATCGGCTTTGCCGAAGTCTGCTCCGAACCTTGAGGCAACAAGACCTTAATGGCATTGGGCGAGACTACCGTAGAAGTAATCATAAAAAATATCAGCAACAGGAAAATGAGGTCGGTCATCGACGACATACTGAAGCTGGGCGATATTTTCTGTCTTCGTTTCAACGCCATAGCTTATCAGTTTTCGTTGGGTTCATTTATCAAGTCCATAAATGCCATCGTGCGGGCTTCCATTTGGCTAACCACTTTATCTACTCGATAGACCAGATGGTTATAGGCGAACATTGCCGCGATGCCGACCACCAAACCACCTACCGTAGTAATCATCGCTTCGTAAATACCGCTTGAAAGCAACGTAATGTCAATGTTATTACCGGCATTCGCCATATTCCAAAAGGCACGCACCATACCGGTTACCGTTCCCAAGAAACCCAACATCGGTGCGCCGCTCGATACTGTTGCGATAATAGCCAAACCATTCTCTAGTTTGGCAACCTCGATATTACCCGTATTCTCAATAGCCGCTTGCACATCCGATACCGGACGTCCCATGCGGGTAATACCTTTCTCAATCATGCGTGCCGACGGAGTATTCACCATCCGGCAATAATTGATAGCGGACTTGATTTCACCCGTCTTGATGTAATCCCGGATACGGTCCATAAACAAAGGGTCTTCCTTTGCCGCCTTGCGGATAGCAAAAGCGCGTTCAAAGAAAACATAAAAGGCAATGACCGACATGATTGCCAATACAATCATAATCCAGCCACCTTTGCATGCCATATCCCATAAATTCATTTCCGGTTCTCCCGAAGCTACAGGAGTCAGTACCGGATTCGTTCCTGCCAATGTGTCGGCGACGGTCTGTGCCGCTGCCAGCAATGTCATAGTCATCATACTCTTTCCAGTTTGTTATTTCTTCGTTGTATTTAATTTTATTATCTTTGCGTCCAACAAAGTGCAAAGTTAGCAGAATTTACGAACAACCTGCTCTCTTTACCGAATAAAGATTGATAAAAAGCTACAAGATATGCAACGGATTCTCAAATTCGCCCTTTTCGGGAACACATACCAGGAACATAAGTCGGCACACGTGACGCACCTGCTCGACATTCTGCGAAGCAAACATGCCGAAATATGCATCAGCAACGACTTCTACGATTTCCTGAAGCAACATACCAAAGCCAATCTGAAAGGATTGAAGATTTTTCAAGGGAATGATTTCAATGCCGATATGGTACTCAGCATCGGAGGAGACGGAACCTTCCTGCGTGCGGCAAGCCGGGTGGGCAAGAAAGAGATTCCTATCTTAGGCATCAATACCGGACGGTTGGGATTCCTTGCCGATGTTTCTCCCAATCAAATGGAAGAAGCTTTCGAAGAAATCTACGAAGGAAAGTACCTTGCCGAACCGCGGCGGGTGTTGCATCTCTCCACCGAAAACCATGTATTGAAAGGTTATCCTTTTGCACTGAATGAGATAGCAGTCTTAAAGCAAGATTCTTCGTCAATGATTACTATCCGTGCCTATATTAATAATGAGTTGCTCTGCACTTATCAGGCAGACGGCCTGATTGTAGCCACACCTACCGGCTCCACCGGTTATTCATTAAGTGTGGGCGGCCCGATTCTTGTCCCTCAAAGCGGTACGATCAGCCTTACCGCCGTAGCTCCGCACAGCCTCAACATACGCCCTATCGTGATACGTGACGAATGGGAAATCATGCTTGACATCGAAAGCCGAAACCATAACTTCCTGATTTCGGTAGACGGGCGAAGCGAGACATGCCGCGAAGGCACCCGCTTGCGCATTACCCGTGCTGACTATTTCGTGCGCATCGTGAAGCGGTGCAACCATACGTTCTTCAATACGCTTCGCGAAAAGATGATGTGGGGAGTAGACGGACGAATGGAACGATTGTGATTACCTCTAAACAAACTGAATATGAACAAACTGAAATCAGCACTTTGTGTATTCTTGCTTGCCTTAGGGCTGCCGATAACGGCAAAGGAATACACCTATCAGGCAGTAGAAGGCGACCTGATGAATACCCGCATCTATACCCTCGACAACGGATTAAAGGTGTACCTGTCGGTCAATGATGAAACCCCACGCATACAGACGTATATCGCCGTACGCACAGGAAGCCGGAACGACCCGCCCGAAACGACCGGACTTGCACACTATCTGGAACATTTGATGTTCAAAGGAACAGAACAATTCGGCACCTCAAATGCAACGGAAGAAGCACCGCTCCTTGATGCGATTGAACAGCATTTCGAAGTGTACCGCACCTTAAAAGATTCGCTCGCCCGCCGGGCTTATTACCACGAGATAGATAGCATCTCGCAACTTGCAGCCCGTTACTTCATCCCGAACGAATATGACAAACTGATGTCATCTATCGGTGCGGAAGGCACCAATGCCTACACCAGCAACGATGTGACCTGCTATGTGGAAAACATCCCTGCCAATGAAGTGGATAACTGGGCACGGATTCAGGCAGACCGATTCCAGAATATGGTTATCCGCGGATTCCATACCGAACTGGAAGCAGTGTATGAAGAATACAACATGGGGCTTGCAAGCGATACAAACAAACTGTTTGACGCCTTAATGGCACTGCTTTTCCCTAACCATCCGTATGGCACGCAAACAACTATCGGTACGCAAGAACATTTGAAAAATCCGTCGATTGTCAATATCAAAAATTACTTTAAGCAATATTACGTGCCCAATAACGTAGCTATCTGTATGGCAGGTGATTTCGACCCCGACCAAGTGATTGACGTTATCGACAAGTATTTCGGAACTTGGGAACCGAATCCCAATCTCTCACAACCCCAATATGCCCCTATTCCCGAACGCACTACACCGAAAGACACTACGGTAGTAGGACAAGAAGCGGAACGCCTCTATATGGCATGGAAATTCGATAAGGCAGCATCGTTTCAGACTGATACGTTGGATGTAATAGCCGATATGCTTAGCAACGGCAAGGCAGGACTCATGGACCTTGACCTCGACCAACAGATGAAATGGTTGGGCGGAGGAGCATTTACCCTTCCGTTTGCCGAATATTCTGGCTTCGTCATTGCCGGATTCCCGAAAGAAGGACAATCACTCGATGATGTAAAGACCTTGCTTCTCGAAGAAATAGACAAACTGAAGAAAGGAGACTTCAACGAAGATTTGCTCAAAGCGGTAATCAACAACAAGAAACTGGCTTATTACACCACCCTTGAAAGCAACGAAGGACGTGCCGACATGTTTGTCAATGCCTTCATCAACCGTCAGGAATGGAGCGATGTGGCAAACCGCATGGACCGCATCTCGAAGATAACCAAACAACAGATAGTAGACTTTGCCAACCGTCATTTCCGCAACAACTACGTAACCGTGTACAAACGCATCGGAAACGACACTTCTATCAAGAAGATAGACAAGCCGCAAATTACCGCTATCCCGACTAACCGCGACATGCAAAGCGCATTTGTAACCGAAATAATCAATTCGAAAACAACCCCTATCCAACCGCGTTTCGTCAATTTTGATAAAGACCTGACCCAAGGAACGACCCAAAACGGCTTGCCAGTGCTTTATGTGAAGAATACCGAAAACGGACGGTTCTCGTTGAATTACTATTTCGACTTCGGTGAGGAAAGCGACAAATGGCTTCCGTATGCAGCCGATTATTTCGAATATCTCGGTACCGACCAAATGAGTGCCGAAGAATTAAAACAAAAATTCTATGAATTGGCATGTGATTTCGACATCAATGTAGGCACCAAGAGCAGCAGCATTGCCCTGCGGGGACTGTCTGAGAATATGTTGCAAGCAATGGCATTAATGGAAAACTTTATTGCTCATGCAAAAGCCGATGCCGAAGCATACGCCCAATATATTGCACTTGAAACCAAATTCCGCAACGATAATAAGCTCAGCCAAGAAAGCAATTTCAATGCATTACGCGCGTATGGCACCTACGGTCCCTATAATCAGGTGCGCAACATTCCTTCCAGCCAAGAGCTGAAAGAAATGAATCCCCAAATGCTGGTTGACAAAATTAAAGCCTTCGGAGGCTACAAACATACCGTATTATATTACGGTCCGATGGAACTGAACGAGCTTATCGCTTCGGTAGATAGCAACCATCCGATAGCCACAAGCCTTGCCGATGCTCCTGCTGGCAAGCCTTATACTTTACAGCCCACTCCGAAAAACGAAGTGTTCATCGCTCCGTATGACGCGAAGAATATTTATATGATACAATACCACAACGAGAACCGTGCGTGGGACGCTACACGCCAGCCGGTTATCGACTTGTTTAATGAATATTTCGGAGGAGGCATGAATACGGTTGTGTTCCAAGAATTGCGCGAAGCCAGAGGATTGGCATATAGTGCCGGAGCCAATTATGCCACTCCAGCCTACAAAGGTATGCCCGAATATGCTATGACGTTCATTATTTCGCAAAATGACAAGATGACCGACTGTATCCGTACATTCAACGAAATCATCGACACCATGCCGCAATCGGACAAGGCATTCGAATTGGCAAAACAAGCATTATTGAAACGTCTCGCTACTGCCCGTACCACAAAAATGGGTATTATCAATGCTTATCTCAATGCCAAACACAAAGGCATTGATTACGACATCAACGAGAAAGTGTACAATGCCGTAACCTCACTGACCTTGGACAACATTGCCCGTTTCGAAAAAGAAGCTATGGCAAACAAGCCTTACCGTTACCTCATCCTTGGCAACGAAAAGGAACTTGACATGAAGGCTCTTGAGAAAATCGGTCCGATTAAACGGCTGACTACTGAAGAGATTTTCGGATACTAAATTCAATTGATAATTGATAGTTGAGGGTTGATAGCCTAATCATAACGGATTGCTTTTATAACTCTCAACTATCAATTAATCAAATAAATTTATTTTTGCAACAAAAAATGATACGGAAAATACAACCACAAGACATCCAAGCCATAACCGACATCTATAACTTCTACGTTGCCCATAGCACAGCCACCTTCGACCTCACTCCCCTCACTCTTGCGGAAATGCAAACCAGGCTGGACGCTATCACGGCGCATCACCCTTGCTTCGTATTCGACACAGACGGAGAAATCGCAGGATATTGCTATGCCCATCCATGGAAAGAACGCGCCGCTTATAGCCAAACATGGGAAACCACGGTCTATGTCGCGCCCGGCAAAGAACGGAAAGGAATCGGCAAGCAGCTCATGAACAAACTTATCGAAACCTGCCGCCAAGCCGAATGCCACTCACTAATAGCCTGCATCACCGAAGGAAACGAAGCCAGTTGCCGCCTGCACGAGGTTTTAGGGTTCACCCAAGTCTCCCGTTTCAAAGAAGTAGGATTCAAATTCGGAAAAACATTAGGGATAGTCGACTATCAACTGATTCTCTAAATAATCCCTACGGTCCGCATACCTCCCAAAGAAGAGCCGGCTCCCACTTTAAACGCATACGGCTTCATCAGCCATCGAAGCCGTATGCGTCGGGCAACTCACCCTGCTTCGTAGCCCGATGAAGCCGTATGCATTTTTGTCAGCAAGCAAATGACATACTGGCAGGACCTCGGCGTTTTCTTTTTTCAATGATTTTTCTTACCTTTGTGTATTCTAACAAACGAAAAGACACATGATGAATCTAACAGAACTATACAGCCGTTTCTTGGAATGCGGAACGGTGACTACAGATAGCCGGAATTGTCCGGAAGGCTCGATGTTTATTGCCCTGAAAGGCGAAACATTCAACGGCAATGCCTTTGCCGAACAGGCATTGGCAAAAGGCTGCCGGTATGCGGTAGTAGACGAAGCGGAATATGCCGGCGAACGGTGCATCTTGGTAGACGATTGCCTGAAGACACTCCAGCAACTGGCAAACTACCATCGGAAACAACTGAAAACACCTGTCATCGGCATCACGGGCACAAACGGAAAGACAACAACCAAGGAATTGGTTTCTTCCGTGCTGGGCAAAAAATACAACATCTTGTTTACCCAAGGCAACTTAAACAACCACATCGGCGTCCCCATGACCTTGCTACGCCTAACGAAAGCGCACCAAATGGCAGTAGTAGAAATGGGAGCCAATCATCCGGGCGAAATCAACACACTGGTACACATTGCCGAACCGGATTACGGACTGATTACCAACGTAGGCAAAGCCCACTTATTGGGCTTCGGCTCCTTCGAGGGAGTCATCAAGACCAAAGGTGAATTGTATGATTATCTGCGCGAGAAAGGCAATGCTACCGTCTTTATCCAAAACGAGAACCCGTATCTGAACGGCATCGCCCACGGATTGAATTGCATACGCTACGGACAGACACCCGGACTTTTCATAAGCGGAAAGCTTACGTCTTGCTCTCCTTTCCTCGCCTTCGAATGGACTTCAGGCGAACACACACATCAAGTACAGACCCGCCTCATCGGTTCTTATAACCTCGACAATGCGCTGGCGGCCATCGCCGTAGGCACATATTTCGGAGTTGCAGCCGAAGACATTTGCCAGGCTTTATCCGAATATACGCCTCAAAACAACCGTTCCCAGCTGGTAGACACCGGACATAACCAACTGATAGTAGATGCCTACAATGCCAACCCCACCAGCATGACGGCAGCACTGGAAAACTTCCGTCAGATAAAGACAAGCCCTAAAATGGTCATTTTAGGCGACATGCGGGAATTAGGCGAAGCCAGTTTGATAGAACACCAGAAAATTATCCGTCTCTTAGACGAATATCGTTTCGAACGTGTGCTATTAGTAGGTCCTGAATTTGCCCAAGCCACTTCGGCATACGAACATTTTAATAACGTAGACGAAGTAAAGAAAGCCTTGGAACAAAACAAGCCCGAAGGCTTCACGATTCTGATAAAAGGCTCGAACAGCCTGAAGCTGAGCCTGCTTCCAACAAGTTTATAATCACAAAATAATAACCTTATAACGAACCTATTCCATGAAGACCAAACTCAAACCAATTTCTTTTTGCGGTGCTTTCCTTATGCTTGCCGCAATAGGGGCAAATGCCCAAAGTTACAATTGGATAAGCAGCACAGAAGGGGATGTCTGGCAACAGGCAAAAATCAGTCTCCAAAGTAAACCTACCGGTACGGTTGACCTGACAGTAAACGAAAATGAAAAGATTGTCACGTTCAAGGCATGGGGAACCACCTTTAATGAACTAGACTGGGATGCACTTGGTGTGCTGACCCGCAATGAACAGGATGAAATATTACACAACGTATTTTCGCCCGAAGGTGACTTGCGCATTACCCGTGGACGCATTTCTATGGGAGCAAACGATTATGCCCGCTCTTGGTATAGTTGCGATGAAGTGGAAGGTGATTTCGAATTACGTTACTTTAATATCGACCGTGACAAACAGGCGATTATCCCTTTCATACGTGCGGCTCAGAAGTATAATCCGAAACTGACCTTCTGGATATCTCCTTGGTCTCCACCCAGTTGGATGAAAATACATGGTGATTATCCGGTATTGAGCAGCAAATATAACAACCTTTCGCCCCAATTGGATTACCTGCTCTATGGGAACATAGGCGGAAAGACAGACCCTGACGAAATGAAGTTGACGGGCGAACGAAACGGAAAATTCCCCCGCCAATTAGCGACCACAGATTACATGATACAAGACCCGCGTTATTTGCAAACCTATGCCAATAGCTTCTGCAAGTTCATTGACGCATATAAAGAGCAAGGAATCCCTATCGACATGGTGATTTACCAAAACGAAGCATACAGCTATACGCCTTATCCCGGATGTGCATGGACGGCAGAAGGAACTATCCGCTTCAATAAAGAATACCTCGGACCGACTCTCAAACGTCTGCATCCCGAAGTGAAATTGTACTTGGGCACATTCAATACGAACCGACAAGACCATGTAGAGAAAATCATTGCCGACAAAGAACTTCAAGCCTACATCAGCGGCATGGCTTTCCAATGGGAAGGAAGAGAAGTGCTTCCTTCTATCCGTCAACAACATCCCGAATGGGATTATATCTGTTCGGAAAGCGAATGCGGCTGGGGAAGTTTCGACTGGAAAGCAGGAGAACATACCTTTGAATTGATGAACCATTACCTGGGCAATGGATGCAAAGAATATACATTCTGGAATTTCATCCTGACCGATAACGGTGAAAGCCCCTGGGGCTGGAAGCAGAATGCGTTGATTCGTGTAGACTCGAAGGCACGGACATTTACTTATACGCCTGAATATTATGCCGTAAAGCATTATGCCCATTATATTGGTGCAGGAACGGAAGTGATAGCATACAAGCCGGAAGGTGAGGATAAGAAACCGGTCTTGGTAGTGCGGACTCCAGAAGGGAAATGGGTGGTTATGGCTGGAAACTTCCAAGACACAGAACAATCCTTGACTTTGCAAATCGGGAAACGTTATCTAAACGCTACACTGGCTCCCCATTCAATGCATACATTCGAGATGAGGTAATATTCATAAGGAATTAGGAAGAGTTAAGAGAAGGAGTTGAGAAGTTAGGCTTCTTGGCTCCTTCTTTTTTGCCATAAGACAGGGGCGTAGGGATATTCTGAAATGTATTACCGGTTGGCGGGTGTCATCTTCCCTGATGTTTTCAAATAGGTTATTTGCAGAAGTCAGAAAAACTTGCGAATATTGCAATAAAAAATTGAACTACATAAAAAAAGAAAGCGAACATGAAACGTAAACTCTTATTCCTGCTCTTGTTCTTATGTGGATATAGCATGGCATACCCTCAACTGGTTCAAGTAGGCGAAGGATATAGCAATACCTCGGTCAATACAACGGTTTTCCGAAATAGTTCGTTAGTGACCGATGAAGATGTGCAATACATCTCTTATTATGACCCCAAAGGCTATTTGGTATTAGGGAAACGGAAACTGAACGAATCCGACTGGACCTTGCAACGTTCTCAATATAAGGGCAATGTGGCAGACGCACACAATGTTATCAGTATGATGGTGGATGGCGAAGGTTACATCCATGTGTCTTTCGATCATCATGGGCATCCGCTCAATTATTGCCGAAGCCTAAAGCCCGGTTCATTGGAATTGGGTCCTAAAGAAGCAATGACCGGTACAGATGAGCAGGATGTGACCTATCCGGAGTTTTATAAAATGCCGGAAGGAGACTTGATATTCGTGTACCGTTCGGGAGCTTCGGGACGGGGAAACCTGATTATGAACCGTTATGACCTCGATACCCATAAGTGGGAGAGAGTGCAGGACATCCTGATAGACGGGGAAGGGCAACGCAATGCCTATTGGCAACTCTATGTAGACGAGAAGGGTACGATTCATCTTTCATGGGTATGGCGGGAAACATGGTTGGTGGAGACCAATCATGACTTGTGCTATGCCAGTTCGCCCGATGGAGGAAAAACGTGGTATAAATCTACGGGTGAGAAATACACGCTTCCTATCCGCAAGGACAATGCCGAATATGCATGGCGCATTCCTCAGAATAGTGAGTTGATTAACCAAACCAGCATGTGTACCGATGCCGACGGGCATCCTTACATCGTGACCTATTGGCGGGAAGCGGATTCGGATGTTCCGCAATACCGGGTCGTATGGAACGACGGGAAGCAATGGCAGATGCGTCCGGTGGTGGAACGTACATTGGCATTTTCCCTGAAAGGCGGAGGTACGAAGATGATACCCATTGCCCGTCCGCGTATTGTGGTAGACGGAAACAAGGCATACTTTGTCTTCCGGGATGCCGAAAGGGGAAGCAAAGTTTCCATGGCGTATACCAAGGACTTGAGACAAGGCGAGTGGAAGGTGAAAGACCTGACCGATTTCCCGGTAGAAGCGTGGGAACCCAGCTTGGATACGGAACTCTGGAAACAACAAAAACGCTTGCATCTTTTCGTCCAGACCACTTATCAGGGAGACGGAGAGAAGACCGTTGATAAAGCTCCTACACCGGTTTATGTGTTAGAAGTAGATACGGAGTAGAGTTCATCTGTGTTCCATTAAAAACGCATACGGCTGCGTTGGGCAACACATACGGTTGCGTAGCCCGATGCATGCGGGTGAGTTGCCCGATGCAGCCGTATGCGTTTGCTGATGCAGCCTAATGGGATGAAAAACGAATTTATTAACTTAAACCAATAACGACTATGAAACAAGTATGGAAAGGAGCAATGTTATTCTTGCTCACTTTATTACCTTTTGCGAGTGCGCATGCTAAGCCTACCGAAGCAGAGCAAGTGCGGAAAATCATTGATAAGGTCAATCAGCATTGGCAGGCGACTAATTCGCCCGAAGTGCGTTCCTTTTGGGACAATGCGGCTTATCATACCGGAAATATGGAAGCCTATTTCCTGACCGGAAATGAGGCTTACCGTGCTTATTCCGAAGCATGGGCGAAACATAACGAATGGAAAGGCGCAAAGAGCAATAACCGCGCAGAATGGAAATATTCGTATGGAGAGAGTGATGAGTATGTATTGTTCGGCGATTATCAGATTTGCTTCCAGACCTACGCCGACCTGTATATGCTCGACCCGGATGATTATAAAATCCGCCGGGCACGTGAAGTAATGGAATACGAGATGAGCACTCCCAATCACGATTATTGGTGGTGGAGCGACGGTCTGTACATGGTGATGCCGGTCATGACCAAGCTTTATAAGATTACCCATAATCCTCTCTATTTAGAGAAATTGTATGAATACCTGCTTTACTCGGATAGCATCATGTTCGATAAAGACGAGAACCTGTACTATCGTGACGCGAAGTATGTATATCCGAAGCACAAAAGCCTGAACGGGAAAAAAGACTTTTGGGCACGAGGTGACGGATGGGTATTGGCTGGTCTGGCTAAAGTATTGAAAGACTTGCCCGAAGATTACGAGCACCGTGCTTTCTTTGTAGAAAAGTTCCAAAAAATGGCGAAAGCCGTTGCGGCTATCCAACAACCCGAAGGCTATTGGACCCGAAGCATGATGGACCCTGAACATGCTCCCGGACCGGAAACAAGCGGAACCGCTTTCTTTACCTACGGCATGTTGTGGGGAGTAAATCACGGTTATTTGAATGAAGCAACCTATATGCCCGTCATTCAAAAGGCATGGAAATATCTGTCGGAAAAGGCTTTGCAAAAAGACGGTTCGGTAGGTTATGTACAACCTATTGGCGAAAAAGCAATACCGGGTCAGGTAGTAGACGCGAAGTCTACGGCTAACTTCGGTGTAGGCGCATTCCTCTTGGCAGCTTGCGAATATGTGCGTTATTTGGAAGCATCTACTCAACCCGACCGGGCTTATTGGTGCCGGCTCGCTTATCAAATGGCTGAACCCGTATTGAGCAATATGGCGAAAGGAGAACTCCAAAAGAACATGCAAGTGGAAGTAAGCCCGACATGGGACGGACGCGACAAGCGGGTGACTTATATGGAGTGCTTCGGACGCCTGATGGCAGGTATCGCTCCGTGGTTAACCTTGCCCGATGATGATACCGAAGAAGGAGCCATGCGCAAACAATTGCGTGAATGGGCATTGAAGGCATATACAAATGCGGTAGACCCCAATTCTCCCGATTACTTATTGTGGCGCAATGAAGGACAGCCCTTGGTGGATGCGGCATACGTAGCCGAAAGCTTCCTGCGCGCATTCGACCAATTGTGGATGCCTTTAGACGAAACGACCAAGAAACGCTATATTGAAGAGTTTACCCAGCTTCGACGCATCGACCCGCCTTATACCAACTGGTTGCTTTTCTCGGCGACTATCGAAAGCTTCTTGGCTAAAGCCGGAGCACCGTTCGATATCTATCGCATCAATTCGGCTATCCGTAAAGTGGAAGAATGGTATACAGGAGACGGCTGGTATGCAGACGGACCCTCGTTTGCGTTCGACTATTATAGCAGCTATGTGTTCCACCCCATGTACCTCGAAACTCTTGATGCGTTGATAGATGCCGATAAACATTCACGCCTGGATTATCCCAAATACTATCAGCGTGCCTTGAAACGTGCCCAAAAGTTTAGCTTGATATTGGAACGCTTCATTTCTCCGGAAGGAACTTTCCCTGTATTCGGACGCTCGATTCCTTATCGGATGGCAACGATGCAGCCTTTGGCGCTTATGGCATGGTACAAGGAATTGCCGGCTGGGGTTACTCCGGCTCAAGTGCGTTGTGGATTGACCGCGGTATTGAAACGGATGTTTGCTTCGGGAAATAACTTTAACGAAGGAGGCTTCCTTACTATCGGATTTACGGGCCGCCAGCCTAACATTGCCGATTGGTACACCAATAACGGAAGCCTTTATATGACTTCGCTTGCCTTCCTTCCATTAGGACTTCCTGCATCGGATGCTTTCTGGACCGATGCGCCTCAGGATTGGACTAGCAAGAAAGCTTGGAGCGAACAACCTTTCCCGAAAGATCATCACTGGTCGGATGATATTCAAACAAGAGATTTATACTAACAAATAATAAGAAGTCCTCGCAATTACGGCTCTTTCATTGAAAACACTAAATGGATTCCGCATTTGCCAAATACCTGTAGGGGCAGGGTTTGCCTACCCGAATACATCCACAAATAGAACGGTTGATGTCTTCAGGCGGGCACCCCCCGCCCCTACGGTTAAATGAAAGAGTCGTGATTAAAACCCTAACCGCTTGAACTCGCTTTCAAAATTCGGAGTGAACACGCCTGTGCCCAAGGCGTTGCGGATGTCTTCTAAGGTCCAAAAGCGTCCGCCGTCTAATTCTTCGCTGGGAGTGATTGTGCCGTCGTAGGTCGTGCGATGGCTGAATACCAGTTCTTTTTCGCGGTCGGATTCGAATACATAATGAGTCAATGGTTGAGGCGTGAAGCCGGTGATGCCCAATTCTTCGCGGGCTTCGCGTCTTAATGCCATTTCCACGCTTTCGCCCAAGTCGATATGTCCGCCTACCGAGGTGTCCCATTTGCCCGGCTGTATATCTTTCCATTCGGGACGCTTTTGCAGGAACAGTTCTCCTTGGCTATTGAATACGTGCAGGTGGACTACGGGATGCAGCAATTTGCTTCCGTTATGGCATTCGCCCCGTGTCGCCGCTCCGGTGATATTGCCTTCCTCATCTACGATGGGGAACATTTCTTTGTTGTTGTCGCTTGTCATATTCAGTATTTTTTCAATGCCGCAAATATACGGATTTTCATCTGATTTATCCGATGTTTCCGGATGAATTATCAGGTTGTCCTGCTTTCAGGATATATCCTTTTTTCTTGATAGACTCGATACTTAGCCCTTGGTCGGCTTTCAAGTAATGGCGCAAGTAAGTTATCTGTACGTTCAGGGCTAACGAATTGGCGTAGGCATCGTTTCCCCATACTTGGTTCAGGATCTCTTCGCGGTAAACCACCTGATTTGGGGATTTGAACAGAAGAGAAAGCAGTTCCGACTGGCGGGACGTGACGGTGTATGTGGTGCCGCATACGGTCAGTTCGTTGAGGTCGGGACGGAAGGATGTTTGGCTGACTTGATAGGATGAATTGGTTTCTTCGGAGGCAGAGAAGCGCTCTTGAATCTTAGCTAATAGTTCTTCGGGATAGAAGGGTTTGGGGATGTAGTCGTTTCCTTTCAGACTGAAACCTTTCAGGCGGTCGGAGATTTCGGTGCGGTCGGAAATAAAGAATAGCAGGACTTTCTTGTCCCATAACCGGATTTGGCGGGCGACTTCGAAACCGTTTACTTTCGGCATATTGATATCTAACAATACTAAGTCGGGACGGGACAAGCGGAATTGTGTTAATGTCAGTTCGCCGTCGGGTACGTGTATCACTTCGTAGCCTTCCTTCTCCAGGAAGCGTTTCAAGAACAACGAATAGGTCACATCGTCGTCTGCAAATAAGATTTTCAACGTTTTGTCGTTCATTGCGGTAAGGATATATAAAAGGTGGTGCCTATGCCGGCTTCGCTTTTGATTGTAATTTCGCCTTGATGGGCTTCTACTAAACTCTTCACGTAACTCAATCCCAAGCCAAGCCCCGGAATGCCTTCACGGCGCACCGTCTGGCTCCGGTAGAATTTCTCGAAGACGTGTTTTTGCTCGTCGGCGGAGATTCCTCTGCCGTTATCGCCCACCTCGATGTCTATCCGGTGTGGCTGGCTATGGATGCGGATGTCAATTGTCACGTCCCCTTGTGCGTATTTCACGGCATTCTCCAGCAGGTTGCTGAAGATGTTGCGGATATGCATCTGGTCTGCCCGCATCGGCATCGGGTCTTTGTCGGGCTGGAAATGGACGGTGACGCCTTGCCGTTCGGTTTTCTTTATCAACGGACGGACGAGGGCGTTGAAGTCGAACACGGTGAGGTTGAGCGGAATTTGCTTGAGGTCTCCGTAGGTCATATCGCGCAGTTTCGAGAAATAGGCGGACAAGTTGTCCAGTTCGGTTTGTGCATCACGGACCACTTCTTGCCGTAAGGTCTTGTCACGGCTCATTTCTTCATCCTTCAATACCGACATCAGGATTTTCAGCGACTGCACGGGGCGTTTCAACTCGTGAATCATCGCATGCAGGAAATCGTTACGCAAGCGGTTCAGCCGCACTTGCCCGTGAATGGTCCGCGCCTGATAGATGAGGCAGAGCATCAGGAGGACTGCCCACGCAGCGGAAGCTAACAGCGTCCCGTACATCTGCCCGATGAGTGTGTCCGTCCCGATGCTTCCCGTAATCCGGACATTCTCGTGCTTCAGCGGGTTGATGCCGAAGAGCAACTGGTAAGAAGGGCGGAAGAAGCTCCCGGCGGAAAGGACTTCGGCGTTTACGGCGAGACACTTGTCGGCGGAAGGAAGGATTTGCAGGGTCGGGTCGTCCAGCCGCGTGCGCAAGAAGGTCTCCAGCCGTTTCGGGGTCAGCAGCCCGCGCTCCGCCACGAAATAGCGTGTGCAGCAGGTGCCCCACAGGTCGTAAGGGACCGTGACGGGTATATAGAACGTGTCTTCTTGCAAGGCGAGTTTCTTGTCGAACTTCACAATGCCGTTTTCTACAAAGCTTTCCGGGATAGACGTGTAGGTATCGGTGGCTTGTTTGCCGCCTTCCGTTACCAAGCTGACGACAAACGCTTTGTCCGAAGGCAGTTGCAGCTGTTGCATCAGGTAGTCGCCGCAGGCTTGTTCAATGGCTTCCCGCTTTTCGTTTACCGCTTGACGCAGCGCGTATTGGCACTGTAGGCGGAATCCTATCGCTTGCGCAATCAGAATGGAGAGCGAAGCGATGATAGTGACGAGGTTTATCCAAATAGTCTTCTTCATACGCTTGATTTGTTGCTGATTAAAATGGAACGCAGAGGCGCAAAAGCGCAGAGTTTTCATTTTAGAGAGCAAAGACCACAGAGAAAAACGTTGGCTCCGTGTCCTTTGCTTTCTCTAAAAATAAATCCTTTGCGTTTTTGCGTCTCTGCGTTTCTATCCAAAAGCGACAGCAAAGATAAAGGAAAACCGCAAGATTCGGGCGCACGGACACCGATTCTTTCGGCGGAGTAATAAAATAGTAATATACGCATAATAGAGGCGTAAGGATTATTTTTCGCTTTCGGCAGGATTTGCCGTTCCTTTGCAGTGCGGAAGATTTTAAGCATCGTCCCCAGCGGGGACAATGCCAATCCTGACGGATAAGTGCTTTCCCCAGCGGGGAC
>ENA-OXEE01000310-OXEE01000310.1-human-gut-metagenome-genome-assembly--contig:-NODE-310-length-26954-cov-20.464_pt1 | contig 26954 bp, 22 predicted proteins | sample MGYA00249824_ERZ652242 | MGnify/ENA primary metagenome ERZ652242 (study PRJEB26925, sample SAMN05826943) | human gut metagenome | biome: ENVO:2100002; feature: ENVO:00000062; material: ENVO:00002003... | reverse complement strand
AACCAAGAAAAACAGGACCAGAATCTGTTGTGTTACCATTACACCATAGCCCAAACGAAAAGATTGCCCCCTCCATGGGGTCAACCGGTTTTTAAGGAAGTTGGGCTACTCGGATTCGAACCAAGAAAAACAGGACCAGAATCTGTTGTGTTACCATTACACCATAGCCCAAAATCACTTGTCAAAACCGATGTTTTGATTTTGACGGTGCAAAGGTACAACTTTTCCACAACATAGCAAGTGTTTAAACGAGTTTTTTCAAAAAAAACACAAAAGATTCGAGAATTAGGCTTTAATCTTTCGTGATATACAGAAAAGCAAGTATATTTGTCACGTTTAAATCTTCCTTGCCTAAAAAGGGAGAGTAAGTCAAACTGATTATTATTTAAAAAAAGGACTAAAAGCAGAATGAACGAAACACAAGTATTAGTAGAAAAAATAACAGAAGGAATTCAAGAAAAGAAAGGCAAAAACATTATCATAGCTGACTTAACCGGCATCGAAGACACGATTTGCAAATATTTCATTATTTGTCAGGGAAATTCTCCCAGCCAAGTCCTCGCCATTACAGACTCCGTAAAAGATTATGTAAAAAAATCCACGGGTGAAAAAGTGTATGCCATAGACGGCGCACGAAATGCCCAATGGGTGGCTATGGATTATGGAAACATCATGGTACACATTTTCTTGCCGGAAGTGCGGGCATATTACAAATTGGAGAATCTTTGGGCTGACGCCAAACTGACAAGCATCCCGGATCTCGACTAACATTTTACTTATATAATATATATCATGGACGGAAATAATACAAATAATACGAACAATAATCTGAATAACCCGAATACGAACAAGCCGAAGATCAACGTACCGCGCCCCAATCTGACGTGGTTGTACATTGTGATTGCGCTCACTTTGGGTTTTCTATATCTGTCGAGCGATGAAGGCAGTGCAAGTAAAGAAATAACTTATACCGAATTCAAAGAAATGGTAAGCAAGGGATATGCTAGCAAAATCATTGCTTACGATAACAATACTGTAGAAATGTTCATCAAGCCTGAGCACATTGTAGATGTATTCAAGCAAGAATCAAAGAATGTAGGGAAAAGTCCTGCAGTACATGTGCAAATAGGCTCAATGGAATCGCTGGATAAGTTTCTGGATGAAGAACAAGCCAACGGGCACTTTACCGGCTCTATCAGTTACGAGAAACAGAACAATTACTTTGGAATGATATTTTGGAATATCTTCCCGTTCTTGCTTTTGATAGCCATTTGGTTTTATGCCATGCGACGCATGGGCGGAGGTGCAGGTCCAGGCGGAGCCGGAAGCGTATTCAGCGTAGGCAAAAGCAAAGCACAACTCTTTGAGAAAGGAGCCAACCGCGTAACTTTTAAGGATGTAGCCGGACAAGCTGCAGCCAAGCAAGAGGTACAGGAAATTGTAGACTTTTTGAAAGACCCTGAAAAATATACTAAATTGGGAGGTAAAATTCCCAAAGGCGCTTTGCTGATAGGTCCTCCGGGAACAGGTAAAACATTGCTAGCCAAAGCTGTAGCAGGTGAAGCAGATGTACCTTTCTTCTCGATTTCGGGTTCTGATTTCGTGGAAATGTTTGTAGGTGTAGGTGCTTCGCGTGTACGTGACTTATTCCGCCAAGCCAAAGAAAAGGCGCCTTGCATCATCTTCATCGATGAAATTGATGCTGTAGGACGCGCACGCGGAAAAAACCCCAGCATGGGAGGCAATGACGAACGCGAAAACACATTAAACCAGTTACTGACCGAAATGGACGGATTCGGTTCGAATAGCGGTGTCATTATCTTAGCCGCTACCAACCGAGTAGACATTTTGGACAAAGCTTTGTTGCGCGCCGGACGTTTCGACCGTCAAATCTATGTAGATTTGCCTGACCTGAACGAACGGAAAGAAGTGTTCGGCGTACATTTGCGCCCACTCAAACTAGACAGCACTGTAGATGTAGACCTGTTGGCAAGACAAACGCCCGGATTTAGCGGAGCGGATATCGCCAACGTATGTAATGAAGCAGCACTGATTGCAGCCCGCCATTCGAAAGAATCGGTAGGGAAAGACGACTTTTTGGCAGCTATCGACCGTATCGTAGGCGGGCTGGAAAAGAAAACTAAAGTAATGACAGTTGCGGAAAAACGTGCTATCGCCCTACACGAAGCCGGACATGCCACCGTGTCATGGCTCTTGGAACATGCCAACCCGTTGATTAAAGTAACCATCGTACCGCGTGGACGCGCATTAGGTGCTGCATGGTATTTGCCTGAGGAACGTCAACTTACCACAAAAGAGCAGATGTTGGACGAGATGTGTGCGACACTTGGCGGACGAGCTGCTGAAGAATTGTTTGTAGGACATATCTCTACAGGAGCGATGAATGACTTAGAACGAGTAACGAAACAAGCTTACGGCATGATAGCATACGCAGGCATGAGCGACAAACTTCCGAATCTTTGTTATTATAGCAACAATGACTTCGCTTTCAATAAGCCGTATAGCGAACATACCGCAGAAATCATCGACCAGGAAGTTCAAAAGATGATTAACGAACAATACATGCGTGCCAAAGATATATTGCAACATCATCAGGAAGGGCACAATCAGTTGGCACAATTACTGATTGAGCGCGAAGTCATCTTTGCAGAAGATGTAGAAAAGATTTTCGGCAAACGCCCTTGGGCTTCCCGTTCGGAAGAAATCATGGCAGAAGAAAGCCAGCCTCAACTTCCGGCAAAGGAAGAGCCTAAAGCATTGCCTGAAACCCCGGCTAAAGAAGGGAGTGAACCCCAAAGCGGCACTCCGGGCAAATAAAGCATAACAGAGCCGACCGTAGGGGCGTATCGCATACGCCCGAATGCACCAACTGTATAAGTGGATGTTTTCAGGGCGTATGCGATACGCCCCTACAAGTAATCAATTCAGATTATACACACACTTACCATGAAAAATAACTTTTTACAACGGACTATCACCGGCATTATTTTTGTAGCCGTATTAGTAGGATGTATTTTAGGAGGTCCAATCTCTTTTACCATCCTTTTTGCTATCATCAGTGCACTGACAATCAACGAATTCGGGAATTTAGCCAATGCAACAGGCGAAGTTCAAATCAACAAGCCTATTACCATTCTGGCTGGTGTTTTCTTATTCTTATGTTTCGGCTACATTGGAGTCATACCGGGTTCCAATGAAATATTCATCCCCTACTTGTTCTTAATCATGTACCTGTTCATCAGCGAATTATATAAACAACAGAAGAACCCGATTAATAATTGGGCGTATGCAATGATGAGCCAAATCTACATCGGGCTGTCATTCGCCCTGCTAAACATTCTTGCCTACCATTCAAGTGCAGCCACAAGTGTTTCGCAATATAATCCGATACTGCCTTTATCCATCTTCATATTTACCTGGATAAATGACACGGGAGCTTATTGTACAGGAATGCTTTTCGGCAAACACCGCCTATTCGAACGCATCTCGCCCAAGAAATCATGGGAAGGCTCTATTGGCGGAGCGGTATTTGCCGTTATCGCAGCGATTGTGCTTTCGCAGTTCTTCTTCTTCCTCAATATCTATGAATGGATAGGTTTGGCATTGGTTATTGTAGTATTCGGTACATGGGGAGACCTCGTCGAATCGCTTTTCAAACGTACCTTAGGAATTAAAGATTCTGGAAACATCCTGCCGGGACATGGAGGTATGCTAGACCGTTTCGATAGTACGCTTATGGCTATACCGGCATCGGTCGTTTATCTGTATATCTTAAGTTTGTAATACTTCTCACCACAGAGTTTCATTAGTTAATAATTAATAGTGAATAATGAATAACGATATAAAGACATTCCCCGTTATTAATTGTTAGCTATTAATTATTAACTAAAAAATCACGTATACAATTTCTTCCTGTATGCTTCTAATGCTTGCAACATTTGACAGGCAGCCCGCTCTGACGCTCCTGCCTCCCCTAAGATTTGTATCAGATTGCCGTAATCTTCCAACATTTGTTCACGCTTCTTTCCGCCGGGCAATATCAAAGCAAGTTCACGTTTTACGGCACTGGCACTCATATCTCCTGCAACCAGTTCGGTCACAACCTCTTTTCCAGCAATCAGATTGACCAATGAAACAAAAGGCACTTTCAATACCAACCGGCGCAAAAGAGACACCAGTTTACCTACAGCCGTATAATAACAAACGACTTGGGGAACACGAAAAAGGGCAGTTTCAAGCGTTGCCGTACCGGATGTGACTAAGGCTGCGGTAGCATGCGACAAAAGCTGATAAGTCTCACCAAAAACAATTTCGGTATCTGCATCAATATATTGCCGATAAAACTCCGGTTCAATCCCTGGAGCACCTGCCACAACAAACTGATAATCCGGAAAATTCTGTGCCGCCTGAATCATCAACTTCAAATTATCTTTTATTTCCTGTTTCCGGCTTCCGGCAAGCAAAGCCACTATCGGCTTCTTGCCCCACTGGTGTGCAGACACATATTCATCAAAACTTTCACTGAACCCTTCCTGGAAAGCGGCTACAGCATCCACGCATGGATTACCCACGTAATGAATCGGATAGTTGTATTTCTGATAAAATTCTACCTCAAAAGGCAAAATGGAGAACATCGCATCCACATCATGCTTGATATTTTTAATGCGATATTCTTTCCATGCCCAAATCTTCGGAGAGATATAATAGAATACAGGGATTTGCGTATGAAGCTTGATGTATCGGGCTATCTTCAAATTGAACCCCGGATAATCAACTAAAATCAATACATCCGGATTCCAAGCTTCTATGTCATTCTTACAATAATCCATATTGCGGAGAATAGTCCGTAAATGTAAAAGCACCGGCACAAAACCCATGTATGCCAAACTTTTATAATGCCTTACGCATACACCTCCCGCTTCCGTCATCAAATCACCGCCAAAGAAACGGAACTCTGCTTCCGGGTCTTCCCGACGCAAGGCACGCATCAAATTGGATGCATGCAAATCGCCCGACGCTTCTCCTACAATCAGATAATACTTCATACCTTACACATTAAAATTCCATGTCTTCAGTTCACGCATCACCGTATACGCCGTTACATCAATCTGAGTAGGCGTAATTGCCACATAATTATGCGCCAAAGCCCAATGGTCGGTATCTTCCGCCTTCGGTTCCAAATTAAGGTATTCGCCTGTAAGCCAATAATAATTCCCACCCCTCGGATGGTCTGCCTTCACAAACTCATTTGTCCACACGCCATGCGTCTGGCGGCATATCAACACCCCTTCCAAATCGGGCGTATCGGGGAAATTGACGTTCAGGCAAATCCCTTCGGGCAAGCCTTTCTCTAACGTTTCCTCCACGATGCGGCGCACGTAGGGCAAGACGGGCGAGAAATCGGCGTCAGCCTGATGATTGCACAACGAAAAGCCAATAGACGGAATGCCTTTCAAGCATCCTTCAATCACCACACCCATCGTTCCGGAATAATGCACATTCACCGATGAATTATCACCATGATTAATTCCCCCAATCACTAAATCCGGCTTATCAGGTACAATGGCATGCAAAGCCAGTTTCACACAATCTACCGGTGTGCCCGAACATTTATAGACCGACAATCCGTTTTCTTGTTGAAGCAAAGCACAACGCACCGGATTGGCAGAGGTTATCGCACCGGCAGAACCCGAGCGAGGACCGTCGGGAGCTACTACAATCAAGTCGCCCACCGGACGCAAGGCACGTATCAGTTCATGTATTCCCTTCGCGTTCACGCCGTCATCGTTCGACAGAAGCAAAAGAGGTCTTTTTCTTGTCATATCTACTCCTTTTTATATATAGATTTCCATATATCAGCGGCGCAAAGTTACAACAATTTGCCTAATCGACAAGGATATAATGCTTCTAAAGTAGGATGTATTTCTTATTCCGGACAACTTCATTCTACGTTCCGCCAGCCGGAATGTATATTCCACCGGCTGGAACGTATATTCCGCCAGCCGGAACGTACATTCCGCGGGCTGGAACGTAAAATATAGCTTGCCTTTCCGGTAAACGAAACCGCATTATCCGTTAATTTTACACAAGCAGACATTAAACTTCATGTACCGTATGCCAGAATTACACAAAAATCGCTATCTTTGCCCAGCGAAGTTATTAACAATAGAAGCGAGTTATCAACAGTTTTGCAAAATGTAGCATTTTTGCGATACGCCGTATCGCCAATTATTTGTTACTTCGCAATCAGAATAAACTGATTAATATGGGAAAAATTATTGCAATAGCCAACCAAAAAGGAGGAGTAGGCAAAACTACTACCACCATTAATTTGGCTGCATCATTGGCTACACTCGAAAAGAAAGTATTGGTAATCGACGCTGACCCGCAAGCAAACGCTTCATCGGGACTGGGAGTTGACCTGAAGGAAATCGACTGCTCTATCTACGAATGCCTGATTAACCAAAACGACATACGGGAAGCCATTTACACGACCGATATTGACGGACTGGACATCATTCCTTCTCACATCGACCTTGTAGGGGCAGAAATCGAAATGCTGAACTTGGACAACCGCGAGAAGATAATGAAAAACGCTTTGGCGCCCATGGTGAACGAATACGACTACATCTTGATAGACTGTTCGCCCTCGTTGGGACTTATCACCATCAATGCCCTGACCGCCGCCAACTCGGTGATTATCCCCGTGCAATGTGAATACTTTGCATTGGAAGGCATCAGCAAATTGCTGAATACCATACGGATTATCAAAACCAAGCTGAACCCTTCACTGGAAATTGAAGGATTCCTGCTGACCATGTTTGACTCTCGCCTGCGTTTGGCAAACCAAATATACGACGAAGTGAAACGCCATTTTCAGGAACTGGTGTTCAAAACCATTATCCAACGGAATGTGAAATTAAGCGAAGCTCCAAGCCATGGAATCCCAGCCATCTTGTATGACGCAGATTCGACCGGAGCGAAAAACCATTTGGCACTTGCCAATGAAATTATCAACAAGAACAAATAAAAAAGATTCGTAATTAGGCTAATTAGATATGGCGGTACAAAAGAAATATGCATTAGGAAGAGGGCTTGATGCCTTGATTTCAACAAACGAAGAAATCAAGACATCCGGTTCGTCTTCTATCAACGAGATAGAACTAAGCAAAATATCGGTGAATCCCAATCAACCTCGCCGCGAATTCGACCCCATCGCCTTGCAGGAGTTAGCCGATTCTATTGCCGAAATCGGCATCATCCAGCCCATCACCCTACGCCAGTTGAGTGAAGATTCTTATCAAATTATCGCGGGCGAACGGCGTTACCGCGCTTCTATACAAGCGGGATTAAAAACCATCCCAGCTTATATCCGCACGGCTGACGATGAGAATGTTATGGAAATGGCATTGATAGAAAACATCCAGCGCGAAGACTTGAATTCGCTGGAGATTGCACTTGCCTACCAACATTTGATTGAACAATACGGATTGACCCAAGAACGGTTGAGCGACCGGGTAGGGAAAAAACGCGCTACCATAGCCAATTACCTGCGCCTGCTGAAACTTCCGGCACAGATACAAGTGGCATTGAAGAACAAGGAAATCGACATGGGACACGCACGTGCCTTATTGGCATTGGATGACCCGAAGACGCAAATCCGCATTTTCAATGAAATCATCTCGCAAGGTTATTCGGTACGGAAAGTAGAGGAAATCGTAAAAGCACTTTCTGTAGGCGAAAGTATCGAGTCGGGCGGAAAAAAGATTGTTCCGAAAGGTTCAAAGCTATCCGAAGAATATACCTTATTGCAAAATCATCTGTGCTCTTTCTTCGGAACCAAAGTGCAGCTTTCGTGCAGCAACAAGGGAAAAGGAAAAATCAGCATACCTTTTAATAGTGAAGCTGATTTAGAACGGATTATGGAGATTTTAGATTCGCTGCAACCTAAAGTATAAAAACAGATTGTATTTTGAAAAAGAAACCATTGACATACCTGTTGCCTCTTGTGCTCTTATGCTGTTTCCTGTTCGGGGAAAGTGCAGACGTACATGCACAACGTGCCCGCAAGCATCGTGAAGGATTGCTAAAAGCCGATTCTATACGGGCACAACACGTCGCAGACAGTTTAGCGTTATTAGACACATTAGGCATACCCAAACGGATTACTGATTTGGAAAACCCGGTAGACACAGCACTGCTTGCCAGGCAAAACGACTCTATCCAACAACAAATGCCTGAGATAGAACTAAAAAAGAAAAAATGGATACCCAATTCCAACAGTGCTATTTGGCTTTCGTTAGCTATACCCGGAGCCGGACAAATCTATAACCATAAATATTGGAAATTGCCTATCATCTATGGGGGATTCGTGGGATGTATCTATGCCCTGACATGGAACGGACAGATGTATAAAGACTATTCGCAAGCCTATCAGGACATTATGAGCGATAATCCAGCTAACGACAGCTACATGGACTTCCTGCCTTTGGGGTATACACAAGCAGATGTCATGAACCAGCTCAGCTATTTCCAAGACTTGTTCAGACGAAGAAAAGACCTTTACCGCCGGCAACGGGACTTAAGTATATTCGCATTCATTGGCGTATATCTGCTTTCGGTAATTGATGCGTATGTAGATGCCGAGTTATCTAACTTCGACATCTCCGATGATTTAAGTATGGAATGGCAACCAGCTATATTTAACGATGCACGTTGCGGACTGCCCCAAGGCATCGGCGTGCAATGTAACATTAAATTTTAAAGACCATGAAAAAACTCTTTATTGGAATACTAAGCTTTTTAGGATTTTCTTCCCTCTATGCCCAACAAACGGAAGAAAGCATTACTATCCGTTCTGCATCCGGAGCGGAAGAAGTCATTGACTTGCCTGCTGGCATGATTTCAGAAACAGATAGTTTATACCTGGACTGGATTTCGAAGAACTATATTAATATAGGAGAAAATTGCGACCCTACCGCTGCTAATCCTGAAGTAAGCGATTCTATTTATATGGACCGGCTACAACGTATTCCAGCTATCATTGAAATGCCTTACAATGAAGTAGTACGCAAGTTTATCGACATGTATGCGACCCGTTTGCGCCAAAAAGTGGCATTCATGTTGAGCGCCAACAACTTCTATATGCCAATATTTGAAGAAGCCCTTGATTTATACGACCTTCCATTAGAATTAAAATACCTTCCCATTATCGAATCAGCACTAAATCCCATGGCTGCATCACGCCAAGGGGCTGTAGGATTATGGCAATTCATGCTCAATACAGGAAAAATCTACGGTCTCAAAGTCACCAGTCTGGTAGATGAACGCCGCGACCCTATCAAATCTACACGAGCTGCAGCCAGATACCTCAAAGATTTATATGATATCTATCACGATTGGAATTTGGTACTTGCCGCTTATAATTGCGGTCCTGGAACGATCAACAAAGCCATCCGTCGTGCCGACGGTGAAAAAGATTTTTGGGCACTCTACAATTATCTGCCGAAAGAAACACGCGGCTATGTTCCTGCGTTTATAGCAGCTAATTACATTATGACCTATTATTGCGAACACAATATCAGCCCATTGGAAATGAAAATGCCGGAAGGAACTGATACCATTCATATTTCACGCCCTTTGCATCTACAACAAATCTCATCGGTTTGTAATATCAGCATGGACAAGCTGCGTGCCTTGAATCCCGAATTCAAGAAAGACATCATTCCTGGAAATGAGCAACCATACGCACTTCGCCTGCCTAGCAAAATGATGAGCTATTTCATTGACCATGAAGACAGCATCTATAATTACAAACAAGATACCTATCTTACGCGCCGAAACACTGTAGATATCCCCGAACCCAAAGCCGTCTATCACCGCATCCGCAATGGAGAGACTTTAGGAGGCATCGCACAACGATATGGAGTCAGCGTAGCACAGTTAAGAAGGTTGAACGGCATCCGCGGAAGCAACATCCGAGCAGGAAAATCCATACGTATTCGATAAGTCATGAAGAAAAATAATCCATTCTTCTTGCGAAATTTCTGATTTTTCCTAATTTTGCAATATTGATTAAAGACGGATACCATGACGGACGAAAAATTAACACAAGAGCAAGCCGATGAAAAGCTGATAAACGACGCTTTTCAAGAATTGTTGGACCGATACTTAGAGAGTAAGCATCGCAAAAAAGTTGAAATCATCACCAAAGCGTTCAACTTTGCCCGACAAGCCCATAAAGGCGTAAGACGCCGTTCCGGTGAGCCATACATCTTGCATCCGATAGCTGTGGCACGGATTGCATGTGTGGAAATCGGATTAGGCTCTACCTCTATTTGCTCGGCATTATTACATGATGTCGTAGAAGATACGGACTATACTGTAGAAGACATTGAAAACTTATTCGGACCTAAAATCGCACAGATTGTCGACGGACTGACCAAGATATCCGGAGGTATCTTTGGCGACCGTGCATCAGCACAAGCAGAGAACTTCAAAAAACTGCTATTGACGATGAACGATGATATCCGGGTGATTTTAATCAAGATAGCCGACCGCTTGCATAATATGCGTACCCTTGGTTCCATGCTTCCAAGCAAACAATATAAGATAGCAGGGGAAACGCTTTATATCTATGCGCCTTTGGCAAACCGGTTAGGATTGAACCGCATCAAAACCGAATTGGAAGATTTGAGTTTCAAATACGAACATCCGGAAACTTATAAAGAAATCCAAAGCAAGCTGCAAGCCACTCAGGCTGAACGCGAAAGTGTATTTGCAGAATTTACCGCCCCTATCCGCGAACAGCTGGATAAAATGGGAATCCCTTACCGCATCATTGCGCGTATCAAATCGCCCTATTCCATTTGGAATAAGATGCAAGCCAAACACATCACGTTCGAGGAAATCTATGATATTCTGGCAGTCCGTATCATCTTCAGCCCCCGCAATGAAGAAGAAGAACTTAACGATTGTTTCAATATTTACGTTGCAATCTCCCGCATCTATAAACCGCACCCCGACCGTTTGCGCGATTGGGTAAGCCATCCGAAAGCCAATGGTTATCAGGCTCTGCATGTCACACTTATGAGCAATAAGGGACAATGGATTGAAGTGCAAATCCGTAGCGAACGCATGAACGATGTTGCCGAACAAGGTTTTGCCGCCCATTGGAAATACAAAGCCGGAGGAGGAAGCGAGGACGAAGGCGAACTAAGCAAATGGCTGAAAACTATCAAGGAAATCCTCGACGACCCGCAACCGGATGCCTTGGATTTCTTAGATACCATTAAACTGAATCTGTTTGCTTCCGAAATATTCGTATTTACACCCAAAGGCGAAATCAAGACCATGCCTCAAAACTGTACTGCACTTGATTTTGCGTTCTCTATCCATACGTTCTTGGGAAGCCATTGTATTGGAGCTAAAGTCAACCACAAACTGGTTCCGCTAAGCCATAAACTGCAAAGCGGAGACCAAGTGGAAATCCTGACCTCCAAGTCACAAAAAGTCCAGCCTTCATGGATTAATTATGCCACAACAGCTAAGGCTAAAGCAAAAATCCAAGCCATTTTAAAACGGGAAAACAAAGAACAGCAACAAAAGGGAGAAGAAATTCTTGTACAATTCTTCCAAGAGTTAGGATTGCCTTCAAGCGATGAAAACATCCGGAAACTATGCGAGAAACGCCAAGTAAAGACCTACGATGAACTGACACTTCGTTTGGGACAAGGAGCCATCACGCTGGACGAAACCGACAAAAACGAACTAAAAGAGAAACCGACTCCTACCAATTGGAAAAAATACATCAGCTTTGCCTTTGGCGGAAACAAGCAAAAACAGCAGGAGAATAAAAACACGTCACAACAGAAGCTGAACATAGACAAGAAAGAAGTGCTCAAGCTGACCCCTGACGCTATTCAGAAAAACTACATCCTTGCAGATTGTTGTAAACCGATTCCGGGTGATGATGTATTAGGATACATTGATGATAATAACCGCATCGTCATTCACAAACGCCAGTGTCCGATTGCGTCCCAACTCAAAACCAGTTTCGGAAACCGTTTGATAGCCGTCCAATGGCAAACAGGAAAAGCCTTGGTATTCCCGGTAAATATCTATCTGAAAGGATTAGACGAAATCGGTGTGTTGAATAAACTCACCGAAGTCATCTCGCAACAATTAAACGTAAACATCCATAAATTGATTATCGAATCGGACGAGGGTATTTTCGAATCCCGCATCCAACTTTATGTACATGATGTAGATGACGTCAATACCATCTGCAACAACTTAAAGAAAATCGAGAACATCAAGAAAGTGACCCGTATCGAAAGTTTCGATGATCCGGCAGAATGAATGATAAAACCATTTATGTCAAATAATCCAATTCCTTACGCATACTGACTAACTCGTCTCTGATTCGTTTCAATCGGTTGACGAGTTCAGTCGTATTGCGTACACCTTCCTTATTTTGTTTCAGCAATTGCTTTGCCCCAGCCAGTGTCATTCCTTTTTCTTTTACAAGATAATACACCTGCCGGATATTTTCTATATCCTCTTTCGTGTATTGGCGGATTTTCCCTCCTGCCCGTTTAGGGGAAATATCCGAAAATTCCTTTTCCCAATAACGTATCAACGATTCGTTTACTCCGAACATTTCCGCCACTTCCTTAATTGAATAATACAATTTCAGTTGTTTATTCTGCTTCAAAGCCATTTGCCTTCCTCCAAATTAATCAAACACTTTACCATGATTGGCTGCAATTTCTATCATCTTATCATAATCATCCGCATCCAAATCCATGAAATAATAGTTCACCGGATTCATAATCTGTCCCCGCAAATGCACCTCATAATGCAAATGCGGTCCAGTGCTTTTTCCTGTCGTACCCACTTTGCCGATAGTCTCACCTCGCAATACCTTTTGCCCTACCCGCACATTTATCTCATTCAAATGCGCATAACGGGTCACATACCCGAAACCATGGTCGATAGTAATACATTTGCCATACAATCCTTCCCAACCTGCCGTCTTTACCGTACCGTTTCCCGTAGCATATACAGGCGTACCGATATTAGCGGAGAAATCCATACCTGCATGAAACTTCACCGTTTTATAAATAGGGTCAATCCGTGTTCCATATCCCGAAGCGGTCTGTTTCAAGTTTTTATTGGACACAGGCTGGATAGCAGGCACACACTGAATCATTTCATCGTGTTGCTTACACAAATCCACCACCTCATCGAATGATTTCGACTGGACATACAATTGCCTCGTAAGCACATCCAACTTCTGGGTCGTATTCACCACCAGTTTCGCATTCGCCATATCCATTAATTCCTCATACCGGTTTGTATTCCCGTAACTGGCAGTCCGCAAAGCCCCAGCTACAGGGTCTGCCTGCAAGATAACCCGATACAGATTATCATCACGTTGCTGCAATTGCTGCATCACGTCTAAAGCCTCATCCAAGCGGGTAGACAAAATATGATATTGAGCAAGCAAACGGGAATTTTCCACCCGAAGGTCTTTTTCGGAAGGAGAACCGAAAAGCCACAACAACAAAATAAAACACCCGGCTCCCAGCCCCATTCCGACAAACAAATTACGAAGATAACTCATGAAACGCTGACGTATCGTGGGATATATCCGGTCGTATGTACGTGTCTTCGGGTTGTATATATAATAGACTTTACGCATGCAAATTCTTGTTTTTGAAGAAATTTAATAGGCAAAACTTCAAGTTTTACCCAAAACGTATGGGCAAAAATAATAAAACCAATTATCTTTGCAAATCGATTTTGAGAATATTAACGACAAGATAGTAAGACTTATATGTTGACAGCAAATGAAATCCGCGACTCATTCGTAAAATTCTTTGAGTCAAAAGGACATCAGATTGTGCCTTCTGCACCGATGGTCATCAAAGACGACCCTACGCTGATGTTTACCAATGCAGGTATGAACCAGTTCAAAGACATTATTTTAGGTAATCATCCTGCCAAATATAAACGTGTGACCGACTCGCAGAAATGCTTGCGCGTAAGTGGAAAACATAATGACCTGGAAGAAGTAGGCCATGATACCTACCACCACACCATGTTTGAAATGCTGGGGAACTGGTCATTCGGCGATTATTTCAAGAAAGAAGTGATCGGCTGGGCATGGGAATACCTGGTAGATGTATTGAAAATCGACCCCTCTATCCTTTATGCGACCGTATTCGAAGGAAGTGCCGAAGAAGGGCTGGAACGCGATAACGAAGCTGCCGGATATTGGGAACAATACTTGCCCAAAGACCATATCATTAACGGCAACAAGCACGACAACTTTTGGGAAATGGGAGATACAGGACCCTGCGGACCGTGTTCGGAAATCCATATCGACCTGCGTCCGGAGGAAGAAAAAGCCAAAGTGCCCGGACGTGAATTGGTCAATAAGGACAATCCGTTGGTCATTGAAATCTGGAACCTCGTATTCATGCAATACAACCGGAAAGCAGACGGAAGCCTGGAGCCTCTGCCAGCCAAGGTAATTGATACAGGTATGGGATTCGAACGTCTTTGCATGGCACTGCAAGGAAAGAAATCAAATTACGATACTGATGTATTTCAACCCATTATCAAAGTTATCGGCGACCTGACCGGACTGAACTACGGCAACGACCCGAAAGTAGATGTAGCCATGCGTGTAGTGGCAGACCATATCCGTACTATCGCTTTCTCTATCACCGACGGTCAGCTTCCTTCAAACGCCAAGGCAGGTTACGTTATCCGACGTATCTTACGCCGTGCCGTCCGTTATGCCTATACATTCTTAGGGCAGAAGCAAGCCTTCATGTTCAAACTGGTTCCCGTATTGGTAGAAAACATGGGACAAGCTTATCCCGAACTGAAAGCACAGCAACCGCTTATCGAAAAAGTTATCAAAGAAGAAGAAGAAGCTTTCTTGCGCACACTGGAAACCGGTATCCGCCTGCTTGACAAAGTAATGAAAGACACGAAAGCTGCCGGAAAAACTGAAATCAGTGGCGTAGATGCCTTTACATTATATGATACTTTCGGATTCCCGCTCGATTTGACCGAACTGATTCTTCGCGAAAACGGCATGACGGTCAACGAAGAAGAATTCAACGTAGAAATGCAGAAACAGAAACAACGTGCCCGCAATGCCGCAGCCGTAGAAACAGGCGATTGGGTAGTGCTGGAAGAAGGAGAAACGCATTTCGTAGGTTATGACTATACCGAATACGAAACCCGCATTTTGCGCTACCGCCAAATTAAGCAAAAGAACCAAACGCTCTATCAAATCGTATTGAGCGAGACTCCGTTCTATGCAGAAAGCGGTGGTCAGGTAGGTGATACCGGCGTATTGGTCAGCGAATTCGAAACCATTGACATTATTGATACGAAAAAGGAAAACAACCTTCCGATTCACATTGCCAAACAACTTCCCGAACATCTCGATGCTCCGATGATGGCGTGTGTAGATACCGACAAGCGTGCCGCTTGTGCAGCCAACCACTCTTGTACGCATTTGCTCGATGAAGCATTGCGTCAGGTATTGGGTACTCATGTAGAGCAAAAAGGCTCGTTGGTCACTCCGGAATCGTTGCGTTTCGACTTCTCGCACTTCCAGAAAGTAACACCCGAACAATTGCGCGAAGTAGAACATTTGGTCAATGCCAAGATTCGTGAGAATATCCCATTGACCGAATACCGCAATCTCCCGATTGAAAAAGCTAAAGAACTGGGAGCCATCGCCCTCTTCGGCGAAAAGTACGGCGATGAAGTGCGTGTTGTACAGTTCGGTTCATCTATCGAGTTCTGTGGAGGAACCCATGTATCCGCTACAGGCAAAATCGGTATGGTGAAAATTATTTCCGAAAGTTCGGTTGCAGCAGGCGTACGCCGTATTGAAGCCATTACCGGAGCTAAAGTGGAAGAAATGCTGGATGCCGTACAAGATACCATGAACGACTTGAAAGCCTTGTTCAATAATGCTCCCGACCTGAAAGCAGCCATCGCTAAATATATTGATGAAAATGCCGGGCTGAAGAAACAGGTAGAAGAATTCATGAAAGAAAAAGAAGCTACCGTAAAGGCAAAACTCATTGAGAACGCCAAGGAGATACACGGTGTGAAAGTGATTAAATCCGTTCTCCCGATGCCTGCAGATGCCGTTAAAAACATTGCTTTCCAACTAAAAGGACAATTCACTGAAAACCTGTTTATAGTTATCGGAAGCGTGTACGAGGGCAAACCGATGCTTACCGTCATGATGAGCGATGACCAAGTAAAAGCCGGGCTGAATGCCGGACAATTAGTCCGCGAAGCCGCTAAACTGATTCAAGGAGGCGGAGGAGGACAACCTCATTTCGCTACAGCCGGAGGAAAGAATCCCGACGGATTAATTTCCGCTACAGATAAAGTACTGGAACTAGCAGGATTCTAATCCGCTAAATTCTGATTTTAACAGAACACAGAGACACAAAGACACAGAGAAAAAATTCTTAAAAGCCCTGTGCCTCCGTGTCTCTGTGTTCTATTAATATATTTGCTTAAAATTTCAATCCCCCCGCATACTGAACTCACATCCGCAATACTGCTGGTTATAAAAGTCATATTCTTTGATAATCTGAATGCGGCGCTCACTCAAACCGCCCTTACGCCAATTCTTATCCCACCACGTCACATCCGGATAAGGCTCTACGGCATAACGTCCCGCCTCGTTTATTTGCTCCAGACTTTTCCAACGCGAAGAAGCTAGCGTAGTAGTAATTACAGTAAATCCATGTTCATGAGCATAGCGTGCCGTATCCCGTAAACGCAACTTGAAGCATCGCAAGCAACGCCCTCCCCTTTCAGGCTCGCCCTCAAATCCGTGCACCGCACTACGCCACGCCTCGTGGTCATAATCAGCATCAATGATGTCCAATCCCAATGCTTGTGCATAACGGGTACATTCTTCTTTCCGGATACGATACTCTTCCAATGGATAAATATTCGGATTACAATAATAAACCGTAGGGCGTACCTCATGCTGCATCAAGCATTCGATAATCGCCGATGAGCAAGGCGCACAACACGTATGAAGCAACACACGGTCAGCATTGCCCGGCACCAACCAATCTTCTTTCTTCTTTTTCATTGTACTTCTTTTTTCACTTAATCACCCCTATCTTGTGGCATCTTGAATGCATACGAGTTCATCGAGCTACGTACCCGTATGTGTTGACTGACGAAGCTGGGTGTGTAGCCCGATGAACCCGTATGCATTTTGGCAGCATTCAAATGCCATTTTGACAAGAGTTTTCTTCGAAAGCCTTAATTTCCGCGAGTTTAAAGGCAACATCATGCCGAACATCTTGTCAAAGATATCTATCTACAACCTTCGGTTTCTGTTCTTTAGGACTGTTTAAAATAAAAAACAGGATGACACGGGAATTATAGTCCGGCTATTTCATCCAGCGGGAGTCCGGTTATTTTAGCAATGATTTCCAACGGAATCCCTTCGGCTTTCATGCCACGTGCATTCTGAATATTGCTTTGTTTCATCCCTTCTTTAATTCCTTCTTTAATTCCTTCTTTAATTCCTTCTTTAATTCCTTCTTGCATACCTTTCTCCATACCTTCTTGCATGCCTTTCTCTAGACCTTCTTGCATGCCTTCCTTCATGCCTTTCTCCCTGCCTTCTCGCAATGCATCACTTATCAACGTATTTTCTACCCGCACAGCATCCCAAAAATCATCATACCACCAAAGTTGCGCATCACTGAAAGCAGATTCCTCAACTTGCGTTACGGCTTTGCTGATTTCTGGATTATCCAACAATTCTTGAGGAGCTTGACGCGTCTGTTCGTTTATTTCTGTCAGATACCGAAGCCAAAGCACAGCCATCTTCTTACCCTTGAAATCCTTGGGAGTGAATTTAGGAAGCTCTACGAAAATAAAGCGCAACCCTTCGATTACTTTATCCGTATGCTCCACCTGCACGATTTTGTAGTCGTGATAAGCATCGGGAATATCCGGAAGGAAAATATCATTCACCAAATTGAGCGAATAAACAGGTTGGAGTAGTTCGTATTTACTTTCCCTACCACCTAGTTGACGTACATACGCTTTCGAGGCATTAAACAACACACGCTGCATAAATGCGGATGACCAAAGCATCTGCATCTCTACCAAAAATTGTCTGCCCTGCTTGTCTTTGCACCTCACATCTACGATGCTGTTCTTTTTTAACGGTGTTTCCGGAACCAATTCCGGAGTCAGATATTCAATTTCCTGAATTTCTTCTTCGGGTGTCTCAAAAGGCAGCAATGCGTTAAGCAGGCTAATCACAAGATCGGGGTGCTCGCCGAATACTTTCTTGAAAGTCAGGTCGGCTTTAGGATCCAAGTATCTCATAATCGTTAGTTAAATAAGATTCCATACAAAGTTAAACAAATTTCGCCAGTTAGCCAAGTTCATGGGAAAAATGTTTTTCCTTCATACACCTTTGTTTTATGCATTCAGTTAACCAAACGCAGAGAGGCAAGAATCCGTTCAAATAGGCTCTGGATAGATTCATAAGCGAATTATGAAAGATTTATGCATGCTATTTGCACGATTAAAGAATTGTTTTAACTTATGATTTTACTACATTTGCACTCGTAATTAACTTTAAAATAAAAGATAAGAAAAAGGCAAACGAAGCGTTCATATCCTGCCAGTCTGACAAAAAATCACTACCTTTGCACCTGTTTTCCTTACTTTTTAGGATTAGGCACAGATTTTGTAGGGACGAAAGAAAAGCGAAATAATAAAAATACAATATCATCATGAATACAAAAAATCAGAACGAAGAAGAAGAGTTGAAACAAAACCAGGCTGCTAACGAAGAGGCAGAAGCCCAAGCTGAAGAAACTCAAAATAAAGAAGAAGGTAACGAAAAACTGACCAACGAACAAAAGTTGGAAAAGGAACTGGAAGCCGCCAACAAGGCTATCGAAGAGCAAAAAGACAAATACCTGCGCTTGTCTGCCGAGTTTGACAACTACCGCAAACGTACCATGAAGGAAAAAGCCGAACTGATTAAAAACGGAGGAGAAAAGACCATCAGTGCCATCCTTCCGATTTTGGATGACATGGAACGTGCTTTGCAAAACGCGCAAAAGTCGGAAGACATTCAAGCCGTATGCGAAGGCATCGAACTGATATCGCAAAAGTTCCAAAAAGTGCTTGCGCAAGAAGGACTGGAGAAAATGGAACCGGTAGGAGAAGCATTCGATACGGATTTCCACGAAGCGGTAGCATTGGTGCCTGCCCCAAGCGAAGAGCAAAAAGGAAAAGTATTGGATTGCGTACAGACCGGATATAAACTGAATGACAAAGTAATCCGCCACGCGAAAGTTGTAGTTGCACAATAATAAAAGAGTTTGATTGACCATGGCGAAAAGAGATTATTACGAGGTATTAGGTGTTGAGAAGTCTGCCTCTGCAGACGAAATAAAGAAAGCATACCGCAAGAAGGCAATCCAGTATCACCCCGACCGGAATCCGGGTGACAAAGAAGCCGAAGGGAAATTCAAAGAAGCCGCAGAAGCATACGAAGTATTAAGCAATCCGGACAAACGCGCTCGGTATGACCAGTTCGGTTTTGCCGGAGTAGACGGAGCCGCAGGCGGAGGAGGCTTCGGAGGATTCAGCGGAGGAATGTCTATGGACGACATCTTCTCGATGTTCGGAGACATCTTCGGAGGACGAGGAGGCTTTGGAGGATTTGGCGGAGGAAGCCAGCCACGCCAGCGCCGGTACAGAGGTTCCGACTTGCGTGTAAAGGTGAAGCTGAACCTCAAAGAGATTTCTACGGGAGTGGAAAAGAAATTCAAGCTGAAGAAATACGTCCAATGCTCACATTGCCATGGCACCGGAGCCGAAGGAAACAGCGGTGTGGAAACTTGTCCGACTTGTCATGGAACAGGAAGTGTCACCCGTACCCAACAAAGCATCTTCGGCATGATGCAGACCCAAACGGTTTGCCCTCAATGTGGAGGCGAAGGAAAAATCATCAAGAACAAATGTAAGGAATGCGACGGCGAAGGCATCGTTTACGGCGAAGAAGTCGTATCTGTCAAGATACCTGCCGGTGTAGCCGAAGGCATGCAAGTCACTATCAACGGCAAAGGAAATGCGGGCAAGCACAATGGTGTATCGGGCGACCTGTTAGTATTGATTGAAGAAGAGAAGCATCCGGAATTGATACGTGATGAAAGCGATTTGATTTACAACCTGTTATTAAGTGTTCCTACCGCCGCCTTAGGAGGTACGGTAGAAATACCGACCATCGACGGAAAGGCAAAAATCAAGATAGAGCCAGGCACCCAGCCGGGCAAAGTATTACGCCTTCGCGGAAAAGGACTCCCGAAACTTAATAGCTACGGATACAACACCGGCACGGGCGACTTGCTGGTAAACGTAAGTGTCTATATTCCTGAAACATTAAGCAAAGAAGAACGTCAGGCTTTGGAAAAGTGGCAAGAATCGGAAAGCTTCAAGCCCAATATGACTTTAAAAGAAAAAATCTTCAAGAAATTCAGAAGCTTGTTCGAATGAGAGTTCAATAAAACGCAAAGACGCAAAAGCGCAAAGAAATAAAAAATAAAAACGTTGCGCTTTTGCGTCTCTGCGTTTAACCCAATGAGGTTAATCTATGAGAATGTGCGTGAATCTGCGTTAACGCATCCGCATCTATACTCAAATATGCTTATCTTTGAATCCAAAAGATAAAACAAGGACATTATATTATGAAACGGTTAGGACTGATAATTATTTTAATAGGATTCGCTTTTTCCGCGATTCATGCGCAAACGGAACAACAAAACACGCTTGAAACGGAGAAAACCGATGTGGCTTCTCCCGAAATGGTATTATCGGAAGACAGCCTGAGCGTGCCGTTGGCATCTCCCGTTTCATTCTCGAACCAGTTGCGTCCTTTCGGCATGTACGGCATCACCCCATTCGATTACAATTTCGCCACATGGGAATTGCACAAAGGCTTCAATGCTTCTATCGGATTGAATGTGACATTCAGCCCAAGCAAATGGACACCATCGGGAGTCGGATTCGGACAAGATTTCGCGTTCATGTATGCCGTTCCGGTAAGTGACCGGTTGAGTGTAGCCGCCGGACTTTATGCAACCAACATGGATTGGGGATTCCTGCGCTATCGCAATGTAGGCTTTGCCGGAGTCGCCGCATACCGTTTGACTGATAAAATCAGCATTTATGCATACGGAAACAAGTCGTTTATGCCCAACCGTCCGGGGTATTTCTATCCCTTGCCCAATTATACTCCCGACCGTATCGGAGGCATGGTCAACTTCAAGTTAGGCGAAAGCAGTTCGATAAGCATCGGTGTAGAAGGACGGAAAAACGATTATCCGTGGTGGTATTAAAATGTATAAAAACAATGAATTACCAAGAAACCCTTACCTATTTATATACAAGCGCTCCCCTGTTCCAGCAAGTAGGAAAAGACGCCTACAAAGAAGGACTGGAAAACACGTATGCTCTCGATGAATATTTCGGCCATCCGCACCGGAAATTCCATACCATTCATGTAGCCGGCACAAACGGAAAAGGCTCTTGTTCGCATACGCTGGCAGCTATCCTTCAATCGGCTGGCTATCGGGTAGGACTTTACACTTCCCCCCATTTGGTCGACTTCCGCGAACGGATACGCATAAACGGCATTCCGGTTCCACAAGAATTTGTCATCGATTTTGTAGAGAAGCACCGCGCTTTCTTCGAACCTTTGCATCCGTCTTTCTTCGAACTGACCACGGCTATGGCTTTCCTTTATTTTGCCCAACAACAAGTGGACGTAGCGGTTATCGAAGTAGGATTGGGAGGCCGATTGGACTGCACCAATATTATCCAGCCCGATTTATGCGTCATCACCAATATCAGTTTCGACCATACCCAATTCTTGGGAAACACATTAGAGAAAATTGCTTCGGAAAAAGCAGGCATTATCAAGCCCCATACTCCGGTAGTAATTGGTGAAACCACACCCGAAACCAAACCCGTATTCCTTAAAAAAGCCATTTCGGTCAATGCCCCGATTGTGTTTGCCGAAGAAGAAAAACGATTGCGCCAAGCCGATTGGGACGAGAACGGCAATTATATTTACCAGACTACAGACTATACCGACCTGAAAGGCGAACTGGGAGGCTTGTGCCAAGAAAAAAATACCAATACCCTTCTGTCCGCTATCCATCAACTGAGACAAGCCGGATACCGTTTCACCGAATCCGACGTACGGAACGGATTTGCCCAGATATGCGAACTGACCGGATTGAAAGGACGCTGGCAACGATTGGCAAGCCAACCGACCGTAATATGCGACACGGGACATAACGTAGGAGGCATCCAATACATCGTCAAACAATTATCCTATCAACATTATCAACGGTTGCACATCGTAATCGGTATGGTCAACGACAAAGATATTAATGGTGTGCTCACCCTCTTGCCTACCGATGCGACTTATTATTTTACCCAAGCCAGTGTCAAACGTGCCTTGCCTGCCGAAGAGATGAAAAAGCAAGCCTCGGTTCACGGACTTCAGGGAAATGCCTATCCTACAGTAAAGGAAGCATTACAAGCGGCATTGGCTCAAGCAGATAAAGAAGATTTCATTTTTGTCGGAGGAAGTAGCTTTATTGTTGCCGATTTATTAACTACATGTTATACTTCATGAATTATTTAACTAAATTGCTTGTATATCTTGAATAAAATCTTTTTATTTGCATACATTTATTGTTGTAACATCAAAAAAGAAAGATATACAAGATCATGATTAACACATTTTATTATGAAAACAATCTCTGCGGACTGAAACGCAGCGATTTTCAACGTACCATAGACGGTAAAGACGTTGATTTATTCATTCTGAAGAATGACAATGGTGCCGAAATGGCAATCACAAATTATGGGGGTGCCTTATTGGCTATTATGGTGCCGGATAAAGACGGAAACCTTGCGAATGTCATCCAAGGGCATGATACGTTAGACGGGGTAATCCATAGTCCGGAAGCTTTTTTAAGCACCCTAATCGGACGGTATGGGAACCGTATTGCCAAAGGGAAATTCCAATTAGGTGGAGAAGAATACCAACTTGCCATTAACAACGGCCCGAATTCACTTCATGGAGGTCCTACCGGATTCCACGCCCGCGTATGGGATGCAGAACAAACCAGCAAACAAAGTGTTACACTTCGTTATTTATCCAAAGACGGCGAAGAAGGATTCCCCGGAAACCTCAATATACAAGTGATTTACACCTTCACTAACCAAAATGAATTCATTCTGACTTATACGGCAACAACCGACCGCACGACTTTAGTCAATCTTACTCACCATGCATTCTTCAGCCTTTCGGGGATTGCCAATCCGACCCCTAGCGTAGAAAACAACATTCTTACTATCAATGCAGACTTTTATACTCCAATAGACGAAGTATCTATCCCTACTGGAGAAATCCTGAAAGTTGCAGACACCCCTATGGACTTCCGTACTCCGCATACGGTAGGAAGCCGCATCAACGAACCGTTCCAGCAATTAATTAACGGAATCGGATACGACCACAACTATGTGCTCAACAAAGAAGAAGCAGGTACATTGACTTTTGCAGCTAAATGTGTAGAGCCTGAAAGCGGACGTTCGCTCGAAGTTTATACAACCGAACCAGGCGTACAAGTATATACAGCCAACTGGCAAAGCGGTTTCAGCGGATGGCATGGAGCCACTTTCCCGGCACGTAGTGCAATCTGCTTCGAAGCACAACATTTCCCCGACACGCCGAACAAAGGACATTTCCCGTCTGCTGTTCTGAATCCGGGCGAAACCTACCATCAAGTAACCGTATACAAATTTGGCGTAGAAAAATAACTTAATTTACTAACCTCTTAATATACAACCATGAATCAACAAAAACAGAACGGTAATCTCATCGCAATCATCACCATGTTTTTCCTTTTTGCGATGATCTCTTTCGTTACCAATCTTGCCGCCCCGTTCGGCACTATTTGGAAAAACCAATATGCGGGAGCTAACACATTAGGCATGATGGGGAACATGATGAACTTCCTCGCTTATCTGTTTATGGGTATTCCGGCAGGAAACATGCTGGTGAAAATCGGATATAAGAAAACTGCTCTTATCGCAATGGCGGTAGGTTTCTTAGGATTGTTTACCCAGTATCTTTCAAGCTTGATAGGAGCTGATGTAGCAGTATTCAGCATGGGCGAATACAGCATCAAACTGAACTTCATCATCTATTTGCTGGGCGCGTTTATCTGCGGTTTTTGCGTATGTATGCTTAATACAGTCGTAAATCCGATGCTGAATCTGTTAGGCGGTGGAGGTAATAAAGGCAACCAGCTGATTCAAGCCGGCGGTGCCTTGAACTCTTTGTCAGGTACACTGACCCCGTTGTTTGTCGGTGTATTGATTGGAACCGTTACGCCTGAGACTGCGATGTCCGACGTGACTCCTTTGCTTTTCATCGCCATGGGCGTATTCCTCCTTTCCTTTATTGTTATTTTGTTTGTGGCTATTCCCGAACCTCACTTGCATAAAGGAAATGTAAAAGAAGAAAAGTTCAGCCACAGCCCGTGGAGTTTCCGCCATACGGTATTAGGTGTTTTCGGTATCTTCGTTTATGTAGGCATCGAAATCGGTATTCCGGGTACGTTAAACTTCTATTTAGCAGACGCTTCGGATAAAGGGGCAGGCATTTTGTTCAATGGCGCGGCTATCGGTGGAGCCATTGCCGCTATTTATTGGCTGCTCATGTTGGTAGGACGTCTTACGAGTACCATTATCAGTGGAAAAGTTTCTACCCGCACCCAGCTGATTACAGTATCTGCTACAGCTATCCTTTTCATTGTCTTCGCTATCTTTATTCCGAAGAATGTAGGTATCAACGTACCGAAAATCGTTTATGACCCGATTGCCAAGACCTCTGAAATACTGACAGAAGCCAAAGTTCCAGAGGCTACAATCAGTGCGATTATCGCTGACCCGTCAGGTGCAAACCTGCAACAACACGAAGCGGAATTGGCTCAAGCCAACTTGAAATTGTCGGACATCGAAGGTTCATTGAAGACTCCGAAAGTACCGGTGAGCGCTTTGTTCCTCGTACTTTGCGGCTTGTGCACATCCATTATGTGGGGAGGAATCTTCAACCTTGCCGTAGAAGGATTAGGAAAATATACTGCCCAGGCATCCGGTATCTTCATGATGATGGTTGTGGGCGGAGGTATCTTCCCGTTGCTGCAACAAGTCATTTCCGACTCAATTGGCTATATGGCAAGTTATTGGCTCATCGTTGCGATGTTGGCATACCTGCTGTATTATGGACTGATAGGATGTAAAAACGTCAATAAAGACATTCCAGTAGACTAAATTATTTATTAACCCTTTAATTATAAAATACCATGGATATAGATTTTGTAAGAAGCCGCTTCATCAAACACTTTGATGGAACAACAGGAGCTATTTATACTTCACCGGGACGTATCAACCTCATTGGCGAACATACTGATTATAACGGCGGATTCGTATTCCCCGGTGCAGTAGACAAAGGCATTACTGCCGAAATCAAGCCTAACGGAACCGATAAGGTTTGCGCTTATTCAATCGACCTGAAAGATTACGTAGAATTTGGCTTGAAAGAAGAAGATGCTCCAAAGGCAAGTTGGGCACGTTACATTTTCGGTGTATGCCGCGAAATGATTAAACGTGGAGTAGACGTAAAAGGTTTCAATACTGCATTTGCAGGCGATGTTCCATTGGGAGCAGGTATGTCATCTTCTGCAGCACTCGAATCTACCTTTGCATTTGCATTGAACGATTTGTTCGGTGAGAATAAAGTTGACAAGTTCGAATTGGCTAAAGTCGGTCAGGCTACAGAACACAACTATTGCGGTGTAAACTGCGGTATCATGGACCAGTTCGCTTCTGTATTCGGTAAAGAAGGACACTTGATGCGTCTGGATTGCCGTTCACTGGAATACAAGTATTATCCGTTCCGTCCGGAAGGCTATCGTTTGGTTTTGGTTGATTCAGTCGTAAAACACGAATTGGCGTCTTCGGCTTACAACAAACGCCGCCAAAGCTGCGAAAATGTAGTAGCCGCTATCAAGAAGAACCATCCGGAAGTGGAATTCTTGCGCGATTGCAACATGGATATGCTGAACGAAGTGAAAGCAGACGTATCTGAAGAAGACTACAAGCGTGCGGAATATGTCATCGAAGAAATCCAACGTGTATTGGATGTCTGCGATGCTTTGGAATGTGGCGATTATGAAACCGTAGGACAAAAGATGTTCGAAACTCACCACGGCATGAGCAAGCTGTATGAAGTAAGCTGCGAAGAACTCGACTTCCTGAACGACATCGCTTTCGATTGCGGCGTAACAGGCTCGCGCGTCATGGGTGGCGGATTCGGCGGATGCACCATCAACTTGGTTAAGAACGAGTTGTATGAAACATTCATCACCACTGCCAAAGAACAATTCAAGAAGAAATTCGGACGTTCGCCCAAAGTATATGACGTAGTTATCAGTGACGGTTCACACCGTGTTTGCTAAAAAACGCTATTGAAGCTATATAAATCAACTTTCATTAATGTCATCCTGAACATAAGCTTTGCTCAGGATGACATTATTTTTTAAGCATAACATTAAGAGCATATCGATGCCACATCATTATTTCCACTCAACTATAACAAAAACACAGCATCGAACCGTTAACCGTCCAGTTAGACAAAGTAAGTCTCACTAATCCAACAACAGAAAAGAAATGAAATCGATTTAAGCAGATTTCTCACCCATCTTAGATTCTGTCTCTTATACACATCTCCGAGCCCACGAGACGGA
>ENA-OXEE01000305-OXEE01000305.1-human-gut-metagenome-genome-assembly--contig:-NODE-305-length-27235-cov-25.9063_pt1 | contig 27235 bp, 18 predicted proteins | sample MGYA00249824_ERZ652242 | MGnify/ENA primary metagenome ERZ652242 (study PRJEB26925, sample SAMN05826943) | human gut metagenome | biome: ENVO:2100002; feature: ENVO:00000062; material: ENVO:00002003... | reverse complement strand
TATATCAAAATTAGACAATCCGGAAATACGTTTAAAAACAGCCGAATATCTTTCCTCTGGAGGGTATGTACTTGGTTTTTCTATACAAGGAAGAAGTCATATTATAAATAACATACCTTGTCAGGATTATCACGCTTTCAAAGATTTAGGAGATGGTTGGCTTTTAGCTATCACGTCAGACGGAGCAGGTTCTGCACGCGAAGCAGCTCGTGGCTCAAAAGCAAATTGCGAATTAGCGATGAGGCTAGTAAAACAATTGTTGGATGAGAAAAAATGGAAAGAAACTGCTCATTTCCCAACAGAAAAAGAATGGTACATTGAAATAAAGAATGTGTTTGAGGTAATGCAGGCAATTATCATGCGGAGTGCAGCATCCCAAGTAGACAAATATAAAGAAGAACAGGAAAAGGCCTTAAAAATATTGGAAGAGGATTATAATCAGGCGCAGGATGACAAGAAAGCCATATTACAAAAGCAAATAGAAAATTTAAAAGAAAAAATGCAATATCCTCTTGAACCTCGTGATTTTAACGCGACTATTATTTTACTGTTAGTTTCACCTCAGGGAATGATGGCTGCACACATTGGAGATGGAAGAATGGGGTACTTGTCGCAAAATAATATATGGAAACCCTTAATAATCCCTCATAAAGGTGATGAGGCATCTTCTACTGTATTTATTCCTAATAATTGGAATCGTCAATTGAATGTTCCGGCATTTACGATGTCTGATGTCTATTTGCCTGATACTTGTGTAATAAAGGAATTGCCAAAAGCATTTGTTCTGATGAGTGACGGATGCGAAAGTTTTAGTTGGACTTGTAAAGTATATGACAAAGAGCGGAATTTCTATTTTGATAAGAATGAACCTTATGAAAGATTTTTTACTCCTTTAATCGAGCAGCTGAATAGCATAAAGGATAAAGATGAAAAAATCTCTGAAATGATAGATATAGTCAATGTTGGTACAGTTGGCGGGAAAAGAGAATTAGATGACAGGACGATGCTATTAGGAGTATTGTCATAAAAGAAGACAGATGGAAAGCGGTTATTATTTCATATCAGATAAAAAATTGATTCCTTTAGTTTTGGATACAAAACCTTTAGGAAAAGGAGGTCAAGCATATGTATATCGAATAGTTTCTCCTATTGCTTTAGAAAATCATTGTGTTAAAATCTATCATAAGGGATGTTCGAGTGATTTAGTTGAAAGATTACGTTATATGGTAAACCATCCTCCTAAAGTATTGCGAACCTCTGCATTTTGTATTTGTTGGCCTAAGGGGCTTGTTTTTAATAAGAACCAAACTATTGTTGGCTTTTATATGCCAACAGCCTTTACCCATAGCCGTGATTTATATATATTAAGTTATTATGCTAAGGGAAAAACAATAGCTGACAGATTTAGAAAAGATGCAGACTGGTTTGGAAAATATGAACGTAATACCGGTGAAGGTATTTTAAATCGGTTAAAAATGATAGCGAATATATCTCAGGCTTTTTATCAAATACATCAATCTGGAAATTATGTGGCATTAGACATAAAGCCAACGAATATTCTTGCCACTAGTACTGGCAAGATATCAATTGTCGATACGGATTCTTTTCAAATAGCGGAAATAGATAAGATTCTTTTCCCTGGTGCTGCAGCTACGCCTGAATATTGTGCACCAGAATTTGAAGAGCAATTTGCTCAAAAAAGACCATTTACAGTATCTAATGACTTATTTTCGTTATCTGTTATGTTCTACCAAATAATAATGGGGCTTCATCCTTTTACTGGGGCTAGATTACTTCCTCCCTATGACACAGAAGAATATAGTGAATTAAAGTCTGTCATTCACCGTTCTTTATTTATATATGGATGCAATAAAAGATATATAGAAAAACTGAATCCTAATCCCCATGCTTTTTTTGAACGGATGCCAAAAACATTGCAACTGCTATTTATTAGAGCTTTTGACGCCCCTAATTATCGCCCGACAATGGAAGAATGGTATAAGGAATTATTTAAAATAATAACCAGATGAAAATATATATCAAGAAAACGGTATCTTCTAATTTTGAACTATTGGAGACTCCAGACCAAGCTTTAGGCAAGGGAGGGCAAGCACGTGTGTTTAAAATTCAAACAAAAGGTTATAATGATTTTTGTTTGAAGAAATTTATAAGAGAAGAGGATGCAAAGAAAAATTATGATCGAATCGTTTATATGATTCAAAATCCTCCTCAAAATATTATGGGTAGCAAGAGTTTTCGTATTTGTTGGCCAACTGCATTCGCTTATGATTCGCAAAAGAATTTTATTGGATATATTATGCCTTTAGCTTTTCCAGAAAGTCGTGATTTAAAGATTTTGGAAGTCTATAGTCCAAAACCCATATCTCAACAGGCAAGATATAAAAAATATCCCGATTGGTTCGATAAATATGAAATAGATACAGACGAGGGATTAAAGAATCGGATGAAAATGTTATGCAATTGGGCTATCGCTATTTACTCCATACATGCCACACATAAATATGTTATTATAGACTTAAAACCAGAGAATGTATTAGCTACATCTTCTGGTAAAATTTCTATTGTTGATACTGACTCATTTCAAATTTCAGAAAATGGTAGAATCCTTTTTCCTGGAACAGCATTTACACCTGGATATTTCCCACCAGAAGGGAAAAATATAAAAAAAAATAAAGCCCCTTTCCCTATTTCATGTGATTGTTTTGCCGCAGCTGTTTGTTTTTATAAAATTTTGGTTGGTGTTCATCCTTTTGGAGGAATGATAAAAAAAGCCCCTTATAATCAGATAGAAACAGAAGAAGATGCTATAAATGCAGGTTTATTCGCTTTTGGAGATAAAAAACAATTTTTAGATTTTCCAGCATTTAATCTTCATAAGCATTTCGAAAACTTTCCACTAACAATTCAACATCTGTTTAAAAGAGCTTTTGGAAGTAATATCAATGCACGTCCTACTATGGATGAATGGGGAAAGACATTACACGAAGCAATTGTTTCAAATTCTGTCTCTGTCCGTACCGTAATAAAACCTACGCATTCAAATTCTTTTTCCATTCAAATAATAGAAGTGAAATTTGCAGATGTAGACTACAATGGGAGTATAATCAGGTATTATGGGAACAAACTATATTCGGATGTCTCATATTTATCACCTCAAATAACATATAAATCCTTAAAGAACAATTCAAATTTGGAAATTGGATATAAAATATATTCTCCTTCAGGACAATTAGAATATAATTCTTCGATCAAATCAGGATTTACAAGTCTAACACATATTAATTGCACCTCTAATAGTATACAAACTGTAATATTGCCAGGGTGGGGAAATAAAAATAAGACTGCTTATACAGAAACTGGTATATGGCGAATGGAAATTTACGAAGGTGATAAATGTTTATATAAAGCATCTATAGAAATACATCCTATAGTTGCCTCACAATCATCTTATATTCCATCTGCAACTCCACAGACACCTCCTTCGTGGATGTCATCACCTAAACAAGTTGCTAAAAAGAAATCAAAGTGGTGGGCATGGATGTTATTATTTATAAGCATAATTTGGTTAGGCTATCAATTCTGGTACAAAGACTATGCCAAAGACAATGCTGCCCCACATAGTTATGTTTTTGCTACGAACCTTTTCTTACGTTCATCAAAGGAAGCAAATACAGACAATAATCTGTTGGGGACGATGCCGTACGGAACAGAACTGGTTACATATTCGGACGATGGTGAATGGGCATACGTGAAAGCAAACGGGCAAAAGGGATATGTGGCTTCCGATTATCTGCTCAGCACCGAAGATTTTGCATTGCTAAATGGCGTATGGGGCAATGAGGATGCTAAAGAAGTAGTAGAAACATCCAGATGCCGATTGGCTATACTGAATTACCTGAAATCAAACAACTTGAAAACTGGAGAAACAGGGTGGCAGCTGTTTGCCAAACAAAAGGAAATGAAGCCGAACAGTGTGCTTTTCCCATCGCTAAACGACGGGTATGGAAATTACGCCAAATTTGCGTTTATCTTGAAAAACAATGTTACAGGACAACGTAAACTGATATTATATGCTTTCGAAGAAGATGAAACCCCAATATTCCGTTATGAAGAAGATGCGCCTGAAAGCGGAAACATAAAGTCTGTTGCTTATACGAAGTGGAATGATCAATATCGGGTAACTTATTCGAAAAAGAATATCACATACACACCTCCGATACAACAACAAACAGAACAAGAGACCAAACCATTTATCATCCGTTCGGTGGAATTTGCCAATACAGATTATGACGGTAATATTCTAACCGGTTTCGGGAAACAATTATATACAGATGTACAATATCTGAAGCCGCGAATTTCTTACAAGAAACAAAACTCCGCCTCAGAAAGACTGACATTTAAAGTCAAAATCTTACGTCCGGACGGTACACTTGAAAGAAGTTCTTCTTCACCTGCCGGATATACTTTCGAACACACTGTGAATGTTTGGGGAGGAAACGGAATGTGCGAACTGACAGGTTGGGGGAACCGGGAAGGTAACGCTTACCAAGCAGGCAGATACCATTATGAGATATGGCATGAGGAAGAGATGCTGTATTCAACTACGGTTGACATCAAGAAAAAAGAGGCTGTTGCCCCATTAAGCATTTCTTCGGTAGCATTTGCCAATGTGAATTACAATGAATATATCCTGAGAAACTATGGCAGCCAACTGTATTCGGACACTCAATACTTGCGGGCGAAAGTCTCTTATCGGAAACCCACGGCATCTACTGAATCGTTTAAACTGAAAGTGAAAATTTTCAACCCAGACGGTTCGCTTAATCGGGGAAGCGTTTCGCCTGCTGGATATACGTTCGAGACACAGCTTCTTCTTTCTGGCAAAGAAGGCTCTTTCTTGCTGACAGGCTGGGGCAACAAAGAAGGCACAGTGTATACAGCAGGTAATTATCGTTATGAAATTTGGTTGGATGGAACCAAGTTATTGTATGCTACAATGGTAAACATAAAAGACAAACCATAGCAATAACAAAGTAATGTGCGTATGAAAACATTTGTGTGTATAATCGCTTTTTGGTGTTATTGCCTGTTGACGATAGCACAGACCAAATATGAGGTGACTGCCAATACGTACCTCAACATCCGCAGCTATGCCTCGGCTTCTGCACCTGTGTTGGGCACTATTGACAAAGGTGGTGAAGTGGAAGTGTATGAAATAACAGACGGGTGGGCTAAGATCCGTTATGATGAAGGATATGCCTATGTGAGTGCCCAATACCTGAAAAAGGTAAAAAGCGAAGAAGTGCAGTCTTTTTCGGACAAAAGTATATTCAACTTCTCTTCTTGGAAGTTAGGAGACGGAGGAGCAGAATGGATGGTTTTCGTTATCGCGGGCCTTTCGTTGGTATTGTTTTTCATCAGGTTGAACAGAGGAGAAGACAATCCGTTGGAAGGTAATCTGCATGTAGCCAACTGGATTATCTTTTTAGCATTGTCTATTGTAGAGTTGATTTATTTGGCATTGATGGGAAACGATGCTGTATGGTTTTGTATGCCAGATACGGTGGGCTGGGTATGGACGGTGATAGACTTTTTGATATTCGGCTTTATCGTGTTCAACCAGTTTATGTGTTTCTTTAATACATTGGGCGATGTGGCATACAACAGTGGTGGAGGATTTGGTATCAACTGGGGATTGTATTCTTGGGTAGGAGGTGTCATAGCTACAGTTATATGCGCCATTTTTTTCCAGCCTGCATTGTTTTTCGTAGGATTAGCATTTCTTGCATGTCAGATAGTCCAGATAGTGTTGATATTTAGAGGAGTCGTTCCGTATGGAGGATGGGGACAAGCATTCCTTTGTTTTGCGATATATGCATTTGGCTCGTTAGCAACCGTATTGATGTTGGCGCACTTCATCCTTTTACTGATTATTGTACTAGTGACGCTTTTCGCCCTTTATGTAGTAAGCAAATTCAGCAGCCAGTCTTCAAAAAGGCGATGCCGTACTTGCAACCATTATAGTTTTGGGCATTGTTCCCGATATAATCGCTATATCAGTAATGCCGACACAACGTATTGCAATGGATACGAATAACTATATGTATAACATTTAAAAATTTAGTAGTATGGAAAATTCAGACAATGGCTATCAGGCGCATCAGCCTGTACAGCAAACCGTGATTGTGCAACAAGAACAGAAAAAATCAAATGGCATCGGGACAGCCGGGTTCGTCCTCGCATTGATTGGGCTTTTCTTGTGTTGGATTCCTATCTTGGATTGGATTATTTGGCTATTAGGGCTTATCTTTTCTGCTATTGGTGTATTTCGTATACCTCGCGGATTGGCGATAGCGGGATTATGCATTAGTTTTATAGGATTAATAATCATGATAATTTTAGCGGCATGGGTATCAACGCTTTAATTTATTGTGTTTATGAAACGAATCATTACATGCTTAATTCTGACATTTTCCTTGCATGGAAATGCTTGCGTTTTTCATGGCACGCAACTTCCTAAAAAAGGCAAACCCCGCAAAAACGACGTTTTTACGGGGTTTTACCTTAAATGACTGTGATTTGCGTTGGACTACCTGGATTCGAACCAAGACAAACAGAACCAAAACCTGTTGTGCTGCCATTACACCATAGTCCAAACTTTTAGTGCTTCTCTCAAGAAGCGGTGCAAAGATAAGTGTTTTTTGCAATATCCTCCAAATATTTTTCCACTTTTTTTCGTTCATCCCCAATATTTCTTATCTTTGCTTCCAAAAAACAGAGAATTTTATGAAGAAATTAGCGTTAGGGCTCCTTTTAGGAGCAAGTTGCGCATCGCTTTCGGCGGTGACACCGCTTTGGATGCGCGATGCCGTCATCTCTCCAGACGGAAGCGAAATCGCTTTTTGCTATAAAGGCGATATATATAAGGTAAAGGCTTCGGGAGGCGAAGCCGTGCGTCTGACCACCCAAAGTTCGTATGAGTCTACTCCGGTATGGTCGCCCGACGGGAAACAAATCGCTTTCGCCAGCGACCGGTTCGGCAATATGGATGTATTCATCATGTCTTCCGAAGGCGGGGAAGCCCGGAGGCTGACCTTTAACTCGACTTCGGAAATCCCTTCCGCCTTTACTCCCGACGGGAAACAAGTGGTATTCTCGGCATCGATTCAAGACCCTGCGGGAAGCGCTCTCTTCCCTACAACTGCCATGACGGAGCTCTATCAGGTGCCCGCCGAGGGAGGACGGACCACCCAACTCCTTGGCACTCCAGCGGAAATGGTCTGCTATGCGCCTTCGGGCAACTTCTTCCTTTACCAAGACCGGAAAGGCTTTGAGGACGAATGGCGTAAGCATCACACCTCGTCCATTACCCGCGACATCTGGATGTATGACACCCAAACCGGGAAGCATACCAACCTGACCGACCGTGCCGGAGAAGACCGCAACCCGAGGTTAAGCCCCGACGGGAAGCAAGTCTATTTCCTGAGCGAACGGAACGGAGGCTCGTTCAATGTGTATCGTTTCCCGCTCGACCAACCTCAGGAAGTGCAAGCGGTGACTTCATTCAAAGGCAATCCGGTGCGTTTTCTCTCGGTGAGCCAAAACGGGACGCTCTGCTATACCTATGACGGAGAACTTTACACCCAGTCCATTCAAGCGGAACAAGCGAAAAAAGTGCCCGTTTCTCTCACTTTGGATGAGGAGGAAATGCCTGTAGACTATACGTTTACGCGGGGCGCATCGGAAGCTACGGTATCGCCCGACGGGAAACAAGTGGCATTCGTGGTGCGGGGTGAAGTGTTCGTGACATCCGTCGAATACGGCACCACCAAGCAAATCACCCATACGCCCGAAGCGGAAGAAAGCGTATCGTTCGGAGCGGATAACCGTACGTTAGTCTACTCCAGCGAGCGCGACGGAATAAGCGGGCTTTATACCGCAAAAATCGTTCGGAAGGAAGAAAAGAACTTCCCGAACGCCACCCTGATAGAAGAAGAACCGTTGCTTCCTTCGAAAACCGTAGAGCGGGGCTATCCGAAATTCTCGCCCGACGGGAAAGAGATCGCCTTCATCGAAGGGCGTACCCGCCTCATGGTGCTGAACCTGAAGAGCAAGAAAGTGCGTCAGGTGACCGACGGCTCTACGTGGTATTCGCTTTCGGGAGGATTCGATTACCAATGGTCTCCCGACGGGAAATGGTTCGCATTGGAATTCATCGCCAACAAGCACGAGCCTTATTCGGACATCGGGTTGGTTTGCGCCGACGGGAAAAGCCCGATTATCAACCTGACCAATAGCGGTTATACGAGCGGAATGCCTCGCTGGACCATGGACGGAAACGCCCTTCTCTTCACCACCGAGCGTTACGGCATGCGCAACCATGCTTCATGGGGTTCGCTGGACGATGTAATGATGGTCTTCATGAACCAAGACGCATACGATAAGTTCCGCTTGAGCAAAGAGGATTACGAATTGCAAAAGGAACTGGAAAAAGAACAGGAGAAAGCGAATGAAACCGACTCGAAAGACAAGAAGAAAGACAAGAAAGCCGATGCAAAAAAAGACAGTACCCAGTTCATTACGGTTGAACCGGACGGCATAGAAGACCGTATCGTGCGCCTCACCCCTAATTCATCGAGCTTAGCCTCAGCCGCAATCTCGAAAGACGGGGAAACCTTGTATTACTTAGCCGCATTCGAAGACGGATTTGACATGTGGAAAATGGATTTGCGCAAGCATGAAACCAAACTCCTGCACAAGATGGATGCCCGCTGGGCGAATATGGAAACCGATAGCGAAGGGAATTTCTTCGTATTGGGAGGCGGAACGATGCAGAAAATGGACGGGAAATCAGAAAAGTTGAAACCGATTACTTATCGCGCCGAAGTGAAGATGAATCCGGCGGAAGAGCGCGAATACATCTTCGATAACATCTATCGCGAGGAAAAGGCACGCTTCTACAACGTGAACATGCACGGCGTGGACTGGGATGACTTGACGAAGACCTACCGCAAGTTCCTGCCTCACATCAATAACAATTACGATTTCGCCGAGATGTTGAGCGAATGGCTGGGCGAACTGAATGTATCTCATACCGGCGGGCGTTTCTATCCCGAACTGGATACCGAAAGCACTGCCCAATTAGGTCTGTTGTATGATTGGGACTATACGGGCAAAGGCCTGCGTATCGCCGAAATTATCGAGAAAGGTCCTTTCGACCGCAAGAGTACCCGTGCGAAAGCCGGTGTGATTATCGAGAAAATCAACGGGCAGACCCTCGAAGCCGGTCAAGACTATACTCCTTTATTAAATGGGCAAGTAGGAAAGAAAACCTTGGTTTCGCTTTACGACCCGGAAACGAAGGAACGCTGGGAAGAAGTGGTGAAGCCCATAAGCTATGGCGCAATGGATAATTTGCTTTATACACGCTGGGTGAAACAACGCGCGGAAGACGTACGGAAATGGTCGAACGGACGGTTGGGCTATGTGCATATCCGTTCCATGGGCGACCCCAGCTTCCGTTCAGTTTATTCGGACATCTTGGGCAAGTATAACCAATGCGAGGGCATCGTAATCGATACCCGTTTCAATGGAGGCGGACGTTTGCACGAAGATATCGAAATCTTGTTCAGCGGAAAGAAATACTTCACCCAAGTCATCCGTGGACGCGAAACTTGCGATATGCCCAGCCGGCGTTGGAACAAGCCTTCCATCATGGTGCAATGCGAAGCGAACTACTCGAATGCACACGGCACCCCGTGGGTGTATAAGCATCGTGGATTGGGCAAATTAGTAGGTGCGCCCGTCCCCGGAACCATGACCAGCGTGAATTGGGTCACCACGCAAGACCCGACCCTCGTATTCGGCATTCCGGTAGTAGGCTATCGCCTCCCTGACGGAAGCTACTTAGAAAACACCCAGCTTGACCCCGACATCTATGTGCTGAACGCTCCCGAAACGATTGTGAAAGGAGAAGATACGCAACTGAAAGCAGCTGTAGACGAGTTGCTGAAAGAAATCGGGGAATAAAAGGATGAACACAGAGACACGGAGACACAGAGAAAATAATTTTTTAAATCTCAATTTATAAAAAATCCTCCGTGTCTCCATGCCTTCTGCCTTCGTGTTCTATTACATTATAAATTTAATCCCAACACGCATCTTTCCCATTCAGCCAATCTTTCAATGAAGTTCGTATCAGTGAATCAGGCAACAAACTCGTTTCTTGATTCCGCTCATCCGGACGCACGAAATACGAATGGCTGATATAACCTTTGGTTTGGGTATAAGGAAGCTTTACGCAAAGCACATCGCCGAAACATGTCGGACTTTGGGAAGTAGGAGTACCGATAATCGGGAAAAGCGCATTGTCCTTAACAAGTGTCAAAAGGTAATTGGCACTGCTGAACGTATTTTGTCCTTGGATAAACGTCACCTCCCCATGAAAACGGCTGGAAGGTTTCGGCATATCAGCGGCTAAATCATTCATCACTTGATTCTGTTCCACTAATTTCCCTCTCATTGATTCACACTTATCACGGATAAAAAGCGCAGGATAATACGTTTGCAAGAAATCGGATACACGGATGTAAGACCGGAACGGACGGATGTCCTGAAAAGAGACACCTAAAAATTCGAGCAGCACATCGCCCAATACACTATTCCCTCCTCCATTATAACGCATGTCTATCACCAGCCGATTCACGTTATGCACCGCCATTGCACGTGCCATTTCATCCAGGAAATCCGCAAACAACGGAAGACTATCCTCCACGGCTTTATCTGGAGAGACCTGCATCAAACGGCATCCTTGCCAATAAGTAAACCGGTCTATCATCGCATTGAACTGAAAATAACACGTATCGCCGATTATCTGATAATGAAAAGGCTCGTTTCTCCTTGCCGTAACCGGATGCGGAACCTGCTTCACCTGATACAAGCCTGATGCACCTTCATTTAAGGACGAAGGCAAACACACTTCACTTCCATCCGCAAACATAAAGCGGACACCCCTGTCCGTATCTATCCCCAAAGCGTTCAGAAACGCTTTATTGTTCATAAAAAAGCTTCCCGTAATACAAGCCTTTATCTGATTTTCCGAAGGGACATAAACCATTAATTCTTGTATCAATGAATCAACCGCACGCCCATTCATGGCTATGAGTTCCTTTCCCGTGCAATTCGGAATCGAATCCGGAAGACTTCGGAAATAAAAGCTCCCCTCATAATAACGTAACGTGAAGGGATAAAGCGATGTATCATCAAGCATCACAAATGTATGCGCATCTTGAAGCAAAGCCAGCCAACGGTTCAGTTCTACCTGAAACGCCGGACGCTTCATCCGCTCGTCCAACTTATCGCATAAAGATTCGGCATACTTCTCGAAACGTGCAAAAGCCGCCTCATCTACCAACGGAAGCGGATGAAACGCCTTGATGAAAGCCAACAGATTCATCACTTCATGCTGATACGGATTGCCGGCTTTCTCCTTATATAATATAGGTATAGGAAAAGTGTTATCCATTTTCAATCAAATAAAATGCCATACCCACGATGCCTGCCACAACTCCTATTGCACATCCGCACCAGAAATAGAATGCTAATTTCTTCTTATCCATATTGCTTTTCCGACTCATCTGTTTGATCAGGCCCGCCATACTTCCGCCAAACACGCCCAAACCAATACCGATAACAAGTCCGGCTGAAGAGTCTAACACCATTTTCAATATAAAACCAAGAACTACCCCGACACCTGTTCCGATGCCGATATAGCGGTCAGTAATGCTTTCTTTCATTTTATTGCTTTTTGCTTACTTTGTATTTCTCTTTTTTCGAATCATAATCGCAAAGATAACGATTTATTTCAAATCACCTATTCCTAATCCTGATTATTCATTTAAACAATAGCATCTTATCTCCTGCTTGCGAGTATCCAATACGACTTGTGAGAAGCGTTTGAAAAACGAAATACCCATTGTTCTTCGAGATGCCAATGTTGCCAACGTCACGTTTTTAAACTGCATTTTATTTACTTCCCCTTGAGCCACTTCATAAATGCTTATCTCATTCCCCGTATCAGCAAAGCCATAACAAGTGTCCTTTTTCAAAAAGCAAGCGTCAGACATTTGTTCTATATCTTGCTTTGACAAAAAGAAATCACTCCGGTCATACCCCGTATCTATCAAGACATGAGAGCATTTGACGCCATTCAGTTCCATTTCCTCCACATAATACAAGCCTCGTTCCTTCTTATAGCGCAAGACCATATCCGGAGTACCGGGAACAAACGGATGAACATTAGAGATTTCACCTTTTGTAAAATCAATCAACCAATTACAACGGTCTATCATGTCTGTTCCTATAATCCCATGGATGTGTTGCCATTGGAAACGTTGCGGCAATAAGATAGTTGTCCACAAATTCCCTTCGATATTCCCCAAACGAGCATAAAACGAAAAATATTTCTCCACCGAAAAATCATTGTCTCCTATATCTTTCGCATCCGTCCGTACAAAAGGATAAAAAGATTCGGGCACGGTATCTGTATAAAGCAAAGTAATATTCGCTCCCGTATCAAAAAGAAGATTTACACCATTTTCTGAGAATGTCACATAACCGTCCTTATCAAACGAAGAAACAAGAGGGCTTATCTTCGGCTTCATTCCGATAAGGAACAACCCTATAGCCGCTATAGATATAATTATAAAAATAATTCTTTTCATCTGAACGGATTACTTTATTCATTGACAAAGGCTTTGATTCTTTATCCGCTCCGCCTCTTTCACTACCGAATCCGGATAACCATATAGCCGCAATATCTTTATTGCTTCGGCTACATTGATAGCGGCATATAAGGTAAATACATTCAGCAATTCGGTAAACAGGAAAATAAGCAAAGCCGATTCACTCTGTAATGCGATGCCCAACCGGAACGAACGCAATTTTCCAATAAGCCCTTTCAAATCAGCCAAACACATTCCAATCTTTCGGTCAATGACCGTAAATGTATCTATTCGGCTTAAACGGCAAGCCGTTTGCATCAATCTATAAAGCTGAGGGATAGAAAAATAGTAACATGAAAGCACACTTTTCTGCTTAAAATGCAAATAAGCATTACCCACATAAGAAAGAACAAACAAGACGAAAGGGATAGCTGGTACATCGGTCAATAAGGTCAAAGAAAGAAATAGCAACGGAAGCCAACGGCATACCTGAAGCAGAAGCAAATAACGGCGTGAATAGGCATGCCCTTCTTCTGCCAAGATATCCACTACGGTATAAGAAGCCGGTTTATTCAGCTTAATAAGTGTATCCGTCAATTGCTTACGCAAAGCCTCATCGGTTTGAAACCGCTCTATTAACAATTCATAATCACGTATCTCAGATACCTTATCTGTACAAAGCAAATGATACAAATATTGCCTTCCGATACCCGATGAGGTATAATCTACCCGTTCACACAAATCGTCTATATTCAAATCATGCCGTACATTTTCCGGCAATCCTCCTTCGGCATACAAAAGATTCCGGTAAGTGTCGTACGCTTTTATGGCATTTTCCATATACTCACATTTTTTATTTCTACAAAAACATAGATAGTCATGTTTATTGTCAAACAGACTCTAAGATAAACCGTTCGATTTCCTCTATCGGCTCGGAAGTGAATTCCTTGATGATTTTGCCTTCACATAAATAATGAATGGCATCGCATAATTCGTGTAGCGATGCAAGCTGGTGCGAAGAGACGATGACCGTTTTCTGCTGCTCTTTGATGCGCCTTATCAGGTTTTTCAATAAGATACATCCTTTTAGGTCGACTCCGTTGAAAGGTTCGTCTAAAATATATACGTCGGGATGTTGCAGATAGAGAGCCAAGAACGCCAGTTTCTTTTTCATGCCGGTAGAATATGCTGATGCATAACGGTCTAAGGGCAAGTGGAATACCTCTTCGTTTATTTCATCAAGACGTGTCCGGCTGAGTTGCTCACCATACGCTTTCAGGCAAAACTCGATGTATTCCCGTGCCGTTATCAACGAATAAAAATAACATTCGGCGGGTAAATACCCCACTTTCACCTCTTTCCTTTTCCGTATTGTCCCTTCATACGGCAAAAGCCCTGTCAGGCAACGGAATAGCGTAGTTTTTCCTGCTCCGTTTTCCCCAGCCAGCCCGTAAATCTTCCCCTGTTCATAGGTTAATGAAATACAATTGAGCACCTTCAAGTGTCCGAACGATTTAGAAAGATTATTCATGCCTATTATCTCCATACCGTACTCCATTTAACATATACGACATACGAAAACATACCGATAAGCATCAGCCAGACCAGGTTGAGATAAGGGATAAAACAAGACGCGACAAACAAGGGAATAAAGAGCGCCACCTGCATTATCACGACGTTTCCAGGCACTTTCTTTTGCGCTTGCTTGGTACTACGGTAGGAGTGATTGCCGACATTGACGGTAAGTTCTCTCTTTCTCATTCATTCAAACAAAACGATGTGTTGGTCATCAGTTTTATTGGAATGAAAACCGTTGAAGAAAAAATAGGGAACCGCAAAGAGTTTACGATTACCCTTCATGCCGATGCCACTGACCTTAATGAAGTAGTTGTAATTGGATACGGAACATCTACCATTAAAGACTTGACCGGTTCGGTAGCTTCGGTCACAGCCAAGCAATTGGACCAACTGAATACGACCAATGTATCGTCAATGTTGCAAAACTTGGCGAGTGGCGTACAAGTATCACAAAGCACCGGACAACCGGGCGAAACCATTCGTGTACGTGTACGTGGAGCAACGTCATTAACCGGTTCGAACGAACCTTTGTATGTCATCGACGGAGTACCTATTGACGACCCGACCATGCTGGACGCCATTTCGCCTAACGACATCCAATCTATGGACGTGCTGAAAGACGCTTCGGCATCTGCCATTTACGGTTCGCGTGCGGCAAACGGTGTAGTTATCATCACCACCAAGCGCGGAACGGAAGGCAAACCTTCGGTCAGCTTCAACTATAACCTCACGACAGATTTCCAGATTAAGAATTTCCGTATCTTATATGGAGATGAATGGCGAAACACCGTACGCAAATTCGCTGAACAAACACTGGTGTTCGATCCTTCAAATGAATATGCCCCAGATATTCTTGACCCTAATTCTGGAGCACTGGGCACTGCCAACACAGACTGGTTTAATGAAGTAAAACAAGCCGGACTGCGCCATAATGTAGATTTCTCGGTAAGCGGAGGAAACAAAAATGCCAAATACTTGCTCTCATTAGCCGTACTCGACCAGCAAGGTATGGTGAAAGGCGGAGATTTGACCCGCTATAACGCCCGCATATCGACCGAACTTAACGTATTACCTATTCTGCGTTTCGGTATCAACGCTACAATGAGTTATACCGACCAGTCGAATGCCGGAACCTCTTTGTTCGCGGCACAAGGCTATCGCCCCGATATGCCGATTTACGATGAAAGCGGTGACTTCGACTTGACAACCGGAAGCCCCAACCCTGTGGCGAATACTTATAATCAAGACAACGATGACATTTACCGCCTCTTAGGTACGGTATACGGAGAAGTAGATATTATTAAAGGACTGAAATTCCGCTCCAGCCTTTCTGCCAATGTAGAATTCAACCAGAACATTTCGTTCTCACCTAGCTTCCTCAGTACACGTAACGAAGCCAGCGGAAGCGAAAACCATTACCGTTCTTCAAAGACCGTGTTCGATAATACGCTAACTTACAATCATACATTTAATAAAATACATACATTAGACGCTGTGGTCGGTGTTTCTTTCGAAAGCTATAGCAGCCGTAGTACTTATATATACGGCGATACTTATCCGTTGGACGAAATTTATACCAATATCGGAAGTGCCACTAACCTGACAAATTGGAGTAACGGATACAACGCTTATGGACTATTCTCATCTTTCGGACGTATTAATTACCGGTTGATGGACCGTTACTTGTTTACTTTTACCGCCCGCTATGACGGTTCTTCTATGTTCGGATCTAACAATCGCTACGGTTTCTTCCCTTCAGGAGCTATCGCATGGCGGCTTTCGCAAGAAGATTTCTTGAAAGACGTGCGGTTCATTGATGACTTGAAGATTCGTTTCAGTGCCGGTACAACAGGTACACAGAATCTGACCAGTTTCTCGAACCGTGACTTATACGAAGCCGGAAGCTACAACGGACGTCCTGCTATTATCCATTCGCAAGTGGGTAATCGTGACATTCGATGGGAAAAATCCGTACTCTATGACTTCGGTGTAGACTTTTCTTTCTTTAATTATAAACTTGCGGGATCTATCGGAGGATATATCAAGAATACGAACGACTTGATTTGGGCATACGATTTCCCCTCAAGTTCAGTCGGCGGAAGCATGTCGATGAACCGTAATGTAGGTTCTGTAACCAACCGGGGCGTGGAAGTTAACCTGACTTCTCATCTTATCGCAAACAAGGATTGGGACTTACATTTATCGTTCAATTTGGCTCACAACAAGAATAAAGTGACCAAACTGGTTGCAGAAGGTGCTACTCAAACAGCTATGAAAGGAGTCATTGTGCAAGGCAGTAACAATCAAGTTTTGGCGGAAGGCTATCCGATGGGAGCATTTTTAGGATATGCGCACAATGGCATCATCCAAAGCTGGGACCGTGTAAACGAATTGAACGCATACGCACAAGAATTGGGACAAGATTATTATAACGGCAACGAACTGAAACCTGGTAATCAGGAATTGGTAGATATGGACGGAAACGGTAAAATAGAATCGTATGACCGTGTTATTATCGGTTCGCCCGACCCGGATGTCTACGGAGGTTTCACTGCTGATGTAAGATACAAACGGTTCTCGCTATTCGCTAACTTCGGTTATCAGATAGGAGGTCAAAAGCTGTATAATAAAGCTATCCAGAATCTTCCCGGACAATTATGTGGTTTGATTGATTACGGATTGGATGACCGCTGGTCGCCTGAAAACCCAAATGCAACTTTACCCGCCTTGTACATCGGTGAAGGAGTTCCAAGTTTTACCGACCTGGAATTGTTCGATGCTTCCTTCTTCCGTTTGCAAGAAGTGCGCCTCACTTACGACCTGCCTTTAGGCAAAGTAGTAAAAGGTCAAGTCTATTTAGCAGCTACCAATCTGTTCACCATTACTTCATATCCAGGAACAGACCCTGCAACTGTATCCACCTCGTCAAACTATGGAGGTAACTACGAAACATCCACTTATCCCGGATTCCGTTCTTTATCAGTCGGTATCAAATTTAATTTATAAACCTATAAATACAGAGACATCATGAAGAAATATATATTCGGTCTGCTCCTCGCTTTAGGAGTCACTTCGTGCGACATTGTCGACGTACTTGATAAGAAACCGGCTTTCGAAGCCGACTTGGAAGGTGCTATCACCAATCCGGCAACCGTAGAACTTGCACTGAACGGTGTCTATTATAACCTTCCTGGAAACGGATTCAACGTCATTTTCCCTACCAGCGGCGGACCATTTAAGGCAGGAACATTACGCCGTCAGGAATTTACCGGAGAAGTGGGCAACACCATTTATTATTCGGAACGCTATTACCCAACCTTGTCTTATAGCGACACCTACGAATGGGATGATGACTATAGCATCATCAAAAACGCGAACTATCTGGAGGAAGCCCTCAACGGAATCGATGCGGGTGCCTTCGAAGGTAACCGGAAAGAAGAAGTGTTGGGCGAAATCTATTATCTACGTGCTTTCGCTTATTTCCGTCTGTTAGTGCGCTATGGCGAGTTTTGGGACGAAACCAGCCCATACGGTGTTATCATTCGTAATGAAAACCCTTCGGTAGAAAACGCCAAGAAACCCAGAGCTACCGTGAAGGAATCCTACGAAGAAATCTTAAAGCAAGTAGAAGTAGCTATCGAAAAAGCGCCCGAATGGTCGAACTCTGCCCAAGCTTCCAAAGAAGCGGCTCATGCCTTGAAAGCCAAAGCACTCTTCTATAGCGGAAAATACCAAGAAGCTATTCAGGCAATTGACGATGCGATAGACACCAACCAAAACCTGCCGGAAGCTAATTACGGAGACATCTTCGACAAATTCACAACATCGGAAGAAATCCTGTTCGCAAGATTCTACGACCAAAACGATGCCGCCAATACTTCTACCCGGGAAACGGCATACGGCAACAGTACTCTGAAAAATCAAGGTTATTGGGGACCGAGTAAAGAATATGTAGATTTGGTTGGAGATGACCCGCGTGCTCAAGCTATCTTTTCGAATGTAGACAGCCTGGAATATCGGGGAACAACGGCATACAATTTGAAGTCTATTAAGAAATTCTTGAATGCAGCCAACAATATGCCCATTATTTTCAGCCGGGTAGCCGAATTATATCTGATGAAAGCAGAAGCACTTTACCGTACAGGTGCATCTATCTCTACGGCATACGCTCCGATTGAAAAAATCCGCCAACGGGCAGGAGCAACTATCCAAGTCCCCACAACTACAGAAGAGTTAGAAGACGCTATTTTTAATGAATGGATGATTGAAATGTCTTTCGAAAACTGGCACGAATGGTTTACCCAACTACGTTTTGCCGGATTCACGGAACGTCCGGACTTTACACGCCTCTTCCAATTGAATACGTTATTGAAAGAGAACTACGACGAGGAATGCGAAGCTTCTGCCAGCCAAGGAGAAGCTTACTACCAGCGAATCATCGACCGACGGATAGAATCTATTCCGTCAAGCGAACGGAACTCGAATGAACTGGCAGAACAGAATCCAGGATATTAAACCTAAAAAACATCTAAGGGAGGCGCAACGGCAACAAAAAAGCCATTGCCTCCCTTTTCTAAAGATACGACTTATGAAGAAATACATTCTTACAATTCTCATCGCCTTCTGCGGGCTTTTTTCCGCACAGGCACAAGAAGCAGGAATCAACTTCCTGCATTGTTCATGGCAAGAAGCCGTAAATAAAGCTAAAGCTGAAAATAAACTGATATTCATCGATTTCTATACACAATGGTGCGGACCTTGCCTTAACATGGCACAGCAAGTGTTCTCATTGCCTACGGTAGGTTATTTCTACAACAACACATTTGTTAACCTAAAGATTGATGCAGAGAACGGAGAAGGCGTAGCATTAGCTAAAAAATACGGCGTTCGACTTTTCCCTACTTATGCTTTCATCGACCCGCAAACCGAAGAGCTGGTACATTACAGCAGTAGCCGCCAAACACCGGAACAGTTTATCCAAACCGGAAAATGCGCGCTCAACCCGAAAACCCGTTCGCCTTACCTGATAGAGGAATACAAGAAAGGGAATCGCGAACATGCTTTCCTGATAGACTACATCAACTACCAACATACCATTTATGCGCGGCAGAATGTGCAAACCGCATTCGAAGAACTGATTGCGGGAGGTGCCAAACTGACTGACCCTGATGTATGGGAGGTATTTGTCAATACCATTTCGGGCTTCACTCCTTACCTGAAACAGGTATCGGATAATTATGCCGACTTCTGCCAACGCTTTGGCAAGAAAGCGGTCGATGCCAAACTTACTAAAGAAACTACTTACGGTGACTTGACAGAGATTAAAGCATTGTGCGACTTCGAAGGCAAAGCGTTCAATTGCCGTCTGATAGAAATTAACGGACTTATCCAAGCCAAAGACTACAATCGGGCAGCCACTGAAATCGATGCGATGATAGCCGACACCACGGTCAATCAGCAAGAACTGATCCAGCGTCTGAAGTTCATAGCCCGCATTGGCAACTATACATACAAAGGCGAAATACCTGACGCATGGTTTAACAAATGTGTGGAATACCTGCGCTATATTGCCTATAACCAAACTGACCGCGATGACGCTTACATCCATCAGGAATATGCGGCGGCATTGGAAGAAGTCGTACGTCGCCAAGCAAAGGGAAAACCAATTCCACCTTGCCTACTTTCAGAACCCCAATACGGCAAAAAAACATATTCCATGCGTCCAGATGCATTGAAAATGAAACCTGCCCGGAAAAAGAAATAAACTTAAACCGTCGCACTCAAAGACACGGAGATACAGGACAAATAAGGAAAACTGTATCTCCGTTTTTTTTTCAGGGTTGCCAAAGTAATATTTTCTATTTATCCTTTTATTATTTCCCGAAATAATACCCTGTTTTTCAAAACTTTTTCGTATCTTCCCGTGTTGATTATCTATAAACCCTTTAAAAGTAAAAAAGTATGAAACATTCAATGCCCCAGCTTCCTTATACGATGGAAGCACTGGCTCCTCACATGAGCCAAGAAACACTGGAATACCATTACGGAAAGCATCTGCAAACCTACGTGGACAATCTGAATAAGTTGATAACCGGAACACCATTCGAAGACCTGCCATTGGAAGACATCATCCGCAAAGCGGACGGAGGTATCTTCAACAATGCTGCACAAACATGGAACCATACATTCTTTTTTGAAACGCTTACGCCCCGACAGACCGCTATGCCTGATAAACTCATTCAAAAGCTGATGGAAAACTTCGGTTCGCCTGAAGCATTCAAACAAGAATTCACGCAGAAAGCGACAACCTTGTTCGGCTCAGGCTGGGTTTGGTTAACAGAAGACACGCAAGGCAAACTTTCTATTCTCACCGAACCCAATGCAGGCAATCCGCTGACCAAAGGCATGAAGCCGATTCTTGTCCTCGACGTATGGGAACACGCTTATTACATCGATTACCGCAACCGGCGGGCAGCTTTCATCGAAGCCTTTTGGAATCTGGTAGATTGGGAAAAAGTTGCTTTACGTATCATTTGAGAATACTTCCCTTATAGAAAGACAAAGACACGCAGCTTTTCTATTTGTTTGGATCCTAACGCAAACACATACGGCTGCATCGGCTTACGCATACGGCTGCATCAGCCAATGCATATAGCTTCATAAGCCGATGCAGCCGTATGTGTTTTATATCCCGTTTTAATCTTCATTCGGAAGCAGCCTCCGCCTTCCATTGCTCTATCGGCATACTATAAAGCCAAGAAGTCTTTTCTTCTTTCCGCTCTACGAAATAAACATACGAGATGTCGTTTTCCACGATGTGGATGTTATCGTTCGGAGTTACCACCAAGAGTTGGAGATGAAGTTGCTTGCAGAGGGTGATGAGGTAACGCGCCTTATCTTCATCCTGCGCCTTGAAAGCCTCATCAATCGCTACAAAGCGGAAGGAATCGCTTTGCAATCCGGTTTTGGTCAAGCCAAACTGATAGGCGATGGCTGAACCTAAAATGGTATAAGTCAGCTGGGCTTTCTCTCCTCCCGACAAGTGGCCCATATTCTCATACGTGGTTTCCTTACGTCCGTCTTGCCGGTTGAACTCTTCCGCCTTATAGGTAAACCAAAAACGTACGTCCATCACTTTCCTCCGCCATTCCTCGTCTTCCAAGCGGCGCATGAACGGTTCTACATGTTCATAGAAATGAATGCGCCTTCCATCCACCGTGGCATTGATTTTCTGCACATTCGGCACCGCTTCATCCAATAACCGATTGAACTCGCGCACCTCTTCGCTGATTTGTGTCAGGGCGGTAAGCTGGATGTAGGTCACGGGACGCATCCGATAGTCAATGCCTTTCAACGAATCGTTAAGCATATCGATGTTGCTCTTGATGGCATGCTTCCAATTGCTGAAGAACATCCGGAATTCGCCCACTTTATCAGTCAATGTTTTTTGCAGATACCCATCGAATTGTTTCTCATACTTAGGCAGGTTTTCTTTCTCCAGCCGTTCCAGCATTTGGCAATAAGCCTCAATCAATTCGATATGCATGGCATCGGGCAAAGCATCTACATCCGAACGCCAGTCCTTGAAGCGGTTTGAAACGGTTTCTTCCGGATGCTTAAATTCTGTTATCTTCACTTTCGCCTCATCTTCGTATCCGCGCTTCTCGTTCTCCAACTTTTTGCGTTCACGTTCGTTCTTTGCCTGAAACTTACCCCGTTCTTGCTTCAATTGGTCATAAGAAAGCTCACATAAATAAGCGTAAGCCTTCTCAAAATCGGTGAAAAGCAACGACCGGATGGATGCCACCACACGCTGGTTCTCGTCCATTTCTTTCTGCAATTGCTCGATGCGGTATTCAACATGAATGGTTTTGCGGGTAGAATCGGGAATATCGGTCGTGGAAAGCCGATGCTGCTCCTCGCGCACTTTCTCCAATTGCATCTGAAGGGTATGTAAATGGTCGTTTCCTTTTTCCAACGCTTCTTTCTCTTCCTGCTTGCGCTGGATAAGGTCGACATACTGTTTCCAGTCCAAGCGTTGATAGTCGGGGAACAACTCTACCAAGCGGCGGTGATGTTCACACAATGCCTCCCCCTCTACCGCTTCCTGCTTGACCTGGCTAATTGTTTTAGCAAGTTCTGCCTCTTGCTCTTGAAGCTGAATCAGTTCCTGTTGCAGGAGACGGATTTTCTCTTTGTTTTCCCATCCTAACACGAAGTTCTCACGGCGCAAGATATGCGGACGGTCGTCTTTCTCGTGCCGCTCGCCTGCAAACTTAATCAAACCTTCACGGGTAACTGCCTTTTCCTTATACCGCTCGAATGTTTCCAAATCTTCGGCACACGTATAATTGTATTTCTCTATAATCATATCGCGCACCCATTCTTCGTACTCGCTATCGGGACGGATTTCTATTTTGTCGATAACCTGACCTGCTTCCTCACCGGCAGGACGAAACGCTTGTATATCTGCCAAGGAATTGTAAGGCAGATACCGGTAAAATAAAATGCGCCCTTTCAAATTAGTCGTATTCACATACTCGTTTACCTGATGGTAATACTTATCAGGAACGATGAGATGAAGAGCGAAGTGATGCAGGATTTTCTCTAATGCCGTTTCCCATGCTTCCTCGCCTTCCGCTACCCGGCATAGTTCGCCTACGAAAGGAATTTCTTCTTTGGATGCACCCGTATATTCCAGAATGGCTTCGCGTATCTCTGTCTCACGCACGGGAATGTTGTTTTTATTCTTCCGCAACACTTCTACCGTACGCACCAAGTCTTCCATCTGTTCCCTCAAATCCTTTTGTTCGCGCTCGGCATTGATTTGCTTTCGGATGCAAGTTTCCTTTGTTTCTGCCCATTCCTTTATCCGTTGTTCGGCTTGCAGACGTTGATTATTAAAGGTTTCTTCGTTAGGATTCGTGGCGAAACCTGCCTTTTGGGCAAGTCCGTTATACTTATCCATTGAAGCCATGCGCCCATCACGTTCCTTTGTAAGCCGTTCGATATCATCGTTCAATTCTTTCAACTTACGCCCTACTTCATCCTTCTCAATAGCAAGCGCAAGGGTACGTTCTTCTTGTTTCAATTTTTCTTCCCGCTGGCGGAGCTGGCGTGTTTCGGCTTCCAACTTTTCTTTTTCCTTCACCGCTACATCCAATTTTTCCTTTGCAAGGTCTATCAACTGTTTGGCAAACCAATAGACTGCTGTGTCCTTATCGGTCATCAGCTGAGCGAGGCGTTCTTCGGCATTTTTTATCTTCTTTGCCAATTCCGCTATGGGCTGAAGCATCTCTATCTGCATACGCGCCTTCTCAATATTCACCTTTGCGTCTATCAGAGTAGTGAAACTATCCTTTAATTGAAGGTATTGCGTCTCGGCATCATGCTCTTCCAACATATTGATGCGGATAAACTCATCAAGGTCATCAAGCACCTTTACGCCTACAATCTGATTGAAGAGGCTCAATGCCTTGGCAGAGCGCATTCCAAAGAGTTGCGTAATACGTTCGGCATATCCCACCGGTCCATCGAAAAACTCTACCAAAGTGCGTGCGCCTTTATACGAAGCCTCTAACCTACGCCTCCATACGCCTTTCCCATCGAAAGGCTGGAAGTCTTTTTGTATCTCCAAAGGCACATGCGCCAATCCAAATGTACGGCGCAATTCTCCTCCTGAAAACCAACGGACTTGAAAAATAGTCACCACCCGCTGGTCGGTATTTGCAAACGATGCTAACAGAATGGAATAGGCACTTTTATCGCGCAAGGCTTGTGTAGTCACGCCCCGCTCGCCATCTTTTTGAATGTTACCGTAATGTCCCAATACATAAGTCTCTTCCGTACGGTTTCCCTTCTTTTCCACTCCCGAAGACTGGTTATAGAAACGGTCCTTCTTAGCCGGAACCAGCAAGGTGAGCAACGCATCGATAATAGTGCTTTTACCCGAAGCATTGGCTCCGGTAAGCAAGGCATTATTCCCCTGCGGGGCAAGGCGGAAGATACGTTCATGAAACGTACCCCAGTTATAGATTTCCATGTATTGCAAGCGGAAGCCCGCCGTGTCCGAGGATGTACTAAACAGATTCAACATAGCTTTCAAGTTTCTTTTTAAATTCTACCAACTGGTCGAGCGTGACCTTTTCCTTGATGATGCGGTGGATTTGATAAAAGACCCGGTTATCTTGATTCTTCTCTATCAGAAAACCTAATTGCACAATGCGGGCGATGTAGGTATCGAGTTCGTTCAAGAGCTTGACCCGATTAAACCGTTCGGGCAGAAACAATTCGATACGTTCTTTCAACTCTTTGCCTGTAATGTAACACTCGGTTGCATTCAGTTCGTCTAAGTTGCTGTCAAACTCTTCGAGCACTTCGCGGAGAATAATAACCAGCACCGAACATTCAAATCCCAACGGTTTGCGGGGAATCAGCCCTAACGTATTGCCGTTCTCATCGGTCATCTGCTTCAGGTAGGCAAAACCTTCATCGCGTTTTACTATCAGTTCCAGACCGATTTGAAAAAGGTATTTTTGTATTTCGCTTTGGTAGTGCAAAATATCATTCCAGCATCGGTCTGATGCATCTACCGGACCTTTCAACAGGCAGACCACTGCCCGTGCGTATGGAGATATATAAGATTCGAGATTCATCGTACAACAATAATTTCAGGTATAACGATTGCTTTGTATTGCGCCTTGTCGAACACGACTTCTTGTGTCCGATTGGCACTGATGGTATGGCGGAAATCGCGCACGGCACCAATATAGCCAAACAACTCTGACAAGCCTTGGCTCAAGCCTCCGTTTTCTTCGATAACATCACCCAGCGACACTTGATGCTTACGGCGTAAAGTATGCTGAATACGTTGTTTCAGCAAACGGCGGTCAATACGGTTTTGCACGAACAAGTTTCCGGCAGAACGGGCTTCACTGATGTCCGTACTTGCCATTTCCAATGCCTGACGGTAAGAGATTTCGGTATTTTGCTCCAACGTAAGTTTCCGTTCCAAAGGCATATTGATGTCAGGCAAAGTCTCTATTTCGAGCGATACATCAGGCGTAATGCCTTTTTGTGCCAGCACAAGCAAAGATGACTGGATGTCGGCTATCACACGTTGGGTGATTACCGTAGGCATTGTCCCGTTCTCGCAAATAATCCGGCTCAGCTTCTCCGCCATTTTGTCGTTTGCCTGATACACTTTCTTCCCGGCTATATAAAGATATTGCTTCATATTCTTCAGAAACGTATCGCCCGTTTCCAGCCGCTTATCGTCTAATGTATCATAAAGTTGCTCTATCAGTCCGTCCCACGTGTGTTGCAAGGAAGGTGTCAACAAGAAATCCCAAAAGGCATAGAAACTCTTGCCTTGCGAACTCTGCTGCAGATTCTCCAACGCATCGAACGTAAAGCCCAAGATATCACCTTTGGAATATTCGCCCTCAGCATGTTTGCGGTAAATGTCTTTCGTAATGCTTTTAAAATTCTCTTCCACTTCCTTAAAATCGGAAAGCAATTCTTTAGCAGACAGGCTGATTTGCTTGAAACGGGGTAATATTTGATACTCTTCAAATACTTCGGCATCACCTCCTGCCCGGATGGCTTGAATCTGATGCTCGATTTCACGTTTCTTCTCCTCCAACATCCGGATACGCTCTTCCTTGTCTTCATTGGTAAATTCCACCAACTCTTTCAATTGCCCGAAGAGATTCATAAACTTCGACTCCGTACCCACGAACTCTTCCCGTTTCAAGCTCAAAAGCCAATCAATGACCTTGCTGGTATAAAGCGAAAGTTCGTAAAACACCTCGCCCGTCTCTTCCTGATAGTTACGCAAGAACCCTTTATCAGTCCATCGCTGGATATATTTGTTCGCTTTTTCCTCGAACGTATCGAAAGCCGTAATGCCGTTTTCTTCGTCCTGTTCCACATGCATGGCATTCAGATAATCAGCAAGCTGCATCCGCAAAGACTCGAAAGGTACAGCACTTTGCCTATGATAGAATGTCTTGAAAAGAAACAAGATAATCAGTTGACGATTGCGCAAGCGAAGCAATTCCACGCAAGGCGAAGTACGCAAGATTTCAGATAAGACTTCTGTTTGTGACACCATTCTCATTTTCAATTAACGTGCAAAAATACAAACTTCTTGCGGAATTTGAAAATGAAGCCATGAAAGTTTATCCTTCACTCTGCATCAGCATGAATTGTCCAATTTTCAATCGTATGCCGTTCGCTATCGAAGTTGATGCCTACTTTTACTATAGGCAATCCGCAGAGAGCAAAACGTTCGGGATAATGTTTCAAGTCAATCTGCCCCATTGCCTCACCGGCACTCTTGTCGAGCTTTACTTCTATTATATATAAGGTATGTGCAGTACGCATCACTACGTCTACCCGTCCTCTCGGTGTATGCACCTCTACATCAACATAATACCCCAAGAGGCTGAAAATGATGTAAAGCACCTGCTGGTAATGCCCCTCGTAATCGGTGTTATCCGTATAAGGGACCGTAGAAAGGAAAGTCTGAAGCAGACGCAAGGCACCGTCCATGTCGTTACGTGACAAGCAACGCGCCATTTCACGCAACACCTTATTGCTTTGCCGTGTATCTCTGACTACATACGAAGATACCAAACCCTTCATTAAGCCTAAACGCACTTCCTGATTAGGTAAGTCAAGAAAATAAGAATCAAACTCCACGCTCCTGTTTTTAATGGTAAGGTAACCCGCTTGATACAGCAATGGCATATAATTGGTGGCAAGTTCTAAAGGCACATCGAAATCATCCAATGAGACTTCTTCCTTGCCTATTTCAGACGGAAGCGTATGATATTTCCGTAACATCTCTATCAAGTAAGTAGGCGTGCCGCTCCCAAACCAATAAGCATTCAACTCCCCTTCGCTGAAAG
>ENA-OXEE01000300-OXEE01000300.1-human-gut-metagenome-genome-assembly--contig:-NODE-300-length-27771-cov-7.69833_pt1 | contig 27771 bp, 42 predicted proteins | sample MGYA00249824_ERZ652242 | MGnify/ENA primary metagenome ERZ652242 (study PRJEB26925, sample SAMN05826943) | human gut metagenome | biome: ENVO:2100002; feature: ENVO:00000062; material: ENVO:00002003... | reverse complement strand
GCTCGGAGATGTGTATAAGAGACAGGCACGCAGTTCCGCCAACTGATTTTGGTACCGCGTCCGGGCATTTCCGTCTCTGGCGCTGTCAATTTTATCCTGGAGCCGCTTTGCCTGGGTGTCGTATGCTGCCTTACCTAGCTTCGCTCCATAGGAATTTTGCTTCTTTTGAATGTTCTTCCGGGTCTCGAAGTCCTTTGCAAAGTTTCCGGTAAACACCCCGTTGTTCTTGCTGGAAGATGATTTTGCCGGATTGGAAGAGGGCTTTTTACTGGAACTGGAAGAATTTCCCTTGTTCTTGTTCGCCTGGCCAACGGTGTTTTGGAGCCATTCGTCCGGCGTCATCACGCCAAGTTTCATGTTCAACGGCAAGGGAATCCCTCCTTATGCGGTGGCATATGCGGCGAGGTTCGGGTTCATGGCCGCCCACGCCTTTCTCATCTGTTCCACCTGATCCTGGGAATACCCCAGGGCCAGGTACCCGGAGAAGTTGCCGAAGGCTGCCAGCGTCTCCGCCCGGTCCAGCAGTTCCTGGTAGTTCTGCTGGTCGGCGTTCTGGTTGAAGTCGGCGATATCCTGGTCCAGGTATGCCTGGTTCAGCCAGCGGTCGGTGTCCAGCTGGGCCTGGAGCTGGGCGGTGTCCACCACGCTCTGGGCCTGCTGCCGGTATTCCTCCAGAAGGGCGGCGGCTCTCTCGTACTCGTTGTTGGCGATGGCCTCCGCAATGGAGTTCTGATAGCTCACCTCCAACTGGTTCAGCTGGAGCTGCATGTCCGCAATGGCATCCGCCTCGCCGCGCCGCAGCGACCCAAGGTCGTTTTGCAGCTGGGTGGAAAAGGCCAGGCTGGCCTGCCCATTCACCCCGGAGCCCAGGCCCGTAGCAGCGGCGTACTCATTCCACCGCAGCCTGTCCCGCTCCGACTGGGCGGCCACCGCGTTTCTCTGGTCCTGGTACTGCTGGGGGATCCCAGACATGGCGTGCTCGATCTCCAGCCGGGACTGGTCGTAGGCGTTCTGTAGCCCCGCAATGGCTGCATCCAGCGCAGCGTCGTATACGTCGTTAGTAGGATCAATTTGCGCCTCGTAGCTGGGCAGCGTCACGCTGGGCAGGCCCACGTTGGGCAGGTGCCCCTCCGGCAGTTCAATGGGTAGGTACATGGACCCGTCGCCGCCGCCGGAATAGCCGTACTTCTCCCGGATGGCCTGGGCCGCCGCGTGAAGCTGCTGCTTGAGGGCTTCGTCCCCCCGCATGTTGGCCTGCTCCCACGCCGCCTGGAGGGATTCAATCTTCGCCTTGTCGCCCTCGGAAAGCCCCTGGTCGTTCCAAGTGCCGAGGGGGATGTAGTTCCCGTTGGCATCCACCGTACCGCTGGTGGCCCGGGAGGGGACCTTAATGGACCACAGCCCATTGGTGGGGTTATAGCTTGCCCCCGGGGTGTTTGGGTCCACCACCAGATAATTGCCCCCGGCGGTGATGACGGTGTCGCCGATGTTGGTCCCTGCCGGGGCGTTGCCCCCTTCGGCCACGTTGACATACCGGCCCGTCTCATAGTATCCGCTGGGGGTGTTGTAGGCCCCGTTCCCCGTGGTTCCAGTGCCGGTACTGGGGGTGGTCACACTGCCGTTGCCAGTCTGGGTGGTGCTGGAAACCTGGCTCCCAGACGCAGAGGAAAGGGGAGCAATGCTCCCGTTCGACCCCTGCGTGGCAAGCCCATTGGTGGTTCTGGCCGCAGCCGATGTACCCCCGGCAGTCACTGGGGCATTGGTTACGTTCACCGCATTGGTGTTCTGTTTCGTAGTGGTCGTGGGCATAACGCTCCCCCTTTTCTCATTTAGTTTGTATGGCGAACCCGGTCAATCTTCTCCCGGAGTTCGGTTGCCCAGTCGCCGGACGTGCTCATCAGCGCACCCCAGACGGTCCTCTGTTCCTCGGTCCCGTGGTTGCGGTCCAGGATCTTCTCCCCGCTGCGGCATAGGGTATCGTAGTGCCCCAGCTCTTGCCCGGCCAGGGAAAGGAACATGTCTCTGCCCTCCTGCTCTCCGCACTCTTTGGCGAGGCGGAGGTACTTCTGCGCATCGGTCAATTCCTCCATGCAGAGCTTGTACCGCGCCACCAGAATGTCCATTGTCTCCATGCTCTCACGCCTCCTTGATGTATTGATACAGCTTGTCGAAGTCCGCCTCATTCATCTTGAAGTTGGAGATCTCCACCGGCCACTTCCCGCTGGCCTTCTCCTTGATGGCGGAATACACCTTGTCCACGTCTACCATGTCTCCGTCGAACACCCCCAGCGCCTGGGCGATGGGGTTTTCCGGCAGCTCTTTTGCCTTTTGCTCGATGACCAGGGGTGCCCCTGCAGCGAACAGGATCCCTTTCCACTTCGGCATCACCGGCACAATTTCCCGGTCGATGAAGGCGGCGATCCCCCGCTTCACCTGTTCCATGGATTCCATCCTCGTCCCTCCTTACAGAAAAGAAGGAAGGGGCAGGTTGCCCCGCCCCTCCCTGGTCGCCTCAAGCCGTGGCAGCGCCGCCGGTGGTGGGTGCGGTCCAGCTGTTGTACCGGTCCATGGGTTCAGGACAGACACTGTCCTTGGGAATGACCACCTTGGTCAGGCTCTGCAGGCAGGCAATCTGCTGCTGGAGGCAGCCCACGGTGGAGGTCATGGTGCCGTTGAACACCGCCTGCTGGCAGTTCACGGCGTTCTGCTCGTCCCGGTTGGCCTGGATCTTCTCGTTCACGGCGTTGATCTGGCGGTTCAGGTCCTTGTAAACCTCCACCAGACGCTCGTCGGTGTACCGCTCAGACTTGAGCAGGGCAATCTCCCCGTCCTTGGAGGAAATCGCCTGGGTCAGGGTCATCTCGTAGCGGTTCACCGGCTGGTTCTCAGAGCAGGCGGCGGCAGTGTTGCAACCTGCGTTTGCCATGTGAGCGCCCAGCAGACCAGCGCCGCCGTTCAGGATACCCAGGGTGGTACCCGCAATGCCAAGGCCCAGACCGGCCCCAGCCATTCCTTTGCTTGCATACTCCATAATCCATTCTCCTTTGTAGTAAGATTTTTCCCATAGCTATGCGCACTTACCATTGGTATACATACAGTATATCATATACTGGACGTATATTAAATAGGGGATCAGGCAACAACAGAAAAATAATTGCCGATCAGCTCATGGGGGAGGTACTGAAGGACAATCGTCCCCGTCTCCCCCTCTCTCGTGCAGAGATAGGTTCTGCCGTCCTCGGGGTCTAAGTAGTGCTTCCCGTATTCATATTCCATCCCACGGGAAGCGGGAATGGGGTCCTCTACGGTCCCCGCGTGGCCTACGTCGATCACCGCCCACATGGCCGGGGTCTTGTCCGGCGTCCAGTCCGCCTGTGTGGTGTGCCCCTGAACGCACTTGTACAGCTTCTCCGCAGGCGGATAATACCGCCGGTCATCCTTCTCCACCGCCTCCCCAACCTTCCAGATAGGAAACAGTGAGGGAAATTGCACTGCCTTCTCGTCCGGCTGCGCCTGGGCGTAGTCCTTCAGGGCCGCCCGCAGCTGTCTTGCCAGCGTCAGAATGTCCATTTACATCACTCCTTCATCCAGCCCAAGAAGGGCGTTCAAAACCTCTATGTCGCTGGGGGAATAGGGTTCCGGCTCCCGCTCCGGCTCGTTGGTCAGGGTCAGTAGCGTCCCGGAATAACTCTGTCTGGCGTAGTCCGACACATGATCCTCACTCAGCAGGAATCCGTCGTTCCGGAACATCTTTACGGTGCCGGATACCTCGCCGGGGTCGGGGGTTACGGTGAAAAATTTAACCGAACCAATTGTTGCTATGCGGCGAGAAACAGAAAATCTCTGTTCATTGATTGTCAAATACATCATACGCCTCCTTCACCTATTATCATATTATCGCTTACCTTAATATCTGATGGGAGTGTAAAACAAGGGCGCGAACCGTAAGAATTATAAAGCAGCGCTGACCCAATCCAGTCATTATTTTGCTGAACCCATACATTATATGTATTTTTTGTATACGGAGATCTAGTCCAAAAGGCTGTCGAGGCGCCATTTAGGTAGGTAAGTCTCAAGTCTGTTGAGAAAGAAAAGGAAGAGCCTTCATCATTTATGCCGGACACAGTTCCACTGCTCCAACCGAGTTCAGACAGTGATAATAAAAATACAGACCGAGATAGCGTAGAAACAGAATTGTTGCCGTTGCCAGGAGTATAGTAAAATGTTGTAGTTCCAATTACACCTTTAACATAAGGATCTAAGAGCTCCTTATAAGTCGAATTAAGCCACCCGTCTATTTCACTGGAAGCATATGCGTTCGATCTGCCTGTGATAGCCCAACCACGTTTGTCATAGCAGTCTTTTCTCACAATTAAAGTCCTGTCATTACCGTTCAGAGATGGCTCGTATCCATGTTTCGCTACATAAAATTCGATTAGACTTCCATTTTCCGAAATTTTAACAGTGGATCCTTCCGAAAGATCAGACAACACCATCATAGAGGATACTGGTTTGCCCCTTGACCTAGAAAAAACCAAAACTACACCTCCGGTCCTGCGATAAACTCCCCATTTCCTGCATTATAAGCATATTGTCTGGACACAAGGTCATACAAACATACAGAACCATTCGAGTCTTTAGCTGGAAAATAGTCCCTAACAAGGTTTCCGTTATCGTATATTTTGGCTGTGCCATCTATAACTATTCTTGTGTCGTCGTTAGGCTTAAACCCCGTATCAATCCATTGCGCACCCGAACTTTCGATATACTCAAGAAAATTGATGGTTTCAGTGCCATTTGTCCCTCTACAAACAATAACCATCAACAAACACCAACTTTCACAGGAATATTTTGCGTTGGTTGTTTCACAGAATAAAATGTAAGGCTCCCTTCTCCTTGACTTACATTGCATACAGATGGCCCGGAAAGCCAGGCTTCCAAAACCGCATTGTCAGCGTCAATGTCACTTCCGGTTAAATCCGCATCCACAATAATAACCGGGGTAGAAACGGAAACAGAAGGAACTGAAACCGTTTGCTTAAATCTATTTTCATCTGCAATCCATCCAGAGGTGGTCAGGGTTACCGTAGTGCCCTTGGACTGCAAGTCGCTGCCGTCCAGCGTGAATTTGTTCCCGATCTGGCTGCCCTGAATCCCGCCGGTTGCCTCCAGCTCCAGGGCATTCACCCCGTTGATGGTGGCATCGGCTCCATCTGCACCATCAGCACCAGGAGTGCCGGGAGCCCCATCCTGCCCTGCCGGACCCTGTGCGCCGGGAGCTCCGTCAGCCCCTGCGGGGCCTTGCGGTCCCTGTGGGCCTCGGATGTTTGTTCCGGTGATCGAGGGCATCCCGCTCTTGCTAGGGGTCCAATTCAGGTTCCCAGAACTGTCCACGGCAGGGGAGTAATATCCTCCGTCTGCTCCCGCCGGTCCAGTATCCCCCTTCGGCCCCTGGTCTCCGGCATCTCCCTTGGGACCAGTTTCCCCGGCAGGGCCTTGCTCCCCGGTGTCTCCCTTAGATCCTTTCAGGTTGTGGAAAGCAAAGGAGATGTTCAGTGCCGTGTCTGGTCCGGATGTCTCCACATCAACATAAGGCGTCCCTGTTGCATCATCCGCCGTGGCGGAGACATTGCCAAATCCGGCAGCCGCCCCGGGATCGCCTTTGGGGCCCTGGTCACCGGTGTCTCCTTTCGGCCCCGGATCCCCGGTATCCCCCTTTGGCCCGGGGTCCCCTTGCGGGCCTTCCGGACCCGTGTCGCCGGTGTCGCCTTTGGGCCCTTGCGGGCCGGGGTCTCCCTTTGCGCCTTGCAGCTGCCCCTGGCTCTTCCAGCCCGGGGTGTCTGTGGTGTCCCACATGTAGATGGTGTAGGGGGGCGTAGTACCCACGTTATACATGTCCCCCTGCTGGGGGTTCTGTACTGCCTCCTGCAAGGCGAACAGGGAGGCGTAGGTTCCCTTGATATCCAGCCCGGTTCCCGTATCCCCCTTGGGTCCTTGGGGCCCCATAGGACCCTCCGGGCCGGTGTCGCCTGGGTCACCCTTCGGCCCTTGGGGTCCTTCCGATCCGGTCGGCCCGGTGTCGCCGGGGTCGCCTTTTTCCCCTTTATCCCCTTTAGGGCCCTGGGGACCGGGGTCCCCCTGGTCGCCCTTCGGGCCCTGTGCTCCGGTGTCTCCCTTCTCGCCAGGGGGACCTTGCAGACCTTGAGGCCCAGTGTCTCCAGGGTCGCCCTTAATGCCTTGCGGCCCCTGCGGTCCTGGATCGCCCTGGGGCCCGACAGGACCTTGAGGCCCAGTCTGTCCCTGCACACCCTGGGGGCCAGGGACCTGGCCGAAGGTAAGAAGTACGTTCCCAGTGCTGGTGGTGGATTTCGTCACCGTGGGGGTGGACCCTGCGGGCAGTTCCGTGCTGGCCACCTTCAGGTCCACAATGGCGTCCCGCGCCGCTTCGGCATCTGCTGCCGACTGGGCCGCTGCTTGCGCCTGGAGAGTTGCCTGGGCCACAATGCCGGTGGTGGCGTTCTCTCTTGCCGCCTCCGCTTCCTCTCGTTCTTCCTCGGCGGAGACGCGGGCTTGTTCCGCCTTTACCCGGGCCTGTTCCGCCAGAATGCGGGCATCCTCGTTGTCTGCCCGGGTTTCCTCGGCGGAAACTCTGGTCTCCTCCGCCTCGGCCCGGGCCTCTTCGGCGGACACTCTGGCAGTCTCGGCGGATACTCGGCCTTCCTCTGCCTCCGCCCGGCCCTCCTCTGCCCCTACCCGTTCGGTCTCGGCGGTCACTCTGGCACTTTCCGCTTCCACGCGTTCCGTTTCAGCGGTCTCTCGCTCCTCCTCCTCGGCGACAGTACCGGAAAGTTTTGGGATCAGTTCGTTGTTGATATAGTTCTTGATGATGTTCCCGGCCTCGTCAAACTTGGCCTTCAACTCAGAAGCCGTCAGTCCGCCCACGTCGTTTGGCTCGTCGTCCAGCTTCTGGATCACGTTCAGATCGTCGTCCAACTCCGGAATCACCAGGGAGGACAGAATATTCAGATCTTCATTCAAGGGGTTCAAACTCATGGCGTCGCCCTCCTTATCTGGCGTATCCGGTGTATCGGACACGCATGTCTGCTGCCACAACGGTGGCGGTTGTATTGGTTCCATCAAATCGGAAGATCAACTTATAATAGACGAACTTTTTCGCCTTAATTTTCAGCCGCTCCGCATGAGGTTTTCGGTTGGTGTTGAAGGACCACCGACGGAAGTCGGCCTCGCTAAAACTGAACACGGACGCTGCCGCTACCTTCTTGGCGTGGTCGCTTTTCCGGTCCGTCTGCACCGTAACCTCTACCCGGCTCCGAAGTTCCGGTTTCAGCACAATCCATTGAATGGCAGAATATTTCCGCATGAACTCCCGGTCAAACGGTTCCGCTCCGCTTTCCCAATACCCCGTGATCTCTGCGCCGTTGTCCGTCCGGTTGTTTCGTGATACCAGGTTCAGCCTGCCTAGGCTGTCCCCGGCATAGAGGTCCCCATTCAGGTTCACCATGCACGTTACATCAAAGTCAGTATAGTAATACCATGCGTCTGCGGCATAGTTATATACCAGAGCTTTCTTGTCGTAACAGATGTAGTATTCCTGATGGTCTTTGTCGTCGTAACAGTAGCACCGAGAGAAATCGAAGTTCGCCAGAGTGGCATAGACCCGGTCAGAAATTCGCTTCGCCTGCCGTTCATCAATGCTTAAATTGCTGGAGTAAGATGCGTTGTTCCTCCATTCATATACGTCCTTTCCGCACAGAGTGTAGGGACTGTTCAGCACCAGCCTGGCCTGCCCCATGGCCTCGTTGCCAAGATTCCGGTTGATAGGGGTGCAGTAAAAGGCAGCCGTGGACGTGTCGTCCGGCAGGGCAATGGTGCCGTATTGAATTGAATACGCCTCGTCCTCTTTGAAGGCGATCAGGCGGGAGTAATGACGGACAAGGCCGGTGACCGGGGTATTTTCAGATCCTACGGAAATGACATTCAGTTCAGAAAAATACCCCGGCTGGGGAACGCCGTTTTCATCGAAACCGGAATAGTAAATTTTGTTTGTTCCGTTCCCGTAAAGAAAAATTCTGGCGTCTGTCTGTCCATTGTACATTTCTACGAAACGCATCCCATAGAAAATTCCCTTCCCGGGTTCAAACGGCCACACGGTATATCCTTTGGATGGATAAGAAACCTCTATGGTATTTTCTCCTGCATTTGGGACACTCTTAAACGAAACACCAAAATATCCCGTGCTGCTCCCGCCTACCACGTCGTAATCTGTTTTAGGAATAATTTGTCCCGTAACCAAATCCTTAACAACAGTTTGAGAAGCAGCCGCAGAATCCATATTAGGTAATCCGAACATCCCACCCTCCCCATCCGGCGAAAGCCACGCCCGAATATATGGAGTGAAAACGTTAGGCTGCTGCAGTGTTACTCCGCCTCCTGCTCCAGGCAATGTAGCTACTGGCGGAACTGACACAATCGCAAGAGGCCAATACATATCAATGGTGGATATACTTTTCCCAATCCCGTCCCACTGATAGAGATCTGCTCCAGTAAGAATATATAGCTTCTCGGACATTCCGAAGAAAGAAATACGTTCCTTCCCGTACTCCTGGGAAACTGATACTGTACCAAGAGATTCAAATACAAAGCCTCTGTTCTCGTCCCAAATCAGAGTGATTCGATCAAAGGCCGCTCCCACAACCATCTTGACGCCGTTGACATGCCCGGACCACAGCGCCGTCACATCGCTTTTGGCCGTACCAGCAGGGAGCGCCGTCACGTTTCGCATATACCACCGATACTTGGTCACACCGTTTTCTGTAACCTGGTTGCACTTGTCCAGTTGGTAGACGTTCCCGTCGCTTCCTTCCCAGAAATAGCCTTTGTAAGGATCCCAGTTGGAATACTGCACGGAAGCGGAAGTCCCGGACAGTTCAATCTCCACGCCATTGATCCCGGCGGTGGGGTACATGGTCAAGATGCTGGATACATTGTTGTCCTCTCGAACAACGGAAGATGTCTCCCCGATCTCCAAGGCGTATTCATCCAATAGGCTCCCCACAGCATACAGCCCAGGCCGCTTCTGCAACGAATGGTCCCGGGTAATCTTAAAATTCCGCATGACGGACGCCTCGCCCAGCTTCAGCTTCGTGTCGCCGTCAGGACTTTCATTCAGCCCCAGAAACTCCTGGATACGGAATACCTTCTCGTCGGAGGAATCTACGATCTGCGCCATGGGAAATCACCACCTGGAAAATTCGTTGTGCTCGAAGCCCACGCCGTATACGTCGGTAATGGCCTCGCCGTCCTGGGGGAACCCCTTGGACAGGTTGTTTCTCAGTTCCTCATACCGCTGCTGGAAAAAGGAAGCGGCAGAAGGGTTTTCATCCAGCAGAAGCTGGGCCGCCAGTCCGTATGGAAGAACAGTCTGGCATATATAATCATCTAAGTCGATGGGGGTTTCAAAATCAGAAATCACCGCCACAATGGGGCGCTCACCCGGCGTCTCCACCTCGTAGGTGTCGCTGTAGGGATACAGTTCACCCCGCAGCGCGTTCAGGATCAGCAGCGTCCGCACCTTGTATTCTCTGGTGTCGGCAGTGTCCGTCTCCCCGGAGTTCTCATTGACCTCGTCGATCAGGCCCATGGTAATGTCAAACACGCGCTGGGCGGTGGTGCTAGGTGCGGGCATAGTCGGTTCCCTCCTTTATGGAAACGGGGCGGGAGGTGGTCCCTCCCACCCCGTTATGGGTGTCGGTCAGCCTGCGCTGACAGTCTCGGCAACGCCGGAGTTGAGCTTTCCGGTGGTCACTGCATAGGCCTTCACGGTAACACCAGCAGCGGCAGTAGGCTTGCTGGAACTGGAGTAGGTTTCCGCAGTGTCCGAATTCTTGGGGTTGGTCCCGTCCAGGGTGTAATAAATGTTGGTCGCACCGCTGGAAGTCAGGGTGACCTGGCCGCCGGAGGCGATCTCAATGGTGGGCGTGGCCGTCACACTGGCGGTGGCCCCGTACACATACAGGCCGTTGATCTTCTGGCCCAGCACAAAGCTGTCGTGGATGTACCGGCCCTCGCCGATGTCGGCGTCGAAACCCAGGGGATGGGTCTGCACCCGCAGCACCTTCCGCTTCATGGGATCCACCGTAGAGCCCTTGTACTTGATGAGGAAGGAAACGCCGGCAGGCAGCAGATCGTCAGGCACCGCCACAATGGGGGAGCCGTTGATCACGCCAATCTGACCGTTCAGGATGGCCCCGGTGGTGTACTTCTCGTTGTTCTGGAGGTTGGTGGCCAGCTTGGTCTGGATGGCCAGGGTCTCGGAGATGAAGGTCACCCGGGCCTTGCCCTTGGGCACCCGCTTGTTGCTCATGGCCGCGTGGCCGGTAAGCAGGGCCTCAATCACCGTGTCCTTGGTCAGGGCAGCCCCGGCAGTGACAATGCCAGCGCCGTTGGACCAGGTAGAAAAGCGGTATCTGTCCACTTCGGGAACCACCTGCTCGTCCCACACCTGCTTCAAAACGGCGTTGCAGTGTTTGATGTTGAACTGCTCACCGGCGTTCCCCGCGTCGATGGCGAAGGTATAGGCCTTGTCCTTGGTCATCACCAGGGTCTGCACGGTGTCACCCAGTTCGTTGATGGTGCCGAACCGGCTGGCGGAGGCGTTCCGGTTGTAGTCGGTGATAGGCACCTGGTCAATGGTCCAGATCTTGATGGCGTTCACGCCCTCAAAGGAATAGCTTTTGCCTGCATAGGCATCGGTAAGAGAGGACTGCTTAAAGCGCTCGTCCAGTTTCTTCTCATATTTGGTGGCAAGATTGATGGTAGCCATATTCTCTTCTCCTTCCTGCCCCCAAATTCATGGTAGGGGGCAATCAGGTCCCGTCGTACCAGGCGCGGTCAAACTCGTCCATTTCACTGGCTCTTCCCGCGCTTCTCTGGCTTCCTGCGGACCGTCGTTTGTTCTCGCTGTTCTTCTTCGCTGTCTCCAGCTGGCTCTCCAGCTTAGAGACTTTCTCCCTGAGTTCCCGGTTCTCGAATCGGGCATAGGCGTTCACCAGGTCCTCGCCGTCCTTGAAGGCGTCCCAAACGTCCTTGGGGATGTCGTTGGGCTTCACCTTCGGATAGGTTCGAGCAAACCGCAGAAATTGCTCCTGCCGTTTCGCTTCCTCCTGGCTTTTTTCCTGGGCTGCTTTCTGCTGCTGGTCCTTCTGGGCCTCGAAGGCCTTTCTCTCTCGGTCCAGCTTGATTCTCTGGAGGGCAACGTCCTTGTTCAGGTGCTCCTTCTTGGCCAGCACCTCGGCCCGTGCCCCGTCGATCAGGTCCTCAACGGAGATTCCCTGGGGCGCGGCGAGTTCCTTGAGGAAGGTCTCCATAGCGGTGAGGCGTTCCACCTCTTTCCGCGCCGCGTCCCGGTCCTCCCGGATCCGCTGATAGTCCAGGCCCATCTGGGCGTAGGCGTTCAGCTGCTCCGGGGTTACCCGCACCGTCTGGCCCAGGTGTTTCAACTCGATCAGTTCCGGCTGGTCTGCCTCTTCCGATCTGTCAGTCTGCTCCTGCGCTTCGGTTGTGGGCTCGTTGGCCGCTTCGGTCTCTGCTTCCCCTTCCTGCTGGTCTGCTTCCGGTTCCGCAGTGTCATTCTGTGTCTCGCCTCCCTGACTTTCCTCATTGTCTCCGTCTAGGACCTCCAGGTCCGAAAAGTCAATGTCGGACCAATCGTCCGGGTCGTGGGCGGGCGCTTCGGTCACGCTTTCGGTGCTTTCAGGGATGGTGTTCACAGTCTGTTCGTCCATGTGTCGTTCCTCCTTTTGGGCATGGGTGGCCCAAATCTGTGTTTGGTTCCCGCTGGTTTGCGGTCAGTTGGTGGTGTGCTTCACCCGGTCCTCCACTTCCGCCCGCTTGGCATTGTTGAACCGGTCCAGGGTTCCCACCAGGTAACCGGTAATCCGCCGGATCCTCTGGAAGGGCATCTTTTCAAAAACGGGGGTGATCCCGTATTCGTCGGGATTGCCGGTGCGGCGGATGGAGATTTCCACCACGCGCCGCCCTTCCTCTTGCTCCATCATGGCAATGGCCGCTTGCACAATCTCCTCGGGGATGTTGTCCGGGTTGTGGATGGTCACGTCCATCACAGCAGCCCCTTCCGGTCCAGAACAGCCGCGAACTCGTCCCGTTTCAGGGGGCGTTCCGGGCTGGTCCCGTCCATGACGCCGGTCTCCTGGGCCTTCTTCCAGGCCCCCTCTTTCTGGGACCACTCCGGCTCCGGCAGGGTCACTATGTGCTGGATGGCCTTCTGGTAAATCTGATAGGCCTGCTCGTCGGTCATTTCCTGGAGCAGCTTATTGATGTCCATGTCCTCGTCCTCTCCTTTCAGTCGCGCATTGACAAGTTTTGCGATCTCGCCATATTTCCCAAACAGATAGTTTCCCGGGCAGCTCTTGCCCTTGTCTGTGGTGTATCGGTGGGGGACCATGTTGCACACGGCCCAGTCGCCGGTAAACGCGGGGCAATACTGTTTGCCCTCCTTCCAGATGAGTTCCCGGATGCCGTTGCGCTGGCAGATGTCCACGCACAGGTTAATCAGGCTCTCAAAGGCTGCGTCGGTGCATTCATAAGGCTCCTGATAACTCTGGATGCTGGAGACCTCAATGGTTACCACCTCATGGTCCACCTTGTGGGAGCAGCACCAGGCCCGATTTTCCTCCAGAACGTACTGGCCAATTCGCCCATCTGGGCCAATGCCGTAATGGCTGGATGCCTCGGAGGTCTGGAATACCTGACCACAGCCCTCCACACTGCCAGGGCCAGCCATCGTATGGATGGAGATGCCCTTGATTTTCCCCTGTCTGGGCTTCGTACAGTGAGGGGACAATTTCGTGTATACAACGAGTTTGCTGTTACTCACCGGTGCTCACCTCCTGCTTGACTTCGGGGAGCCCCGCAACGGAGGTCAGCAGAGACAGCACCCCAGCCAGCACAGCGGCAGACACCGCCATGACCCAGTTAACGTCAGACAACACAGCGGCTGCGCCGATGGTGGCGACAGCGGTTTGAGCCATAGTCTTGATGGCCCGCACCCCGGCAGCCTTCCACCAGAGTTTCCATTTCTCGCTCATCGGTCCTCTCTCCTTTCCTCCAGCACCGTAATGCGGTGCTCGTGATCGTCCACCTTTTCGTAAATGTCTTCGTGTACGTCCTTAAACTCCTTGAGTTGGTCCTTGTATCGGTCCTTGAATTCCTCCAATCCCTGGGTGAAATTCGCCATCTGCACCGTCAGCTTCGTGATGGTGGAATTCAGCTTCACCATTGGACCGGCAACGGAAATCACGAGGCCAACGAGGACCACAATGACTCCAACCACTTCCCATTCCGTCATGTGGCACCTCCCATTCGGTCAAACCATCCCTGCGGTGGTCCCGGTCTCGTTGACCTTTCGCTGCAAAGCGGAATATCCGCCTCCCGTCGGGATCTCGTCCTTTGTGGTGTCTCCCGCCACCGGGGCCCCGCCGGGGTTCTGGGGGGCGCCCTGCTGCATCTGCGCCTGCATAGCCATGGCGTTTCTCTGCTGCTCTTTCAGTTCGTTGATGAGCTCTCTCCGTCCTGGGATGTAGCCGTCGGGAATGCGCTCCAGGTACTGAATGGTGTCGATCTTCCCCATCTTCAACAGGTTGTCCAGCGTCTGGATGGAGGCGATTTCCGAGTAGTAGGAACTGGCCCCGATGTCCAGTTTGATGTGCATGGGCATGTCTTTCAGCTGGGAAAAGTCAAACTGCATCGGAATCTCTGCCGGGGTCTCCTGTCCAATGAAGTCATAGACCTGCCGGACTTCTTCCGGCGTGGTCATGTCCACATACCGTTTGCCGTAATACTCGCCCATAAACTCGATGTAGATCCTGTATAGGTCCTCAATGGACTTATACAGGTTTTGTTTTGTAATCTCCGACGGGGTGGAGGCAGCCCGCTGCAAGGCAATGATGGCCGATGTGTTGTCAGGCCGCGTGTCGCCCAGGGCAACGGATGTTGCGCCCAAACTCTGCTCCGTCTCCTCCACCGCCAACTGAATGAACTGGGAGATTTGCGGAGAGATGCTGGCCGGGTCAATGATCTTGGCCACGTTGTTCACGTCGCCGCCCTGGATCCCGATGGCAGCGCCAATCCGGTTGTCCCATTTTCCGACCCTGGTCGCGTCGTACACGACCTTGGGAAATGCCGTGGTCATCAGGGACAGCTGCGACATGGCCCAGAGCTTATTCACGAAAATCTGATTGGGAATCAGGCCGGTAATCATGGCCTGCCCGTGGAAACAGTCCTGGATGTAGTCCCAGTTCAGCCAGGAAATGGGATACAGCTTGATTCCCAAATCCCACGGCTCCCGGATGGAGGACCCCCGGGCGCACTTGTACGCCCAGATGTGGCGGGTCTTGGTGTCCCGCCAGAAGAGCAGGATGGTGGTCACCTTGTCCGTGGTCTCTTTCGCCGCGTCCGGGTTGGTGTTGTCGCCGTCCCCGCCGATGTTCCGCCAAGTCTCGAAGCCGTTCTCCTTGGCCTCTGCCTGGGCTGCGGAGATGATCTCCCGCCGCTCCAGAATGATCCACGGTTGGCTCTGCACATCTCGGTCGTTTGGGTTGCCGAAATGGACCCGGAGATTCTCTACAATCTCGGTTCGGATACACCCTTTGGCGTCCTGCCCGGTCTCTGCGTCCGGGTCCCACCAGGTGTAAAGGCACCCGTCCCCATCCACAGCGGCATTTCTGGCAAACTCACGCATCAGCGACGGGATGTTGTTCAGTTCCGTCAGCGCGTCCAGTTCCTCGTTGATGATCCGAACCGGCTCCACAAGCGACGTGGTGTTCGGCGTCGCAGACAGTGGGGAAGCGTTGACCTTGATGTTGTCGCTGGTGATAGTCGCCACCGTGAAGCAGCACACCCGCTTGAGGAAGTTGAACACGGGAGTGGGCAGCCCGTTGGAAATCACGCCCTCCCACTGTTTCCCGATGAAGAAGTTCTCGTTGACGCGGACAGTGTCCTCCAGATTGATGCTGGAGTTGAAGTCCAGTCCTCGCTCGTACAACTTCCACGCCGTCCCGCAGTCCGGCAGCTTGCTCTCCTTCCCCAGGGAGTAGGTATTCAGGCCGGAAGTGTCCGGCTTTTTCTCTCTCTTAGACATCGTCACCGCCTGCCTTTCTGGCTGCGTTCATGTCGTAATTGAGGATGTTGTTGATCCCGGTAAACAGCAGTTCCTCCTGTCTCTTCCGGGTCTCTCGGTCACCCTCTTCCGCTTTCCAAACCTGTTCCAAGTGTTCTACCTTCTTCTCAAGGCTTCGCACTTTAAGGGAGATGCTGGCCAGGCGCGTGCTCAACTCATCCAGGTGCTTTTCGTTCTTGTGCTCCAGCACCAGCAGAACGACAAAACACACAAGGGCAAGCGCAGTTCCGATGCCAAACAGAATGGTTTCCATAGTGTCCTCCTCACAACGCAAGATAGCTGGGGCTTGGGGCCCCGCTTCCTACCATGAACTCCTCGTAGCTCTCCATGCTGTCCTCGTCATCGTCATACAGGACAACCTTCTTCTCGTCCTTTTCCGGCTGGGCAGGCAGCACACGGGAAATGCAGTAATACCGCACCCCGTCCACCGTGTGGGTCACCTCGTGGGGGTCCTTGGCACAGTCGTTGGGGTTCTTCTCGTCCGCCTGGATATCCTGGATATCCCCGATAACCTCTTTGCAGGCATCGAAGAACATAAGCCCCGGCAACTTGTCCGGCACCGTCCCGTCTTCCCGGCGGAACATAGCCTGCACATAGGGGTCGCGCAGCGGCCTTGGGGCCAACGCTTCCTTTATCATCAGGTGTCCCTGCACCCGGTTGTTGTCCGCCCGGATCAGGCCAACCTGGTTCAGCATGAACACCTCCGCCATGGTCTTGCCGGTGTCTTTCTGTCGGCTCCACATATCCGGCGGGGCATAGGTGGCGGAGACATGCTCTCCCGGCAGCGTCAACTCGTGGATCTTCTCTGCCGCCTCTTTGACAATGAGGCCCTTGTGGGTGAATTCCCGGTAGCACCAAGACCTTCCGTCTTCGTCTACCGCCCACCAGAAGCAGGCGAACATGTCCAGGCCGTAGTCGAAGCTGCGGTACCGCTGCCAATGCTCCGGGATGCGAAACGGCTGTACAACGTGGGTCGCGGTAGAGAATTCCGGGAAAAAGTTCCCGCCGATGGCGTTCCAATCGCCGTACCGGTAGGCCCGCCGCTTATCCTCCGGCATGTTCGCCAGCATCCGCACATACCCCGGGGAAGAGGCCATCAGGTGATAGTTGTCCTCCACCGTCGCCGGGATGAAGGTGTAATCCTCCGGATTCTCGTTCTCCTCCGGGTTGTCGCAGTTCTGCTTGAACTGCCGGTCAATGAACAGCCGCTTCACCCACCGGTGGCCAACGCCGCCAGGGTTGCAGGTAAGATACATCCGCTTTGGAAACTGGTTCACGCCGCGCAAGCAGCCGCCCAGGAAGTTGAAACTCCGCTCGGAAAACTGCGTGGCCTCGTCGATGAAAATCCAGTCATATTCCAGGCCGTTGTACTCATCCTCCGAGGCGTCACCGCTCCAGTGTCCGAACTTGATGGTGCTCCCGTTGTGAAAGGTCATCAGGTGGGTGGTGGCGTTGTAGGAGGCCAGCGCAGGCGGCACCATCTTCACAATGGGCCGGATGTGGTTCTCTTCCAATTCCGGGTAGGTCCGACGCATGATGAGGATCTTGATGCCCGGGTTGGCAATGGCCCCACCCACAGCCTTGATGCGAACGGCATGGGTCTTGCCGCCGCCCTTGGCCCCGCCATAAGCGGTATAGGTTGTTCGGGAGAGATAGAACAGCTTCTGCTTCTGGTTTGCCTCTCCGGGGTCCCATACCACGTCCTTCTTCTGGACCTTGCTCATCCTTCGCCGTGCCGTCTCTCCTCACCTCCAAACGCAAAAACGGGGCCAACCTGTCGGAAATTCCAACAAGTTGACCCCGTTCGGTCCTTCTCCCCAGCCATTCCCAGGGAGGTCTCTATTCGTCTGTAAGTTTACCCTCCAGAACGACCTTGCGCTTGATCTGCACAACCTTCACCGTCCCGTTGGGCCCGGAAATAAGCTCCACGCGCCCATCCCGTTTCAGAAGGGCCTGGATCCTCTGTATCGTGTCTCTGTCCATGCTCCCTCCCGTTCCGTATTCTGTATTCTGGTGGTTCCCCCTGGCCTCGAACCAGGATTATGCCCAGGTATAAGTTGGGTTTCTCTGCCTCTTGAGATAGGGAGCCGTATATGGCCCTAAATCCTCGGGCCATGTCGCGGGTTTGTAACCGGCTTTTCCCGCGCGCCGGGTAGCTCGAAAGAGCATACAAGACAATGTGTTACCAAACCATGTGAAAGGAAGCAGCGAAGGAGAGAATTCACTTCCTTTCTGTTTGATATTCCCCTTTCGGGGTTGGCCGCCCGGCCTGGAATCGAACCAGGCTTTGCACCTGCCGGACGATTTGAGGGAGGCGAAGGCTGTCTTCCCTCGCCTCCACTCGAAAGGAGGTAGAACACCCAAGAACTGCTTCGGGCCTCCGGGGATTGAACCCGCCTTGTGTGCCTTCCACACGGCCCGATTATTATTTCACCCTGGGGACCCGTTCCTTCTAGGTACCCCCTGATTTTCCGGGTACCCCCTTGTATAGTTATCATAGATAGCTATGTTGGAGAGGGAAGTCTGGAGGATGGGGGTTATCTTATACACCCCCTGCTGGAAACCAGCCCCCACTTTTTCCGCCACACCCCCGTGGTAGGTAGGGTAGGGGGTAGGGGGGTATACCTCGAAACCGGCCAGCGCCGCAGCACCCCCACCCCCGGGGCGGGCGTGTCTTATTGCACCCAGCCACCCCAGCAGGCCGGTCTGCCTGATTGCTCCAGCCCGCCGCATACTGTAATATCTCTGTAGTAGTGCCGCAACCCGTTGAGCCGCAAGGGATTGCACTTGCTTATATAGCAAGCAGTCTGTAATTGACCTGCTATTTGAAAGCATCGACCCCGCCGACCCCCTCGATCTTGAGGGTCACGGTTGCGCCCTGGTCTACCTGCTGCGTAGACTCCACATAGCCGCCGTTGAATGGCTGCTTTAACTGGAAGATCGCTGCTGCTGCTTTCTTCGAATCGCCCTCTAACATAGTTAATAGTCTATGTTCTCTGTACTGTCTGAGGTTTTTGAATGGGATTTCGTAGCCTCTATAATTCCCATCCCCCGCCTCATACCTACTCAGCGTCGCCGCACTCACCGACAGGAATTTACAGAGGTTATAGTTGGAAGGGATTTCACCGTTTTCCTCGCAGTATTTAATGAAATCATCTATATATTTCATCAGCTTTTCAGCGGATTCTACCTTTCTTGTCTGTGCCATTTGGTTTACCTCCCTTCCAGAAATCTAGCAAATCTAGACTTTTCCCAATCTAAGGGTACGAATCAATTATACATTCCAGGGCTTCCGAAAAGGGGGCTTTTCGGAATTTATTTTAAAAAATTTTCCTCAATCTTTTTTCGACATGTGTCTAATAACTTAGATGGAAAAGAGGCCTAGAAAGGGGAATTTGCTGCCCCTCTCCAGGCCTCTTGTCCTGCTCTCTGCGGGGCGTTATGCCTGCCCCTTGTCCTCTCCCTGCTCTTGTGCTTCCTGCTGTCCTGGCGCAGGGAAATGCCCTGCCTTGACCTGCTCTATAAGATCTTCGGCAGCAGCCCGAAAAACTGCGTTGGGCGTTGTTCCCACCAACTTGCAGGCTGCCCTGAAGCTGGCCGCCGTCTCGTTCCTCATTTTGCAGGTTAGGACACTCATATTCTCTTTGTCCCACCTGTTGTTAGACGCTCTCTTGGCCTTCGTTACCATCTGGATCACCTCCACTATTTGCTCTATTATATTGTATCATCACTCTGCACGGTATTACAGTGTACAACATGCACAAAATACACGGTAATACATTGTTCAATTCGTCGCTTGACTTGCACGGTATTACCGTGCTATCATAAAGCCAAGCTAAACGACAGCCAACCACGACAGGCCAGCAGGCCGGAAGGGAGAACATTATGAAGTACATGACCAAGAAGGCAGCCCGCGAAGAAATCGAGAGAAGTAAAGACTGGACGAACTACTTCTGCGGAGAGATAAAGGCAGCGGACATGAAGGACATGCTCCGGTACCGAATGAGGTTCGGCGAAGCGGAAACCAACGTCATCCTGGCGGCCCTGGTCCTGGCGGGAGCGAAGTTTGAAATCTGAGCCGAAACGCCCTCCAGGGCGTCCGCTGAGGGCTGGCCTCCCGGCGCTGATGAGGCAGGCCACTGAACGAAAGGAGAACACCATGAAATACTTCGAGAATATCAATACCCTGGACGAGCTCAAGAAAGCATACCGCCGCCTGGCCATGCAGTACCACCCAGACTGTGGCGGCAGCACCGAGGCAATGCAGGAGATCAACAACGAGCACGACGCCCTCTTTGAAATCCTCAAGCGCCAGCACAACGCCCAGGCCCAGGCCGACGCCACCGGCAAGACGAAGGCCACCACCGAGACCGCAGAAGAGTTCCGGCAGATCCTGGATATCCTGCTCCGCCTGGACGGCCTGGAGATCGAGCTATGCGGGTCCTGGCTCTGGATCGGTGGCAACACCAAAGCCAACAAGGACAAGCTCAAGGCAGCCGGTTGTCGCTGGTCCAAGAGCAAGGGCAAATGGTACTGGCACCACGCCGAGGCCGGTTCCCGCTGGTATCGTGGCAAGTCCTCCATGGCGGAGATCCGCACCAAGTACGGAAGCCAGTCTTTCCGGAGCCGTGGCACCCAGGACATCGAAACCGCTACAGCGTAAGGAGGCGGCAGGACATGTGCTGACGATGGCAGGGCAGAAAGGAAAAGAATTGGAACTGGCTGCACAACATTAAAGAGCAGGGCTATTCCCTAAAGGAGAAAGAGCAATGAAAACATTGATTTCAATCCTACTCACCGCCGCCCTTGCCTTTGCAGGCGGTCACGCCGCTACAATCTCCACGATGGAGATCGAAACAGACGGGGACTGTGACAGCGCGTTTGTAACTACCCTGGGCCGTGAGTATTTTATGGGGGCCAACGGTTACGAGGTAGAATGACATTGACCGAATCAGAAAAGCCGCTCCGGAATGTGCTCCGGGGCGGCTCCTTTGCATCTCATTTTTTGACAGGATCTTGACAGGACGGAAAAGGTTTTGACATGCTATTTTATGCTGTTTTGTGCAGAGAATCAAGGTGCGAGGAGCAATGAAACAGAACAAAGAAAACCCCGGAACCCATTGATTCCCAAGGGCTCCGAGGTTTATCTGCTGCTCTGCATCACAAGGGCACAGGATTTTTCGCGCTTTCTTCCAAAGAATATAAAATCCCTTACGCCCCAACGTCTCCGCCGACTTTGACAGAATTTTGACCCAAAAACGCATTCAGCTTCTCCGCCGTCTTCTCTCTCCGGCTCTGCCGGATGTGGGTATAGACGTCCCTCGTCACCTGAATGGAACTGTGTCCCATCAGTTCTTTGGTATCCATCTCGTCAATGTTGGCGTCGTATAGCATAGTAGCAAATGCGTGACGGAGCTGGTGCGCGGTGATATCTGGCCGCCACTTCCGCCGCGTTTTCTTCTTTTGGGTTTTGGGGTCTACCTCCACGGTCACCAACTCATGGGCCAGCCCCGCAGCCTTGCACCATTCCAACCAATTTCTTTCTGTCTGGCTCTTTAACCAAGGCGCGTTACCGCCAAATAGGTACCCACTTCCTCCATCAGGAAGAACCTTTTCCAGCGCGTCCAGAAGAACCACGTCACGCCGTCCCGCCTTGCTCTTCGGTAGCTTAATCATAGGCTTTCCGCCCACAAAGCAAACGGATTTTGTCACATGGATCACCTTTTTCTTCCGGTCGATGTCCTCCCAGCGAAGTGCCAATAGCTCCCCGCGCCGCAGACCGGTATAGAGCAGCATATAGGCAAATAAGCCATTCTCTTTCTCCAGACCTTGCTTGACCTTTTCCTGCTGTTCTTCTGTAGGGGCACTCCGTTCTCCATCACTCAACCCGGCAGGCAGCTTTACTGGCCCACAGGGATTGCTTTTCGCCCATCCCCGAACAATGGAGAAATTCCAGATCATCCGGAACATGTCCAGGTACACCTGCACACCACGGCGGCTATACCCTTGTCCCGCTATGTGATTGATGTAGGCGTCAATTTCATCCGGCCCAATGTCCTGGATCTTCCGCCCTGCAAAGTGTTCCTTTGCCCGGCGCAGCGGTGCCCGATACATGACGGAGGTGTTGTACTCCACCTGTTCCGTGTGTTCCCGGTCCCAGTCATCCGCGCAGGCCGCAAACGTCCGACCGCCCACCTGGTCCTTTTGCCAGGCCGCCATCTTCTGTTTCACCTCTTTCTGCGTCTTCCCGTAGAAATACTTTGGCTTCTTCATTCCCGGCAGGGTAATCTGCTCCTGCCACCGTCCGTCTTTCCGTTTTATCATTGCATTTTCCTCCTACTATATGATATAGTAGGGGTGCAGTAGGCCTTCGACAAACTTACTGTACCCCTTTTCCCGTCCCCAGGTGTTGGCGCACCAGGGGGCGGGGATTTTTTTATTGTCTAATAAGTCCGGCAAAAATAAATGCAGCGAGGCACCACCCCAGAGAATACTTTACGATCGTAAAGATCAACGCCTTTCCCTCCCGCTCCTTTATTCCGTCCCACGACATAGAAACGATAAGGGTAATGGAAAACCAGATCAAAAAAGCTGCACCGAGGAAATTCTCAAGAAACATTACCACTGTCGTGTCTTCTCTAATATGATAAGCTGCATATCCCATGCCAGCGGCGAGAGACGCCGGAACAATAGCGTAAATCGCCGCGTCCCTCCCTGCGTCCCTTTTCTCTTTGTACTGTCTCAATGATACTTCCTCCCCCTCACACCAACGAAAACTCCGCCCGCACAACCAGGCCAAGGATCTTCACCTGGGTCTTTGTAATGTCGAACACAAATGGCTTGTGTTCCGGGTTGGTACTTTGCGGCATCAGCGTCACAATGTTTCCCTCCTGGGAAAACCGTTTCAGCGTGGCGTCCTGTCCGTCGATCAGGCAAACCGCAATCTGTCCCTCTTCCACCACATCCTGGCGGCGCACAATGACGGTGTACCCATCCCGGATCCCGGCGGCATCCATGCTGTCTCCATGGACTCGCAGGCCGAAATATTCATGTCCGCCGTTCAGGTCTGTGTAGGTGTATCCCTCTATGTTCTCTTCGGCATAGATAGGAGCCCCGGCAGCAATTCTACCAAGAAGGGGAATCCTTTTTAATTGCAATACCCCCTCTGGGACCTTCTGTTCTCTTTTCGATTCAATTAAATCGGATTTTTCTACACCGAAATATTGTGCAAGCATTTCAATCTTATCCATTCTTGGGATGTTGATCCCCTTGCACCAAGTGGAAACGGAGGACGTAGACACCCCGCAAATCTTTGCGATGTCCTTTTGCGCCAGACCGCGGTCTCGCATCATGTCACGCAAATTTTTTGCGAAAATCCTTCTGATCTCATCTTCCGGCATTGGTCTCACCTCCTTTTCTCCGATTATACATTAAAACCGGACAGAGTGCAATATAAATTTTCAAAAAATCCAGTTTAACTATTGACAATCCAGTTAAACTGGACTACAATGGGACCATAAAAAGGAGGTGACGAAAATGCAGATCTCTTTGAAGGCCGCCCGAGTAAATGCTGAGCTCACGCAAGCCCAAGTCGCCAAGTCCATCGGGATCAGCGAATCTACCCTAATCAAATGGGAGAACCGGCGAACCTTCCCAAAGTCATACCAGCTTGAGGCTCTTTGCAATCTTTACCGCGTCCCCGTAGACTGTATTTCTTTAACTAAAAAATCCAGTTAAACTTGAATTCTTGCGCAAGAAAAACGTTCGCGAAGCTACCACGAACGAATTTCCCCCAACTTTCGCCTGGTGCAGATGCAGCTACAAAATAAGCGGTCCCTGCTCAACCGAACAGCAACCCAAACACATAAGAAAGGAGGCCGGTCAGTTGTTCCACGACGAAAGCGGTTACCGCCGTCCCAACGACGCCCGCCACGGCTTGGAAAAGTTTGTTTCTTTTCTGTTTTACGGAATGGCTTGCTACCTCGGAGCCGTTACGGGAACCTTCCTTGCCGCCTGTCTCTTTTTGGCAGTCAGGTCCGCTCTGGGAGCGTAAGGATTCCAGCGCTATTTTACCTCTCTGGCTCAAAGTAAGAAGGTGTCTCTCCGCATCTTCTCTCGGTTTCAACAACCCCTCTTCGTCCAGGAAGTGAAGAATATCGTCTGTTTCCAAGTCCTTGCCCCACTCCCACACAAGCCCGTGCTCCAGCCGTTCCAGCATGGAGACTTGTTCTTCGGTGTACCTCATGCCGGAGGCCCGCACCGGCTGCACGCCGTATACCCGGCCTGCTTAGCCTGGTACAGCGTCATCCCATGGCAGCTCTCTCTCAGATACTGGCAGCCATAGGAATGGTACTTGCTCCCCGTGTCTGTGACATACACCGTCACGGCAGACTGGGACGCATAGCCGGACCCCTCGGAACTGGAAGACGTTGTCCCTCCCGACTGCGTCGCCGCAGAACTAGAGAAACCCTCGGAAGCCTTGCCCGCTTCCGCAGATCCATCCTTCTTCCCATTCTCATATCCGGCCTTGTACCCCCGGTCGAACCCCTCTGCGTATCCTTCGGTTCGCTTCGCTTCCAGTTGGCGCTCTAGGTCCTCCGACTTTTCCGCGTCTTCCAGAAGTGAGGTCACATCGACAGAGGCAGCCCCGGCAGCGAAAGCCTCATCATAAGCTGCCTGGATTTCCTCTTCCGTCATCACTTGGCAGGCCCCGAGCCCCAAGCAAAGAACGATGGTGGCAACCAAAAGCAATACCCTTCGCATCGTATTCACCCCCTGTTCCATCCTTTTATACCACTTATACCACAGATTCACCCAGGATGGAATAGGAAACAACAAATAGGCTGGTGCAATAGGCCTATCTGGGCAAAGAAAATGCCCGGTGTGACTCCCGGACATCTTCTTCCGTTCTTGAACCCGATGTAGGGTGCAGACTACGGTTTGGTTTGAACCATAGACGCATGAGTCACCATGCTTCTATCCCCCTTGCATCCTTACTCACAGCAACGGCCTGTGTTTCAACGCATCGGAAAGCCGGGTGTGGTTTACCGGCCTCGGGTACGGGGAAGCGAAATAGGCCACTGAGGATACCCTCTATGGCAATCACCTCCCATTTTGTGATCACCTGTTCGCTGCGTCCAGGTAGGTCTATTGTACCAGCCTATTGAAATGTTGTCCATCAGATCAGAAAAACGAAAAAAGGAGGTATCACCATGTCTCGAGAACACCCAGCCTACCGCGACAACCTAGAGGACCTGCTGACCTTCTTCGACGGCAAGCGCGTCCTCTCCATCAAAGAAGTGGCCCGGTACACCGGCAAGGACTGCCGGTGGGTCAAGGCCCACTTAGGGTTCCAGGATCAAAACTGCATCTCAGTTCCCACCCTGGCCCGGCGTCTCTGCGAGGGGGTGTAACATGCCCACCTTCTACGGCTTGACCGTTTCCGTTGTCCGGAACGGCAACAAGCGGCGCTATCCCAAATGTGCCGGCTGCCGGTACCTGTCCCAGTTTTGGACCTGTGACTACCTCTGGCACACGGGAGCCAGCCGGATCAAGCAAGGGGTTCATACAGGCCCCCAGGGCGGCTGCTCCCTCTACCGAAGCAGCAAAACCCACCAGGAGCAGCTTTTGACCAAGAAGGCCCGCCAAAAAGCATCCCAGGCCGTCCGGGAACGAAAGCGGAAGCTCCCCCAAACTTTTGATCGGGAACTGGCCGCAACCCTCTACGACAAGGGAGCCAACGACCTGCAAATCGGCCTGGCCTGCAACGTCTGCAAAAAGACCGTGGCCAACTGGCGGAAAGCCACAAACCGCCCCAGCCATCAGCCCCGTGGCAAAAATTATACTGAAAAGGAGAAAACCCTATGAACGCCATCCAGATCAAGAAAGCCGCCCTCGCCGAGGACACCATGATCCGGGCGATTGCCCCCGCCATGAAAAAGCGCCACGCTGAGCAGGCCAAGAAGGGCCGAATAGCCCGCACCAACGCCGCCCTAGCCCGGCTCGGCATCCCTCTCCGGGTCCTGTGATCCGGGGGAAGCACCGCCTCTGCCACGTTTGCGGGAGGGACTGGAACGTCTCCAGTCTGGACCCAGGGGGCAAACACTACATCTGCCCCCACTGCGAGTGGCAGAAGCGCAGAAAGGGATCTGATAACCATGAGCCGCAAAAACCCCTTCGAAGGCGGGACTCGTCCCTGGAATGAGCAGCCCCGCCCACCTGGCCGCCCGCAACGGACGGACCCGCCGCAGCTGATCTCCATCTGCCTACACTGCCACCTGGAGGAGTGCCATCCAGAGAGCCGGGAGTGCCCCCTGAACCGGCAGTATCGCCGGAGGATGGAGATTCCGGAGGACCTGGCAGACCTGGCAAAAACCATGACATACCAGGAGCTGGGGGACCACTACTGTGTCTCTCCCGACCGGGCCAAGCGGTGGTGCCACACCCTGGGTCTTCCTCGAAAGACCGGACGGCCAAAGCGCCCCCGCCCCCCACGGTTCAAAACCATGTACCTAAACGGAGTCGGGATTCACAAACTGATGCAGTATTTCCAAGTTGGGTCCGACGTCGTTCATCGTTGGATCCAAGAAACAGAGGAGGAAATGAACCATGACACCAAGTAACGCCTACAACCCCTTCCCCCGCAAAGTCCAGATGGAGATCACCGCCCAGATGGTCCAGAAGTGGATCAAGGACGAAGCTCTCCAGGACTTCCTGGACTACCTCACCATCGCCAATCCATGCGTCCTGTCCGGCTATCTGACCGAACGGGAAGAGCTTTTCGAGGAATGGGTCCTCTCCGGGGGAGGTGCGCAGTAATGGGGGTCAGCGTCCTGATTTATGGCCGCTCTGGATCCGGTAAGAGCCGCAGCCTCAAGAACTTCACTGAGGATGAGATCTTCCTGGTAAATGTGATCGGGAAACCTCTGCCGTTCCCTGGCCGGTTCAAATATACCGCAAAGACCGACAGTTACGGAACCATCCAGAAGGGCCTGAAAACCATGCCCACCAAGGCTGCCGTCATCGACGACGCCGGGTACCTGCTCACCAATACATTTATGCGGGGGCACTCCGCCCCCAAAAGCGGAAGTAGCAGCTTTGATCTCTACAACGACATTGCGGATTCGTTCTGGGATCTCCTACGGTTCATCCAAAACGACCTCCCCGAGGACGTGATTGTGTACATCATCATGCACGAGGCAACCTCCGACTACGGGGAAACCAAATTGCGGACCATCGGAAAACTCCTAGACGAGAAGGTCTGCATTGAGGGTATGGTCACCATCTGCCTCCGCTGCATGGTGGAGGGAGACAGGCACTATTTCCGGACCCAGTCCTCGGGGATGGACATATCAAAGTCCCCAGAAGGATTATTTGACTCCCTTGAGATAGAAAACGACCTGAAAGCCGTGGACACCCGCATCCGGGAATACTGGGGTCTGTCCCCGTTGACAGGGGGTGCCTCAAATGTCTGAGTTTTCTCGCGGCGTGAAAGAGTACATCCACGCCAGAGCAATGGTTGAGGTGACCTTCCCCGTGGACTTCCGGAACAATGCAGAGGTCAACTGCTACCAGTGCAAGTACTACCGCCGCAACTACCGCAGCTGCGGCCTAAACGGGGAAATCTGCGAGTACCCCGACAAATACATCGGGAGCCGCTGCCCCCTCACTTTCTATTCAGATGACAAGGAGGAAGACAAGAATGAGGAGAATTGATTGGAACAACGTCCAGGAACAGGGCGATTTCACCCCCATCACCCCCGGCGGCTATATCGCCGCCATTACCGAGGTGGAAGACAACGAGGCCAAAGAGTATCTTATGATCTGCTGGGACTTCGTGGAGCAGCCCTACAGGGGCCGCAACACCCAGACCCATAAAGACCTTGGATACTGGCCCATGCGCTTTCCCCGCAGCTACAAGGAATCCTCCCTGGGCTATTTCAAGGCATTTAAGACCGCCCTGGAAAAGTCTAACTCCGGTTACACCTTCCGCGAGGACAACCTCCAGGACATGCGCCGGAAATACATCGGCGTGGTCATCGGAATGGAAGAGTACATTGCCAAGGATGGCACCGTGAAAACCCGTCCCACCGTCCGCCAGACCCGAAGCGTGGATTCTATCCGAAACGGAGACTTCAAGGTCCCCGAGCTGAAAACCCTCCAGAATGGCGCAAGGGCCTACGGTGGAGAAAATCCCTCCGGCTTCGCGGACATCACCGACGAACCGGACGATTCTTTGCCGTTCTGAGAAAGGAGGGTACCCATGGAAAAACTACTTCTCACCCGCAAGGAGGCCGCCCAGGCCCTCAATATCTCCGTAGACACCCTGGACGAACTGCGGAACAGCGGCAAACTCCGCGCCGTCAACATCGGTGCCAGGGTGTATTACTCCCCAGATGAATTGAAGTCGTTCGTCACAAAGGAAGGGCGGATATGGTGACATGATCGTCCTTTCCCTCACCGAGGAGGACAGGGCCCTCCTCCTCCCCCTCACCCCGGAGCAGCGGGACCAGGTATTCCTGGCCCTGCTCACCGGGGCTGGGGCGGGAAGTAGC
>ENA-OXEE01000288-OXEE01000288.1-human-gut-metagenome-genome-assembly--contig:-NODE-288-length-28675-cov-19.3006_pt1 | contig 28675 bp, 26 predicted proteins | sample MGYA00249824_ERZ652242 | MGnify/ENA primary metagenome ERZ652242 (study PRJEB26925, sample SAMN05826943) | human gut metagenome | biome: ENVO:2100002; feature: ENVO:00000062; material: ENVO:00002003... | reverse complement strand
AGACAGCGGCTTCGCGCGGTTATGTTTTGTTCAGAGGTGCCATAAGGGACACACACAAAAGTCCTACAAATTGTCTTCCGGAGTGCGGACATGACCCGTGGAGTGCTCCAAACTTGGAAAGACACGGATCATCGAAGATGCAACCATTCGGTTGGTTAGAAATGCCATATTTTTTGAACCGAATATTCCATCTGTATTTCCACATGAAATCCCCAAGTGTGTTTCTTATAATATTACTTATCCCCCAAAAGAGATCTATGCTTCCTCCACTTCAAAGTAGCTGCTCCAGTTCGCGGACAACTTCTCATGCAGGGTGCTTACCGCAGAATCCAGATCTTCAATGGTTGGCAAGCCCATATTTGCCGCTCCTTCGTTCATTGCGGTGGCAAGTGATGCAATATTGTCCTCGTCGCTCAAATCCTCCAGGGATAATCCCAGTTCATCCAGCTTCATCAGGATGCTGTCCGGATTTGCACGAAACGTCTCTGACAATTCAGCAAGCAATGTCTCTGTTCCTGTCGCTGCGGTTCCCTGCGCCGGTGTCGTTCCCGTGACCTGTGTGCTCTCCGTCGTCTCGTCCGTCTCCTGCGGCGGCATCGGCGGCATTGGCGGGCGTTCTCCGCTCATCATCCCCTGTGCATTGTAAGTGCTGCTCGGCATCGGAATGTCCATGTCCATCTGGCTGATGCCCGGCACATAACTGTCCGTGGCGCTGTTCTCTTCCTTCTGCTGTGTGGCCTGGGTCTCCTGCATCTTCTGCTTCCACTCTTCCAGTGCTTCCAGATATGCCTCGTAACTTGAACTCTCGACCTTCATAACCAATTCCTTTCTGAGGTGGTTCCTTCCCGAAATTGTGCCATCCTTTGCATTTTCCTCAAAATAGCTATCGGTTCCACCGCAGAAAAAATAACAGACTTCACATAACATTCAGATAACCGTCACATTACTCCCCGGACTGATAGACAATCTCTCCGTTTATGATGGTATATAATATCCGCGCGTCAACCGAAAACGGGGTGCCTTTTAGCAAAACAAAATCTGCGTCCTTCCCTTCTTCGATGCTTCCGACACGATCTTCGGCGCCGATATGCCTTGCCGCCTGAATGGTAATTGCCCGCAGCGCATCAAACTCGCGCATGCCGTTGTAGATTGCCCGCCCTGCGCAGAGCGGCAGATAGCGCTCCTCGATGACCGGCGAATCGGTGATGATCGACACTGCACAGCCGGCATCCGCCAGAATTGCAGGCGTCTCAAATCCCTTGTTCTTCAACTCGTACTTCGTCGCATGACCGAAGGACGGACCGACCGCCACCGGAAAATGCTCCGCACCCAATTCCTTTGCGATCAGCGCGCCGTCCGTCACGTGATCGAGCCTTAACCCCAGATGGAACTCCTTTGCAATGCGGATTGCCGTGCAGATATCGTCCGCCCGGTGTACATGCGCTTTCAGCGGTATCTCCCCGCGGATGACCGGCAGCATTGCTTCCAGTTTTGCATCGTAGGCTGGCATTTTGCTGATGTCCACCTGCCCCTCCCCGCTGCCGCGGTTGATCTCATTCCAGCTTGTCTCACAGCCTGCCTCCCGCAGCTTTTTATCGTAGATGATCGTCTTCTGCAGCACTTCCCGCAGTTTTGCCGCCACAGACATGCGCGAATAGACGCCTTTTTCCTTATAACAGTTCTTCGGATTCTCTCCGAATGCAATTTTCATGGCTGATTTTTCCCGGACAATCATGTCGTCCACGCGGTTTCCATACGTTTTGATGTTGCAGAAGGTTCCTCCGATCACATTGGAGCTTCCCGGTCCTGTCGACACGCAGGTAACGCCTCCCTCCCTTGCCATGCGGAAAGTCTCATCCTGCGGGTTGATCGCATCTATCGCCGAGAGCTGCGGTGTCACCGGATCGCCAAGCTCATTGAAGTCCTGCCCCGCAAAACCGACCGCATAACCGTCGAGCCCCAGATGGCAGTGTGCATCCACAAACCCGGGATAGACATCGATCCCCATCGCATCAATGACAGCCGCTTCATTGATGACTTTGCCCTCCAGCACAGGCGCAATCTTTTTTATTTTTCCGTCCTCAATCAAAATATCCGCCACAAATGCCTCCTCGTCGACGGCATTGTGGATCGTTCCCTGTTTTAACAATAAATACTGACTCATCGCAATCCTCCTGTGTTATTCTTTCCCTGCTCTGTCCTTAATTTTTTCTTGCATTTTATAGTTATCCTGTTATAATACAACTAAGAAATGAGTTTTTCGACCGTACAGCTATTGCTCAAGCGGCTCGCTCGTTTCTTTTTTTATTCTCAGAATATCGTATAAATACATTTTTCCATCTTCATCATGGCGTATTAAAATCCTTGCGCCAAAGATATTATATCTGCACAAATTTCCCTCATCGTTGTATACAGGTATTGCAAAACGTGTATCATAACGATACCATCCATATTTTGCATCTGCCACATGTTTTTCCTCGTAATTAGGCGCAAATGTTTTACCGGCGGCAATTTTTATCATTGGTTCTACAATCTGAGATGCATTTGCCTTTGCATGCCGATTTGCACCTTTTAGGCTTTTCGTATCTTTGGAATGCGTATATTCATCCGGAAAATCTTTCCCGATATAAATCTCATCGGATGTTTCTAAAATCTGCACGCAGCTTCCAACATATTCCTTTAGACACTGTTCCACTGTATTCCAGTCAATATTCCTTCTGCTTTTAAATCGTAAATCATTGATAATGACAACTTTATTTCCTTCCGCATCTTCCACAATGTCATAGTGATTTCTTATCTCATTCCTCGCATTGTCTGTATCTATACTTCTCGTATAGTATGCCAGCATCCTTGGAATATATTCTGGCGGGATCCTTCTACCTGTCTCCCACTCCTCCATCGTCCTGAGCGGAATACCAAATTTTTGACAAAACTCTTTTCTGTTTAACCCTGTCCGGCTGCGTATTTCTTTTACTGTCTCACTTGTTTCCATACCAGCATCCCCTTCTGCCAAGTCCTCATTGCGTGGTTTTCTTTTAATTTAGCACAACCGCTCTTTCCTGTCTATATTTATATATACAAAAACCACCGGGGCGGCACACTTTCGCATGCCGCCCCGGTGGTTTTTGTATATGGGTATATCATCAAATAATATAAGAAGGAGCTTTATTTATGCCACGTTCTTTTTCAGAACGCCTAACAATACCGCAGATACCACAGATCCGATCGCCAGTGCTACCAGATACATGAATGGATTACCGACGGTCGGGAATACGAAGATTCCGCCGTGCGGTGCCATCAGAGTACAGTTAAATGCCATGGAAAGTGCTCCTGCGACTGCCGATCCTACCATACAGGACGGAAGTACATGTAACGGGTCAGAAGCTGCAAACGGGATAGCGCCCTCTGTGATGAAGGAAAGTCCCATAACAAAGTTTGTCGGTCCTGCCTTTCTCTCCTCTGCGGTGAACTTGTTCTTGAATACTAATGTTGCAATAGCAATTGCGATTGGCGGAACCATACCGCCGACCATAACTGCTGCCATGATGTTATAGTTTCCGGCTGCGATGGATGCCGTACCGAATACATAAGCAGCCTTGTTCACAGGACCGCCCATATCCACAGACATCATACCGCCGAGCAGTGCACCCAGCAGAATTGCACTTGCGCCGTTCAATCCGTTGAGTCCGTTGTTGATCAGAGTGTTTAATGCTCCGATTGGCGGCTCAACCACGTAAGTCATAATCACACCGGTAATAAAAATACCAAGCACCGGATAAATCAGCATCGGCTTCATGCCTTCCAGGCTTTCCGGCATCTTTGAGCAGATTTTCTTGAGCAGAAGCACTACATAGCCTGCCAGGAAACCGGCTACGAGAGCTCCGAGGAAACCGGAGGTTCCGTTTGCCGCGATCGCTCCGCCGACAAAACCAACAGCGAGACCAGGACGGTCTGCAATACTCATTGCGATAAAACCGGCAAGAATCGGAAGCATGAATCCGAATGCCGCGCCGCCGATCGACTTAAACATTGCCGCTACCGGTGTGATCGTACCGAAGTTGCTTCTCTGATCCATCGGAAGAGAATTCAGATCTACGGAAAATCCATCGATCAGGAATGCCAGTGCGATCAGGATACCGCCGCCGACAACGAACGGAAGCATATGGGATACACCATTCATCAGATGCTTATAAATCTGATGTCCGACGCTGTCCTTCTCATCATCGTTTCTATTTGCCGCTTCTTTATTAGATGCGTGGTATGTAGCCGCATCTCCATTGATTGCTCTCTTAATCAGTTCCTCAGACTTGCTGATACCGTCTGCAACCTTACACTCAATGACAGGCTTGCCGTCAAAACGCTCCATTGGAACCTGTGTATCTGCAGCCACGATAATGCAATCCGCCTCAGCGATCTCCGCTCTGGTCAGCACATTCTTGGCACCACCGGAACCTCTGGTCTCAACCTTGATGCGGCATCCTAACTCTGCTGCTTTCTTCTCAAGGCTCTCAGCCGCCATATACGTATGTGCGATACCGGTCGGACATCCTGTTACTGCAAGGATCAGCCTGCCGCCCTTTGTCTCTGCCTTTGCCGGTACCTCTTTGGATTCCTCCGCATCCTTTGCGCTCTCAGCCACATCGATGACATGCAAAAACTCTTCCACGCTCTTTGCATTCCGAAGATCATTTGTGAACTTCTCATCCATCAGCAGTACAGAAAGTTTGCTGAGTACATCTAGATGCACATTGTCTTTGGTGTTCGGCGCAGCGATCAAAAAGATCAGGTCTGCCTTCTCACCGTCCAGCGACTGGAAATCCACACCGCCTGCGACACGCATTGCCGCAAGTCCCGGTGCCTTTACAACATCTGATTTGCAGTGAGGAATGGCAATTCCCTCACCAATACCGGTTGTGCCCTCTTCCTCTCTTGCGTATACCCCGTTTCGATAAGTCTCGACGTCGCCGATCTTACCACTTCTCGCCATCAGATCCACTGCGTGATCGAGGGCTTCTTTTTTGTTTGCAGCTTTTGCATTCAGGTCAATGCTCTCTACCGCTAACAATTCCCTAATTCTCATGATCCTTCCTCCTCCATAATATTAAATGGTTTCTATTTAATCTGCGCACATTTTATAATTCTCATTTGCCGCAAAATTAAAACAAGTTTTGGTTCTTCTCCAGCAGATCAAGTACCTCTGCCTTTGTTGCAAGCTCTTCAGAAAAAGCGGATGCACTTCCTGTACATACCCCCATCTGAAATGCCTTGTCATAGGTTCCATGCTCCAAATATCCTGCAAGGAATCCTGCCACCATGGAATCGCCGGCTCCGACGGAATTGATCAGCTTTCCCTCCGGTGCCTCTGCCTGATACACCGATCCGTCCTCGGCAACAAGTACCGCTCCGTCTCCTGCCATCGAAATAAGCACGTTTCTGGCCCCCCTCTCCTGCAGTTTCTTCGCGTAAGTCACAACATCCTCTTTCTCGCAGATCTCCACGCCAAAAATCTCTCCCAGTTCGTGATTGTTCGGTTTAATTAAAAACGGGTGGAACGGAAGCACATTTACCAGTAGATCTCTCGTGGCATCCACCACAATTTTTAAGTTCCTGCCCTGCAGATGTTTCATGATATCCATGTACATCGTCTGCGGCATCACATCCGGAATACTTCCCGCCATGACAAGTATGTCGCCATCCTTCAGTGCATCCAGCTTTTCATATAATTTATCAATATCAGAAGCAGCAATCGCCGGCCCCTGTCCGTTAATCTCGCTCTCCTGCTCTGACCGGAGCTTGACATTGATCCGCGTCATTCCCTTGTCTACCGGGATAAATTCAGCATGAATTCCTTTATCAGCCACCAGCCGCTTCAGCTCCATACCGGTAAATCCCGCATAAAAGCCAAGTGCTGTATTCTCAAATCCAAGGTTCTTCAGCACCATGGATACGTTGATTCCCTTTCCACCGGGGAAAATAATCTCTTCCGTGGTGCGGTTAACCATCCCACAGGTAAACTTCGGAACGGTCACAATGTAATCTAAAGACGGATTAAATGTTAACGTATAGATCATCACCTAAGATCTCCTCTCACTCGATATTGATGATATTGGAACAATCCTTGTATATTTCCTGTTTTAACTCTGTCGTAATCACAGTTGCTTTCTCAAACGGCGCGAACGTCACGCTCGATATCTGGGAAAACTTGCTCTCATCCGCCAGAATGTAACAGTCCCTGCAATTCTCCATGGATTTCCGTTTTACCATCGCCTCTTTTAACTCCGGTGTGGAAAATCCCCTCTGCCGGCTGACACCGTTGGCTCCCCAGAAGCCTTTCGTAAAATTGTATTTATCCAGTGTAAAAACGGCTTCCTCACCGACGATAGCCTCTGTCACCGCCTTGAACTCGCCGCCCAGAATATAGACCTTGCATCCATGCTCTGCCAGCTTTTTCGCGTGACCGATGGCGTTCGTCACAAACACCGCCTGACGGTTTGCAATGTAATCAATCATCCGCTCCGTCGTCGTACCTGCATCGATATAAACAAAATCTTCGGCAGTAATCAGTCCTGCCGCATAGCGTGCGATCTTATCCTTTGCCTCCCGGTTCTGCTCCTTGCGGTGAACCACTTCATCATCGATGGTACTGTAGACCGTATTCTTTAAAATCGCTCCGCCGTGTACCTTGACAAGCTGGCCGTTTGCATCCAGCGTATTCAGGTCTCTTCGCACAGTGGATTCAGAAGCGTCAAGTTCCGTCATCAGCTGCTGAACCGTCACACTCCCCATACGTTCCAGTATGGACAAAATCTTTGCAAATCTTTCCTCTGTCAGCATAATTTATTCTCCGTTTTCCGTCATATTCGTTCAAAATCGTTCATCTCTATAGTTGCATTATATTTCCGTTTCCAGTCACAGTCAATCATTTTCCGTCAAAATCGTTCACAAAAATCGTCATCGAAATTTGTATAAAACACACAAATAAAAAGAAGGCTGACTTCTTCACGAAATCATCCTTCCTCACAAAATTAGTATCTCATATTGCCCTCCCGTAGCGGCGGATTGCCCCCCGGATCTCCTCCTCCGTCACCCGCACAAGCTCGGTGTTGCGCGTCCGGTACTCGCGCATCACGTCAAACGGCCGGCTCGCCAGATAGCACCGCAGTGCCATCAGCACCGCACTGTGCGTCACAACAAGCACATCGTCCTTCTCGCACGTCAGAATCTGTTCCAGCGCAGCCAGCGTGCGCCGCAACACCTCGTTATAGCACTCTCCTCCCGGCGTATGGCAGAACCTCCTGTGGGTATCCCAGATGTGATGCCGCTCTGCTTCCGTCTCCCTTATCTCATCCCAGTTCCTGCCTTCCCAGTCTCCCAGATCCATCTCTCGCAGATCCCAGAGCCGGATGCAGTCAATGCCCAGCGCCTCCGCGGAAAAACGGGCTGTCTCTGCCGCCCGAAGCTGCGGCGACGTGTAGACTCTGTCCAGATGAAGCTCCCCGTCTCGCTGCTTCTCTAAGAGTGTCTCTGCGAGCCGCTTCGCCTGCTGTATTCCCTTCTCATCCAGCAGAATGTCCGTCGTTCCCTGTATCTTCTTTTTTACATTCCATTCCGTCTCGCCATGGCGTGTAAAGTAAAAATTCATATGCCTCTCCATTCATGGTGCCTGCATGGTTTTTTACCGTTTCCACCCTAAGTATATACCAGGACCGATATCTTTTCCAAGAGCAAATACACACAAAAAACGGAAAGTCCGGTTTCCCTGACTTTCCGTTTTTATTATCTGGCAATATCGATACGCACCAGCGCCTTGCGCAGCGCAAACTCGGCACGCTTGACATCAATCGCCTCTGTCCGATTGGCAAGACGCTCCTCGGCGCGGGCTTTTGCCGCCTCCGCTCTCGCCTTGTCGATCTCGTTCGGCCACTCAGCAATCTCTGCAAGAAGTGTTACCTTTTCCGGCAGGATCTCTGCAAACCCGGAATGAACCGCAGCAATGATATTCTCCTCGCCCTGCTTGTGGATCGTTACAACCCCCGGCGCAAGAACCGTTGTGAGAGGAATATGCCGCGCATACACTCCAAGCTCTCCGGCAGCCGTATTAAATTCGATCATCGTCGCCGTTCCCGTGAAAAAGACACGATCCGGCGTAATGATCTCCACGTCAAATACTTTGTTCTCGTCTGCCATAGCTTATCCTCATTTCCGCTACTGTGCGTTGTTATACTTTTCGCGCACTTCATCAATGGTTCCTGCATTTAAGAAGTAACTCTCCGGAATGTCATCATGCTTTCCTTCCAGAATCTCCTTGAATCCGCGAATCGTCTCCGTGATCGGAACGTATTTTCCTTCCAGGCCGGTGAACTGTGTTGCAACAGAGAACGGCTGGGATAAAAATCTCTGAATCTTTCTGGCACGGTTTACGACAAGCTTATCGTCCTCAGACAACTCGTCCATACCCAGGATTGCGATAATGTCCTGCAATTCCTTGTACTTCTGTAAAATCTCCTGCACACCGCGCGCCACCTCAAAATGCTCCTGACCCACGATACGCGGATCCAGAATACGCGACGTAGATCCAAGCGGATCCACTGCAGGGTAAATACCAAGCTCTACGATCGAACGATCCAGAACCGTCGTTGCATCCAGATGTGCGAATGTCGTCGCTGGTGCCGGATCCGTAAGGTCATCCGCCGGTACATAAACTGCCTGTACGGATGTGATAGAACCGTTCTTCGTGGATGTAATACGCTCCTGGAGCGCACCCATCTCCGTCTGTAACGTCGGCTGATAACCAACGGCAGAAGGCATACGTCCTAAGAGTGCGGACACCTCGGAACCTGCCTGTGTAAAACGGAAAATGTTGTCGATGAAAAGGAGGACATCCTTTCCACCTTTGTCACGGAAATACTCTGCCATGGTAAGTCCCGTAAGCGCCACCCGCATACGCGCTCCCGGCGGCTCGTTCATCTGTCCGAACACCATGGTCGTCTTATCGATAACGCCGGATTCCTTCATCTCGTAGTAGAGATCGTTACCCTCACGGGTACGCTCACCTACACCGGTGAATACGGAATATCCGCCATGCTCTGTCGCTATGTTGTGGATCAGCTCCTGGATCAATACCGTCTTGCCTACTCCTGCACCGCCGAAAAGTCCGATCTTACCACCCTTCTGATACGGGCAGAGAAGATCTACGACCTTGATACCGGTCTCAAGCATTTCCTGCGACGTTGCCTGATCCTCGAATGCCGGTGCCGGTCTGTGGATCGGCCAGTGCTCGACATCCTTCGGCGTGTCGATCTCATCGATCGGATTACCCAGAACGTTGAACATGCGTCCGAGCGTATTCTCTCCGACCGGCACGCTGATCGGTCCGCCCGTGGCGATTGCCTCCATACCGCGCACAAGTCCGTCCGTCGGTCCCATGGCGATACATCTGACCGTATCATCACCCAGATGCTGGGAAGCCTCAACGACAAGCTCACCACCGTTCTTTAACGGAACGCGGATTGCATCGTTGATCTCCGGCAGCGCGCCTTCCGGAAACTTGATATCCAGAACGGCACCAATAATCTGGGTAATCTTACCCGGGCAATCCTGACTGCCTCTATTATTTGCCATCGCTATTTCTCCTTGTCTGTTATTTTCTATCACCAAATCCTGCTATGCAGCTTCGCGCTTCCACCGCCATCCGGCGCCGGAACTTTTTGCACTGCTGCCTCCTAGGATATCGCAGAAGCTCCCGCAATAATCTCCGTGAGTTCCTGCGTAATAGAGCCCTGACGTGCTCTATTGAATTTGAGTGTCAGATCACTGATCATATCTTCCGCATTGCTGGTCGCAGAATCCATCGCCTGCATTCTGGCTCCGTTCTCACTCGCAACCGCCTCCACCAGCGCCCCGTAAAACAGGCTGGTGACATACTTCGGAATGATCATATCCAGCGCTTCTTCCTCGTTCGGCTCGTAATTCATGAGCACCTTCTCATCCGCCGCTTCCCGCATCTCGTCCTCGTCGAACTCCACCGGAAGAAGCTTGATGAGCTTCGGCTCATGGCTCACCGTATTCTTAAAATGCGTATACGCAAGATAGATCTCTCCGATCTCTCCGTCCGTATAGGCTTTTAAAATCTGTTTACAGAGCTCCGCCGCATCCTCATAGGACGGGGACTCCATAATCGAAGATCCATCTGCTGCAATCTCATAGCCCTTTCGCTCCAGAGCTTCTCTTCCCTTATTACCGATGGCGTAGACTCTCGCATTCTCTGTCGTGATGTCCTCGCTTCCGGTCACCAGTTTTACAATGTTGGAGTTGTAACCTCCGGCAAGTCCACGGTTGGAGGTAATGACCACAACCGCTTTTTTGTCACTCTCACCCTTCTTGAGATACGGGTGATTGATCGTGCCGGACTTCGCCAGCATGGAAGTCACTGTCCGGTACATATACTGGAAATACGGGTTCGTCTGCTCTGCACGGTTCTTGGCTTTCTGCAGCTTCACGGTAGACACCAGCTTCATGGCTTTTGTGATCTGCTGTGTACTCTGTATACTGCTCTTACGTCTCTTTATGTCTCTCATCGAGGCCATAATACGCACACCGCCTTTCTGCCGTCTACTTTGTGAACTCTGCCTTGCACTCTGTGATTGCCTTTATGAGCTTTGCTTCTGTCTCTTCGCTGATTACCTTCTCAGTGCGGATTGCTTCCGGAACCTCCGGATACTTCGTATCCACATACTCGAACAATGCCTTCTCAAACGGAAGGATGTCCGCAACCGGAATATCCATCAGATATTTGTTGGTTGCCGCGTAGATAATCATAACCTGCTTCTCAACCGGCATCGGCTGATACTGCGGCTGCTTTAAGATCTCCTTGATGCGCTCGCCCTGCGTCAGCTTCTCCGTCGTATCCGCATCCAGCTCGGAACCGAACTGTGCGAAAGCTGCAAGCTCTCTGTACTGTGCCAGCTCGGTACGGATCGGCGCCGCGATCTTCTTCATTGCCTTGATCTGCGCAGAACCGCCTACTCGTGAAACGGAAAGACCTGCGTTGATAGCCGGCCGGAAACCTGCGTTAAACATCTCTGTCTCAAGATAGATCTGACCGTCCGTGATGGAGATCACGTTGGTCGGGATATAGGCAGATACATCGCCCGCCTGCGTCTCGATAATCGGAAGCGCGGTCAGGGAACCGCCGCCCAGCTTATCGGAAAGTCTTGCTGCACGCTCAAGAAGTCTTGAGTGTAAGTAGAAGACATCTCCCGGATATGCCTCACGTCCTGGTGGTCTCTTGAGGAGCAAGGAGAGTGTACGGTATGCCGCTGCGTGCTTACTTAAATCATCGTACACAACGAGAACATCCTGTCCGTTCTCCATCCATTCCTCACCGATCGCACATCCGGCGTACGGTGCAATATACTGTAACGGTGCAAGCTCACTCGCCGTCGATGCAACGATGGTCGTGTAAGACATAGCGCCGAACTCTTCGAGGGTCTTAACGATCGATGCAACTGTTGATGCCTTCTGTCCAATGGCAACATAGATACACTTTACGTTCTGTCCCTTCTGATTGATGATGGTATCCAGCGCGATCGCTGTCTTTCCGGTCTGACGGTCTCCGATGATCAGCTCTCGCTGTCCTCTTCCGATCGGAACCATGGAATCGATTGCCTTGATACCAGTCTGTAACGGTGTGTCTACGGATTTTCTGGAGATAACTCCCGATGCCACACGTTCGATCTGACGATATTTCGATGTCTGAATCGGTCCTTTGCCGTCAATCGGCTGTCCCAATGCATTTACGACACGGCCTAACATGGCATCGCCAACCGGGACCTCAACCACACGCCCCGTTGTCTTTACCGTATCTCCCTCGTTGATGTTCTTCTGGGAACCGAGAAGTACGGCACCCACATTGTCCTCCTCGAGGTTCAATACCATTCCGTATACTTCGCCCGGGAACTCCAAAAGTTCTCCCTGCATTGCATTGTCAAGACCGTGAATACGTGCGATTCCATCAGCCACCTGAATTACGGTGCCAACGTCAGCTACTTCCAACTGCGCTGCATACCGTTTGATCTGTTCTTTGATGACGGAACTTATTTCTTCTGGTTTTAAATTCATGGAGCGCATTCACCTGCTTTCAACTGTATTTTGGATAATTCGCGCGTCAGATCGTACAACTTTGTCCTGACCGTTGAGTCAACGACACGATCGCCAATGCGAATCATCATTCCGCCTATGATCGCGGAATCCACTTCATAATGCATTTCAAATGTTACATACTTTGTGGTCTCTAATAAGCGTTTCACCACTGCTGCCTTCTGCGCATCCGATAATTCCATTGCAGTCGTCACATATGCAGTCCCGATACTCTTATATTCTTTGACCTGATCATCAAAATACGCCAAAACCTTCCCGATCTGTGCAAAATGATCCTTTTCCACAATCATGCGCAAAAGTCCCACCAGTTCTGCACACACCTCATCGGTAAAAATCGATTCGATGATCTTTACTTTTTCTTCTTTTACGATCTTCGGGTGACGCATCAGCGCAAAGAGCTCCGGATTTTCCTCCAGCGCGGTCTGCATGGCTCTGGTCTGCTCCCAGATCTCATCCAGCCTGCCGCTCTCCACTGCGACCTCGAACAGTGCATCACCGTATACCTTTGATACTAGCTTTGCCATGTCGAATCACCCATTTCCTTTAATGTCTCTTCCACAAGCGCATCCTGTACCGACGCATCGATATTTGCCGCAACCACTTTTGCAGCCATCATGGATGCAACGGTGATCATCTCCTGTTTGACATCATCCATCGCGCGCTTCTTGGAAAGCTCTGCTTCCTCGTTCGCTCTCTGGATAATGCGGGCAGCCTCTTCCTTCGCTTCGGACTCGATACGCGCTGCATTCTTCTGCGCCTTCTGTCTGGCCTCACTTAAAATCTGTTCAGCTTCTTTGTCGATGTTCTTCAATCTGGCTTCATAATCCGCCTTCAACGCCGCTGCATCTTTTTTGTCATTCGCGGCATCCGACAACTCTCCGGCAATCTTTTCCCGTCTGTCGGCGAGCATCTTTCTGACAGGATTAAACAGCAGCTTCGACATCATCATGAACAGGAAAAATACTGCAATCGCCATGAGCACGACATCGTGGAGCAGCTGGAAATCCAGATTAAAGAGTCTGGTCATCTCTTCCAAGGTCCGGCCTCCTTTCCGTTATATTCGTTCTCTCCGTCTCTTCCTATACCAACGGTTTTACGAAAAGCAGGAGCATTGCGATCAAAAGACCATAGAGACCTGTCGTCTCCGCAACCGCCTGGCCAAGTAACATGGTAGACATGATGTCACCCTTTGCGCCCGGGTTTCTTCCTACTGCTGCAGCTGCATGTCCTGCTGCGATACCCTGTCCAATACCAGGTCCGATACCGGCGATAACCGCCAGACCTGCACCGATTGCTGAGCATGCTAAAATTAAATCTTCTCCTGTGATATTCATACTGATACCCTCCTAAAATAATCTTTTTGGTTTCGACGTCTATTCCGTCTCATAGTTCTGACTGATGTAAGTCATCGTCAACATACAGAATACGTATGTCTGAATTGCTCCCGAGAACAAATCAAAGTATACATGAAGCGCCGCCGGCCAGATAATCGCTATCTTGCCAAGCAGTCCGTATACAAGCGCCATCATGACCGTTCCTGACAGTACGTTCGCAAACATACGTAAGGAAAGAGAGATCGGTACTGCGATCTCGCTGATCAGGTTGATTGGGAACCAGATCGGCAGCCACGGCGGCAGTGGAGAACACATATCTTTCCAGATCTGCTTAGGCGGCAGATTCTTGAACTGCGTGATATGGATGAGAGCAAATGTGATGAGACCTAACGCCAGCGTTGTGCCGTAGTCGGCAGTCGGCGGTCTCAACCCGAACAAACCGGAAATATTGCTCATAAGTATAAACACAAAAATCGTGCTGATGTAGTTCACGAATTTCGGCGCCGCAACTTTTCCCATTGTTCCATATACCATCGCATCCAGTTTCTCTACCATGATCTCCAGAACATTTTGAAAGCCCTCCGGAATTTCCTTTGCATGTTTCATCGTCCGATTTGCCGCGATCGCCAGCCCCAACATCAGAAGCATCACAATCAGGATGCAGACATGCGATGTTGTAATCCAGACCGTATGACCAAAGATCTCATAGGAAAATATCCCATGTATCATGAAGTCAATATTATCGGCACCAGAAGACATCAAAATTGCGTTATTCACAATTTCACCTCCTTATAGAGCTTCATTTTCTCTGCTGTCCGAAGGCACATCACCTCTTCCTCCAAGCTTTGAAATGAATCTATGTGCAAGGGGCTGCAGATACGCTGATATCTTCAATCCCAAAACACCAATAAATGCTGCTGGCAGACTGCCAAGCTCCCACTTCATCATCACGAAAAATACAATGACGACCACCAGATACCTGGTAACGGACCGGGCTATGATCTTCGACCGGGCTTTCGCCTCCCCGTAGATCTCAACCGCGTCCCGCAGAACCACCGCCATATTGACCGCCATCCCGCAGGCAAGGGCAATGCCTATGGCAAGTCCGGTAGTAAATCGCAGCTTGTCCGGCACGAACCAGATTCCCGCCAGAAAAACCGCCGCCCCATATACAATAATTCCCAGAACAAGACCGGGCAATGCATCATTTAGTCTTCTCAACATGATCCCGCTTCCCCTCATTTCCCTGTCCGTAGATCTTCTTAGCCATCTTAAATATATTATTAAATCCGGCAAGTGCGCCCATGATAAACAACGGCACTGTTATGATGGGCATTCCGTATTTTTTCCCAAGCCACGCACCGAGCAGCGTGCACATCACGATCGGCACGATCATGTTCAGTCCAAACTGCAGAATCAGTGTCAAAGACTGGAAAACCTTTCGCTGATTTTTCATATAAAATCCTCACTGTACCGCAGTCTCTGCTGCAACCATTGCCTATTATTTTTCCCATAACAAATTCTTTTATAAGTATAAAAGATTTGTAAAGAAAAATCAACCGACGCAAAGAAACTGTTTTAAAAATAAATGGATATTCTGGAATTTACTGACACAAAAAGGAGCCGCCATCTCTGGCGGCTCCAAAAGCCCTTTTTCTACAGCTGAATCGTGACGGTTCTGCCGGTATGTTCGTATTTCTGTATATCCACCCCTGCGGCAGAGAGCATCTTCCGCGACGCGATGGTTGACGGCGTCCCGTTATACTTGTCGCTGTCGTAAACCAGCCGCTTGATGCCTGCCTGGATGATTGCCTTGGCACATTCGTTGCATGGAAACAGCGTGACATACATGGTCGCGCCCTCAAGGCTTCCCCCGCGGTAATTTAAAATCGCATTCAGTTCGCTGTGCGTCGTATAGAAATACTTGTTCTCAAGCGGTTCGCCCTCGCGCGCCCACGGGAAGTCGTCATCCGAACAGCCCGTCGGAAAGCCATTGTATCCCATGGAAAGAATCTTGTGCTCCTCACTGACAATGCAGGCTCCCACCTGTGTATTCGGATCTTTGGAGCGCATCCCCGACAAGGTCGCAACGCCCATAAAGTATTCATCCCAGCTGATATAATCTGTACGTTTTCCGCTCATGTTCCTATCACTCCCACCTGCGTCCGCCGCATCAAACAGATTCTATTTCGTGCCGAAAATACGGTCTCCCGCATCTCCGAGTCCCGGTACAATGTAGCCGTGCTCGTTCAGATGATCGTCGAGCGCGCCGATGTAGATATCCACATCCGGATGTGCCTCCTGCATCTTTTTCACACCTTCCGGTGCTGCGATAATGCACATCAGGCGGATATTTTTTACGCCTTTATCCTTTAACATCTGAATCGCCGCAACCGAAGATCCTCCTGTCGCAAGCATCGGGTCTACCACAAACACCTCTCTGTTTGCGCAGTCTGCCGGAAGCTTGCAGTAATATTCTACCGGCTCTAATGTCTCAGGATCACGGTATAATCCAATATGTCCGACCTTGGCTGCCGGAATCATGTTGAGCATACCGTCCACCATGCCGAGTCCGGCGCGTAAGATCGGGACAACGGCAAGCTTTTTGCCCTTTAATTCTTTGACCGTGGTCTTGCAGATCGGCGTGTTAATCTCCACATCTGTAAGCTTTAAGTCTCTGGTTGCCTCGTAGCACATCAGCATTGCAATCTCGCTGACCAGTGTACGGAAATCCTTAGAACCGGTCTCCTCCCTGCGGATAATTCCAATCTTGTGCTGAATCAGCGGGTGATCCATAACTACTACTTTTGACATTTTTTGTACCTTCCCTTCTTACACAGAGCCTAGTCTGTGCCGTTATCTTCACTTTCATTCAATAGGTTCACAAGCTTTAAGATCGTCTTGCGCATCGTCTCATAGCAGAGTCCGTACGCCTGAAGCGTCCCCCCGTAGGGATCGATGATCTCAAGTTCGTCTCCTACCAGTTCCGTAAGAACATAGACATTCTCCGGATCGGCGTGCCCGTACTTTTCCAGAATCTTCTCTCTCTGGCTGTGTTCCATGACTAAGACGAGCGCATCCTCCGAAAAATCCTCCTCCGTCAACTGGGTGGACATGAATCCATCCATATTGATACCATTGCTTATCATAACAGCTTCCGCCTTCTGATTCAATGGTTCCGGAAATAAAACCACCAGTCCCCTGGCAAGTATTTCCACCGGATGTTTTAAATTGCATTCCTGCAGAATTCCTGCAGCCATAGGTGCTCTGCAGGTGCCGCTTTCTGCAACAAATATGATTCGATTATATTGTCTCATAGAAATGTCTGCCCTCTCCCTGATGTAGCTATACCGGAATCACCTGATGCCCCGCCGCCTTCAGCAGTCGGTTCATAATTGCCTGACCGATGCGCGGTGTGGCAAAACTCTCCGAGTAGATCGCATCCACATTCCAGTCATCAAACTCACGCAGGATCTTGTACAAGTGTCTGGCAATGGCATCCTCATCTTCCCTGGCGCCGATGCTGACAACGTGATCCGCCTCATAGCGTAAAAACGTCTCATCCGTAGCGATCACTCCGACTTTCTGACCGAGCTGCTGCTTTTCTCTGACCAGCTCATTGATTCTGGCAACGACCTTGTCCGTCTCGCCCTCCACCAGCACAAGATCCGCCTTGGGCGCATAATGCTTGTACTTCATGCCGGGCGCTTTCGGCTTTCTGGTGGAATCCGACGCAATAATTCCCGGATCCATGCAGACTTTCTCGCCGAGAACCTCCTGCAGCATCTCCTGTGTGATATATCCCGGGCGCAGGATCATCGGCGTCTCCTCACTCAGATCAACGATCGTCGACTCGATCCCGATGCCGACCGGCCCTCCGTCCAGAATCATCGGTATTCTGCCGTCCATATCAAGCGCCACGTGGGACGCCTCGGTAGGGCTCGGCTTGCCGGATGTGTTAGCGCTTGGCGCTGCAATCAGGCATCCGCTCCCCTCGATCAGCCGGAGCGCTACCGGATGCTTCGGCATACGGATTGCCACGGTATCCATCCCGCCCGTGGTCTCATAAGGGACTCTGTCATTTTTCCATACGATCATGGTAAGCGGTCCCGGCCAGAACGCGTCCGCAAGCTTCTTCGCCTGCGGCGGTACCTCCCTCGCGATCGATACCAGATCTTCAAACTTTGAAATATGTACAATCAGCGGATTGTCCGAAGGTCTTCCCTTCGCCGCATAAATCTTTTTCGATGCCTCCGGGTGCAGCGCATCCGCCCCCAGTCCGTATACCGTCTCCGTCGGAAATGCCACCAGCTCTCCCGCGCGGATCAGATCACACGCCTCTTTCATGGCTGCATCGTCTATATTCGCAGAATCTATCTTAACAACCTTTGTCTGCATATTATTCGCCTCTCAATTGTTGTGCCTTTGCGGCCGTCATATGCACTGTCTCCTGACCTGCTTTACAGTGCGTGCATGACCGCTTCGCTTTCGTGAACATTATTGCATAATTTCACGATTTAGGCAAGTTTGACATTTCGCCCGCTATGGGCATTCTTCCGAAAATAGGGCAATTCACTTGCCATGTTTTTGCAAATGTGGCATAATTATCTGCGTTAGGTTTGTCCTGATATAAATGGAAAGGAGTTTCCTATGAAGATTACAAAGTCAGATTTTGGCACATTAAACACAGGAGAAAATATTTATATATACCATATGGAGAACGCAAACGGCGCTTATGTGGAAGTCATCAATTTCGGCTGCCGTCTCGTAAAGATCGTGGTTCCGGACCGCGACGGAAAAATGACGGACGTCTGCCTCGGTTTCGATTCCATGGAAGATTACGCGCGCGACAACGCCAGCCTCGGCGCAGTTGTCGGCCGTGTTGCCAATCGTATCAAGGACGGTCATTTCTGTCTGGATGGCAAGGAATACCAGCTTGCCATCAACAACGGCTCCAACCATCTGCACGGCGGACTGATCGGCTACGCTTCCAAGCCCTGGGACGCAAAGATCAAGGATGACAAACTCATTTTAACCATGAATTCCTACGACGGCGAGGAAGGTTATCCGGGCAATCTCACACTTTCCGTAACCTACGGCTGGTCGGAGGACAATGAGCTGTCCCTTCTCTACGAAGCTTCCACGGATGCGGATACGCTGTTAAACGTTACCAGCCACGGCTATTTCAATCTGAACGGTGAAGGCTCCAGTGAGGTTTTATCCCACGAGCTTTTCATTGACGCCGATCAGATCACAGAGCTCGATGACTCACAGGCACCGACCGGCAGATTCCTTCCGGTAGAGGGAACGCCGTTTGATTTCCGCTCCATGCACACCATCGGAAAACTGATGGATTCCGACTACGAGCAGTATCACAAGTTCGGCACCTACGATCACAATTTCGTCATCAATGGCACCGGATTCCGTGAGGCAGCGGTTCTCCAGTCAAAGGAGAGCGGTATCCGCATGACATGCTTTACCGATCAGCCGGGTATGCAGCTGTATGTGGCAAACCAGCCGATCGAGGTCACCGGCAAGAACGGTACACAATATGCCTGCCATACGAGCGTGTGTCTCGAGACACAGCATTTTCCGGACGCGATCAACCACGACAATTTCCCGAGCATCGTGCTGACACCGGATGAGCCGTTCCGTTCCAAGACACTGTATCATTTTTCAACATTCTAGCAGAAGCTCCAGCATGGAATATATTTCGTAACAGCATTATGTGCTAATTTAAGTACACGGCTTTTTTGACTTGAAAGCCGTGTATTTTTGTATTAGAATGTCTTAAAGGTTATCTATAAGGGTAGCCGGGTTTTGATTACAAATTAAGGAGGGAATTTAAAATGGCATACGTTATTTCTGATTCTTGTGTAAGCTGTGGAACATGCGAGCCGGAATGTCCAGTAGGAGCTATTTCTCAGGGAGACAGCCAGTTCGTAATCGATGCAGGTTCCTGCGTTAGCTGCGGAACATGTGCAGGAGTTTGTCCTACAGGAGCTATCAGCGAGGGTTAATCTTTCGTACATAGCCAAAAGCCGTCACGCTTGTGACGGCTTTTTCTTTTTCCAGAGTTTCTTTTCTTTCTGTTCGTCCTTTTTGCGGATATTTCCACGGATCGCAGCATCCAGCCTGCGGAAGCGATCCTCCTCTGCTTCCTCCCGCTCCCGCATGAGGTAATTCATCTCCTTGATCACCTGTTTTCCTACCTCCTCGCTGATGCTCTGCCCCAGTTCTTCATTGTTGGCGGCAAGCGCTTTTCCCACAATCTCGGTCATCAGTTCTGTGAACTGTGCCATCTTATCCGTATTGTTTAGAATACTCTGCGGGCTCTCGGTAGTATTTTTTACTGGAAGCTGCTGGGGTGCAGCGGACTGCACCGGCTGCACGGATTGCTGCACCGGCTGTGCCACTGCTGCCGGCTGTGCCGCGACCGGTTGTACCGGCTGCGGGATTGCAGCGGCCGCTCCCGCAGAAAGCGGTGCCTGTCCCACGGGAATCGGTGCTTCTGCCGTCAGCCCCTCGATCGGTCCGTTATGTACAATCATGCGTATCGCCTTCAACTGATAGCCCTGTTCCTTTAGTTCCTTGATTCTCTGAAATTCCGCAATGTTTTCCTTCGTATAATACCGGTGTCCCATCTCATTGCGCGGGATATTCAGTTCCAGTTCATCTTCCCAGTAACGTAACACATGTGATTCGACGTGGACGATATTTGCCGCATCGGAAATCATATAACGTACCTTTTCCATACACCCTCCTATATTGTAATTCCTTAACTTATATTATAGGTGTACCGCTTCTTCCGTACAACAAAAACCGCTCGTCTTATTGCGACATAAATCGCCGGTCTTTCTTATTTTTCACAGAACTAGGCGAGTGTTCTGACCCACGCCTCCATCTGCGCTCTGTCATATCCGTTCAACATCTTACCGCTCTTCCAGTTCACGCTGTCCGGGCAGAGTGCATGCAGCACTGCTTCTGTTTTTCCCATACCGCTTCCGCCGGATGTTGCAAACGGGATCACCGTCTTTCCGGAAAAATCATAGCTCTCCAGGAACGTGTTGATAATCGTCGGCGCAACGTACCACCAGATTGGGAATCCCACATAGACGGTGTCGTACTGCTCCATATGCTCTACCTTGTCCGCAATCGCCGGACGGGAGGACGGATCGTTCATCTCCACCGTGCTGCGGCTCTTTTTGTCCATCCAGTCCAGGTCCGCCTTGGTATAAGGCACCTCGGGACGAATCTCAAACAGATCCGCTCCTGCCATATCCGAAAGCAGCTCTGCCGTCTTCTTTGTGACGCCGCCGCATGAAAAATAAGCTACAAGACTCTTCTGACTCATCATAATCCTCCATTCTGAACTCTTTGTTCTATAAGTTAAAATGTTTAAAACAACCTTCTCTAGCAGTAAGACTTCTCATAAATCGCCGCACACTCTTCGTCTGTCATCGGCACCGGATCACAGGCAAACAGACCACCCATCGTCGCCTTTGCATTCCTGGCGAGAACCATGCTCTCCTCTTTTTCGATGCCGTAATCGGACATCTTTAAGTCTGATACGCCGCAGTCCTCCTGCAGTTTCTTTAACGCTGTGATAAAATCCTCCGGCGCCTTGGCATCTTTCATGCCGAGTGCCTGCGCCATGCGGACAAACCGCTCATCACAGCAGTGTTTTTCGATAAAGTGTCTGTAATACTCCACCGAAATCATAATCAGTCCCGCACCGTGCGGCAGCGCCGGATGAAATGCGCTCATCGCATGTTCCATCGAATGTTCGCTTGTGCAGGAACCGACCACCATCGAGTAGCCGGACATCGTATTGGCAAATGCCACATGCTCCCTGGCCTCCAGATCACTGCCGTCCTTTACCACGCGCGGCAGGTAGGTTCCGATATTCTCGATCGCCGCAAGCTGGACCATCTCAGACATCGGGCTGCTCACAACCGAGAGGTATCCTTCCACGCTGTGGAACAGCGCATCAAACCCCTGGTATGCCGTGAATTTTGACGGTACGGTCAGCATCAGCTCCGGATCTACCACTGCAATCACCGGAAACAGCTCATCCATGCCGCCGCAGCCGATCTTCTCATTCGTTGCCGGATTGGTCACAACGCCCCACTGATCCACCTCGGATCCGGTTCCTGCCGTTGTCGTGATCGCGATGACCGGAAGTACCGGATTCACTAACGGCTGCTGCTTTCCGGTTGCTCCTGCCACATAATCCCAGAGATCTCCCGGCTGCTGCGCATACATTGCCATGACTTTCGCCGCGTCCATAACGGAGCCGCCTCCCAGTGCGACAATGAAATCGCAGCCTTCCTTCTTGGCAAAATGTCCTCCTTCCTCGACGATCTCCTTGACCGGATTCGCTCCGACCTTATCAAACAGCACAACCTCCACACCTGCGAGGGAAAGCTCTTTCATCGTACGGTCAAGTGCGCCGCTCGCTCTGGTCGATTTCCCATTTGAGATGACAAGCATTGCCTTTTTTCCAGGCATCTTCTGCTCGTGTAAGTGATTTAACTGTCCTGCTCCGAACAGGACTCTTGTTGGGTTATAAAATTCGTATGACATCCTTCGTTCTCCTCCCATGTCAGTTTTCCTGTTTTCATTGCCTCTTCGTAGCGTGAGATCTTGTAATTCAGACGTTTCCTGGTCTCCTCGATCTGCCGCTGCTGTTCCTCCAGAAGTTCCCGCTGCTCCACCAGAAGCTGCAATCTCGCAGGGATCGTCTTATCGCCCTGCTGAAAAAGCTTTACATATTCAATCATTGCCTCCACCGGCAGACCTGCCCTGCGCATGCAGATGGCAAGCGAAACCCAGCTCTCATCCTTCGGACCGTAATCCCGTATTCCCGATGCCGTCCGTGTGACCGGCGGAATCATTCCCACTCGCTCGTAGTAGCGGAGCGTATCCGCGGTAATATGATATTTCTCACTGATTTCTTTAATTGTCATGTCCTCTGCTCCTTTCCGGTGCCCTGGAACTCTCTGTTCGTTAGGCATTGTAAGCCCTGGAGTTCACTCCAAGTCAAGAGGTTTTTGTAAAATGTAAACGTAAATTCTTCCTATAACCCTTTATAACGTGTGATGACATTCTCCGGCTTCTCCCCGCAGATAAAATAGTAGTCGAGCTGTCTCTCGCCTTCCGCGTAGAGATATTGCCCGTACGTCTTAATATCGCAGAGCAGCACCGTATTTTTTGCCGCCGCAGCGATGCCATAGCCGCGGTTCGACAGCACAAGCGGCATTCTATGCTTTTTCCCTCCGAAGGATATATAACGCGCATTTAATGTCACATCCAGAAAATCCGTATCGAGCATGCCCTTTGCCTTGATGCGCTCTTTCTTGTCCCAGTCGAAAAATACCCAGCTTCCCTCCTCGCCGATCACTCTCGGCTCCGCGGCATTTTCCGCAAGCAGAAGCTGATTCTCCCTGTTCCAGAAAGAGACCGCTCCGCTCCGTTTATCTACCCGCACCGTAATCTCACCCGCGGCAATCTCAACAACGCTTTTGGATTCCCTGGCGCTCCATGAAAACGCTTCCTCCGCTTTGGCCATCCAGCCCGTAGCTGCAATTTTTTCCGTCACTCCTTTTACAAAGCTGACCCGGATGATGTCCGGAGCGACCGGCGTAATCCGCATCAGCCCGTACATGCTCGCCATCTCTACATAGGATCTGCTCTTTTTTACCCACCGGACCGCATGATTTCCCTTTGCGTGCCCCCGGACGCGCAGACTGGTATTCTCCGGGATCGTCCCGAATGCATACGGGGACGGATTGGTTCCCTCCGGTCCCGGACGCTTCCCTGCCGGCGCCGGAGACGTCGCCATATCCTGCTGCCCGCGCACTGTCTCTGCCTGTGGACGGTGCATTGCCCCGGTCTGCGGACGGTGCACTGTCTTTGCCTGCTGCCCGCGCACTGTCTCTGTCTGCGGACGGACCGCCGGGGATGCCGCCGGTCTTATGACCGGTTTCTCCTCCGCCGCAGGCGCTTTTGCCGCAATGCGTCTGGGGCCGAAATATTCCCGCTCCGCCATATCCATGGTGCCTTCCACCCTGCGCTGCTGCATCTGTTCCTTTTTTGTCCGGACAGGCTTCTCATACTCCCTGACTTTTGTGAGCGGTTCCGCCACAAATTCCTTCAGGTGCTTATCCTGTGACGCCTTGCCCGCAAGAATTCCAGACAACTCCCCCCGATGGAGAATCGTCAGCTCATGCAGCGCGCGCGTTGCCGCAACATACAACAGCTTTACATGACCGTTGTCCGACGGATATTTTTTCTCCGACGGATCAAACAGAAGTACCGCGTCAAACTCCAGCCCTTTCGTGTAGGATACCGGAAGCACCATGACGCCGTCCCCGAACTCCTCCGTCTCTCCTTTTGCGCCGTTCTTTACCGGAACGTCCTCTGCCAGCCGGGCCGCAACCCGCTCTGCCTCCTCTTCATCCCGACAGATCACCGCGATGGTCTCGTATCCTTTTCTCTGCCAGCCCTGTATCGTCTCCGCCGCCCGGTTAAGCAGCGCCCGCTCTCCCTGCACCGGTTCCACACAGACCCCGGCGCCATGGCGGATGATCGGTTCCACCGGATAGATGGAAAAATCCCCGTGGCGCAGAATCTCGTTCGCATATGTAGAGATCTCCACCGTGTTGCGGTAGCTTTTCCGCAGAAGCCCAAAAGCGTCATAATCGCCGGTCAGGATGAGTCTGCGCAGTTCATCCCAGTCATTCAGGCCGTACTGAAAATGGATATTCTGCGAGGTATCGCCCATGATCGTGTAGGTGCAGTCCGACAGGCACGCATCCATACACCGGTATGCCATCATCCCGAAGTCCTGCGCTTCATCGATCACCACATGACTCGCCTCCCTAACCGGGTCTGTCTCCTTAATCCGCTTGTAGATATAGGCCAGCGCCGCCAGATCATAGACGTCAAAGGAATTCCCCGGCGGGGTTACTTCCCTGCCGCGGGCTGCCTGCGCCGCCAGGAAATCCTGATAGAAGGCATAGACCGATCCCTCCCATTTTCCCTTTCCAAAGTACATCGTGTATTTCCGGTCGAGCCGCTTTTTCTCTTCTGCCGGAAACGTGATGTCTCTTCCCAGGATCTCATTCTCATATCTGGAATGAACAATCTCCCCCAGCATCAGCATTTTGCTCTCCATGGAGTCCGCCGGATGCTCCTTTAGATAGCGGCGGATCTCATCCGCACCGATCAGAAGCTTTCCTGTCTTTTCCAGATAAACGTCCTCCGCCGGCACGCTCTCTTTTTCATATTCTTCGCAGTATGTTTTTAAATCGAGGAACCACTCCGTATCGCACCTGACACTGTTTTCCGGATCGTCTCTCTCCATACTGTGGTACGAGTAGCGTGCATCGTCCCAGTCTTCATATAGAAGCCGGACAAACAGCTGCTCCATCGTCAGCTGACGGATTCCATACACATCCAGTTTCGGGAGAACGCTCGTGATATAGTTCAGAAGGATCCGGTTGCTTCCCACAATGTAAAAATCCTCCGGCCGGAAATCATCCTTATAGTTATACAAAATGTAGGATATGCGGTGCATTGCCACGGTCGTTTTTCCGGAACCCGCCACGCCCTGAATGATGACGTTCGTCCGCGGCGAGCGGCGGATGATGACATTCTGCTCCTTCTGGATTGTCGCAATGATCTCTCCCAATACCGCTTTCTTGTTTTTTGCAAGGTATTTTGTCAGAAGTTCATCATTGGCAACGACATCCGAGTCGAAGAAATCCTTCAGCACATCCTGTTCGATCTCGTACGTCCGCTTGCGCACCAGATCCATCTCATAGGTTCCCTCGGAGCTTACCGTATAAGTGCAGGGTCCCATGCTGCTCTCGTAATATACCGATGCAATGGGCGCTCTCCAGTCCAGCACCACCGGCTCTGAGCCGTTTTTCGCAATTCCGGCTCTTCCGATATAACAGGTCTCCTCCTCCTGGGAGATGCCGTCCTTAAAATCAATTCTCCCGAAGTAGGGCTTTTTTCTCGCCTTCTCATAGCGGATCAGATCGTATTCATTTTCCTTTAATCTTGCCGTCGCATTATTCCAGAGTGCAAGGCCTTCTTTGTCTTTCACGTCGTATGTCTCGAGAAGATCCGCCAGATCTTCGTTAACCTTGCGTATGTCCGCCCCGGCGCGTTCCAGATTCTGCTGTGCAACCGAGATCACGTCCGCCAAATGCCGCTCCTCGTCTGCCCTGGTCAGCCCTAGGTATCCGCTTTTCTGTTCTTCCGATGTGCTGCGCTTATCCATCCTCCGCTTCACCCCCTGTCTTTTTACTATACCAAAAAAGCAGAGATACCGCATTACCAAATGCATCAAAGGTATCTCTGCTTTTCTTTTTCTATTAAAATATAACGGAAAACCGGTTCTCTACCGCACCGCCTCTGCCTCTGACAATCTCTTTCTGCCGAGAACTCCGCGTGTTCCAAGCAAAAGCAGCAGACAGACGACAGATAAGCTTCCCCCCGCAAGAAGGTATTTTCCCATCCCGGCGGTAATCGCGCTGATCTCAAACAGCGACGGCAGGATGGCGAGACCGCCAAAGGTTCCTATCACCATCGTGATGCAGATGAAGGTACGCAGGCCGTTAAACGGAATACAGCTCTTCACCACGGCTGCCATGGAAATAAAGATCAGCAGAAAATACATGACTGTCTGCCGCTGCTCCACCGTAAACGGAGCAATGATACTGGTGACTGCGACCATCGCCGTGACTGTGAGGGCAAACGGCAGCGCATTGGATAACGCCGTCTTTAAGAATCTGCCGCGTATCTTGCGCGTGTCGGATTCCCAGATGGTAAGGAACGACGGATACCCCTCGATTGCCGCATCCAGCACAGTAATCTGAATCGGGATAAACGGGAACGGAATGTTTGCCAGCAGGCAGATCACCGAAACCAGCACCGAGTAGATGGTCTTGATAAAGAAGACGCTCGCCGTTCTTGTGACATTGTTCACGACTTTCCGCCCTTCCATCACAACCTGCGGAAGATTGGTAAAATCGGAATCCAGCAGTACCACCTGCGCGACCTGGCGGCTGGCATCGCTTCCGTCCGCCACGGCGATGGAGCAGTCCGCCTCCCGCAGCGCCAGAAGATCATTGACTCCGTCTCCCGTCATGGCTACCTGGTGTCCCTGTCGTTTCAGCGCACACACCAGTTCCTTTTTCTGTCCCGGCGTCACTCTCGCAAACACCGCGTACTGCTGGCAGATCTGCTCATAGTCAATGTCCTCTCCGAGCGTCGATAAATCCACGGCATCCTTCCACCGGTGCAGTCCTGCCCGCTTTGCAATCATGGAGACCGTCTTGACATGATCTCCGGAAATTACCTTGACGTCCACGCCTTCCCGGTGGAAGAAGTCAAGCGTCTCCCTGGTGTTCTCACGGATGGTATCCTCCAGGACAACCCCGTAGAGCGGCTGTATCTCTTCCGGCAGCGCCGCTTCGTCCTCCCACTGCATCGGGACATAGCCCACAATGATAACCCGGCATCCCTCTTCCAGCTTCTGTTCCAGTTCCCCCGGCAGCTTTCGCATCAGCTTTTCCGGAGCGCCGACAAAAACGCTGACCGCTCCCGCAAAACTGATACATCCCCATTTGCGCTTTGATGAAAACGAAATCTTATGTGCCGGTGTATAAAATGCCTGACCGCCAAACGCCTCTTTCAGCGCCTGGAATGTCGCATTGTTGTCGTCGGAGGCCGCCAGATACGACTGCACGAGTTTTTCCGGTTCGCCCTGCGGCAGCGCCTTTCCCAAGAGCCCCGCACCGATTTCCATGACAGTGTCCACCGTAAGCTTTCCGTTTGTAATCGTTCCTGTCTTATCCAGACACAGGGTATCCACATGCGCCAGTGTCTCCAGCGAATAAATATTCTGAACGAGGATCTTCATTTTTGCCAGCCGGATGACTCCGGTCGCCAGCGAAATCGAGATTAAAAGCACCAGTCCCTTCGGCAGCATACCAAGAAGCGCCGCGGCGGACGATACCACCGCATCCCGCATGGGTGCCTGCCGTAGCAGGAAAGCCTCGAAAAACAGAATCACACCCAACGGAACAATCAGCATACTGGTAAACCGCGTTACCTTATTCATAGAGCCAAGCAGTTCCGATGCCACACGTTTTTCCTTTTTTACTTCGTTGGCAAGCTTTGTAGCATAATTTTCGTTTCCGACATGCGTAACCTTCGCATATGCCTTACCGGAAATGACAGAACTTCCGGAATATAGCTCACTTCCAGCCTCCTTGACCACTGCTTCACTCTCTCCTGTAAGCAGCGATTCATTCACTTCCAGCATGCCTTCCACGACCACCGCATCGTTGCAGATCTGATTGCCGCTCTGCAGCACCATCAAATCATCCTTTACAACCTCATCCAGCTCGATTTGAATGTCCTTTGCCCCGCGGCGCACACATACGCCCGGACGGTTTAGAATCGAGAGTTCATCCACCAGCTTTTTCGCCTTTAGCTCCTGTGCAATTCCGACCGCAATATTAAAAAAAATTACCGCCAGAAACAGCATATTTGTGTAAGCACCCACGGCAAACAAAAGCGCTGCAATGATAAAGTTCAGCAAATTAAATAACGTAATTACATTTTCACGAATAATCTGCGCCCTGCTTTTTGTAATACGCTCTGCGGCAGCGCCGCCTTCCCCGCGCTCGCGGCGCTCCTGCACTTCCTGCGCGGACAGTCCTGTCATATCTGTATCCATGATCTGCTCCTCCTGTTTTCCTCTGGATCGTAGTGCGAAACATTTTCCAATCATAGCATGCACAATAGCCGCTTTCAACAACTGCCAATGTTTCCATACGCACCAGCCTGATTTCTGTACCTTTTCTTGATACCTGTGTAAGGTACTCCCCATAAGAATGGAACTGCCGCAATAAGCATATCGCGCTTTGGGGTGATAAGTAATATTACAGGAAAACCAGAGACAAAAAAGTTCCAGAATAAACAGACGGCGGCAAAATCTTTGAAGCAAAATTCGTGTATTTCTTCCATACCGCGGCTGGCATCCCATTCCGTGTCTTTGCCACGTTTGGACACTCTAGGAGTGTGTCCGACAAGCCGCAGACAATGAGCGGACTTTCTGGTGTCCCTAATGGCACCTCTTCACAGACAATATAAAACCGCGC
>ENA-OXEE01000285-OXEE01000285.1-human-gut-metagenome-genome-assembly--contig:-NODE-285-length-28760-cov-25.618_pt1 | contig 28760 bp, 23 predicted proteins | sample MGYA00249824_ERZ652242 | MGnify/ENA primary metagenome ERZ652242 (study PRJEB26925, sample SAMN05826943) | human gut metagenome | biome: ENVO:2100002; feature: ENVO:00000062; material: ENVO:00002003... | reverse complement strand
GAGATGTAGCTCCGTCTCGTGGGCTCGGAGATGTGTATAAGAGACAGCTTTTATCATGTCCGTATTTTTATATTTTGCATTAGCTGCAATAGAGAAAATTCGATTATTCTTTTTTGATAAATTAGAGAATAGATTGAATGAAAGAATTATGAGTATTAAAAGGGTGAAGAATATAGAGAATATGATAAAGTTAGTAAGAGAATGAAACCTCGTATTTTCATTGCCATTCACTACCTTGAACTTGGCGGGGCAGAGATAAGTCTGATAGGCTTGCTTAACGCAATAGATACTTCTCGATATGATGTGGATCTATTTATATACAGCCATCGTGGAGAGTTAATGAAGATGATTCCAGCAGGAATTCATTTACATCCGGAGGTTAAAGAATATGCACAGATTGAGAAGCCTATCAAAGAAGTCTTAAAGCAAGGCGGTTGGAAGATTGCGTTGGCAAGACTGTGGGCAAAGTTTCAATTCTCGCGTTATGTAAAACACTGTCGTCCTAAAGAAGGATCGGCCATATTTCAATACGTGTTTAATGCAGTGACCCCTTTGCTTCCTGATTTATATAAATATGGAGAATATGATTTGGCTATCAGTTTCTTAACTCCTCATAATATTGTAGCAGAAAAAGTTCATGCCAAAAAGAAGATAGCTTGGATTCATACGGATTATACTCGAATCAGTGTTGATGTAAACAAAGAACTTCCTGTTTGGGATAAGTTTGATAAAATAGTGTCCATTTCACAAGATGTTACAAAGACTTTCTCGCAAATATTCTCTTCTTTATCAGATAAGATGATAGAAATAAATAATATTCTGTCTCCATCGTTCGTGAGAAAGCGTGCTGAAGAATTTCCCGTGATCTTTTCTAAAGATGTAAGTCGGGTCAATTTGCTTTCAGTAGGGCGCTATACGTTTGCTAAGAATTATGATAACGTGCCGGATATTTGTAAACGCATAAGGGAAACTGGATGCAATGTCTATTGGTATATTATAGGATATGGAGGGGATGAGGCTTTGATACGTTCGAAAATTAAAGAGGCGGAAATGGAAGAATATGTAATTCTTTTAGGAAAAAAGGAAAATCCTTATCCCTATATGAAAGCATGTGATATTTATGTACAACCATCGCGGTTTGAAGGGAATTCGGTTACTGTTCGCGAGGCGCAGATGCTATGTAAAACTGTAATTGTTACTGATTATCCGACAGCTCAAAGTCAAATTCAGCAAGGCGTTGATGGAGTCATTGTGCCACTTGATAACATGGAATGTGCCCGAGGTATTGTAGAAGTGATAAAAAATAGAGATTTGCAGAATAAATTGATTGCTTATTTACAGACACATGACTACGGGAATGAGCGAGAGGTAGAGAAAATATATCAATTAATAGATTCATGAATGTTTTGAAAAATAGAGTATATGAGTTAGATATACTTAGGGTGTTAGCTTGTCTTATGGTAATCTGTATGCACGCACCGTATCCCAAAGAAGAGGCGAATGGATTGTTTCTTTCTACATTAAGTTATTTTACAGCGCCTTGTATAGGACTGTTCTTCATGGTATCTGGTGCATTACTTTTACCGGTGCAAACAGATACGAAGACTTTTTTAGGTAAACGTTTATCAAAAGTTGTTGTTCCTACGTTGGTTTGGACTGTAGTCTATGTAGTCTATAATATAATAATGGGAAAGGATGAAAATTAGATCCAAACTATTGCTTCTATTCCCTTTTCAGCTCAGGGACATGGAGTGTTGTGGTTTATGTATACCTTGATAGGATTATACCTTCTTGCTCCTGTTATGAGCCGTTGGTTAGAGAAAGCCAGTAAGCGTGAAGTAGAGTTCTATTTATTGCTTTGGCTTATCAGCTTATGTTATCCTATTCTTAAATTGTTCTTGAAAATACAAGATGGAGCAGAAAATATCCTATATTACTTTTCCGGTTATGCAGGTTATTTCTTATTGGGTTACTATATGCGTAAATATCCTCAAGTACTTGCTTTCAAAAGATTGCTCCCCTTGTTGATTATCTCATTGGCAGCTCCTGTGTTATGTAAGGTCCTTCATTTGAACGTAAATTTTTACAGTTTGTTTTGGTATCTTTCCGTTTTTGTTGTAATAATGTGTGCCGTATGGTTTCAAGGTATATTCAGTTATGGTAAACGCCATTTATCATCTTGGATGTTGGGAAGATTAGAGTTGATATCCAATCTTTCATTTGGTATCTATTTAAGTCATATCCTTATTATGCGATATATTTTATGGAAATGGGATGTTATCGTTTCTATAAACTCTTATGGACTTCAAACCTTGATTGTTGTTATACTTACTTTTATAATCTCTCTATTATTTTCTTGGCTTATGGCATATTTGCCTAAAGGAGATTATATCATTGGATATAAAATAAAAAGATGATACCTAAAGTAATACATTATTGTTGGTTTGGGGGAAAAGGAAAACCCGAAGCAGTCCGGCGGATGATACGAACTTGGAAGTTGTATTGCCCCGACTATCAGTTAAAGGAATGGAACGAAACAAACTTCGACATTCATATTAACCGATATTGTCGAGAGGCGTATGAGCGGCGGAAATGGGCTTTTGTGAGTGATGTCGCCCGTATGTATGCTTTATATAATGAGGGGGGGATTTATATGGATACAGATGTTGAAGTTGTCCGTTCGCTTGACAGCTTATTAGATAATCCTGCTTTTTTAGGTTTTGAAGGAACAAAGTGGATTGCAACCAGTATTTTGGGAACAGAGCCTAATAATCCGGTGATTCGTTCTTTTATGGATTCTTATAATAGTCGTTCTTTTGTTCTGGAGGATGGCAGTTTAGACCAAACTACCAATGTGGAAGAGTGGACCAAACTGTTAGTCGATAAGTTCGGATTACAGTTAAACGGAAAAAAACAATGCGCTGCCGGATTTAATATTTTTCCTACTGATTATTTTACTCCGTATGATTATCTGACCGATAGGCTGCATCGAACCGATAATACTTATACGATTCATTGGTTCGGGCAATCATGGATAAATAATAAGCCGTGGCGGACGAAACTTTCTCAATGGTATCATCGTTTGCGCGGTATAAAAATGGAATAAGGATTGATGAAAACACTTACTATATTTACTCCTGCCTACAATCGGGCACATACCATCGGAAGGACTTACGAAAGTCTTTGCCGTCAGACATGTAAAGACTTTGAGTGGCTGATTGTGGATGATGGCTCCTCGGATAATACACGAGCGTTGGTTGAAGGTTGGATGAAAGAGAATAAGATTCCGATACGGTACATTTATCAGCAGAATCAGGGAATGCACGGTGCGCATAACACTGCCTATCGGAACATTGAAACCGAGCTGAATACGTGTATTGACTCTGATGATTACATGCCTGATGATGCGGTAGATAAAATAATTACTTTTTGGAAACGAAATGGCTCAAATCGGTATGCCGGATTGATTGGTTTGGACCGGACGGAAGATGGAAAGATTATCGGAACAAAATTTCCTGAAGATATGAACTCGACTACGCTTTACGGGTTTTATGCGCGGGGCGGAAAAGGGGATAAAAAGTTGGTGTATCGTACAGAAGTTATTCGGCAATATCCCGAATATCCTTTGTTTGAAGGAGAACGTTATGTCAGTTTAGGATATAAGTATCAGTTGATAGATCAAGATTATGAATTACTGACGATGAACGAATCGTTGGTTGTTGTAGAATATCAGGCGGATGGTTCCAGCCGGAATATGTATAAACAGTACTGGAACAACCCGAAAGGATTTGCGTTTATCCGGAAAGCAGATATGAAGTTGATGCCGGGTTGGATACGGAAATTTAGGGCATGTATTCATTACGTATCAAGTTCGTTACGTGCTAAAAATAAATATTTTATATCTGAGTCTCCGTTACCCCTTGCTACTTTGTTGGCAATTATTCCGGGATTTATATTGTATAAGTACACGGAGTATAAAGTTAAGTCTGATAAAAAGTTTAAATTGAAGCATGAGTGAACCGATAAGGATATTGAATTTATTCACCATAATGAACCGAGGTGGTGCGGAAACAATGGTGATGAATTACTATCGGAAGATAGATAAGATGAAGGTACAATTCGATTTTATGGTACATCGTCAGGAGCGTGGAGCATACGATGACGAAATCGAAGCAATGGGAGGGCGAATCTTTCGCATGTGCCCCATTTATCCGCAAAATATTTTTCGGTATAAGCGATTGTTAAGAGAGTTTTTTGATACTCATCCGGAATACAGAATATTGCATTCCCACATGTCCGAATTAGGTTATTTCGCTTTTAAAGAAGCTATTCGTCATCGTGTACCTATCAGGATTTGTCATGCGCATAGCTCACCTAACTTTTCAATAGAAACTTGGAAAGAAAAACTGAAAGTTCTTCCCAGAGAGCTTTTGGCAAGACGAATCCGAAGATTAACCACTGATTTTTTTGTATGTAGCCAAAAGGCGGGAAATTGGTTGTTCGGAGTAGAAAATGCGAATCGGTTTGTTATGATGAACAATGCGGTAGATACGGAAAGATTTAAGTATAGATACGATTTGGCTTTAAAAAAGAAAAAAGACATGGGGTGGGGAAATAAGATTGTTGTGGGGCATGTAGGTAGGCTTATTGTTCCTAAGAATCATATTTTCTTATTGAATCTCTTCATGCAGTTTCACAAAGTTGTTTCCAATAGTATTCTTGTGTTGGTTGGAGATGGAAATCAGCGTAAAACATTAATGGAAAAAGCGCAACAGTTGGGAATTGAAGATTGTGTATACTTCCTTCTTACCCGTACAGATACTGATGAATTATATAATGCTTTTGACATTTTTGTTTTTCCTTCTTTATATGAGGGACTTCCCGTATCATTAATTGAAGCCCAAAGTGCTGGTTTGCCCTGTATCATTTCAAACACAATCTCATCACAAGCGAAATTATTAGATAGCTGTAAGATATTATCTTTATCAGCGGAATATAATGTTTGGGTTGAGGCTATGATTATAGCTTTAAAAGAAAAAAGAAAAGATACCTCTTCAGAAATTAAGCAAGCGGGATTTGATATAACTACCAATGCCGAGTGGCTAACTCAGTATTATATAAATCGTTTCAACGGACATGGATAATCCTTTGGTATCAATTATTGTTCCTGTTTATAATGTGGAGACTTATTTATCTCAGTGTTTAGATTCTTTGCAGAACCAAAGTTATACGAATATAGAGGTAATAGTTATAGACGACGGCAGTAAAGATAATAGTTGGTCGGTACTTCAGAAATATGTGGTCGATAAACGTTTTTGTTGTGTTTCTCAAGACAATCAAGGTGTTTCCGAAGCCCGTAATAAGGGATTAGATTTGGCTAAAGGTGAATACATCATGTTTGTTGATGCTGATGATTGGTTAGACTGTGATGCTGTAACTAAGTGTGTGACAGCTATGCAGGAATCAAACTCGGATGTTTGTCTGTTTGATTACATGCGTGAGTTTCAGAATACAAGCGAGCGAAGATCATTGTTTGATAAATCGCAAAAGTTTGACGAAAAGGCTTGTCAAGCTCTACAATGCCGTATGATTGCTCCGACAGGTACGGAATTGGTTCGTCCGCAGACCTTAGATTCGTTTGGAACTATTTGGGGAAAGTTATATAAACGTTCGGTATTGACAGATATCAAATTTGTTGATTTGAAAGTGATAGGAACGGCGGAAGACACTCTGTTTAATTGCTTTGCTTTTTTGCAAATAAAAAAGGCTGTTTATTTACACGAAGCCTTTTATCATTATCGAAAATATAATGCAGGGGCAGAGACGAAAAAATATAAACCGGACTTGTATCAGCGTTGGAATAAATTGTTTGAGTATATGGGTCGGTCTGCCTGTTCTGAGAAAGCTCGTACAGCATTGTCCAACAGGATAGCACTGAGCATAATAGGATTAGGATTGAATGAATGTATGTCCGACCAATCGTTTTCGCAAAAAAAGAAACAGTTACTTCATATTATAGGGCAATCCCATTATAAAGAGGCTTATAGAGAATTAGATTTTACTTATTTTCCTATTCATTGGAAACTGTTTTTCTTTTGCGCCAAACATCGGTTGGCTACACCTTTATTATTGTTGTTAAAAGTTATACATCGAATAATCGGTTAAGTAGAAAGGTATGAAAATCGTATATTGTCTGAATAGTATTCGCGGATTGGGAGGTGTTCAGAAAGTAACGTTGATAAAAGCGAATGCGTTGGCAAAAATTGCGGGGAACGAAGTCTATGTCATCGTTACAGACAACTGGAAAGAACATGTATTGGTAGAAGAAATATCCCCGAAAGTACATTTTATTAATCTGGAAGTGAATTATTATAAAGATGATTATAAATCAAGACTTCATCAGATAAAATCAAATTTGCGGATATTTCGTCATTATTTTCGTTTACAGAAATATATAAACCAGATAAAGCCCGATGTCATTATTTCTGTGGGGCAAGGAGAAAAATACATCATTCCGTGGTTAAGGACTAAGGCTGTAAAAATACGCGAAATTCATTTCAATTCCACTTATCGCCACTATACGTATGGAAAGGATTGGATAGCCAAATTATTAGATTTTGTAGATTATAAATTAAATGCACGAGGGTATGATAAAATAGTTCTCTTGACCAAAGAGGATAAAGAGACCAATTTCCCAGATAATGATAAATTCACGTATGTTCATAATCCGTTGACATTAGAACGATCATCTTATTCTACTTGTCGTGAGCATACAGTAGTTGCCGTAGGACGATTGGAATTGCAGAAAGATTTTGCATCATTGATACGGGCGTGGCAGTTTGTTCATAAAGCAGCTCCGGATTGGAAGTTGAATATTTGGGGAGAGGGTTCTCGTAGACCGTATCTAACTCATTGGATAAAAGAATTAAGGCTTGAAGATTGTGTTTTTCTGCAAGGCTATACAAAAGATGTACATGCTAAATTAGAAGAGTCTTCTATTTTTGTGCTTTCTTCGTTGTACGAAGGTTTCGGATTAGTACTTTTAGAAGCTATGGCATGTGGACTGCCTGTTGTTTCGTTTGCTTGTCCTTTTGGCCCGCGTGATATTATACAAGAAGGAGTGAATGGTTTTTTAGTGGAAGGCAGGAGTGAACTGGATTTAGCAGAGCGGATTATTTGTCTGATTCAGTCGCAAGAGTTGCGCGAACGTATGGGAAAAGCAGCATTGAAACGAACTAAAGATTTTGATATTTCAAAGATTGTTGAACAATGGATGAATCTGTTCCAAACAGAGTTACAGAAGAGAGAGAAATGAATAACTTAAATCCTACAATAAGTATAATCGTTCCGGTATATAATACAGCACTTTATTTGTCAAAGTGTTTGAACAGTATAGCGGCTCAAACGTTTACCGATTTTGAGGTTCTGATGATAGACGATGGCTCAACCGATGGTTCGGGTGAGATTTGCGATCGGTATAGCCAATCTGACAGTCGGTTTATTGCTATTCATCAATCTAATCAGGGTGTTTCGGCAAGCCGTAACAATGGTTTGAAGCAGGCAAGAGGAAGTTATATCTCTTTTATTGACAGCGATGACTATGTTCATCCTCAAATGTTAGAGTTGTTATATGAAGCAATTCGGAAAGGGGATTATGATTTAGCGATAGCTTATTATCAAACAGTAGTAATAAATAAAAAAATAAATTTTCAATCAATTGTTACTCCTTGTTTTATTGATATACCTGTTCAAAAAGCTATTATTGGTTTATTTGGAACATTAGGAGAGGATATGCGATTGGGTTCATGTTGGAATAAATTGTACAAAAAAAGGGTATTAGAGGATATTTATTTTTCAAAATTTTTAATGTCGGAAGATTTATTTTTTAACATGCGAGTGTTTAACAGGGCATCTAAAATCATAGAGGTTGAAAATGTATTATATTATTATCTGCAACATGAGGCATCAGCTGTACATCAACTTTCGAAAAGAAAAGAAGAAGATAGGATAAATGTTCTTTATAAATGTTTGGATTTTCTTTCTTTAGGTTCAGATATTGAGGCATGTTGCCTATTAAAGTTATATAAAACATTATTTAGTACTCGCTTGCGAGTTAAAAAAGAAATCTATAGAAAAGATGTGGTAACGAAAATAGCAGAAATACATAGACAAATATGTGGACGTTTTTTTCATAACAAACATATTCCTTATTTTAAGAAGTTCTTATTTATAGTTTTATATTATATCCCTTTTTCATATCAGATTTTTATTATTTTTTGTGAATTGAAAGCGAGAAATGAATAATTTGCATCCTATTATAAGTATAATTGTTCCGGTATATAATACAGAGCAGTATTTAGCGAAATGTTTGGATAGTATTGTTGCACAAACTTTTACCGATTTTGAAGTTTTGATGATAGACGATGGCTCAACCGATGGGTCGGGTGAGATTTGCGATCGGTATAGCCAATCCGACAGTCGTTTTATTGCCATCCATCAAACCAATCAAGGTGTATCGGCAAGTCGCAATAACGGTTTAAATCGGGCGCAAGGAAGATATATCTCTTTTGTTGACAGTGATGATTATATTCATCCTCAAATGTTGGAGTTATTATATGAAGCAATTCGGAAAGGGGATTATGGTTTTTCTATGGCTTCTTATCGAATGGTAAATATTGATGTGACAGTTAAATTCCAATCAGTGACCTCGCTTAACGTGAACGAGTTGACAGCCCAAAAAGCAATGTGTAAATTATTTGGAAATTCTAACGAAGATGTAGCATATATTATATGCTGTAATAAATTATATGATAGTCGATTTTTGAGGAATATTCGTTTCGCCGATTTTAAAGTGTCAGAGGATTTATTGTTTCATGTTGAGTTGCTTAGTAGAATTCGTAAAGCAGTAGAAATAAAAGATGTAATCTATTATTATGTGCAACGTAATACCTCTGCTTCTCATCATGTTTCGAGAAGGCATGTGACGGATAGAATAAAGGCTTTTTGTGAATGCTTAAACCTCCTTTCTCCGGTTTCGTTAGAAGAAGCATGTTGCGTTACAAAATTATATAAAGTGTTGTTCAGGTCTCGTTTTCAAGTAGAAAAAGAATCTTATCGGAACGATGTGTTGGTATTAATTAAAGAAGTTCACAAACAAATATTCAAGCGGTTTCTGCGGAGTAAGTATATTTCTGTTTTTATTAAGGTATTGTTTATGGGATTTTTTTATTGTCCTTTATTGTATAGAACTTTTGTTTCTTTTTGTGAGTTAAAGTCAAGAAAAGCATAATTGGGGGATGAAAAAGATATCAATTCTTATACCATGTTATAATGAAGAAGCCTCATTACCTCTGTTGTACAATGAATTAGTGAAGTTAATGGATGCTCATTGTGATTACGAATGGGAGGTGTTAATGGTGAACGATGGTTCTAAAGATAAGACTTTAGAGGTTATAAAAGCGTTAAGGAATAAGGATAACAGAATCTGTTATGTTGACCTTTCACGAAATTTCGGAAAAGAAAAGGCAATGTTGGCAGGGTTTGATTATACGACAGGCGATTGTTTGGTAATTATGGATGCTGACCTTCAACACCCTCCTCATGTGGTAAGCGAAATGATAGCTAAGTGGGAGGAAGGGTATGATGATGTTTATGCAAAAAGAAAATCACGGGGCAAGGAGCCGTGGCTGAGAAAGCAATTTTCGTTGTTGTTTTATAAAATATTACAGAAAACAACGAAAATTGAAATACTTCCGAATGTAGGCGATTTCAGGCTTTTAGATAGAAAATGTATAAATAGCTTGAAACAGCTTCGTGAGACGGAACGATACACAAAAGGAATGTTTTGCTGGATAGGTTATCGGAAAACATCGGTAGAGTTTGAACAGCAGGATAGGCAAGCCGGACAAAGTTCATGGAATTTTCTAAGTTTATTGTCGTTGGCTATCGAAGGAATTGTTTCATTTACCACATTTCCTTTAAGAATTGCTACGTTGGTAGGAATCTTTACTTCAATATTGGCATTCGTTTATATGGTTTACGTGGTGATAAAAGCGATTCTTTTCGGTGACCCGGTTTCTGGATTTCCTACACTGATTTCAGTAATATTGTTTTTAGGTGGTATACAATTATTGTCTCTTGGAATTATAGGGGAATATATCGGACGTATTTTCCATGAAACAAAAGGGCGACCTGTTTATTTGGTGAGAGAATATAATGGGAAAATAATATGGTAACGAAATATTTTGATAAAAAGGACTGTATAACATGTTTAATCATAGGTCTTGCATTTTATTTATTAAACCGATTCAGTCTGTTTATCAGTGATGATTATTTTTATACTTTCATTAAAGGTAGTAAGTTTCCTGTTGATTCTTTGGGAGATGCTGTAAGATCACAAGTCTATGACTATTTTCATTATAATGGTCGTTTTATAGTACATGTTATTGTTCAGTATTTTTGTGGTGTTTTAGGTAAGGGGGCTTTTGATGTGTTTAATTCGCTATGCTTTACTTTTTTATGTTTGATTGTATTATGGATATTGCGAATTGAATTTGCTGGATTTGTAAGGGGTAATTTTATTCTATTTTTTGTTCTTCTTATATTTGTGTCAGGAGTTGCACACATTTATTTAGGAAATATTTCGGGATCTGTTAATTATTTGTGGACATCATGCATTATTCTTTTGTTTTTAGCCTTTTATTTCCAAAAAAGAAAGGAAGTTAAGAGTTGTGTTTACTATGTAGCCGTATTTGTTTTTGCTGTTATTGCAGGATCTTTTCAAGAAAGTTTTTCATTTGGAATTTCACTAGCATTTTTCTTTTACTATTGTTTCCATTTAAAGGACTTTCATGGAATTAAAGCTGTCTTAGTTGTAGGATTTTGGGTTGGAACTGCTATTTGTGTCTTCGCTCCTGCAAACTTTGTGCGATTAGATAAGGTAGGTGGGGCTGATTTTAATCTCATGAATTATCTTACACGTTTTTATAATTTAGTAATAAATTCTGAAGTTTTTATTCTATTTGCTTTATTAATTATTTTTTCTTATTTTAGGTATCGGAAGCAAACGGTTAACTTTATAAAGTGTAATGTTATCATCATTTTAAGTATTTTATTTAATGCCGGATTGGTTGTGTTTATAGCTTATACGGGGGCTCATCAATTAACATGTATAGAACTGTTTTCTATAATATTGTTGATAAAGTGGATATTTATATTTTATGGGGATGTGATAGAACGAGAAAGTAATAAAATAACAGTTGGGTGTGTAATTTCTTTGGTTTTATTTTATGTTCCTATTTATAAATATCGATATGAATTATATTGTGCCCATGAAGAATTGGTGAGAAATGCTTATAAAGCGACTGATCATATTGTTATAGCTCCAGATTATTGTTATTGTTGTGTAGCAAGAGATAATTGGTTGGCTCGAAATTTTACTCATCAAGAAATATATAGGCAGTTTAGTAAAGAAGGACTCTCGGCTGTTATAACTAAGGCTAAGGATGTAAAATATATACGGTCAATCTTGCCCGCTACTAAATCGTATATAGCAAAAAGTTGTATTGAGAAAAATGAAGTAAAAGAAAGTGTGTATCGTGTTCCTAAAGACTTTTATTACATAATACGTTTACCTTCTGATTGTGATATTAACAGTATGTTTATCCATACTGTTTCTGAGCCAACAGTGGCGGGATATATCAAAGGTTGGATGTTGCATCAAAGTAATTTGACTTATAATACTCAACGGATTATAGATTTAGATTATTTTTTTGATGACAATTATTGTTATGTAATAGTTTATGATTTTCCTTCGTTGCGTATTCAGGACATTATTATCGTCTAATACCATGTCAGAATTTATGAAACAAAAAATATTGATTCTTTTATCTATTCTTTTTCTGCTTTTTTATATTTATTCTTTAAGTATTTCTCCTTATGGTGTGGATCATGGTTATTATGTATCCGTGAGTAAGTGTTTGGCAGAAGGAATGATTCCGTGGAAAGACTTTCAATTAATCTATACTCCGTTGGGTATGTACTTTATGGCTATTCCGTATATGGTTGGAGGACTAGGATTATCATCAGCGTGGGCACAGGCTGTATTTTTTCTTTTTATAGTAGGAACAGCCGTTTTAGTGTATTATATATTATCTGAATTTGATTTGAAAAATTCCACAAAATGGTTAAGCGTATTATTTTATTTGATGCTCTATTATTCATCAGATACATTGTCTGTTGAGCTAGAACCTTTTGCTGTTTTTTGGTGTTTGTTGGGAGTTTTGTTTTTGTTGAAGTTTAATAAACAAGAGAAAGGCACGTTATATTTGTACGGAGCAGGACTGTGTGCTACATTGTCTTTTTTATCCAAGCAATACGGAGTGATAATTTTACTTGTATATATTTGCATGTTGTTATTGGGAAAGCGGAAAAGGATAATGAATATTGGAATACTTTGCTCCTCATCATTGATAAGTGTTCTGGTTTATTATGTTTGGATGGGATGGATTGTTAATGACTTTAGCTTTTATCAAGATTTAATGGGTAATGACTACCCAAGCAGATGGCAAACTTTTTTTTCTTGGGGAGTTAAGTTCTTCTTCTTAAAGTCATGTGTTTTTATAGTTATATTACCAGTTGTTTATTCCAAACTGAGCAGTGTCAAAAAAAGAATGGTGCTGATTTCGATTGTGGGAATATTGCTCTTCTCGTTACAGTTTTATGTCCGGCAATATTCTCATTATTGCTTGTTTATGTATCCATTTGTTGTTTTTATTTTTGCTTTTGTTTGGGATTCGATTACCTATAAGTTGTCATACTTGTTTCCGATTGGGAATATCTGTTGTGTTTTGATTTTATGTTATTTAGATTATGCACGAACGGAGCAGGGACAGATAAAACTGATCCAACAATCGCTTTATAAAGAAATATCCAAGCAACTTCCTGCACCGACAAAAACAATCGTAGGGATAAAGGAATGTTTGCAAGGACCTCAAATTTTTTCTGAAGTAGAAAATGTGAAACCTGTAAATTATTTATGTAATAAATTTGGTTTTGATTCTACCGAATATCCTGAACGTGTATTGAAACTTTTTCCGGATGCTGAATGTATGATAGTGGATGATGATTATTTGTCTTGGGTTTATCAATTAGATTCAATTCAAGTCAGTAAGCAATTACAAAGAATGTCATTAGTGACAACGATATATCCTTATAAAATAAAAATATATAAAACTGTAAGAAAGTAAATCAAATTAATATCTTATGAAATCGTTAGTATTGGTTATTACATGTTTTATCATGTCATTTGGCATGGAGGTAAAAGCATCAGTTTTTCATTTAAATCAAACTGTTGATCAAACCGTTACACAGGCGGTGAAAGAGAAAAACTGGAAGTTGAAGGTAGATATGGCTTTCTTGAGCGATGGAAAAACTCAGGCGTTGCCTTCCGATTCGTGTTTTATGATGGTGAATGGGGCAGATGCTACCCTTTGTTTGCCGTATGTGGTGAACGAACAGAGTGATGAAAAGGTGAGTTTGCAAGGAAAAGTAACGGCTTATTCGTTCCGCGATAAGGGAGACCATTATACCGTTAATCTGCATGTTACGTGCGAAGCGAAAAACTATTCGTTTACGATACACGTGTATAAAGAAGATGGATTGGGGTCTATTCTGCTTAACTCGTCGAAATTGAGTTATAGCGCGGAGCTGGTAAAATGACAGCCTATGTATAGACACTGTTTGAAGCGTGTTTTCGATTTCTTGTTTGCATCGGTTGCCTTGTTGATTTTGTTGCCTGTTTTGCTGTTGATAACGGTAGGGCTGCATGTCGCTAACAAGGGGGCCGGTGCATTTTTTTTTCAGGAACGCCCCGGTAGATATGGCAAACTGTTTAGAGTCATTAAGTTTAAGACGATGACTGATGAACGCGACGAGCAAGGACAGTTGCTGCCCGATGCGGAGCGCCTGACGAAAATCGGAAAGATAGTACGCTCGCTTTCGATTGATGAATTACCTCAGCTGGTCAATGTGCTGAAGGGAGACATGGCGCTTATCGGGCCTCGGCCTCTGTTGCCCCAATACCTGCCTTTGTACAGTAAAGAGCAGGCACGCCGACACGAGGTACGTCCCGGTATTACAGGTTGGGCACAGGTTCACGGCAGAAATGCCATCAGTTGGACGAAAAAATTTGAGTTGGATGTGTGGTACGTAGATCACTGTTCGTTTCTGCTTGACGTGAAGATTTTTTTCCTGACCATCAAGAAAGTGCTGGTCAGGGAAGGCATTTCGCAGGAAGGACAGGCTACGATGGAATATTTTAACGGTAAAAATTAGCAAAGATGTTTTTATACGGAGCAAGTGGTCATGCCAAAGTGATTATAGATATTCTGGAGGCTTGTGGCATGACGGTTGAAGGGTTGATAGACGACAATCGGGAGAAAAACGAATTGTCGGGCTATCCGGTGTTTCATGAGTGGCAGGCAGACAAGTCGCCGTTGATAATAAGCATCGGCGATAATCGGATACGCCGGATGATAGCCGAACGTGTTGAGGCTGATTTCGGTGTGGCGGTTCATCCGTCGGCAATCGTTTCACGGCGATGTACGTTGGGAGCGGGCACGGTGGTTATGCAGGGAGCGATTATTCAGAGCGATGCAGAGATAGGAAAACATTGCATCATCAATACCGGAGCTTCGGTAGACCATGAGTGCCGGATTGGGGATTTTGTTCATATATCGCCGCATTGTACCCTGTGCGGAAATGTTACCGTGGGCGAAGGAAGCTGGATCGGTGCAGGTTCTGTCATCATTCCCGGTGTGAAGGTAGGGAAATGGAGTGTAATAGGTGCCGGTTCGGTAGTTACGAAAGATATTCCTGATGGTGTATTGGCGGTAGGGAATCGGTGTCGGGTGGTGAAAAGCGGATATAAGTTATGAAGCGGAAAGTGATTCGTATTACAACAATTCCAATGTCTTTGAAAATCTTGTTTCCCGGACAACTGAAGATGTTGGCAGAGGAGTATGAAGTGGTAGCCGTTTCATCTCCCGGCAAAGAGTTAGACGAAGTGGGCAGGAGAGAGGGAGTGCGCACGGTGGCCGTACCGATGGAGCGTCATATCTCGCCTTTTAAAGATTTAGTTTCTCTGTGCCGGCTTATCCGGCTGTTTCGTAAGGAGAAGCCGTGGATGGTACATTCGCATACCCCGAAAGCGGGACTGTTGGCGATGTTGGCGGCATGGATGTGTGGCGTTCCGGTGCGTATCCATACGTTTACCGGACTGGTGTTTCCTACGGCGGTAGGTATGAAGCAACGCCTGCTGATGGCTACCGACCGGTTGACGTGCGCTTGTGCCACGCTGGTTAATCCCGAAGGGAAAGGTGTGAAGCGCGATTTGGAGCGGTATCATATTACTTCAAAGCCTTTGCGCATTATTGGTAACGGGAATGTTAACGGCATCGATTTGTCGTATTTCAGTCGGACGCAAGAGGTTTGTAAAACCGCTGCGACTGTTCGTGAGGAGGGCTGCGTTACGTTCTGCTTCGTTGGTAGAGTAGTGGGAAACAAGGGAATGAATGAATTGGTTCGGGCTTTTTTGCGTTTGTATGCACAGCATACTCAGGTGCGTTTGCTGTTGGTCGGTCCTTTCGAAGATGAGTTAGACCCTTTGCAGCCCGATACCAAACAAATCTTCTTGAACCATCCTGCCATACGGTTTATGGGTTGGCAGAGCGATATCCGTCCTTTTCTTGCCGCATCGGATATTTTTGTCTTCCCCAGTTACCGCGAGGGCTTTCCCAATGTCGTTTTGCAAGCCGGGGCGATGGGACTGCCTTGTATCGTGACTGATATCAACGGATGTAATGAAATCGTACAGGAAGGAGTGAATGGCTTGATTATTCCACCCCGCGATGAAAACAGTCTTTATGAGGCGATGTATAGGCTGGCAACACATCCGGAAGAGCGGGAATTAATGGCTCAACAGGCTCGTCCGATGATAGCGAATCGGTATGAACAGCATGATTTATGGAATAAGTTAAAAGAAATTTATCAAGCTCAAATCAAAAAATAGCTATGTATTTTATTCTCTCCTCGTTGCTTTCATTTGTTTGTAATCCTGTGTTTTATATCATTGTATGTTTGGTTTTGGCATGGTTGGTTAAGAACCGAATCGTAAAAAAAGTTTTATATGGCGTGAACATTGTTCTTGTTATATTGTTTACTAACCAGCCGTTTTCCCGGTTTGTCAAGGAACAATGGTATAAAGAGTATGACCATCCGCTTCCGGCAGGCAAGGTATATCAGTATGGCATTGTATTGGGCGGATACAGCAACTGGGACTGGGAAAGAAATCGAGTAGAATTTAGTGAGATAGCCGACCGCTTATTGGCTGGCATTTATTTATATAAACAAGGAACAGTTAAGAAATTGGTTTTAGCTTCCGATGGTTCGATTATCGAAAATCCTACGGGGCAGGGACCGAAAGGTAATCCGAGAGGGATGATGGCTTTCTTGCGGGCGATGGGTATGCCTGAGCATGATGTGATATTAGAGGTCAAGGCACGTAACACCCGAGAGAATGTTACACGTACGCTGGAGTTGCTGGGCGACAGTCTGCGCACTTCTCCTTCGCTGCTGATAACATCGGCAGTCCACATGCGCCGCTCGTTGTCGGCTTTCCAAGCCGAAGGTTTGCATCCGGACTATTACATTACCGATACGCAGGTGCGGATAGACGGTGAGGGAGACAGCTGGATGCCATCGCTCCAAACCTTGTCTGAGTGGCCGGAACTGTTGCATGAGTGGATTGGGTATTTGGTGTATAAAGTAAAAGGATGGTGAAGTCGTGGTAGAGGTTTTTTCAACGTTATCCGGCATGATTCGGAGTGTGAAAAAATTCTACCCATAGTGCAGGTAAGTTCTATGGGTAGAACCGGGGAACTTTACCGCATGAAACAAGGAACGCTAACGGTTGCGTTTTCCAGAATATCTGATTAGATTTAATGTGTTGTTAATCAGACTTGTAGATTAGAACGGATTCATGATATTTTATTTATAATTTTAATGATAAAGATATGTTTAAAGGTAATTTGTTGAAATTCGTTTCGCATGGTGCATGGGCTTTTCTGATACTGGGAGTGACTGCGTGTGTAGATAACGACTACGATTTGACGAAAGACATTGATTACACCGTTACGGTGGGAGGTGACTTGAGTATTCCGGGGAGCAACACGGAAGCCATTACGCTGAAAAAGATTCTGGACATGGATGAAACCAGCATCGTGAAGGCCGATGAGAATGGCTTTTATTCGCTGGTAAAGTCAACGGCTCCGCAGCAAACCGATGTGAAGGTTGACAGTATTTTGTTTAATAACGAGATGTTTGATTCTGAAGGAGCGGAAACATTCCTTGAAATGCCTCAGGGGATGTTTGATGCGTTGCCTGAAAATGAGGCAATAGAGTATCCGGTTCAGCGGGAAGTTACATCGGTTACTGCTGAAAAAACAGACGTTACGGATGAGTTGTTGACGATTGACAGCGCAGTTACGGAACTGCCAATGGATTTGGAATATCGTTTCCTGCCCGATAACGACTTGCAGAAGATTTATCTGAAAGCCGGATATCAAATTGATTTTCCGGATTACGTAGTAATATCGGAAGCTGAGAACACCGATAAATCGTTGATAGAAGTCCGCAATGGGAAAAGCATTTTCTTCAAAAAAGATTTGATGGTTAATGAAAACGGATTGAATATTCCCGTTATGATTCGCGTATTGGATTTTACCAATATGCCCGAAGGCAGTGGCTTTACTTATCCGAGCAAAATGAAAATAGACATGGAACTTGTTTCGGAAGGACAGATTTATTTCTATAAAAAAGACTTTGTGCAAAATACCAACCGGCATAACATTCATTTCATGAGAACGCCTCGACTGCGTGAGGGAAAGATTATGAACTGTAAGGTTAAGGTTCAGCCGGAGATAAACATCGAGATGGAATCGATACAGATAGATAATCTTCCGGACTTCTTGTCTGATGAAGACGTGGTAGTCGATTTGGTCGATCCCAAGTTTTATGTAACGGTAACCAACTCTGCTCCGGTGGATGTCAACCTTAATGCCACGATAACTGCGCATCGGAAAGACGGCAGTAGTTCCATTCAGGTAGGAGACAAACACGGTGTTCCGGTGGTGATACCGAAGAGTGTTGAAAATTATGTGATTTGTTTCCATAAACAAAACACCGAGGTTGAAGGTGCCGACCAGAGCATTCAGCTTACCGACATGGATGTATTGATAGAAAAGATTCCTCAATATATCAGCATTGACGATATTGAATCGAACGTGCCCGACCGGTATTACTACGTGCGTCCGGGACGTACCTACTCCGTACTGACCGAAACTCGGATAGATGCTCCGCTGACGTTTGGCGAAAAAACAAATATTGTTTATCGGGATACGTTGGACGGATGGCATGAGGATTTGGATAAATACGACATGAAGGCTGCTACGATAACAATGGATGCCGTAAATGCGATACCGCTGAATATGAAACTGGACGTACAGGCGATTGACGTAAACGGCAATGAAATTCCGGACATCGTTGCTACGGTGGATAAAAGCATTGCCGCAGGCTATATGGAACAACCAACCACTACTACGATAACTATTCAGTTGACTTCACAAAATGGTTCGATATCTAAATTAGACGGTTTGTTGCTAATAGCTAACGCTACGTCTCCCGCCACGAATGAGTCACAACAGTTAAATGAGAATCAAACCTTGACGCTTACCAATGTGCGTGTATCGGTTAAAGGAGGAGTAAAAATAGATTTGAATTAAAAGACACTGAAGTTATGATAAAGAAATGTAGTTATTATTGTGGAACAAGTATTCTGTTGTGGTTGGTGTGTGTGTTTGCTGCTGTTGCTCAGCAGCCGCTTCGTTCGGGTTATTTCTTAGACGGTTTTTATTATCGTCATCAGTTGAATCCTGCATTTGCTGCCGAACGTAATTATATCAGTATCCCTGTCCTCGGAAATATCAACGTTGAGGCGCAGGGAAATATCGGAGTCAGTACGTTTTTATATCCGTATCAGGGCGACCGTCTGACTACTTTTCTGAATGAAAGCGTAGGAACGGATGAGTTTATCGGTAAGCTGAAAGACAGAAACCGTTTTAACGTTAATCTGAACCTGTCGGTGCTTTCTTTCGGATTTCATAAGTGGGGAGGATTCAATACCTTCGATATAAACCTGAAGTCATCTACCGGCTTTTCGTTGCCGTCTCAGTTGTTCGAGTTTATGAAGTTGGGTATGCAGGGCGAGAGTACGGAATATCGCATGGATAATATCAACATCCATACCAATAATTATGCTGAAGTGGCGCTCGGACACTCACGTCAGATTAACGAACGCCTGCGTGTAGGCGGTAAGTTCAAGCTCTTGGTGGGACTTGGTAATGCCAGTGTCAAGATGAACGATGTACGTGTAAACCTCTCGCAAGACAAATGGATGGTACAGGCGAACGGTGAAATGAATACTTCCGTCAAGGGACTGTATATACCTACCAAGCAGGAGAGCGGCAAAGATGTGAATACCGAAGCCGAAAAAGACTTGGTAGACTGGGAAAATATCGACTTTGATACTCCCGGACTTTCGGGAATGGGTGCGGCAATTGATTTGGGTGCATCTTATAAGTTGAACAATGAAATTACCCTGTCGGCAGCGTTATTGGATTTCGGTTTCATATCATGGCGTAATACCATCCACGCTGTTACGTCCAATAAACCGTGGGAGTTTAGTGGCTTTCAAAACATTGCCATCGATTCGGATTTGGGGGATGACGACCCTAATTCGTTGGAATCTCAGATAGACGATTTGGGTAAGGGGTTGGAAGAATACGCCAGCTTTCACCGCCGTTCTACGGGAGGAAGTCGTACAGCCATGCTGGGAGCTACGCTCAACTTAGGTGCCGAATACGTTCTTCCGGTTTACCGGAAACTGAAATTCGGCTTCCTGTCTACCACCCGCATTAACGGAAAATACAGTTGGAGCGAAGGTAGACTGTCTGCCAATGTAGCCCCGGTGTCATGGTTCGAAGCAGGAGTCAACTACGGGCTTTCCTCGTTCGGTTCGTCCTTCGGATGGATAATCAACTTCCACCCCGCCGGTTTCAATTTCTTTATCGGCATGGACCATCTGATGGTGAAAGTAACTCCGCAGTATTTCCCTGTTCACCGCGCCAATGCCAACTTCAGCATAGGATTTAACGTTCCGTTTGGTAAGAAATGTTTATGATATAATATTTTTCCTGTATAAGTATATAGATAGTATTAAGAGTCAATTTTCACTTCCATATCTTGATGCGTATTGCGAAAGATATGGAAGTGATTTTTTTATAAACCTTTGGTAAGCCACTTAGTTTTTTACAAAAGCTGTTTTACATCGTATAGTTAATACTGCTTATATGAACATGATAGAGGTAGAATTCTATTTTTTAGTAATAGAGTTTATATCGAATAATTGATTAAAGCGTTCTTTGACTTATCTTTGTGGTCTAAAAAGTTCAATTGATGTATTACGACAAGATTCGCCACCGTCATAGCCAAGTGCTTGCAGCGACAGGATTAACTCCTGTTGAGTTTGATGCCTTGCTAATAACTTTCAAGTACCATCGGGATAAATATTACAGCCATTTTATTCTGGATGGAAAAATGTGTCACCGTATATCTTACGGTAGGAAGCCCCGTATGTTACCTTTGATTCAAGATAAGATGCTTTTATATTGGTATTCCTGAAGACCAGTCCTCTTCAGAAGCTTCATGCCGGTCTGTTTGAAATATCCAGAGGTGGATTCATCTTCTTTCGGAGGTTCTCCGTCGTACGTTGGAGACACTTGGTGAATTTTTGAGAGCTATAGCAGTGGATAATTTCTGTTTATGCTTCCGTTTGTGGAAAAATTTTAATAGATTTGAAACCAAAAATTAATATAGAATGAAGAAGATTATGTATGTTTTATTTAGATACGCTTTACTTGGGGTAGTGCTTGTTTTTTCAAGTATTAGCGTAGTAGATGTTATGGCACAGTCTTTATTGCCTGTGGTTCCCAAACCTTGTAATGTGAAAACGATAGGGAGTGAACGATTTTGTTTTTCGGATACAACAAAAGTTTTTGTAGATAAAAGTTTTGATTCGGATGAAATAAAGTGTATACTTGCTATCTATAAAAATTTGAACCGGTTGTTTTTTTACGATTTAAACTTTACAATTTATGACTTTAATGAAAAAAATGTTCATAATGATTTAGGTTTAAAATCTGTTGTAATAAAGAAAAAGAAAGGTTTGCTTCTTGACGAGTATGCACTTTCTGTAAGTAGTAAAGGCATAACCATAGAGTCTGAATCTGAATCGGGTGTGTTTTACGCTTTCCAAACACTGATGTTGTCTTCTTCACCAGATAATCAGCATGCTATTCCGTTTATGGAGGTTGCCGATAAACCTCGTTTTGGATATAGAGGATTAATGCTTGATGTATCGAGGTGTTTTATCCCGAAAGAAGATGTGTTGAAGGTTATAGACTGTATGTCTATGTTGAAGCTAAACAAGTTGCATCTTCATTTAACAGACGATAATGGATGGCGTATCGAAATAAAGAAGTATCCCGAACTGACTTCTGTCGGTGCATGGAGGGTAAATAGGAATAATCTTCTTTTTCCCGACAGGAGAAATTCTGAAATCGGTGAGCCTACTCCTATAGGCGGATTTTATACCCAAGATGATATAAAAGAGATTGTAAAATATGCCCAACAAAGATATGTAGAGATTATCCCTGAAGTTGATATGCCGGGACATTCTAATGCTGCTTTGGCTGCTTACCCCAATCTGGCATGTCCCTCTGTTGATAAGCATATCGGTGTAGTTCCCGGTATGGGGCAGGGGGCCGGAAACATTATATTTTGTGCCGGAAATGACGACTCGTTTACTTTCTTAGAAAATGTAATAGATGAAATAGCAGAACTTTTTCCTTCTCAATATATCCATATTGGGGGAGATGAGGCTTGGAAAGGATATTGGGAAAAATGTCCACGTTGTAAGCAGCGTATGAAAGCTGAAAATATTGGTCATATAGAGGAACTTCAAAGTTATTTTATGCGGCGTATCAGCAAGTATGTAAAAAGCAAAGGAAAACATGTAATGGGATGGGATGAACTTACAAATGGAACTTTGCCCGAAGATGTGGTAATTTTCGGATGGCAAGGAATGGGAGATGCGGCGCTTAAGGCAGCAGCTCAAGGACATAGATTTGTCATGACTCCCGCTAAATTATTGTATCTCATTAGGTATCAAGGACCGCAATGGTTTGAACCGCTTACTTATTTTGGGAATAATATTCTTAAAGATATTTATATGTATGAACCAGTCCAGTCTCATTGGGATAAGAAATACGAAAATCTTTTGATGGGAGTTCAGGCTTCTATGTGGACGGAGTTCTGTAAAAATCCGCAAGATGTGTATTATCAGCTATTTCCAAGATTGGTTGCGTTGGCTGAAGTAGCATGGTCGCCTAAAGGGGCAAAAGATTGGAGTAACTTTGTTGTAGGACTTGATAATGTGTTGAAACATCTTTCTGCTAAGGGTATTAATTATTCTGAGGCCATGTTTAATATTCAGCATAAAGCCATTGTTGATAAAGGAAAAGTAAAAGTAGAGTTGGAATGTGAACGTCCTGATGTAGAAATAAAATATACTGTTAATGGGATGGAACCTGATGCTTCTTCTTTAGTATATACTGAACCCCTTTATGTGGATTCAGATACAAAGATTAGATGTGCAACATATTCAAAGAGTGGTGTAAAGAAAGGTGAAACATTAAATCTTGAAATTGATTGGAATCTTGCAACAGGCAAAGAAATTTTATCTTCTAACCCTACGGACAAATTGCTTACAAACGGTATAAGAGGCAGTAAAAAACAATCAGATTTTGAATGGACTGATTGGTATACTAAAGATAATGTTTCTTTTACCCTTGATTTGGGTAAGAAAACCGATATAAAGAAAGTGGCATTAGGTTGTCTTACCCATTATGCTATGGGAGTTAATAAACCAAGAAGTATTACTATCAGGTTATCTGCCAGTGGAAAAGACTATAGAACATCTGTGAAAAAAGAGTTTTCTGATGAAGAAATATTTAAGGTTGGTAATTTTATTGAAGATATATCTTTTGATGTACCGGATGGCAAAAATGTAAGGTTTGTGCAAGTTATATATACTTATTCAGGTGATTGTCCTACTAATCATTTGAAACCTAATCAGCAGTCAAGATGCAGGTTTGATGAAATAATTGTTGAATAAGTATTATAGCTTATGTAATTTTCTGACCTGCATGTCGTTTGGTTGGATATAAAATTATAACTTTGAATTATAAAAATAAGTATTCATGTATAAAAAAATTATTTATGAAAAGAATCTTAAATATTTTGTTTCTATCCGCTTTTGTATTGACTGTATCTGGAAATGTACACAGCGGCATGAAATCAAAGGAAAGTTCAGCACCGAAAGTAATACCTGCTTTGCAATGTTGGAAACAAGGAAGTGGGATATTCAATTTCCCGGAAGAGGGAAATATATCTATAGCCTGTGCTGATTCTTCTGTTTTGTACACCACCGCTTTGACCTTGTCGGCTGATTTAAAGCAAATGTTCGGTTATAACTATGGAATAGTGGTTTCCGAGAAAAAAAATAAGGGTAATATCATATTATCAATCATAAAAGGCAAGGAAGACGTAAAATTAGGTAAAGAAGGATATAGTCTTAAAATTGGCAGGCAAATAGAAATTAAAGCAAACCAGAAAAGCGGAGCTTTTTGGGGGACACGTACTTTATTGCAAATGATTCATAATCAACCGGAAGGATTGCAAAAAGGAGAGGCTGTAGATTATCCTAAATATCAAAGCCGGGGATTCATGCTTGATGTCGGCAGAAAATTCTTTACGATGGATTTCTTGAAAGATTATGTGAAAATCATGGCTTTCTATAAAATGAACGAATTTCATATACATCTGAATGATAATGGATTCGTAGAATTTGCCGATAATGATTGGAATAAGGCTTACTCGGCATTTCGTTTGGAAAGCGAAAGATATCCGGGACTTACGGCAAAGGATGGGGCTTATACGAAAGAGGAATTTAAAGCATTCCAGAAAATGGCTGCCGAGTATGGGATAAAAGTCATTCCGGAAATAGATATTCCAGCTCATTCTTTGGCTTTTACGCATTATAATCCTGACCTTGCCGCTCAAAAGACTGAATATGGATTTGACCATTTGGATTTATATAAGAAAGAAGTTTACGATTTTTTCGATTCTTTATTCGGTGAATATTTGTCGGGAAACGACCCTGTGTTTGTAGGCCCGGAGGTGCATATAGGTACTGATGAGTATAATATAAAAGAAGCCGAACAGTTTAGACATTTTACTAACCATTACATAAACCTTATAAAGAGTTATGACAAAATTCCCAGAGTATGGGGAAGTCTTAACCAGATGAAAGGAGATACAGGAGTTGATTTGAATGGTTCCGTTGTAAGTGCATGGAACTATGGTTGGATGGATTTGGAGTCGGCTCTAAATGCGGGAGCGAAAGTAGTAAACATGTGCGATGAATTTTTATATATAGTGCCGGCTGTTAATTACTATCATGATTTTTTGGATTGTGAGTGGCTGTATAACAATTGGACTCCTGAGATGATGCGTAAGGATTATAAGATTCAGTCTAACCCAAATCTTTTGGGGGCAATGTTTGCAGTATGGAATGACAGGGTAGGAAATGGAATCAGTCAGCAGGATGTTCATGTAAGAAGTTTCCCGGCTTTGCAGCTGTTGTCAGATAAATTGTGGAAAGGCGAAAATCAACAAGCAGTTTCTTATGAGCGATTTAAAGCCTTATGTCAAACAACGCCTGAAGCTCCCGGAGTAAATCTCTTGGCTGTGGTTGATTCGGTAACGGAACTTACTCCGGCAAGGAAAGAATTGACTTTAAAAGGGAATGATACAATTGTTACGGCTATTTCTGAAATAGGATATCCGTATGCTGTAGAATTTGAATTGCACCCAGCGTCAAAGCCTGCAATAGATGCTATTTTATTTAAAGGACCTCATTCTGAATTTATTACGAATTGGAACAACACGGGTAAATTGGCTTTTAGAAGAGATGGATATGAATTTGTTTTCCATAATTACAGATTACCTTCGAATGAATGGACGAAGATTAGAGTAGAAGGAGATATAAAAGGTACGACATTGATAATTAACGATGAAAAGGTTGAACGTTTGGAAGGGCGTACTGGTGAAGTTTATAATGCAAAAATGAAGCGTAAAGATAAAATGTGGTATCAGGAAACTTTAATTTTCCCGCTTAATGTTATTGGAGACTTAAAAATGGGTTACGAAGGTAAAATCCGGAATTTGAAATGTATTCCATTATAAGTTCAATACTCCCCAAATAACCATATCCTATTTGGGGAGTATGTCGTTTTTATGGTAAAAGTATTATTCCACCTCCCCGTCGGTACTCTTAGCTTTATAAACCCGATGCGGAGCGCGTCCCTCAAAAGTCAGCTTACCCGACTTAATCCACTTGTTCAACTCACGCTGTGCATTCGAGCGCAGCAGACCCGTCAGTTCGCTGTATTGCGTACGGGTTATCGAACCATGCTTTTGTAAATACGTTTGCAGACGAGCAAACCGCTCGTCTTCGGTAAAGCGCGAAGAACTTTCGCGGAACTTACGGAAACGGTCGGCACGCTCCAAACTGCCGTCGCACCGGAAGTTCTTTGCAGGTTGCAGGTTTATCCTGCCGAAGTGGATGGATTGGGCGTGAATCTCGTGTTCGGCTTTTATCTCTCGGTCGGCTTGCAAGGATGCCTCGGCGTAACACATTCTGCCTACCTGAACCCGATAGCCGTAGCTCAGGTGATGAAGCACGCGGCGTTCTATCTCGGTCATTACGCCTATTACCGTTCCCGGCTCGAAGCTGGATTCCGATGCTATTTCATGCACTAATTGTTCCCACGACACCGTTCCGTTTGTTACTAATTTAGGATACAGGATACGTGTTTTTCCCCCATCTTTCGGATTGGGAATAGAAAGAAAGTCATACTTTGCTGCCATGTTATTCGGTTTGTTACATTGTTTTTTTATGACCCGTCAGGCTGGGCTGTATAACCCGCCTTGCCGGGGTATATAACTCACTTTGGCGAGTCGTACGACCCACCTTGCCGGGTTATGGAATTTTTGCTTACAAATATACAACATCAACGGGCGGAATGCAAGAGCCGGTAGCGGGAAAAACCAATCATCGGAATATTAAAACAGGCTTTTAATAGTATTGTTATATTTATTCGATTCTTGCTTGTTGTGTTATCAAAATGATGTTATTTATGGGAAAATAGTTGAATGTTGCGAATATATTATTTATATTTGCGGAAAAGTGTATACAGAGATAAAAATAATCGTATGGTTTACGACATTGACATGTTAAGAAAATTCTATGCGCTCTATCCGGAGAGGGTAGAAAAAGCCCGCAAGAAGTTGGGCAGGGCGATGACGCTGGCAGAAAAAATATTGTATGCTCATTTATATGATGAGGCAAACGAGGGGTTGGATTTTCGTCGGGGAGAGGATTATGTGAATTTCCGTCCCGACCGCGTGGCGATGCAGGATGCTACGGCGCAAATGGCGTTACTGCAATTCATGAATGCCGGAAAATCGGCTTCGGCGGTTCCCGCTACCGTGCATTGCGACCATCTGATTCAGGCTTATAAAGGGGCAGGTGTGGACTTGCCTGCCGCTTGCGAGGCGAACAGCGAGGTTTACGACTTCCTGAAAAGCGTGGCGGCGAAATACGGACTCGGTTTCTGGCGTCCGGGGGCAGGGATTATCCATCAGGTAGTGTTGGAAAATTATGCTTTCCCCGGCGGTATGATGGTGGGCACCGACTCGCATACGCCGAACGCCGGCGGACTGGGCATGATTGCCATAGGCGTGGGCGGCGCGGATGCTGTCGACGTGATGACGGGAATGGAATGGGAGTTGAAAATGCCGAAACTTATCGGGGTGAAGCTGACCGGACGACTGAGCGGATGGGCTGCACCGAAAGATGTGATACTGAAGTTGGCGGGTATCCTGACCGTAAAAGGAGGAACAAACGCCATTATTGAATATTTCGGCGAGGGAACTGCCTCGCTTTCTGCAACAGGCAAGGCGACCATTTGTAACATGGGAGCGGAAGTGGGGGCTACCACTTCGGTGTTTCCCTTCGATGAAGAGATGGTTCGTTACTTGCGGGCTACGGGACGCGATGAAATCGCTTCGCTTGCCGAGGCTTGTGCCGACTGCCTGAGAGCGGACGATGCTGTCGTAAACCGTCCTGAAGGGTATTACGACCGCCTTATCGAAATCGACCTTTCATCGCTCGAACCTTATATCAACGGGCCGTTTACGCCCGATGCCGCCTGTCCCATATCCGAGTTTGCGGCAAAGGTGAAAGCAAACGGTTATCCGCAGCGGATGGAAGTGGGGCTGATAGGTTCGTGTACCAACTCTTCGTATCAAGACCTGAGCCGTGCGGCTTCACTGGCACGTCAGGTTAAGTCGAAAGGGCTGAAGATGGCTTCCCCGCTGATAGTCAATCCGGGTTCGGAGCAGGTGTACTGTACGGCGAAGCGCGACGGGATGATAGCCGATTTCGAAGCTGTGGGCGGGGTTATCATGACCAATGCCTGCGGTCCGTGTATCGGACAGTGGAAGCGCGAAACAGACGATAACACCCGTGCCAACTCGATAGTAACCTCGTTTAACCGCAACTTTGCAAAGCGTGCCGACGGAAACCCGAACACACACGCTTTTGTGGCTTCGCCCGAGCTGGCGATGGCACTTACCATAGCCGGCGATTTGTGTTTCAATCCGCTGACCGACACGCTGGTAAACGAGCAGGGTGAGGCGGTGAAACTGGATGCTCCGCAGGGTGAAACCTTGCCCGAACGCGGCTTTACGGTAGACGATAACGGATACGTAGCTCCGGTAACGGACGGTGGCGACATCGAAGTAACCATCCGTCCCGACTCGGCGCGGCTTCAGAAATTGCAACCTTTTGCGCCGTGGGACGGAAAAGAATTGACCGACATGCCGCTGCTGATTAAAGTGCAGGGGAAATGTACCACCGACCACATTTCGATGGCGGGAGCATGGCTGCGTTTCCGAGGACATCTGGAAAACATTTCCGATAACATGCTGATGGGGGCGGTAAATGCTTTCAACGGGAAAACAAACTGCGTATGGAATAGACTGACGGGCGGTTACGAAGCCGTATCTGCCGTGGCGAAACAGTATAAAGCGGCGGGGATTCCTTCTATCGTGGTGGCAGAAGAAAATTACGGTGAAGGCTCAAGCCGTGAACACGCGGCGATGGAACCGCGCTTCCTGAATGTGCGTGTCATCCTTGCCAAGAGCTTTGCGCGGATTCATGAAACCAATCTGAAAAAGCAAGGCATGTTGGCATTGACGTTTGCAAACAAAGCCGATTACGACAAGATACAGGAACACGACCGCATATCCATTCTCGGACTGAAAGACTTTGCGCCCGGACGTCCGCTTTATGCGGTTATTACGCATGATGACGGAACCACTGAAACTTTCGAGGTACTGCATACCTACAATGAGATGCAAATCGGTTGGTTTAAGGCAGGAGCAGCACTGAATAAAGT
>ENA-OXEE01000284-OXEE01000284.1-human-gut-metagenome-genome-assembly--contig:-NODE-284-length-28835-cov-27.8876_pt1 | contig 28835 bp, 29 predicted proteins | sample MGYA00249824_ERZ652242 | MGnify/ENA primary metagenome ERZ652242 (study PRJEB26925, sample SAMN05826943) | human gut metagenome | biome: ENVO:2100002; feature: ENVO:00000062; material: ENVO:00002003... | reverse complement strand
CTGCTGCAGCTGAACTGCTGAAAGCTACTTTGGATGTAACAATCGGTGTAGCACCGTTCAATGAAAAATGTGGCGCATACCTGCCGTTGCAGAATCCTGAATTCGGTGCTGAAATCCTGAAACCGGTATATACTACTAAGCCGAAAGAACCTATTGCATTCGTAGATGCACATGACGGTAATACCGATGGTACAAAAGTTAACTTGGCAGAGTTGGTTAACTTCTATGATTGGAGAACATTGGAGTTTGCTAAAAACTTGGATTACTATAACTACTATGAAGTATCCGACATTACAGTTAATCCTGAAGATATTTATACCAATATCTCAGGTGAATGGAAACCTTTGAAAGATACATCGTTGGATGTTGAATTCCATGTAGTACGTGGTGGCACAGTAGTAGATAACGGTTATACTACTCCGGTTAGACGTACTGGTGCTCCTGCAGCAGGCTCACCTTGGAGCCAAATTGTTGACTACTACGGTCAGTTGACTTACACCAACAATACTGGTACAGTCGTTAGATTCGACATCAAAGTTCCGGTTAAGGTTGTTCACAAATGGAGCCAAGAAACATTGGTTATCTGGATTGACGGTACTGTAAACAGAACTTTACATAACTAATCTGATGTAGATGTAGCAAAATCAATCTAATAGCTTACCAAGAGGAGGGTGTATTCATGTTATGCATCCTCCTCTTTCTTTTATATGTCTCCCACCAATCCGGCACTTTCCTGCTGACAAAAATGCATGCGGGTGCGTCAGCCTACGCAATAGGGTTCATCAGCTTACGAAGCAGGCTTCGATGGCTGATGAACCCTATTGCGTTTTTAGGCGTAAAAAGATTATTCTTTATCTTGCTTCAAAGGAGTGGGCGTATCCAAGCCGCGTTTTTCGAGCAACCATTTGATATCGGGACCTTTGCCACGGAAGTTGACGTACATATCCATTGCGTCATCGATGCCGCCCGGAGTCAGGACATATTTGCGGAACTTGCTTGCCACTTCGGGGTCGAACAGGTTTCCGCTCTCTACGTATGCCCCAAAGGCATCACAATCCAGCACTTCCGCCCAGATGTAGCTGTAATATCCGGCGGTATAGCCTCCGCCCATGGTATGCGAGAAATATGTGGTGCGGTAACGGGAAGGAATCTGCTTCAACAAGCCACGCTTGCCTAAAGTTTCGGCTTCAAACTCCATGACATCCATATCGGCAGGCACGGATTTTAGCGTATGGAAATCCATATCAAGGAGCGATGCGGCAAGGTATTCCACCGTAGCAAAACCTTGTCCGTACTTGCTGCTCTTGTCGTATTTCTCAATCAATTCGGTCGGGATAACCTCGCCGGTCTGGTAATGCTTTGCATATACCTGCAACATTTCCGGCTCGAAAGTGAAATGCTCGTCGATTTGAGAAGGAAGTTCCACGAAATCACGAGGCACGCCGCTTACGCCTTGATAGTGTACATCACGGAACAGACTATGCAATCCGTGACCGAACTCATGGAAGAGCGTGGTAGCCTCATCGGGACTTAACAACGCCGGTTCTCCAGCCGAAGGTTTAGTGAAATTACATACAATCGTAACTACAGGCACGACTTTATTGCCATTCTCATCGTAAGATTGGGGACGATAGCCTCCACACCATGCTCCTCCACTCTTGCTGGCACGCGGGAAGAAGTCGAAATAAAGGATGCCCAAGGGTTTTCCGTCTTTGTCGATACACTCGAACACCTGTGCTTCGGGATGCGGTTTCGGCATGTATTCCAAGGGACGGAAGGTAATGCCATACAAGCGTTTTGCCATATAAAACGCACCTTCGCGCACATTGTTCAGTTCCAGATACGGACGGATTTCATTCTCGTCCATGTCGTATTTATGCTTCTTTGCCTTCTCGAAATAATAACGCCAGTCCCAGCCTTCCGGCTCGAAATCGTTGCCTTCGCGCTTGATTTCCGCCTTGATGTCGGCTAACTCTTCTTTCGTCTTAGCCAATGCGGGCGTCCAAAGCTGGTCGAGCAGGTCGTACACGTTCTTTTCGTTCTTTGCCATACGGTCTTCTAATACCATGGAAGCATAATCTTCATACCCCATCAATTTGGCTTTCTCCAAACGGGCAGTAATCAATTCGCGCACCACCTGCTTGTTATCGGCATCGTTTCCGTTGTTTCCCCGGTTGATATAAGCCTTATAAATACGCTCGCGCAAGGTACGGTTATCGGCATATTGCAAGAAAGGCATGATGCTAGGATTGTGCAGCGTAAACACCCATTTGCCTTCTTCGCCCATGCTCTTAGCGGTCTCGGCGGCTTGGGCAATCAGACTAGCTGGCAATCCGCTCAAGTCTTTTTCGTCCGTAATGACCAATTTAAACGCATTGGTTTCTTTCAGCATATTCTGCTCGAACGTAATCTGAAGCATCGATATCTTTTCGTTCAAGGCACGTAGCTTCTGCTGGTCGGCATCGCTCAAGTTGGCTCCGCTTCGAACAAAGTCCTTGTATGTATTCTCCAATAATTTAATCTGTTCCTTGTCAAGGTTGAATTTCTCACGGTTCTCATATACTTCCTTTACCCGCTGGAACAGACGCTTGTTTAACGTGATATCATCGGAATGTGCCGAAAGCAACGGAGCCATTTCTTGCTCTAAAGCCTGCATTTCGGCATTCGTATTGCATCCGCTCTGTCCGAAAAATACGGATGCAACCCGTTGCAACATTGCTCCGCTCCGGTCGAGTGCCACAATGGTATTCTCGAAATCGGGCATCGAGCGTTGATTTACAATCGCATCAATCTCTTTCTTTTGTTCTTCCATTCCTTTCAGGAACCCTTTACGGTAATCCGCAATGGTAATCTGTTCGAAAGGAGGAACCCCGTAAGGCGTTTTAAATTCGCTCAGGAACGGATTAACGTGTCCCGTAGCGTCTTGTCCGTAAGCCGCCACACCTGCGGCAAAGCATACGGCAAACATCAGTCTTCTGCAAACATTGGTTTTCATATTTCTCTATATTTATCGTTTTGTGCGCTAAATTACGGAAAATTTCAAGAAAAGGAAACCAAAATGTGCTATCTTTGTAAAAGTAACAACTAAACACATGGATTATGGAAACAACTCTGAATACAAGCGCCGAATTACTCCGTCAAATCGGTTACCTTGCCGATGATGAGAACAGCCTGAAAAAACTCCTTGCCTATACCAAGAAATTAGTGACTAAGAAAAGGGAGGCGGAAGAAGAACCTGTACAGACTAAAGAGGAAATCCTTGCCGACTTTGCCGAGGCTTGCCGGGAACTGAAGTTGCATCGGGAAGGGAAAAAGAAGTTTAAAACATGGGATGAGTTTAAAAAAGAATTGCAAGATGAAGGATATTACGATTAAACTTTCGGCTATATTCCGAAAAGAATTCAAGAGGCTTGCAAAGAAATATCGCTCACTTCCTTTCGATTTGGACAAATTGATAGAGTCTATTCAAGAAAATCCCATGCAAGGTACTGATTTGGGCAATAGACTTCGCAAAATCCGCCTCGCCATTACCTCGAAAGGAAAAGGCAAAAGTGGTGGAGCACGTGTCATCACTTATACGATAACCGTACAAGAAGAGGGTATAGAAGTTACTTTACTAACTATCTACGACAAATCAGATAGGGAGAACATCTCTGATAAAGAATTGCTCGACTTGTTGAAACAATGCGAATGATAACTTTTAATCCAATCCAATTATGAATTTGAACATCAGAAACAAAATCCTCGGATTAAGCCTCCTGCTACTGACTGGGGTATCCGCTATGGCAAGCCCGCTTACCGGACAAGTGCCGGAATCGGAAAAAGCATTAAACGCACCATGGACGAAAGGTGCTTTCGAAACACGGCAATACCGCAATGTATTCGCTGAAATGGGTTACACACAAGAAGAAATCGACAAACGAGTACAAACCGTTTTCAACGGAATCTTCTCGCCTAAGAATAAAGTCTATGTAGAGCCTGATGACTCCACAGCTTATATCTGCGACATCGTACACAACGATGTGCGCAGCGAAGGTATGTCATACGGAATGATGATAGCCGTCCAGTTTGATCGGAAAGACATCTTCGACCGCCTTTGGCGCTGGAGCAAAACCTATATGCAACACAAAGAAGGTCCTTCGGAAGGATATTTCGCCTGGTGCTGTCGCACGGACGGAAGCCATATCGACGGTGGTTCTGCTTCGGACGGCGAACTTTACTTCATCACTTCGCTGATTTTCGCATCAAACCGCTGGGGGAATGAAACTGGCATCAACTACCTTGCAGATGCACGCCACATCTTAGATTGTGCTTTGAAAAAAGACGGAACAGGCGGTATTATGCCACTTATCCATAAAGAGCACAAACTCATTACCTTCGTCCCGAATGATTTCGGGTATGCGTTTACCGATCCCTCTTATCACCTGCCCGCCTTTTACGAAGTATGGGCACGCTGGGCAGATGACGGACGTTCCGACTATTGGAATGAATGTGCCGAACGCAGCCGCCAATACCTGCACAAGGCAGTACATCCCGTAACCGGGCTTACTCCTGATTACAGCAATTATGATGGAAGCTTGATGCACAAAGGGTGGATGATAGGCGATGCATTCCGTTTCGATTCTTGGCGCGTGCCGATGAACATCGCACTCGACTATTCCTGGTCATGCGCCGACCGCGAATGGCAACAAGAATATGTAAATAAAATACAAGATTTCCTTTATAACGAAGGGATAGATACGTTTGTCAACCAATATAATGTAGACGGCACCATGCTGCCCGACAGCTTGCAAATGGGCAAGCCTTCCCACGCTCCAGGATTAGTAGCCACAGCTGCAGCCGCTTCATTGGTATGCACACACGAGAAAGGACGTGAATTTGTACAACGCTTATGGGACAGTCGCCCCACTCCCGGTTTCAATTATTACTATGACGGACTGCTCCGTCTGTTTGCCTTTATGCATTTAAGCGGGAAATATCGAGTGATTTTCCCGGAATCCCATTAAAGAAATAAAAATTCACCACAGATTACACGGATTTGAATAAAACACTTACCGTTATTCATTATTTAAATCAAATCTGTATAATCTGTGGTGAAACTTTATTTTGCCTTACTTCGCAATAATCAAGTAATAATTCTTCTTACCACGCTGAACGAGCAAATATTTCTCGTCAAGCAAGTCATTGGCGGTAATTACTTGGTCGAATGCGGTGAGCTTTTCTTTATTAAGCGATACGCCTCCGCCTTGTACCATTTTGCGCATCTCGCCTTTCGAGGGGAAGATAGCGGCTTTTTCCACGAATAAGTCAACGGCTTTGATGCCTGCTTCAATCTCAGCCTTAGCTACTTCAAATTGCGGCACGCCTTCGAATACGGAAAGCAACGTATCTTCATCCAAACGCTTCAATGCATCAGAAGTAGCGTTTCCGAAAAGAATGCCCGATGCTTCCACGGCTGCATTGTAGTCTTCTTCAGAGTGTACCATGACAGTAACTTCTTTCGCTAACCGCTTCTGAAGCGCACGCAAATGCGGAGCGGCTCTGTGTTCAGCTATCAATGCATCGATTTCTTCTTCGGTGAGTGAAGTGAATATCTTGATGTAGCGTTCGGCATCTTCATCGCTCACGTTCAGCCAGAACTGATAGAACTTATACGGAGAAGTGTAACGCGGGTCGAGCCATACGTTTCCGCTTTCGGTCTTTCCGAACTTGGTACCGTCGGCTTTTGTCACTAACGGGCAAGTCAAGGCAAATACCTCGCCTCCGTTGGTACGGCGAATCAATTCGGCACCTGTAGTGATGTTCCCCCATTGGTCGCTTCCGCCTAACTGGAGCTTGCATCCGCGGGTTTCATATAAATGCAAGAAGTCGTATCCCTGGAGCAACTGATAGGTGAACTCGGTGAATGAAAGTCCGTCGCGTGCCTCGCCGTTCAGGCGTTTCTGCACCGAATCTTTCGCCATCATATAATTAACGGTGATGTGCTTGCCTACCGTACGGGCAAAGTCCAAGAAAGTAAAGTCTTTCATCCAATCGTAATTGTTCACCAGTTCTGCACGGTTCGGGGCATTCGACTCGAAGTCGAGAAACTTGCCCAACTGCTTCTTGATGCACTCTTGGTTATGGCGCAAGGTTTCTTCATCCAGCAGATTCCGCTCCTGCGACTTGCCGGAAGGGTCGCCAATCATACCTGTAGCTCCGCCCACCAAAGCCAAAGGCTTGTGTCCGCAACGCTGGAAATGCCGCAACATCATTACACCACACAAGTGCCCGATATGCAAGGAGTCGGCGGTAGGGTCGATACCCAAGTAAGCCGTTACCATTTCTTTTTCCAACAATTCTTCGGTGCCGGGCATCATGTTATGCACCATTCCACGCCATTTTAATTCTTCTACAAAATTCATCGAATGAGATTCTTAGTTTAACATTATAGTAAAGTTGAGGGCAAAAGTACGACACTTTATCTGAATAAGCAATTTTTATCGGTTAAAAAAGAGTGAGTTAACCGTCTGGCTAACCTCACGAGCCAATGATTCGGGACTAATTCCGCGTATCTCCGCGGCACGTCCGTATAAGGATCTGATGGAAGCGAGGCTCTCGTCTGTCTCTAAAAGAAAAGTCTCTGCGGGCATATAGCGCAACGCATCGGCATGATAATGCTCGCCAAAAGACAAATAGAACCCTTGATTCACCAAACTTTGCGCAAGCTCCTTCTTCCCTCTGAAGCCATGGATAATCCAAGGCTGGGAAGGATGAACCTCTTTTTTTAGAGCAATCAATTCGTTATCAGCCTTTACGGCATGAATAATCAAAGGAAGGCAATATTGTTCGGAAAGGGAAATCACCTTGCGGAAAGCTTCTTCCTGTAAAGCGAAAGGCGCATCACAACACTTGTCAAGTCCGGCTTCGCCTAAAGCGATTATCCGTTTATCATCCTGCAACATCGATTCCACCCATTGAAGCCGCACGGGATAATCCTCATCCGTAAGATGCCACGGATGTATCCCTACCGAAATGTATATAGCTTCATCGGGTGTCGGCATATAGTTGCTATCGGCATTGTATATAGCTTCGGAAGGACATGCAGATAAATGATGGGTATGGATATCGAAATACATCTTAAGTGATAAAGAAGGTAAAGAATTAAAGCGATTAGGGAACCGGGTCGTATCCCGAACCGCCCCACGGATGACACCGGAGCAAACGGCGTATAGCCAAATAAAGCCCTTTGAACGGACCATGCTTTTTTATCGCTTGTACGGCATATTCGGAACAAGTCGGGGTAAACCGGCATGAAGGAGGAGTAAAAGGAGATATGCAATTCCGGTAAAAGTAGATAGGGAGCAAGAGTAAAAACGAAAGAATCTTTTTCATGCCTTATCCGATGCGCTCCGCTATGAGCTGGAGCAACTTTTTCACTTTCTCTTCCACTTCCGAAGAAGCATGAAGCTCATCATCGAGCCAAATAAAAGCAACCGCCAGTTTTTTGCCTTTCGCTTCTAAAGCATCAGTTAGCAAGGACTTGTTTTTACGGTAAGCTTCCCTCACTTGACGTTTCACCCGATTGCGCTTTACCGCCCGTTTGAACCGTTTTTTAGAAACACTAATCAAGACAGAAGCAGCAGGGAGGTTTTCATTCTCTACCGGCATATAGACGGCACGCAAGGGGAAAACAGCCAATGACTTGCTGCCTCCTGCAAACAATTTGCTAATCAATAGCAAACTGCTTAAATGTTCGCTTTTCGGGAAAACCGGTCTTACTTGTTCTGGCATGATTTAAACATTAAAGAAACGCAGATTAACACAGATTTTCACAGATTTTATTCTCTTATCATCCGCGCAAATCTGCGTTAATCTGCGTTTCAATATACCTTCGATGAATCTTATTTATTATGTTCGCGGATAAACATATCCAATGCAGCGGGCATTGAAGGTGCAGCTACTGTAGGAGCTTCCAAGTCCAAACGCAACCCTGCATCCTTTACCGCCTTTGCTGTAGTCGGTCCGAAGCTTCCGATAGCAATATCCTTTTGTTCAAACTGAGGGAAGTTCTTCATCAATGACTGGATTCCAGCCGGGCTGAAGAAAATAAGCATATCGTAATCAAACTTCTCTTCGGGTGTGAAATCATTGCTTACCGTACGGTACATCACGGCTTCGGTATGCTGGATGTGATGCTTATCCAATAAATCTTTCACTTCATCGTTGTGCACATCCGACATCGGAATCAAATATTTTTCCGCGCTGTGCTTAACAATGGCAGGTACTAAATCAACAAATTTACCTGTAGCACCGAAGAATACTTTTCTTTTACGGTATTGAACATACTTTTGAATATACAAAGCAATGGCCTCTGACGTGCAGAAATATTTCATGGTTTCCGGCACCGTTACGCGAAGCTCTGTACATAAATTAAAGAAGTGGTCAATAGCATGACGCGAAGTAAATACAACGGCAGTATGATCCAGAATAGAAATCTTCTGTTGTCTAAATTCCTTTGCCGATAAACTCTCAACTTTTATAAAGGGGCGAAAATCTATTTTCACTCCATACTTCTCAGCAATGTCAAAATAAGGTGACTTTTCTGATGTAGGTTTAGGCTGAGAAACGAGGACTTTTTTAATCTTCAAGGCGCTAAAAATTTAAAATCACAATCTGGTTTATATAGAGGATTCCTTTTACCAATAGCAAAAGGGGTACCATTTCGAGGGCACAAAAGTACAGAATTAAATGTAGAAAACCATAACTTTGGCTGAAAAAGTTCCTAAAACCCTTATAATATAACAATATTTTAGCGAAAACTAAAATAAACAGCATAAAAATACTACCTATATGAAAGTTCAGATTGTAATAAACCAGAAGCAGGATTAACGGGAAAAGCAAAAGGCATTGGCCGCAAAGCGTATCAAAATAAGCCTGAATCCACCTGCGCTTCTGTTCTTTTTCGAAGAATATCCAATTGATAAAATTATAGCTTCCCCATTTCAACAATACATAAAAAAAAGCGACAAAAACATACATGCCTATGATTGCTTCACGGGGAGTGACAAAAACTAATGAAGGGAATTTCTCTATGGAATAACAAAAGAAAAACAGACCATAAAAAACACACGTAAGCGAAGATAAGACAACAACCGCCCCATTGCTTGAACCTGATGTGTCATCGAATAAACTGCTTCGCTCTTTGTGTTGGAACAGGCTTTTGAGATGTTGGAAGATGTATTTCTTCCCGTTTTTCAGTGCGTATGACAACAATAAGAAACAGAACAAAAGCAAGCAGGTCACCGACCATTCGGAACGAAATTGATAAGGCAATGCTTCTCCACGCATACCGGGAGTCTCCTGTATGCTTCTCATCAATGCACTATCAAGTTGCAATTGTTGCTCATGCATTTTCTCGGCAATGTATTCGAATCCAATGGTGCTTGTTTCTTTCATACTTCCGCAAATTTACGGATTTCTTTGTTCCAAAGCGGAATTGTACAACATAAATTTACAGCTTCATCGGGGGTAAATGCGATTTCCCATAAAGATTCATGCTCACGGCGCATAAAATGTTGGTCAATCGCTTTCTCCAACATCTCAATCAACGGGTTATAGAAACCGTTTGTGTTTAAAATCACAACCGGCTTGTCGTAAAGCCCCAATTGTTTCCAGGTAATGATTTCCATCAGTTCCTCCATCGTGCCGCATCCGCCAGGAAGTGCAATGACCGCATCCGACATTTGAGCCATTAATTCCTTACGCTCGTGCATGGTTCCGGTTTCTACCAGTTGGGTCAAACCTGTATGATGCCACCCCCGCTCTACCATAAAACGAGGAATAATCCCGGTCACCGTACCTCCTGTAGCAAGGGCTGTATCGTTAAGGCATCCCATCAATCCTACTTTACCCGCTCCGTCAATCAGGTTTATCTTCCTTTCGGCTAAAAGATACCCCAATCTTTCTGCAGCCTTAAAATAAGCCGGAGCGATTTGCGGGCTTGACGCACAATACACACAAATATTCTTTATTTCATTCATATTATAAAGAGAGATTCAATAAACGCAGATTAGCGCAGATTCTCGCAGATTATAAAATTTATATTTCTGCGTTAATCTGCGAAAATCTGCGTTTTATAAGATTCGAGTATTACAATCCGAAAGCCGCTTTTACTTTATCTACGTAGTCTAACTTCTCCCAGGTGAAAAGTTCTACCTCTACATCTTTATTGCCTTCGTAAAGCGATTCGAAATGCTTGGTCACTACTTTCGGCTCACGTCCCATGTGCCCGTAAGCTGCCGTTTCGCTATAAATCGGATTACGGAGCTTCAACCGTTCTTCGATAGCGCGCGGACGCATATCGAATATTTCATCTATCTTCTTGGCGATTTCCCCATCGCTCATGGCTACATGGCATTTTCCGTATGTATTGACATAAATGTTAATCGGGCGTGCTACGCCGATTGCATACGATACCTGTACCAATATTTCATCCGCAACACCGGCAGCAACCAGATTCTTAGCTATATGACGGGCTGCGTATGCGGCACTGCGGTCTACTTTGCTGGGGTCTTTACCCGAGAAAGCGCCTCCACCATGAGCGCCTGCTCCTCCGTATGTATCTACAATAATCTTACGTCCTGTCAAACCCGTATCTCCATGAGGGCCTCCGATAACGAACTTGCCGGTCGGATTGACATGGTATGTAATTTGGTCATTGAATAATTTCAAGACTTCCGGATTGTGGATTCCGGCAATTACACGAGGCATCAAGATATGGATTACATCTTCATGAATCTGTTTTACCATTGCTTCATCCGCCTTCAATTGAGCCTCTTTCGAATCATCCTCGGGCAAAATGAATTCATCATGTTGGGTAGAAATAACGATTGTATCAATCCGCACCGGGCGGCGGTTATCATCGTATTCAATGGTTACTTGGCTTTTTGCATCCGGACGGAGGTAAGTCATCACCTTGCCTTCTCTGCGGATATCTGCCAATACCATCAGCAATTTATGTGCCAAATCAAGCGATAAGGGCATGTAGTTTTCGGTTTCGTTCGTAGCATAACCGAACATCATGCCTTGGTCTCCCGCACCTTGGTTCATCGGGTCTTCACGCTCTACGCCACGATTGATATCCGGGCTTTGTTCATGGATAGCAGAAAGCACTCCGCACGAATTGCCTTCAAACATATATTCGCTCTTGGTATAACCGATGCGGTTGATTACCTCGCGTGCCACACGCTGGAGGTCGATGTAAGCTTTTGTTTTCACTTCTCCTGCCAGTACTACCTGTCCGGTAGTTACCAATGTTTCGCAAGCTACTTTCGAACTGGGGTCGTACGCCAACAGTTTGTCAAGCACAGCGTCGGAAATCTGATCCGCCACTTTGTCGGGGTGTCCTTCTGACACCGATTCGGATGTGAATAAGTATCCCATTTTTGTTTTTATAATTAAAAGGATTAATAAAAATGCCGTGTACAGACAAGAGTAGGAATACAAAGAAGCGGGAAAATAAAAATGAATGTGTTTTAGCATTTTTTTCCGTGGTTGCAAGCTACTCAAATCTTTCCACTTTTAAATTCGGCGCAAAGATACACTTATTCCTTGAAATAAGGATAGGTTAAAGATGCATTTAACATATTTCTATATTATGAATTAATTAATTGACTATCCACTTCTCGATATTCCTTGCCTGTGCACTGAAATTCACCCCTACCTTATATAATTGGCGGGTATCAGACAAGAAAGGTTGTGCATAATGCTTCTCTTCTATTTGGCGCAATGCTTCTTCTGCCGTACCATCTAATTTAAACTCCATTACATAGATATAGCGGTCGGTCTGTATCGTCAGGTCGATGCGCCCTTTTGAAGTATGGTATTCTGCATGAGTGTAAAAGCCTAAGAGTTTAAAGACAATGAAAAGCACATTCTGATAGTGCAGCTCCAAGTCGCGCACCAATTCATAGGGGGTATCTGCAAAAAAACTTTGCAGGCGTTGCATGAAGGAATCGATATCACCCGATTCCACATCCCGAACAAAAAGACTGATTTGGAAGATACTTTCCGATTTTCCTACCTTGGCATAATAAGGAAGCAAGAAGCTGATAAAACCCTTTTCTACTTCCTCATTGGGGAATCCCAAACGATAAAGTCCGAAACGTTTATCGTAACCTTTAATAGTAAGATAACCGCTTTGGTAAAGTAACGGGATTGGATTTTCGTCCATCGATCCAATTCCTCCCAAAACATCAGAGGTCGTTTGCTCTTGAGTCAACCGGTGTAAATCGTAATGCGTATGCTTTAAGGTTTCAACCAAGAAAGTAGGCGTACCTGTATCAAACCAATAACTACCAAAACGCATTTGGGCAAATGTATTCAGTAAACTAAATGGATTATACATGTCCGGACATTCCGCACCGAAATGATAACCGTCATACCATTGTTTTAGCGTCTGTTGCGCTTCTTCATAAATCATTCCGTTGGCTTCTCCTAACTGAGCAATATCTTCTTTAAAATCGGTAAGCAGTTCCTGCTCGGTGATACCGCAGATGCTGGCATAGCGGTGATCCATCGAAATATCCGCCAAATTATTCAAGTCGCTGAACACACTGACTTTACTGAACTTGGTCACGCCCGTCAATAAGGCAAAGCGGATAGAAGCGTCACAACTTTTCAGCACACCGTAGAAAGCTTTCAGCGTGGCACGGAAATCGTCTTGTAAATCCGGCTTGCCGATAGTTTGAAGCAATGGCTTATCGTATTCGTCCACTAACACCACAACGTTCCGTCCAGCCGCCTTGGCGGCACGCTCAATGACATCGACAAAACGTAATGAAAGCGACGGAATTTGCGGCTCAATTTCATACTCCGCTTCCCATTTCTTCAGATTCTTATCTAAAATTCTTTCCAAACTTTCTGGCGTATCGTATTTCTGTGAGTTCAAATCGAGATGCAAGACAGGATATGCCGTCCAGTCTTTTTCTAATTGTTCCATAGCCAAGCCTTGGAACAACTCTTTCCGTCCTAAGAAATAAGCTTCCAAGGTAGAGATAAGCAGACTTTTGCCAAACCGACGAGGCCGACTCAAAAAATAATATTTACCAGTCTTTACCAACCGGTAAATCAGTTCGGTTTTATCTGCATAATAATATCCTCCTTTACGAAGTTCCTCAAAACTCTGTATGCCTATCGGATAATGTTTGCCCATAGCTGTTGTGCGTTAGATGGTTTAACTCTACAAAAATAGTAAATTCCTACATAACTTTACTTACTATCTTCTTTCTTTTCCTTAAAAAACAGTGCGCTTAATTTCTTCCCGAATACCGGATGCACTACATCCGGCGCTATCTCCACCAAAGGGTTCATTACAAAGTCACGTTGAAGCATAAGGGGATGAGGAATAGTAAGTTCAGGGGTTTGTATTATCTCCTTATTATATAATAGGAGGTCGATGTCGATGATGCGGTCGTGGTAAATGCCTCCCGTTGATTTGTGGGTACGTCCTAATGTACGCTCTATTTCTTGTGTACGGTGCAAGACTTCCAAAGGTGATAAGGAGGTTTCAACGCATATTGCCGCGTTCAGGAAACTATTTTCCGACTCGAATCCCCAAGGAGCGGTCGCATAAAAAGAAGATAGGGAAATCACTTTCCCTATCTTTCCACTTATCAAATGAACCGCCGCATGCAAGTTTGCAGCTTTATCTCCTAAGTTTGTACCAAGTCCTAAATAGACTATTGCCATTTCTTTATAAAATTATTTATTCAGAATCAGCATCGCGTCGCCATACGTTCCGAAGCGGTAATCTTCTTTTAATGCCGCTTGATAAGCATCCATTATCAATTCATAACCTCCGTATGAGCAAGTCAACATCAGCATAGTAGACAATGGCATGTGGAAATTGGTCACCATTGCATCGGGCAATACAAAATCGTAGGGCGGGAAGATAAACTTATTGGTCCAGCCTTCGTATTCTTTCAGACGTCCGTCGGTTCCTGTAGCGGTCTCTACGGCACGCATTACGCTTGTACCTACCGCACATACTTTATGCCCTTCGTCTTTCGCCGCATTGACTATTTTGCAAGCCTCCGCATTGATAAACATCTGTTCCGAATCCATCTTATGCTTGGTCAGGTCTTCCACATCAATATCGCGGAAGCATCCCAATCCGCAATGCATGGTAATGAATGCCAGGTTGATGCCTTTTATCTCCATCCGCTTCATCAATTCACGGCTGAAATGAAGCCCTGCGGCTGGAACGGTCACGGCTCCTTCGTTCTTGGCGAAGATAGTTTGGAAACGTTCTGTGTCTTCCGGTTCTGCCGGACGGCGGATAAAGGGTGGCAAGGGAGGTTCGCCCAATGCATAAAGCGCTTTCTTGAATTCATCATGCGGACCGTCGTAAAGGAAACGCAAAGTACGTCCACGCGAAGTAGTATTGTCTATCACTTCTGCCACCATCGAATCGTCATCACCGAAATAAAGCTTATTGCCGATACGGATTTTCCGTGCAGGGTCTACCAACACATCCCATAAACGCAATTCTTCGTTCAACTCACGCAACAAAAAGACTTCGATACGTGCACCCGTCTTTTCCTTGTTTCCATATAAACGGGCAGGAAACACTTTTGTATCATTAAAGATGAATGCATCTTGATCGTCAAAGTAATTCAGGATGTCCTTGAATATCACATGTTCAATCTCTCCCGTTGACTTATGTACCACCATCAGCCGGGATTCGTCTCTGTACTTTACCGGATGCAATGCTATTTTTTCTTCCGGCAATTTGAATTTAAATTGTGATAGTTTCATATCTTTGAGTTTTTAATTTTGTGAGTTCTCTTCTATTTCTTGCTGGTCCAACCAGTTTTCAAAATCTTCTACTTTCATACAATCCGCTAAGGTGATGTCACCCACCCTTGTACGGATAAGTCCTGTCAGATGCGCACCGCTATGAAGTGCTTCGCCGATATCGCGTGCCAATGCACGGATATAAGTGCCTTTGCTGCATACCACACGTATCTTTATTTCGGGCAAATTACATTCCAGCAATTCGATTTCATCTATTACCAACGTTTTAGGCTTTAGTTGCACCTCATCGCCTTTCCGTGCCAATTCGTATGCCCGTTTCCCGTCTACCTTACAAGCCGAAAAAGCTGGAGGAATCTGTTCGATTGCTCCTACGAACCGTTGCAATGTCTCTTCCACCAGTTCCCGCGTAATATGTTCCGTAGGATAAGTAGCGTCGATTTCTTTTTCCAAATCATACGAAGGAGTCGTAGCGCCCAATTGCAATGTGGCTACATATTCCTTGGTATGGTATTGGAACTCCTCAATGCGCTTTGTCGCTTTTCCGGTACAGATAATCATCACCCCTGTAGCCAGCGGGTCGAGCGTTCCTGCATGTCCTACCTTTATCTTTTTTACGCCTAATTTCCGGCTGATATGATACCTTATTTTATTGACAAGCGCAAACGATGTCCATCGGTATGGCTTATCAAAATACAACACCTCTCCTTCCTTAAAGTTCATCAAGCAAGCTCTAAATTATATCCCAAACAACTCATTATCAAAATCACACCGCCTACGATGATGCGATACCACCCGAATGCGGCAAAACCGTATTTCGTTACAAAGCTGATAAAGAACTTAATAGCAAGCATCGCCACGATAAAAGCCACTACATTGCCCACTATCAAGGCATTCATGTTGCTTGCGATAATTTCCGTTCCGCCCTCCATAAACAGTTTGAACATCTTATATACCGTAGCGGCAAACATCGTAGGTACAGCTAAGAAGAACGAGAACTCAGCCGCGGCTTTGCGTGTTAATTTCTGTGCCATACCGCCCACAATAGTCGCCATCGAACGAGATACACCCGGTATCATCGAGATACATTGGAACAATCCGATATAAAAGGCACGCTTCTCGGTCAGTTCCGTCTTCTCGCTTCCATTCCCGAAAAGCTTGTCGCAGAACAACATAAACACGCCTCCGATAATCAACATCACCGCTACAACCGTTACGCTTTCCAGCATGGCGTCAATCATATCGCTGAACAAAAGTCCCAATACAGCCGCCGGAATGAAGGCTACGAACAATTTCCAATAGAAATCATACGTATGCAAGAAGCGTTTCAGTGCCGAAGCTCCTTCGGGCGCAGGTGTATGGTTGAGGCGGAAAAAACGTTTCCAATACAAACATACTACCGACAAAATGGCTCCAAACTGGATGATAAACGTAAATGCCTTTACAAATTCGGTACTCTCCACTCCTAATATATTCTGGGCGATAATCATGTGACCCGTAGAAGATACCGGTAAAAACTCGGTCAGCCCTTCTACTATCGCAATAATAATGGTCTGAAATAAATCCAAATCTCCTCCCGTCATTTCACTTCGCTTTTAGTGTCCTCCACACGGTCCTTCGGCTTGCGGAGTATGCCATAAATCATAAAGATAAACCCTAAAAAACAAACCGCAGGCGCGACCTTAATGCGGCGTACACTGAATATGTCAGGCTCGAATGTCGTTTCGGTCGAACCGGGACCCGACATCAACAGGAATCCGATGATAATCACGACCATTCCTATTGCCAAAAGCATGAAATTGGTCTTATCAAAGGCAAAGTTCTTTTTATCCATATCGTACAAATAAAAAATGTTATGAAGTTAATTATAATACAATTCATTCGTTTTCATCCGGAGATACCGGTTTATCGATATCAACGCACAAAGGGAAGTAATCACCACCCCGAAAATAAACACCGAAACCATGACGACTATCATCACTTCAGGCGTTATAACCGCTAATAAGTCAGGCTCATACTTTACCAATACATACGCCAGCCCGATTAATGCCACATCGGCGATAGCTCCAGCCAATATCCCTACCCACACGTTACGCATCAGAAACGGACGCCGGATGAAAGACCAGCTTGCCCCTACTAATTTCATGGTATGTATCAGAAACCGTTTGGAATAAATGGTAAGCCGGATGGTATTGTTTATCAAGGCAAAGGATATCAGTGTCAAGAGGGCGGCAAGCCCTAATAGCACTATGCTCACCTTGCGGATATTCCGGTTGACCGCATCCAGCAAGTCTTGCGGATAATTTATCTCCAGCACTCCCTTCTGCGCTAAAATCTCGTCCTTAATCCATGCCACGCTATCCGAATTAGCATAGCCGGCATTCAGTTTCACCTCAATCGAAGCCGTAAACGGATTATAGCCTAAAAACTCAGCCGGGTCGGTGCCCATGGCTTCGGTCTGCTCTTTCAATGCTTGTTGTTTCGAGATGTATGAAGTCTGCTTTACGTATGCTTCCTGATTCAATGCTTTCTGGTACCGGAGGATATCCGCTTCTTTCATGTCATCGCTCAGCAAGATAGAGAAAGCGATATTCTCGCGTACATACACCGAAAGGTTGTTTGCCGCCATAACGAAGAAAACAACCGTTCCCAGCAATACCAATACCAACATGGTGCTGATGCTGGACGTAATGAACTGCATATCAAAAGATGCTCCTGCCCGCTTGCTCATGCCTTCACTTTTTTCTGAAATACATAAATCATGGAACTGCTCCGTTCCTTTTTCATCAAAGAAGCCAGCCCTGCTTCCGCTCCTTCTATCATTCCTTTTATAAAAGGAGTGCCGCTCTTGCGGTATTTCTCCGAAAGCATCGATACATAAAAGGCATCGAAAGGCATCGGATGACGCTCCGCCAAGATAAATCCGTGCTTGGCTCCGAATTGTTGCATCACGGCAGGAGTGAAATGCCACAAATGCCTCGGCACATCGTATGCCGCCCACATTTCTTTATAATGAAGCGCATCAGACGAAGTGGGATTGGGCACAGCTACGACCAAGATGCCCCGGTCGTCCAAAATGGAATAAAGCGTTTCCCATGTCTCGTTCAGGTTCTGCAAATGTTCCATCACGTGCCAAAGCGTCACTACATCAAACGATTTCGCTTCGTAAGTGCCCAATGCTTCGGGCGCATCCGCCTCCAGACCGAAATGTTCGTGCGCAAAAGCTCTTGCTTGCGGGCTTTTTTCGATAGCCGAAACCCGCCAGCCACGCTCCTGCATGAAATGAGGGAAATAGCCCGTGCCTGTACCGATATCGAGCAGACGTCCCCGGCTTAATCCGCAACACCGCTTGATGAGGCGGGCTTTCCGCCGGAGCATGTATTGCCTTACGTAATGATACAAACGGTTGGCAAGCCCTTTCCGCGTATCTGTATGCGAGATATAGTCGGGCGATTCGTAATACCTCCCAATCTCGTTCTCGTCGGGCGCGTCTTGCGTGAAAAGAAAACCGCACGCCGTACACCGGCAAATGTCAAACGGTTCATTTGTGGCATAATGGTCGGTGCAGGTCATCACCTTCTCGAAATGGCTCTTTCCGCAAAGCGGGCATGTATCTATGTGCAGTCTGTTCACTTCTTTCCCTAATTTGGTGCAAAATAACAAATAAATCAGGTATTAAGGCTCATCTGTTAAGCTTCTTTAAGGATATTGGCATTCTATTCGTTTTTCCCATATAACTGCCCTCCTTAACGAAGTTAACTCCATCGGGAGTTTCATCTATATGAAACCGCTGATGAAGCAGGGTAAGAATGGCTACGCATACGGCTTACCCAAAACATACTCCCATGCGGCGGCCCTGCACGATTAAATCATTGTCGGGAGTAACCAGCTTCACCTTTCCTGCCACTTCAGCCAACGGGACCGAAACAATATCATCGCCTTGTAGGGAAACCATTCTTCCGAACTTGCCTTGGGCGATTAATTCCGTTGCATGACCGCCCATCCGTGTGGCAAGAGTGCGGTCGAATGCCGTGGGGCTTCCTCCTCGTTGGATGTATCCCAATACCGTCTCGCGGGTTTCGAAGCCTGTTTCGTACTCGATTTCCTCGGCTATGTATTGAGCCGCTTTCTTCCCATGCAGGGTAGGAATGCCTTCGGCTACGACTACAATCGAATAGGGCTTGCCTTTTTTCAGCCTTTCGATGATTACGTCACCTATGTTATGAATGTTGAAAGGAAGTTCGGGAAGCAGGATAATATCACCTCCCCCCGCCATGCCAGAGTGCAGGGCAATCCAGCCCGCCTTGTGCCCCATCACTTCGATGACCATTACGCGCTGGTGGGAACTTGCCGTAGAGTGAAGGCGGTCGATGGCTTCGGTGGCTATGCTTACCGCCGAGTCGAATCCGAAAGATGTATCGGTGCCCCATACATCGTTATCAATCGTCTTGGGAATCATCACCACGTTTACACCGGCTTCCACTAACTTTGCCGCGGTGGTCTGGGTGCCATTTCCTCCGATGCATACCAGGCAATCCAACCCGTGTGCCTGAATGGTCCGCATCAACGCGTCGGGGGCATTGTCCGAATCAGACACTTTCCCTTTGCGCCGGAAAGGCTTTACACGCGAAGTGCCTAAGATAGTCCCTCCCATGGTAAGCAGCCCTCCCAAAGAGGCTTCCGTAAGCGGTGTCACTTCATCATCGAGCAATCCGCGGAAACCGTTATGGATGCCGCACACTTCCATTCCATAATAATTTATAGCCGTCTTGCAAACGCCCCGGATGGTGGCGTTGATTCCGGGACAATCCCCTCCTGCCGTTAATATTCCGATTCTCATAACCTTCAAATTTAGTCTTCGCGTGGTAAAGTTATAAGAAAAAAGCGTAGATTTGTCTTTTCTAACATAAAAAATATATCACCGATAAGAGAAATGCCTAACTTTGCGGGCAGAAAATAAATAAACCAATGGTTTCAACAAAGTTAATTGAAAAGTTATTTGTTTCCCGTCAAAAGGAAATAGACACATACACCACACAGACGGAAGCCATTCAGGAGAAGGTTTTCCGGAAACTTATTGAACATGCTTCGAATACCGAATGGGGCAAGAAATTCGATTATGCGCACATCCGTTCATACGAGGATTTCCAGCGTGTGCCTATCCAGCAATACGATGACATCAGGGATTATGTAGACCGTATGCGCCACGGAGAGAAAGACGTCTTATGGCCCGGACACGTGATTTGGTATGCTAAATCTTCGGGTACCACGAGTGATAAAAGCAAGTTCATCCCCGTTAGCAAGGACGGGCTGAAGCATATCCATTACCGCGGAGGGACCGATGCCGTAGCGCTCTACTTGCGTTCGAATCCCGAAAGCCGTTTCTTTTCAGGCAAAGGATTGATATTGGGCGGAAGCCATAGCCCGAATTATAATGTAAAGGATAGCTTGGTGGGCGACTTGTCCGCCATTCTGATACAGAATATCAACCCGTTAGTGAACTTCATCCGAGTGCCGAGCAAAGAGATTGCTTTGCTAAGCGAATTTGAGGAGAAGGTAGAACGCATTGCCGAAACCACGATACACGAGAATGTGACCAACCTTTCGGGTGTGCCTTCGTGGATGTTAGCGGTCATCAAGCGCATCTTGGAGAAGACAGGAGCCAAGCACCTGAACGAGGTATGGCCTAACTTGGAAGTCTTCTTCCATGGCGGTGTTTGCTTCACTCCTTATCGGGAACAATACAAGCAACTGATAACCAGCCCGACGATGCATTACATGGAGACTTATAATGCCAGCGAAGGTTTCTTCGGCTTGCAAAGCGACCTCGCCGACCCTGCCATGTTGCTGATGATAGATTATGACGTATTCTACGAGTTCATTCCTTTGGAAGAAATCGATAATCCGAATCCTCACATCGTGCCCCTGACAGGTATTGAGGTAGGACGGAACTATGCGATGGTCATCAGCACTTCATGCGGCTTGTGGCGGTATATCATCGGCGATACGGTGAAGTTCACTCAGAAAGACCCGTATAAGTTTGTCATTACGGGACGTACCAAGCACTTTATCAATGCTTTTGGAGAAGAACTGATGGTGGATAATGCGGAAAAAGGACTTGCCAAAGCTTGTGCCGCTACAGGTGCGCAGGTATTGGAATACTCGGCGGCCCCCGTCTTTATGGATGCCAATGCCAAGTGCCGGCACCAATGGTTGGTAGAGTTCAGCGTGATGCCCGACTCGTTAGAGAAATTCCGCCATACGTTAGACAAAGCCTTGCAAGAAGTCAATTCCGATTACGAAGCGAAACGTCATAAAGACATTACGTTACAGGAATTGGAACTGATTGTGGCACGCCCGAACCTGTTCCACGACTGGCTGAAGCAAAAAGGCAAATTGGGCGGCCAGCACAAGGTGCCCCGCTTGAGCAATAACCGTGACTATATAGTAGAAATGTTGAAACTAAATTCCTAAACCAAACGCATGAAGCCCATACCCAAATACCTTGCCCTGTTATTGGTCATTATCGGATTTTATGCCTGTGCCAGTACCGGCTCGCCCGATGGAGGTCCTTATGATGAAGAACCTCCCAAATTCGTACGTGCTACGCCTGCACCAAACGCTACCAATAACACACGTAAGGAAGTCTCCATTGAGTTCGATGAATTCATCAATTTGGAAAATGCATCGGAGAAAGTCATCATCTCGCCTCCCCAACGCGAACAACCCGAAGTGAAGACCCGGGGAAAGCGTGTAGTGGTAGAGTTTCTTGACTCTTTGATAGCCAATACGACTTATACCATCGACTTCGGCGATGCTATCGTAGATAATAATGAAGGAAATCCGCTAGGTCAGTTTGCGTATGCCTTTTCGACTGGTTCCCAAATAGATACCATGGCTGTATCGGGCACCGTGCTCAATGCCGAGAATCTGGAACCGATAAAGGGCATTCAGGTAGGATTGCATAAGAATCTGAACGATACGGCTTTCACCAAGCTCCCGTTCGACCGCATTTCACGTACAGATAGCCGGGGGCAATTTACCATCCGTGGTGTGGCGCCGGGCAAGTACCGTATCTATGCTTTGCAAGACGGAAACCAAAACTACATGTACGATTCGAAAACCGAAACGGTGGCATGGTCTGATTCGCTCATTGTTCCGGACATGACTCCGGCGGTGCGTTTTGATACGGTATGGAACGAAATCGATACCACCCATATCGATACGATTTTCGAAGTGCATTATACCCGCTTCCTGCCCGATAATATCATGCTTCGGGCTTTTAAGGAAGAAAGTTCCATGCAATATTTAGCCAAAAGCGAGCGTCCCGAAATCAAGAAATTCAATCTCTATTTCAGTGCAAAAGCCGATACGCTCCCCACTTTAAGAGGATTGGACTTTGACGAAAAACAACTCATAGTAGAAGCCAACCAGCGGAACGATAGTATCACCTATTGGGTGAAAGACACGACTTTATGCGAACGGGACACGTTGACCATCGAATTGAAATATCTGGAGACCGATACGTTGGGGCAATTGGTTCCTACGACAGATACATTGCGCATGATAAACAAAATCCCTCGCGAACGCCGTTTGGCGATGAAGAAAGAAGCCGATGAAAAGGCGGAAAAGGAACGGAAGAAGCAAGAAAAGAAAGGAGATACCATAGCGGTGAAAACCGAATTCCTCACGATGAATGTAGACGCGCCTTCCGAACTTGACATTAACCGGAACATCATTATCAACTTCGACGAGCCGATAGAAAGCATCGATACGGCGGCGATTCACATGCAGACCATGATAGATTCGGTATGGCAAGACACGCCTTTCATTTTCCAAGCCGATACGATAGCACCACGCAGGTATGTTATCCTCGCCAATTGGCAACCCGGACAAGAATACCAGCTTACAATCGATTCGCTTGGATTCAAAGGTATTTATGGACTATTTACTGATAAAACAGAAAATAAACTGAAAGTCAAGACCATAGATCAATATGGCACCCTTTATCTTAATATTACGGGAGCCGGACCGCATGCCATTGTCCAGCTATTGAACGGAAGTGATGCCGTAGTGCGCCAACAACCCGTAAGCGAGAAACAGACTTGTGACTTTTATTTCCTCCAACCCGGAACTAAATATTATATTCGTTTGTTCAACGATACGAACAATAACGGCAAATGGGACACGGGAAATTATGAAGAAAAACGCCAAGCAGAAGAAGTGTTCTATTTTCCCAAAACATGGGAAATGAAAGCAAACTTCGAATTTGAAGAGAATTGGAATCTTTATGCCGTTCCCCTCGACCGTCAAAAGTTGGACGAAATAAAGAAACAAAAACCTGATGAAGCAAAGAAGATAAAAGACAGAAACAAAGAAAGAGCTAAAAAATTAGGACGAACATGATGAAGAAAATCTTACTCTGCCTCTGCTTACTAACTGGAAGCATGGCAATAAAAGCCCAATGCGGCGCCTCTAATAACGCTATCAAGCCCGGAGAATCGTTGAGCTACGAATTGAAGTTCAACTGGAAGTTCATCTGGTTTAACGTAGGCTGGGCAAAAATGACCGTAAACGAAGACACTTACAATACACAACCCTGCTTACGTACTGATTTGCTTTCTTATACCAACAAACGTTTCGACCGCTGGTTCAAGATGCGCGATACGCTGACTTGCATCACCAGCCAACGCCTTGAACCGCTCTATTTCCGTAAGGGAGCCGAAGAAGGGAAACGCTATACAGTAGACGAAGTACGCTTCGGATATCGCAACGGAAAGTGCATTGTTGACCAGCAACGTACCTTGCGGGGGAATACTGTCAAAAAGCACGATGAAATGGATGTCTGTGTCTACGATATGCTGAGCATCCTGCTCCAAGCACGTTCGTATGACCCTACGGATTACAAGGTGGGAATGAAAATCCTTTTCTCAATGGCTACAGGTAAAGCCGTAGAAAAACAAACACTCATCTACCGAGGCAAAGAAAACTTTACTTCCGAAAATGGAACTACTTACCGATGCTTAGTTTTCTCGCTCGTAGAATACGTAGACAATAAGGAAAAAGAAGTCATTACTTTCTTTGTGACAGATGACCTTAATCACCTTCCCGTACGTCTTGACATGTACCTGAATTTCGGTTCTGCTAAAGCTTTCTTGACCGATATTAAAGGAAACCGGCATCCGTTAACTTCGATTGTAAAAGAATAAGTCTTTGTTTATATTTTGACATATCTTCCTTTTTCACCGTATATAAATCAAGCAAGTTCTTTTAATATTTGCTCCACCTTCTCGAAGAAAAGTGAGATATGTGCTCCGTCGGCAAAGGCATGGCTTACCGTAAGGGCTATGGGCATATAGAGCCTTCCTGCACGGGTGATAGCCTTACCCGCATTCATCAACGGATAATCCAACGGATGCCCTACCGATTGTTGGGTATAGGTAATGGAGGTGAAATATAACTTCGGTGTAGCACTGAGCAGGAATACATCGAAATCGCCTTGCTCGGCGATTTGCTTATCCGTACCATACGGGTCTCCGTCTTCAGGGATAGAGGTGATGATGCTCCGCGCTTCACGGTAGAATGTATCGAAGTCGGAATGATAGGGGATGCGCACGGTATAGAATGTACGTCCTGGTACGGCAATAGGGGTAATCACATCCACCGTATCGTGATAGACCACTTGCCCGTTCTTGTCCCACCGGTAACGCAATTCTTTGATTTCATTCACTGCCCGTGTAATGGCATAAAGATAATATAGGAAAAACGAGTGTCCCTGCTCCTTTGCCCGTGCGAATGCCTCAGTACAATCCGCTTCGCTCGTAATGGCAATCCACGAATTGGCAAAGCCTCGGAAGAAGTTATAATTGTCTTTCCGTTCCCATGTATCAATGTTAATGATGTGTTTCATGCTTTCTTGAACTTTAATGCCACTTTATGATAAGTAGGCAATTCCACCCCAAGTTGTTCGCCTAAGTCGATAAGGTCGAAAAGTAAGCCTTGGATTTCCGATTCGTGTCCTCGTGCGATGTCCTTTTGCATGGAAGCGGTGCTATGCGGGTCAAGCGAGTCGATTACCTTCAGATTATATGCCACGGGGTCTTCGGGATAAGTTACGCCGAGCCGTTTCCCTATTTCCGCACTTTCTTGCGATAGTCCGATGAAGGTATCACGTACTTCACCTTCGTGCTGCACTTCGCCCATCGGCACATCGTGATAGGCTCCTGTACAAGCCATAGCCGAAATGAATGCCCATTTAATGAAAGTGTCTCGATTGATGTCATCCGACACTTCGGCTTTGATGCCGCAGGCTTGCAATTCTTCGGCTATTTGGTCTAACCGTTCTTGCGCAATACCTTGTTCGGGACGTGCGCCAAATACCAAACGAAAGATGCTTCCCATTTGGGTTATCTCGCCTTCTCCCGAAACAAAGCCTACAATATAGATACATCCATCAAGCACGTGGACCGAAGGCACAAGCCGTCCGATACGCGGTCCGGTGCCATATACGTTCAAAATAGGAATAACCAATGTATCGGGAGTGGAGGCATATTCCAATGCCTCTTTAATAGAATCAATAGAATAGCCTTTCACACATACGAAAATCACATCGGCTTTCCCTTCGAATGTTTCGGCGGTACAAGCCTTAACTGGAAGGAAATGTTCCCCCTTCAGGTCTGATTTCAAATGAAGCCCATTGCGGCGTATGGCTTCCAAATGCTTGCCTCGTGCAATGCAAGTCACGTCTTTCCCTGCCAATGCGAGGAAGCCCGCTATAGAGCCTCCTACGCCTCCTGTTCCTACTACTAAGTATTTCATAATCCTTGTGTCTTTTATAATTGAACACAGAGACACGGAGACATAGAGCTTTATTTTTTAGAGAGAACAAAGTTCACGGAGAAAAGGACTGACTTTGTGAGCTTTGTCGTCTCTTCTATATTTATTTCTCTGTGCCTCTGTGTCTCCGTGTTCTGATTTATATTGGTGTACTCTTATACATTAAAGCGGAAGTGCATAATGTCGCCGTCCTGCACCACGTAGTCTTTACCTTCTACGTTCAGCTTACCTGCCTCACGCACAGCGGCTTCGCTTCCATATTTGATATAATCCTCATACTTGATTACTTCGGCACGGATGAAACCTTTCTCAAAATCGGTATGGATGACACCGGCACATTGCGGAGCTTTCCAGCCTTTGTGATACGTCCATGCCTTCACTTCCATTTCGCCTGCGGTGATAAAGGTTTCCAAATTCAGAAGTTTGTATGCCGATTTGATAAGACGGTTTACGCCTGATTCTTCCAGTCCCACTTCTTGCAGGAACATCTGACGGTCTTCGTATGTCTCCAGTTCGGCGATATCGGCTTCAGTCTTAGCTGCAACTACCAATATCTCGGCATTCTCGTCCTTTACGGCTTCGCGCACTTGTTCTACATATTGGTTTCCCGTTACGGCACTGGCTTCGTCTACGTTGCATACGTACATCACCGGTTTCGAAGTCAGCAGGAAAAGGTCGTGCGCTATCTTTTGTTCGTCTTTCGATTCGAATTGCACCGTGCGTGCCGACTTTCCTTGCTCCAACGCTTCTTTGTAGCGCACCAATACCTCGTAAGTTTGCTTTGCCGCCTTATCGCCTCCCGTCTGAGCTTGTTTTTGCACACGCTGGATGCGGCTCTCAATGGTTTCCAAGTCCTTCAATTGAAGCTCTGTATCGATAATCTCCTTGTCGCGTACCGGATTCACGGTACCGTCTACGTGCGTCACATTTTCATCATCAAAGCAACGCAACACATGGATAATGGCATCCGTTTCGCGGATATTCGCCAAGAACTTATTGCCCAATCCTTCACCCTTGCTTGCTCCTTTCACCAGTCCGGCGATGTCTACAATTTCTACCGTAGTGGGCACGATGCGTCCCGGATGAACCAGTTCCGCCAATTTGTTGAGGCGTTCATCGGGTACAGTAATCACACCTACGTTCGGTTCGATGGTACAGAAAGGGAAATTGGCTGCTTGAGCCTTTGCATTCGATAAGCAATTGAAAAGCGTCGATTTGCCCACGTTCGGCAAACCAACGATGCCACATTGTAAACTCATAATGTTATCTTGTTTTTATTGTTTTGATTTCTTGCTTGTTCCAGCGGGCAAAGGTAGTCATTTCTTTTGGCATAATTGAGTATGTGTACAGAATTAATAGATAATTTTGACATTCACGGCTCGAAAGCAAAGGTATCAGTTTCAATTATCATAAGAATAAACTGTAAGTTATATCTCGTCAAGCGGTTTCAGCTTATGTCCTTTTATCATTTTGAATTGGGTAGGAGACATCCCTGTTTGTGACTTGAACTGCGTGCTCAGATGAGCTACGCTCGAATAGTGCAGTTTGTCCGCAATCTCGCTGACGGTCAGTTCGTCATAGACAAGCAACTCTTTCACCAACTCTATCTTCTGCGCAAGATAATACCGCTCGATGCTGATGCCTTTCATTGCGGTGAACAGCTTGCTGAGCGCACTGTATTCCTTGCGGCATTTGTCCTGCAAATAGCCTGATAAGTTTATCTTCTCCTGATATTCCGGATGGCGTACGAACTCGATGACGCCGATACGAATCTGTTCGATGATGCGCATCCGCTTGTCGTCAATCACCTCGAAACCGTATTCTTCGAGCCGACGGCGGATGCTTTCTTGCTTCTCTTTCGGGATAGGTTCAGACAGCACGACCGTACCTAATTCCACACTGGCAGGCGTGATGCCGTTCTCCTGAAAGATATTGGAAACGGTCAGGATGCACCGCTTGCAAACCATATTCTTGATATAGATATTGTTTCCTTCCATATTTCTGTTGTTTTTATATCTGGCAAAAATAGAAGCATTTTAATGCAACTTGGTTGTAAAGATACGGTTGAAAGCCGGATTTTAGAGTCCTCTGTTCCATAATCTACCAAAAGAGAACTACCTTTGCATTAAGTAAAACAACGAAGATGAATCGCAAAGACACTTACGGCATATACAACAACATGGCGGAGCATATTTCTCTCCTGAAATACTCCAAAAGCTCGTGCGGCGTAGACTTCCTGCTGAACACGGCGGAAAGCACGGAGAAGCGGGGCTGGTTCGACACGGACAAGCGGTATCGGACTGACTTCTTCGAGTTCTATTTCTTCCGCAAGGCGGAGGGGCATCTCTTTTTGGCAGGTGAACGGATTGAACTACATCCCGGTATGTGGCTCGTCATTTCGCCTTTCCAGTTGCAGGAATGGCACGTGGAGTTGGACAAACTGGACTATACATTCCTTGTCTTTCAGGAGGAATTTGTGAACAATTTCCTCTCGGACAAGTATTTCATGTACCGTCTGCTTTATTGCTACCAGCACGATTATCCCACTTGGTTCGATATGCCGGAGGAAGAAGCCCGCCCGTTGCTCGACCTGTTACAGAAGATGAAGCAAGAACTGCGCAATCCGATAGCCGACAGCTACCACCTGATTGTCGCCTACCTCTATCAGTTCCTCCTGTTGCTCAACCGCATTTACGCTCATCGGTTCCACCTGCCGTTTGCCTTGCCCTTGAATAACTATGCCTACCAGTACAAGCAACTCTTGGAAAAGAACATCTGCGACAAGGCGCGTGTGGCGGACTATGCCGAAATGATGGGCATCAGCCGTGTGTCGCTCAACAAGGCGGTGATGCGCGAGTTCGGCCTCTCGGCAGTGCATCTGCTGAAGCAACGCCTCCTGCAAGAGGTGAAGAACGACCTGCTTTTCTCCAATCTCTCCGTCAAGGAAATCGCTTTCCGCCTGCACTTCTCCGAGCCGAACCACCTGATGCGCTTCTTCAAGCAGATGACGGGGCAGACCATCAGCGCGTTTCTTGCGGAGATGAACCGTGAGGATTAAAGGCTGTATGCCACTTATTTTTTGAGCCTGATTTTTTCGTGATAGAAATAATTTACGATGACCGGCTTTCCTTTTTCCGAGCGTCCGTAGGGCAAATCGTTCACCCGATAGGGAAATCCTTGCGTCTGTGCATATTGGGATATGT
>ENA-OXEE01000279-OXEE01000279.1-human-gut-metagenome-genome-assembly--contig:-NODE-279-length-29110-cov-22.3728_pt1 | contig 29110 bp, 17 predicted proteins | sample MGYA00249824_ERZ652242 | MGnify/ENA primary metagenome ERZ652242 (study PRJEB26925, sample SAMN05826943) | human gut metagenome | biome: ENVO:2100002; feature: ENVO:00000062; material: ENVO:00002003... | reverse complement strand
CTACACGCGTAAGATCGTCGGCAGCGTCAGATGTGTATAAGAGACAGGTATAGAGCTTCCACCATTTACAGTACCTTTATATGCTCCTTATAAATCCTCATAAAGTATATGAACTCCGCAATCGCAGTGAGCGTCCACGAACATATATACAATATGTAAAGTGACGGAACCGTCTTAAAATACGCAAATACCGTATATATCCATATCACTCTGAACACGCATGAGCCCATTATTACTATGTACGTTGGTACAACCGTCTTTCCCAGTCCTCTTGAGGCTGCTATTGTACAGTCCATAAATGCTGAGAAGCCGTAGGATATGCTCATAATGTTAAGACGCAGCATACCCGCGTCCATAACTGCGGCATCCTTGGTAAAAAGTGACAGGAACGGACGCCCCAATATGTTGAGCGTGATTCCCATTACCATTCCGATTCCAAATGAATAGGCAAGGCTTATGATGTAGCTGTTGCGCACTCTCTTTTTGTTTCTTGCCCCATAGTTCTGCCCCATGAAGCTTGCGCAGGCTGTGTAGAATGCCGCCATGACATCATATACAAGCGCGTCCGCGTTGGTTGCCGCCGAATTTCCCTCGACAATGACCGCATCAAACGAATTGACGCCGACCTGAACAAAAAGGTTGGCAAACTGGAATATCGCGTTCTGTATTCCCGCCGGAAAGCCCAGCTTGAAAAGATCCTTTGCCTTGTCCGGATAGAGCTTAAGATACTTTGGCGAAAAACGTATTCTCTCATCCGCCTTCATAAGTGCTATCATTATGAGCACCGCCGACATATACTGTGACGTGACGCTGGCGATGGCAACCCCCGCAACCGAAAGCCTGCACACTATGACAAAAAACAGATTGAGCAGAATATTCACAACACCCGAAAATGCCAGTATATACACAGGCTTCTTGGTATCTCCGACAGCCGAAAATACCGCATTACCGAAATTGTATATTCCAAGTGCAGGCATTCCGAGAAAATATATTCTAAGATACAGTGCGGCTCCGTCTATAAGCTCTTCCTTGGTCTTCATAACTTCAAGAATAAGCTTTGAAAACACCTGCCCGAACAGAAGCAGTATCACACCCATGAGCGCGCACATCCACGCAGCCGAATGAACGACCTCACGCACATCCTTGTCCTTCTTCGCACCTATGTACTGCGCCGTCATCACATTCACACCGCCCGACACACCTATCAAAAACGTAGTAAACAGCGTCACCAGCGTGGTTGTCGACCCAACACTTCCCAGCGCATGTGAGCCAGCGAACTGCCCGACCACCGCGATATCCGACATATTAAAGAGCACCTGCAACAGGTTAGACAGCACAAGCGGTATACTGAATACCAGAATCTGCTTTGCTAAGGGTCCGCTCGTCAAATCCCTGCTTACCTTATTTACTTCACTGCTCATCTTCCGAATTTCTCCCTTTACACAATAATGTATACGGCTTATGCCGCCGGAAATCCAGTATAGAATAATTTTTCCAAAAAAACAATACGCAAAATTGGGACAGGGGTCTGACACCGGTGTCCCAAGCATGGGACGCCGGTGTCAGACCCCTGTCCCAGCCTAGTTGTTCTCCTCAAGGTAGAGCTTCACCCTGTTCTGTATTATCGCCGCGGTCTCCTCCGCACTGCGTACCCCGTCAAAGAAATATTTTGCCTCCTCCCTTATTATGCTCTCCACTGTATCATAGGGCTTATAAACAAGTGTTGCATTGTCGACAAGCTGGCAAAGCTCCTCTGCTTCCGCCTGGGTCATGGCATGTAATTGCACTTCCACACCATTTGCTAGATCTGTCTTACTCCTTCCGCTATAATTCATCGCCTCAGTTATCTCATCATCAAAGCTTGCCCTCATCACAGGAAAATAAAAGCTGCTTTTCTGATACGCATCGTCAAAAAGGCTCTTTATAAACTGCCATGCCCCATCCTTGTGCTGTGACTGCCCGCTGACAGCCCACTGATAATAATATCTGAGCACTGTTCCACTCTCAGCGTTCGACGGATACCCGACATAGCTTATATCCTCACCAAAATAATACGGCAAAAGCTGTGTATTATACCAGAAAATTATCGGAGCCTCATACAGAAGTACCTTCTCATCCGTGAGAAGCTCTCCGATGTCGGCGCTATCATCATATTCCGTGCCACTGTCCTTTGCAAGTTCAAGCAGCTTTATGAACTGCTCTGAGTCAAAGCTGCACTCCGCCATATCACTGTTATAGAACATGTCCAGTGAATACGCCATAAATTTGTCAAGATTTTTCTCCTGATTACTGTTTGCAAAAAGTATTGCATCCGGGTGGCTCTTGGCAAGCTCATACACAGCATTGTAATCCCACTTATCATACTGCCCCAGAAGTGATTTCTTTCCAACTATTGTATTAAGGGTGAAGTCCGGTGACACAGCATACAGCTTTCCCTTATATTCCATAGCCTTAAGGATACTCTGGACAAAGTCATCCCTGCTTATATCGCTGTCCGCGTCTATAAATTCATATAAATCCGCAAGCGCACCTTTCTCTCCAAGATTCTCAAAATCAAGTTCTCCATAAGGCGAAAAATATATGTCCGCCCCCTTACCACTCACAAGGTCATTGTTAAAGCTCTGCCGGGCAAGTCGGACTTTCTCCTTTCTATCATCCGTGTGATAATCCTCATCCAAATATGTCTTGAAAGTGATATAGTAGTCGGGATTATACTTGTTAAACCGCATGACCGCCTCACGTTCTTTAAAGGAAGGCTCAGATATTGTTGCTGCGACAAGCTCCGTCCTCTGTGCAGCCTTTCCCTCTGTCTTAACAAATGTGACGAGTTCTATATTCCTTACATCCGCATCCCCCTCCGTCTGACTGCCGGTATAATTTATAATGCCCGGCATATTATCCGTAAACATCCCGAATCCACTTCCAACACCCATTCCCTGACTGTCTATCTCCACACCATAATCCCTGAGACAGCACAGCTCTTCGGAAGTTGCGCTTTCCGAAATATATCTATATACATAATTTCGGGAAAAAATATAAAAATCATCCTCATCCACCGGACATATATCTACCACTGTATTGTTATCACCATACAGTATATCTTCCATCCCATCACCGAGTGTTCCACTTTTTATATCCACCGGGTAGAATACTGTGTCACCATAATTCATACCACCACACACAATATACCAGCTTCCTGCATTGGTAACAAATACCATTTCTATTCTGCTCATATTATCAGGACATTCCGTTCTTGACAGCAGCACTCCGTTCGCGTCAACCATATAGAGTGTATTCATATTGCTCACTATCCCGATATTGCCCTCTGTATCCATAGTAATATTGCTGCCATTATATATTAATAGAGATTCCCCTGACGCATTCAGCTCTGCAATAAATTTACTTAAATCCACCTCACCTGTCTTGTCGAAATTCTCGTCATATATAGTGAGCTTCTTGGATTTAAAGCCTGCAAAACCCGTCCCGGTTCTGTAATAGCTTGCCGTGGAGTCAAGCCGTTTCTCACTATGCTTCCCTGTTGAAATATCAATTATATTGACCATATCCATTCTGCTATCATCTCTTGAGATACAGTACAGGCTATCTCCCTGAACAAACATTCCATGGAAGTTAGGCTCCACTCCTGCTGAAGCATCGAAAGTTAAATCGTACTGGGAATACTGCGGCTTATATGCCACAATATCATTATCTGCTGAATCTGATTGTTTTCCGGTACATGCGGTAATGATCATTATTACCAGTAGTAAGAGCACGGATATACTGTATCTTTTTTTCTTATTCATAATGGTTCTCCTTTATACCACTTTAACCCAAGCCGTGATAACATAAGATTATCGTAGCTTGCCATTTTCTATTTTCGGCAACTTAGACATAGAGCATATTTTATATTATTATAGCAGTCATTTATGGCATTAACAAGTACTATTTAGGGTCAGCCCCCGGTGCCGCATGCAAAAAGGTGGATTCTGTCTGCCCGTGCAGTACAAAATCCACCTCTAATTCACGCAATTTATTTCATATTTTCTTTTAATCGCCAGACAACTCCTTTGCGCCGGGACAGGGGTCAGACCCCGCGTCCCAGACTTGGGACACGGGGTCTGACCCCTGTCCCAAAAGCTTTAGTGGTCCTCGTTCTCGCCCTGTCCGTAGTAGGCATTTGCTCCGTGCTTTCTGAAGTAATGCTTGTCAAGAAGGTGCTGTGGCACTCTCTGTACTCTAGGATTGAGTGTCATGGTGTTGTATGCCATCTCTGCGACAGCCTCGAGAACCACCGCATTATATACGGCTCCCTTGGCAGTCTTGCCCCATGCGAATGGGCCATGGTTCTTTACCACGATTCCCGGAATGGCAAGGGCGTCCGTGTCGCCGACTGTCTCTACAATGACATTTCCTGTGTTAAGCTCATAAGCCTCATAGATTTCCTGCGCTGTCAAGTCCCTTGTGCATGGAACATCGCCGTAGAAATAGTCTGCGTGTGTTGTTCCGAATGCCGGAATATCCATTCCCGCCTGCGCGAATGTGACTGCCCACTTAGAATGTGTATGTACAACACCGCCAATCTCCGAGTACTGCTTATAGAGCACAAGATGTGTAGCTGTGTCCGATGAAGGCTTGTACTTACCCTCAACAACCTTTCCGTCCATGTCCACAACAACCATGTCATCAGGTGTCATAACATCATACTCGACACCGCTCGGCTTGATTACAACAAGTCCGCTCTCCCTGTCGATACCGCTGACATTTCCCCATGTGTAGATTACAAGTCCCCTCTTTACAAGCTCCATATTAGCCTCGTATACTTCTTTTTTTAACGCTTCTAACATAATAAAACCTTCCCTTCTCGTTGTTTATATGATTCCGGTATCAAAACATTTATATACACTCTTAAATTAAATCGGCATGTTTTGACGCCTCGGATCTTTATATAGGTGATTGATTAGTAAAGCGGACATTCGCAATCCGCTTTCGCTGCTTGCTCATGAACGCAGTTCGCATCCCCCTTACCCACCGCTTAGTGCTCTACGCACTTGAAGCGGGAGATTGCTTATTCCGCGTTCAAATTAAAGTGAATCCACTGCCGCTCTTTCTACCGCAAGACCAGCCTTATATCGCTCGATAAACTCATCAAAGCCTTTGACATCCTCCGCTGCAGGCTCCAATGTGCTTCCCGTCTGTCCGGCAAATACCTTGTTATTCAGGTAATCGTCAAGTGTCTCACCGTCATTTTTGTTAATCATGTATGCTGCAAGAAGTGCCATTCCCCATGCACCGCCCTCGCCTGCCGTCTCCATAACGGTTATAGGAGCGTCCATGGCTGCCGCAAGGAAGCTCTGGCCGACCCCCTTGGTCTTAAATAGTCCGCCGTGTCCTGTGATGGAATCTACCTTGACTCCCTCTTCCTTTAAAAGAATATCAAGACCTATCTTGAGCGCACCAAGCGATGTATAAAGATGTGTTCTCATAAAGTTGGCAAGACTGAAATTACTGTTGGTATTTCTCACAAACAGAGGTCTTCCCTCCTCCATGTGAGTGATATTCTCGCCCGATATGTAGCCATAAGACATAAGTCCGCCGCAGTCTGCATCTCCCTCAAGTGCCTTATTGTAGAGAACCGAAAAGAGCTTATTCATATCAACAGGTATTCCGAGAGCTTCCTCGAACTCCTTGAATATGTTGACCCATGCGTTGAGGTCGGATGTGCAGTTGTTGCAATGAACCATGGATACAAGATTTCCTGTAGGTGTTGTGACAAGGTCAATCTCAGGATATACCTTGGAAAGCTCCTTCTCCATGACTATCATCGCGAATACGCTTGTTCCGGCTGATACATTTCCTGTTCTCACCGCAACAGCGTTGGTGGCTGTCATTCCTGTTCCTGCATCTCCCTCAGGCGGGCACATAGGTATTCCCGCCTCAAGGTCACCATCCTTATCAAGGAGCGCTGCGCCCTCTGCTGTGAGAACTCCTGCCTCATCACCCGCAAGAAGCACCTTCGGCATAATATCCATGAGTCTCCATGGAAGCTGTGCCTTGTCTCCCTGTGCATTTCTCTCCTCGATGAGCGAGTCGAATCTGCCTACCATATTTGCATTATAATTCTTAGCAGCAGTATCAATTGGGAACATGCCGGAAGCTTCACCGACACCGATAACCCTCTTTCCGGTAAGCTTCCAGTGTATGAAGCCCTCCAGTGTTGTCATGTAGTCAATACGCGGAAGGTGCTCCTCATTATTTAACATTGCCTGATAAAGATGGGCAATGCTCCATCTCTGAGGAATGTTGTAATTAAAAAGTGAAGTAAGCTCGTCGGATGCCTCCTCGGTTATGCTGTTTCTCCATGTCCTGAACGGAACTAAAAGCTGCCCATCCTTATCAAATACCATGTAGCCGTGCATCATGGCTGAAAAGCCTATTGCCCCAAGCCTTTTGAGTGTAACTCCGTATTTTTCCTTTACATCCGCCTTCAACGATGCATAACAGTCTGTAAGACCTCCCCATATATCATCAAGGCTGTATGTCCACACACCATTCTCATAGCGGTTCTCCCATTCATGGCTTCCCCCTGCTATCGGTGTATGCTTCTCATCAATGAGTACCGCCTTAATTCTTGTTGAACCGAACTCGATTCCGAGAACAGCTTTGCCGCTCTCAATTGTTTCCTTTACATTTCCCATTGCTTTCTCCTCCAGGTTATATTTTAATATTGTCTGCCAATAATAGCATACCTTCTAATGTCGACTATTCATCATAATCATCGTCATCATCATAGTCATCATCATAGTCATCGTCGTACTCATCATCTTCATCATAGTCGTCATTATCTTCTGTATCATCAGAAAAAGCCTTTTTCTCTGCCTGCTTATTCTTCTTCCAGGCCCGTGATTTTTTCTCTTTTTTAGGCTTATCCCTGTCATTCTCTATAGAGTCATCCGGCTGCTGCGTATCCTCCTCAGCTTCCGTATTCTCTTCGTCCTCGTCATCTTCATACTCATCCTCTGAGCTTAAGTCACCCTCCTTGATGGTAAGAACAGAACGGAATCTGCCGAAAAGCTTATTGCCAAGCCTGTTTTTCGCATGTCCTGCAGCGTGGTTCATTATCTCCTTTACCAGTTCAACAACATTACCCTGATCATCATTCGGAACCTGGCTGAGTATCAGATACAGCTTTAAAAGTGCCTTATCCTCGACTCTCCATCCCTGACTCTCCGCATAATCCTTGGCAATATCCACAAGCTCATTTACCGTATACTGCTTAAGTAAAAAGCAGCCCGTGAAATTATCTGCAAGATCCGGATTGTCCGCAAAGAGCTTATTTATCTCGAACTCCTCGTCCATGATAATAAACAATGTGTTGCGACTAAGCTTCATCATCGAGACAAGTGTTTCCCTCTTTAACCGTCCTGCATTCTCAATTACGAGAGTCTGACCTGCGAGCTTATCCGCATACACCTCATAGCCCTTCTCATTTATCTTTTCCGCTGATATGCGCGCAAGCTTCTGGTCACGGTCTTCGTCATACGCATGAAGTGCTTTAAACAGATTGATTGCAAAGGCTGTCTTGTCGGTGGTGCGGCTGCCCATGATGGCTACATGCCCTGCATTATCAAGCTTTCCCACAGCCTCAGCTCTCTTAGCTCCGATGTATCTGCACAACCTCTTCTCCATGCCGGACATATATAAATATCTGTCAAGAAATACTCTCTCCTCATCCTTGAGCAGATATCTTCCCGAATCAGAAACTCCTACAGCTGCTTTGGCATTATCCTCGATTATCCGCTCTATTCCGGCATTTATCGCATGTTCAAGATCAGGCACACCTCCTGTTTCATCCGCCTCATCGTTTACATCATTTTCCTCTTCGATGCTCTCACTGTCATCAATATCCGGAATCTCCTCGAATTCTTCCTCCTCAGCTTCAGGCTCCTGCTTATCCGATTCTGCCTTCGGTTTCTCATCCGGATTGATTGACGCAGCTATCTCCCTGACCGTCCTCTCAAGAGCCTCCCTCTCCTCCTTGCTGTAGTCATCTGCCTTCTGCTCAGTCTGTGCAGGCTCCCGCCTTCTGTCCTGGGTATGCTGCTGTGGTGCCTCAGCCTGCTCCTCTTCTGATTTGACAGGCATAACCATCTTCTTAATCTCAGCTACAGGAATCTCCCTTGTGGCACGATTATCAGGCTGCTTCTCATCATCCTCATCATCTAAATCGGAAAGCCACTGTGTTATGTCCATCTGTGAAGAGTTGGCTTCGCGGTCTGCTGCCGCCTCCCTCCTTCTCCGCTCCTGCTCAGCCTGAAGCTGTGCTACAAGCTCCGACATCTGTTCAAGCGTAAGCTGCTGCGTGACTTCTCTTATATCGGCATTTTTCAGGGAATTAATATCTGGCAGCCTGCTGTCGGACACAGTACTGCCGGGCGAAGCCTTTTTTCCATTGTCGTCATGTGTCTTTGCTGCATTTCTGGACGCCTTGCGCCACTGGTGCTTGTTGATTATAATTTCCTTCGTAGGCTCAGAATCATCCTGTATATCTTCAAGCTGTGCCGCTTCCCTGAGTGCCTCGGTTCTCTCTCTGTTCTTATATGCCTCCATTATCTCATTGACATTCGCCTTAAGCTCCTGTTGCACGTTTCTGGTGTCATATACTGAATAGTCGGGAACCTTTATACTTATATCATAATCCGGCTCAAGCTTCTGCATATCTTCTTTTATAGCTGTCTTTGCAGGCTTTTTCTCTAAAGGCTGTGGTTTAACTTCTTTTTCAGGCTCCGGCTGCGCTGATATAGCATTATCGATATCTATAGGTGACCACTCTGTTGTGTTTCCTATATCATCAATGTATACCGGCTTGTTCTCCTCATCCGCAGAATCCGTCTCGTTGGCATAAGCCTCCGGTTCTTCCGGCTCCGGTTCTTCCGGCTCCGCTTCATGGCTCACAGGCTCCTCAACGATACCCGGCTTCTGCGGCTCATGCTGCTCCGGTTCTTCATCAAGGGCATATAATGCCTCGTTGTCATAGTCCTCTGCTTCCTCAGCTGTCGGCTCATAAGACATATTATAGTCCTGTCGGGTATCGTGGGTATCATATTCATGTTGTTCGTACGCACTAATATCGCGGGTATCATATTCTCCATTATCATACGCACCGGCGTTGTCAGTATCGTATCCATGATTATTGTACGCATGGTCATCATACCCATAAGCTGTGTCCGGCTCTGCCTCTGTTGCTGCAGCTTCCGTCTGCGCCGGCTCACCGCCCATGCCGTCATACACAGCTGAGCTGTTTATTCCGAGCGAGGACAGCTTCTCAAGCCTTGCAAGCTTCTCCATCTGCCCCGGTGTCAGCGGAACATACATCTGCTTAAGTCTCAACGCCTTCTCGACATATATTCCATCTGCGAACCACAGCACCAGCTCATCACATTCCCTCACACACTTGTCGGTAAGTCCTGCCTCGCTGTAGAGAAGCGCAAGCTCATACTCATACTCCTCGTCAAGCTCCTTATCCTTGTAGTTCTGAAGAATGGTTATAAGCTCCTCGACAGGTGCCTTCTTAGCGCGCTTTAACTTATACAGAAGGATATATCCGGTCACATCGCGCGGTGCCAGCTCCACATATTCCTGATAAATCTCCTCCGCATCATCCAGCTCACCGAGCTTGACATACATCTCCATAAGAGTTGCCAGAAGTCTCCTTCCGCCAAGCTTACGGTTATAGGCATAAATGCACACATTTCTCGCCTTATCATATTTCCCTGTTGCAACATACGCTTCTATAGCATTGGACATGACTGTCCACTGTTTCATCTTCTTCCATTCAAGCTGCTCTGCAACCTTGGCAGCATTGACATAATCCCCGCTCTTTACAAGCTTATCCAGTTTTTCTATCTTAATGGTCAACTCATACTTGTCCAATATGTTCACCTCACATTACATGCTTTTTTCCAGTTTATCACAGCACCTAGAGAAAATCAAAACTTTCCTGTGAAAAAGTTAGTCTTTCGTATTCAAGTTCGCTCTCTGCTACCTGACTGTGGTAATCAACCACAACTGTCTGCTGTTTTTTATCCACAAGTCTCTGTCCAAGTACATAATTGACATCGAATCGTCCTGTTATAGCCGGAGTAGCTCCTCGTGCCGGGACAATGAGCTGGACATGGTTGGTCTTTAAAAGCTTAAAGATAGGTTCCCAGATATATATATCCTTCGCCGCACCGAACGGATTATCAATGAATATCGTCTTTCCGAGCACTGCTGCCTCTTTTCCTCCTGCGTTTATGCTTGCAATATAATTGATCACGGAGACAAGGAACTGGATATATATACCCTGTGACTGCCCTGTACTTCCGACTGCCTCCTCATAGCGCAGATAACGGCTCTGATCCTTTATCCTCTCACGCTTGTACAGGCTTAATCTTATACTGTTCATGTCCGTAACTATGACGGAGAACAGTCTCTTCCAGCAGAGCCTTCCCCTTATGAATTTAAGCCTCTCGTCCATAGTCCTGAAGCCCTCTGCCAGGGATACCGTCTCATTAATATATACAGACATCCTGTCTTTATACATTTCTTCCTTCACATACGGAATCTGTAATGACAATACCGGAATAGCCTCTTCGTCAAGAGTGATTCTTGAAAGCTTATCCAGCCTTTCAAGCTCAGAGCGTATATTGGTGCATATCTGGACACATCTGTTCTCAAAATTGCTCTTGATAAGCTCCATGTCCTCAATGCCTCTGCTTATTCTGCCGCGCTCTAATTCAATACAGTCCTTGGTTGTTCCAAGCGCATCCGTGAGAGCCGCTGCCTCCTCCTGTGTCTGCGGAGGAAGGACATTCTGCTTCACCTCCTGTGCAAGCTCATACGCATTAAGACTCATAAGCTCATCGACAAGCAGATCTCGTGCCCTGGTGAATGCAGTGCGCTTTTTCTGTTCCTCCTTCAACACACCGTCAAAGGTGCGCCCTGCCTCCTCATACATTTCGTTGGTGAGCTTCTCATCGGACACACTGCCTTCATCCGCGCCCTCGGTTGTCATCCGGCTTATAATATCATCTGCATCCGGAGCGGCAGTCCTTACCATGCGTTCAAGATCCTTCTGCATCACCATACATGCCGTCTGCTCCTTGAGATTATCCTTTTCAAGCCCCGAAAGTCTTGAAAGCTCATTCTTAAGCCTCGAAAGCTCCGCCTTGTGCTGCCCTGCATATTCCTGAGGATTATTTATTTCCACAGGCATATACTCTCCGTAATGCTCCTCATAGCTTCTTTTCGCGTACTCACAGCTTCCCTCAATCCTGTTCATCTGTGTGCTGGCAGCATCAAGCTCCCCCTGCAGGTTCTTCATGTTCTGCCTGAGCTTCTCCTGCTCATCAGCCATGGCATTTATCTGCGCATTGCTCTTCTCCTTTAAAAGTCCACGGCTGTCAAGCTCCTTTGCCCTCTCAAGGCTCACACCTCTGTAAAGCATCGAGCGCTCCGCCTTTTCCATTGCCGCCGTGCAGTTAGCCATGAGCTTTTCCTTGTCCGCTATATCACCCAGCTCATCAGTGATAAGTGAATATATCGCATTAAATTTCGCGTCTATCTCGTCTGCCGTGACATTCACTTCTTCCTGTTGAGCTTCGGTGCCTGCCTGCTCCTTATAGTAAGGAGCGTACCGCTCCCATGTCTTTTTTATCTTAGCTATAGTCTCCTGAAGTATATTTCTTTTATTCTCCAGCTCCTTGAATGCTCTCTCCCTGCTCTCGCACAGCTCCTTTGAGAGCCTCCGCGCCTTTACTGCCGATTCCTTATCAGCTTCGCTTTTTTTTATCTCCTGTAAATACTCGGCAAGCCTTTCACTGAGGCGCACTATATCCTCAAGGTTATCCCTTATCTCAATACTTTCCGAAAGCTTCCTTTCAAGCTCCGACCTCTGACCTGATATATGCAGGGAGCGCTCCTTTGCGCCCTCATTGATATCGGCAAGCCTTTCAAGCCGGCTGTCAAGGTGTTCAAGCTCCGACCTCTGACCTGCAAGAAGCAGCTCAAGCTCCGAAGTATTTTTCAGTGGTGTGCATGCGTAACCGCTCACCCTCTCATAGTCGCTCTTTACCGCCTCATATCTGTTCTCAAGCTTCACCAGCTCTGCATTTATCTGCTCAAGCTCCTCCGACGCCTTCCTTATTCCCGCCTGACGTCCCGCCTCATCATATATAAATGACAGGTCACGGCACGCAAGCATATAGTTGTCATCATCCTGCGGCACCGCCGGTTCATTATCGTTCTCTAACAGTGCTTCCACTGCCGACAGTCTTATTATCGGGACTACTCCGCAGTCCATTGCCATCACATTCCTGTCACGGCATATACTGTCATAGTCCTCACCCGCAAGCACGGAATACGGAAGGTACGGAAAACGTGCCGCGAGTGCGGCACATTCATCGCTTGTTTTCTCCCTCAGATATTCGGCGCCGCTCACAACGCTTCCCTCATATCTGCTCGAAAGATATTCGCACATTCTCTTAACACCATCGGAATCTACAGGTTTAAGGTTCTCTATGGCGCTTATATAGCCCTGTGTCTCACTCTTCTTATTTTTTAACTGTTCACGCTGTGAAAGTATTCTGTCATAAATACCTCCAAGTGACCTAAGCAGATTATCCGTATCCGGCTCACCGTACACCTTCGCAAGTGCAGCAAGCTCCCGCTCCCTGTCCTTAGCCTCCGCAAGCTCTTTTTCAAGCTTCTCTATATTGTTACTGCAAATCTGCAGCTGCGCTGTTGTCTGCGCATGCTCATTTATATCGCTGTCGCTCTTTAGCTTAAGCTTAGCCTGCTCATCACCCAATGCCGCAAGTGCTTCCTTCAATGCCGCGATATTTTCCCCATAGCGCTCTGCCTCCGCCGGCGCATTCTCCGTAACAAGGAGTGGCGTTGCTTTTAACTTACCTGCAAGCTCGCCCTCAAGCTCCTTAACCTGCCTCCGGTATCCGGCCAGCTCTCCGTCGATTCTCGCACACTCGTTATCGCTCATGCGGTAATTCTCTCTAAGATTATCAAGCGCCTCCGTGCTCTCCTGCAATTCTGCCTCTGTTTCACTAAGGCTGTGCCCGGTTACGGAAAGCTCCTCCGCCATATATGCGTGCTTCGCCGCTGCCAGACCTTCAAGCTCCTTTGCAAGGTCCTCTCTTCCCCTGCTGCGGTTGTCAATATACTGCTTAAGCTCCGCAAGGCTTCTCTCCTGCCTTACATAATCCGCATAGTCCTCCGCCGCGTAGGAAAGCTCAAGCTCCTCCTTCTTTTTATCGAAGCTCTTCTCTGCCTGCTCATAGCTCTCCGAAAGGCTGTCCACCAGAGCACGCACCTTTCTAAGCTCCGCCTCCTCATCGGCGATAAGCGCCGCCGATATAAGCCTCTCCTCCTCAAGCTGTGCCTGCCTGATGCCCGCTATATCTGCGGCAAGCTTCTGCGCCTGCGCTTCGTTCTTCTTCGTCTGCGCCTGTGCCATGAGAAGGTACTTAAAGAGTCTGTTCTTTCCCTCCTCCTTGCGCTCAAATATATTTCCGAAGTCTGTCACCTTGGTGGAAAAATCGGATATGAGCTTAATCTCCTTATCGTAATTATCCATCGTCTCCCTTCTCTTTGCAAGCTCCAATAGCTTATCCTTTATCTCAAGAAGGGTCTTTGACATCTCATCATCGCCGTTACCGCCGCGGATACGGTTGTTGTATGACTTCTCAATAATCTCCTCTATCAGTAAATCCTCGACAACCTTTCTGGTGGTTCTGTAATTACTCTCAAAATAAGTCCTGACATGTCCCTCGGTCTTATTGATTCCCCTTACCAGCTCCCAGTGGCTCTCATAGATTCCATAGTCATTTATAAAGCTTAGGTAATCCCCCTTGCGCTCAAAAAGCCGCACCTTCACACCGAAGTCCTTCTTCTCAAGGTCGCGCAGGTATGCCTTCAGCCCATTGTAGGTAATTCTCTCCCTGCCATCGGACAACGGAAGATTCTTGATATCATTGTCCCCGAACTCCCTGTAAAAAATACAGTAGTTAAAATACTCTATTCCCGTCTTCTGCTCGCCCTCGGCGTCCTCACCTGCCCTCGCCTTACGCGCGCAGAAGCCGCAGGTCATGTACCTGTAGCCGTTCCTTACATCGCAGGAATCTAATTTCCACTCCACAAGCGAATGTATCGTGGTGCTTCCTCCCGGCTGCGCGAACAGCTTCTCCACAGGCTGCTTCTCGTCAAGAGTACAGTTCGGAAGCATCGTCTGAAGCAGAAGAAGCATGAGCACACTCTTACCTCCGCCGTTTGCAAGGTCATATATGGTGTTCCTGCACGAAAAACGCATCAGAAAATCATCGTAGAACTGAGTGCCAAAATTATATTTTATATTGTTGACCCTGATTCTGTTAATCTGTGGCATTCTGTGCCTCCTGTTCTTCCCTTGTTAATATCTCGTATAGCCTGCCTCTGTTGATACTGTAATAATTCTCCGCCATAGCCTTGAACCTGTCTGTCGGATAATATTTATCCTGATTTTCCACGAAAAGCCCCTGAGCCACAAGAAAGTTAAACGTAAGTTTAACATAGCCCGTCTTGGAATTTCTGGCGGCTCTCTGTCCCTGAACGTCATCGGTCGACGTGACCGGAAGCTCATCCCACAGCAGCGCAAGCGTCTTAAAGCTGTTCTCCTCAACATCATCAAGCACAAGCCCTGCCGAAGGGTCAATAACCTTCACCAAAGCGCTGTCAACAGCCTTTATGACATCCTCATGTCTTACGAACTCCGTGTAGGTGTAGCTGCCCGACGTCTTATAAAACTCTGTCATGGTGCAGTATATTATAAGATAGCACAAGAAAAGCTCCTTGTTCACCCTGACACCAAGAGCGCGCCTCAGCTCCTCATTAGTAAAGCCAAAGCCGGCATCTCCCATGCCGGCGTTATCCTCATCCGCACTGACAAACAGCGCATTATTATATTCATAAAGCTCCAGCCCGAACTTCTTTAAAATCAGCCTGAGCGCATCATATACCTGCGAATTGGACGAATATTCCTCATAGAGTGCCACATTGCCGCCCGACGCGCTCACTCTGTCTCCTCTTATCAGTGCGGCGGCAAGCTCAAGGGCTTTTTCCAGATTGCGTTGCTCCATGTGTGTGCTCCTTTCTACTTTATTTTCTACCCGGACGTTGTGTAATTTAACTATATTGGCGTTGTTTTAGTTTTTGCTGTTTACTGTTTTGTAAAAAGTATGTTTGATATCGTGAAGCCGTCTGCAAGCTCGATTTCATCGGGTGGGTCGGCGGGGGTTATGGTGAAGTGGGTTCCGAGACAGGAAGCGTATTCCGGGGTCTGGGCACAGTCATGGAAGATTTCATCAAGAAATGTCTCCGGCTTCTGTCTATCCGCCTCGAAGCTGTACTCCTTTTTCTGGCACAGATGTACTATGAATGAGTAGTAATCACCGTTCTCAAACAGCTCCTCGCCAAAAATCTTTGCAGCATATTCGTTGAAGGTTCTAAGGTCAATGCTGTTCCTTCTCTTTAGCAGTGATAACAAAGCCTTTATGAGTGCCGAATAGTTGCCGCGTATTCTCTCATCCTCAAGCTCATCATCATATACGATATTCTCCGGAATGGTGTCTGTGATAAGCTCCGCCTTGTCATCGCGTCCCGGCTTGTAGGTTATCAGATCCTCGATTCTTTTTATCCCCAAGGTTTTTTTGGTGTTGAGTCCCATTATAGGGCGCACCAGCATGCCAAGAAGTGTTATGTCATCCTTCTTCATGGCAAGCTCCAGCGCATTTCTGAAATCAAAGCTCGGTCTCAGCCTTCCAAGCTTCGCCTTTTTTACCATCTCATCTGCCATTATCCCAAGCCGGGTGCATGCTGACAACAGCTTCAGATGATTATTCATGGCTATCTTAAGCTCCGTATCAAGCTGGTATATTTCTCCCGTTATCTTGAGATACGAGGCATAATCATCATTATTTTTGTCCGTCTCCGCTCTTTTCTGAGCCGCCTGTATAAGCTCTGAATTCTTTATAAAGAGCTTCTGCTCCTCCTCGAACCACTTTACTCCTGTGGCAAAAAAATCCTCATACGCCTCAAGCCCGGAAAAAATATCCGAGGCAAGCAGCGACATTACACGGTTTTTCCTGAGCCACAGACAGTCCACCTCTTTGTTTATGCGGCGCACCACATCCGTTCCACCCTTGAAATCCTTAGACTGTATCATCTTCTCAAGAAGGAGCTGCTCAACGCTTATCCTGCTCTCGTCCTTGATTTCCTTCGTGTCCAGATAGAACTCGATTCCCTCCGGGCTGATTGAATACCATACCGTTCCGTCCTCTATGCGGCTCTCGATAAGTCTCACCCTTGATATCTTTTTCTTTCTGTCAACCGGATCAAAATACCGGAAAATGAACGGCTTACCGTCATTTTTTAATTTGTCAAAAATATATTCAACAAGAATGCTCATATCCCCCGAAGGCGGATTGAGCTTGAAGTCACGTCTTATACACCTGCTCATAAAGGCGGCATATTCCGTATAGGTGACGTCCCTCTCCTTGAAATTGTTTTCCTCAATAAAAAAGCGCAGTACCGCCATGAGAATATACCCCATGTCAAGGCTGTCGTACATCCCTTCCCTGTACCATGAAAAGGACACCTCCGACAGCTTGAAGAACGGGTAATACTTCTTAAGGTTCAGCATACGCTCTCTGTGATCTGTTATTATATCGTTTACTAAAATATTCTCCTGCGGCATTGACAATGACCCCTACAACTGTGTTCTTCCCTCAAGTGCACGAAGCAGTGTCACCTCATCTATATTCTCCAGGTCACCGCCAACCGGCACGCCGCTCGCTATACGACTTACCTTGATTCCGGTAGGCTTTACAAGCTTGCTTATGTACATTGCCGTTGTTTCCCCTTCCAGACTTGAATTGGTGGCAATAATAACTTCGTCCACATCACCCTCAAGGCGCTTCATAAGCTCCTTGAGTTTAATATCGTTAGGTCCTATGCCAAGCATCGGAGATATAGCACCGTGAAGGACATGATACACACCATCGTACTTCTGTGTTTTCTCATACGCTGCCATGTCCCTCGTGTTTTCCACAACCATGATAACCCTGTGGTTGCGGCTTGGATTGCTGCATATCGGACACAGCTCTTCATCTGTCAGTGTACAACAGCAGCTACAGTATCTTACATTCGTCTTGGCATTTACAATGGCACTTGAGAGACTGTCCACCTGCTCTCTAGGCATTCCAATAATGTGGAATGCAAGACGCTGTGCCGACTTAGCACCTATTCCCGGGAGCCTTGAAAGCTCCTCGATAAGCTTATTAATCTGACTTCCGTAGTATTCCATTAGAATGGGAAGCCTCCGCCAAGACCACCAAGTCCTCCTGTAATCTTAGCCATCGAAGCCTGTGACAGCTCCTCAATCTGTCTGAGCGCCTCATTGGTCGCTGCCATAATCATATCCTCTAACATCTCGATATCATCCGTATCAACTGCCTCAGGGTCAATTGTGACCTTGGTAACCTCCTTTTTGCCGGAAACCGTTACGGAAACCGCACCGCCGCCCGCCGACGCTGTAACTTCCTTCTCCTCAAGTTCCTTTGTAGTCTCCTCCATCTGACGCTGCATCTTCTGTGCCTGCTTCATCAGATTATTCATATTGCCAGGCATAGCACCCGGAAAACCGCCTCTTTTTGCCATAATAAAATTCTCCTTTATTCTGTAATTAACTGTTAAAAGCCATTCCGTAAAACCGTTCCGGCTCTAAGGCATGGCATATCCGCCAAACATATATTTTCAAGTCCAGACAATATTATATTATATTTTAATAATCAAAATATGTCTACAACAAAATCCTAGAAGTCTTCCTCCACGATATTCATTCTGCATATATCCTCAAGGGTATCGTACTCCTGTGAGACATCCGTTCCGCTCTCAGCATGTATCACCTCTATCTCCATGTCAAGCCCTGTCTTTGCGGCTATCGCCTGCTTTATCGTGTCGATAACCTCCTGCCTTGATACCATGGAATAGTAGGTCGCATCCTCATATATGAGCTGGAGCTTATTACCGCCGCCATTCGCCTTGGTTGTATAGTGCTCAAGAATCGGCTTCAATGACATCGACAATCCATTGCATATTGAGCGCCAGTTCCTGATGACCTCCGTTATGTCCTCGGAGCGCGCCGGCTTCGGCTTAGCACCCATGCCTGCCTGTGTTCCACCGATAGCTGCATCCGCCGTCATGCCACCATTATCACCTGTAAGTGCCCCGGCTCCCGCCGCAAAGCCCCCGGCAGCCATAGCTCTTGCAGCCGCCTCAAGCCCTGTCTCCATCCGTCTTTCAAGGACTGCTATTCTGTCCATCAGCGCGTCATTTAAGCCCTTCTCCATAGCAGGCTGTGTCATCTTGATGAGCGCAACCTCAACCATAACACGCTTCTGGCTTGAATTTTTGAGCTGACCGGACAATTCGGAAAATATTCTGATATAGCGCATGACACCATTCAGATCCGTAAGCTTTGCGTCCTCCTTAAGAAGCTTCATATTCTCCTCAGACATCTCAAGCACATCGGAGGCATCCGTCTGTGACTGCAGCAGCATAAGGTTTCTCAGATACCATGTGAAATCGGACACGAACTGGCTTAAGTCTCTTCCGTCAATTATTATCTTCTCAAGCTTATGGATGAGTCCAATCGCATCCCCGGCAACGATTCCCCTGAAAAAGTCAGAAAATACCTCAGTGTCAACGGCACCTAAGACCTCAAGCACATTCTCGTACTTCAGTTCCTGCCCCATATAGAATGCAAGGCACTGATCCAGAAGACTCAGCGCGTCTCTCATGGAGCCATCGGCAGCCTTTGCCACATACCTTAACGCTCTCTCGTCCGCACTGATATCCTCTGCCACCATAAGCTCTGACAGTCTCGCACTTATGGTATCTATGGAAATCCTCTTAAAATCGTATCTCTGGCAGCGCGACAGGATGGTTATAGGTATCTTATGTGCTTCTGTAGTTGCAAGAATAAATATTACATAGGCAGGCGGCTCCTCAAGCGTCTTTAACAGTGCATTGAAGGCTCCTATTGAGAGCATGTGGACCTCGTCGATTATATATACCTTGAAGCGCCCCTGCGTCGGAGGATATGCTACCTCCTCCTTGATTTCTCTTATATTGTCAACACCATTGTTGGAAGCGGCATCTATCTCTATCACGTTCATGCTCGCCCCCGCCGCAACGGCACGGCACACCTCACACTCGCCACATGGATTTCCGTCCACAGGGTGAGCGCAGTTGACCGCCTTTGCAAGTATCTTTGCGACCGAGGTCTTACCTGTACCTCTCGTTCCGCAGAACAGGTATGCATGTCCTATTCGGTCATTTATCACCTGATTCTTGAGCGTGGTCACAATATGCTCCTGCCCCTTGACCTCGTCAAAGGTCGACGGTCGCCATTTTCTATATAAAGCTGTATATGACATAATTACAATTCCTTAAATTCTATCTACTCTTATAGCTGTCTTGCTATCCATATTAATTCTATCTACTCTTATAGCTATTCTGCTGTCCATCCTAATGCGTCGCATCGGTAATTTCAGCCTTCACAGCTCTCTCTGAGCTGCCTTAATTCATCCTCACATCAATCTCCGAAGCTTATGCCCAACATCTTCGCTTCGTTGATTATGGACGCATTAGGGTCAACCATCTTAAGCCTGCCCGCTACATCCGCAAGCGGAACCTTAACAATCTCACCATTTTTAATTCCGACCATATAGCCGTACTGCTTGTCTATGATGAGCTTAGCCGCAGCCGCGCCCAGTCTTGAAGCAAGCACTCTGTCATAAGGGCAAGGGCTTCCGCCTCGCTGCGTATGTCCCGGAACAGTTATACGAACCTCCTGACCCGTGAGTTCCTGTATCTCGCTTCCTATCTTGTATGATACTGAAGGATATGGGTTATCCTTGAGTTTCTGCTTAAGCTCCTTCTTAGGAAGTGCCGCATCCTGCCTGGATATTGCACCCTCGGCAACAGCAAGTATTGAGAAGTTCTTCCCCGCCTTGGTTCTTCTGTTGAGTGCTGCGACAACCGACTTGATATCGTAAGGAATCTCAGGTATAAGAATGATATCCGCTCCGCCCGCAATACCTGCGTGAAGTGTAAGCCACCCGACCTTATGTCCCATCACCTCCACGATAAATACTCTTCCGTGTGAGGAAGCGGTAGTGTGGATACAGTCAATTGCATTCGTCGCTATATTGACCGCACTCTGGAAGCCGAAGGTCATGTCCGTACCCCAGAGGTCATTGTCTATCGTCTTAGGGAGTGTCACAACATTGAGTCCCTCCTCCCTCAGAAGATTCGCCGTCTTGTGTGTTCCGTTTCCGCCGAGCACCACAAGACAATCAAGTCCAAGCGACTTATAATTCTTCTTCATAGCCTCTACCTTATCAAGTCCATTCTCATCCGGTACACGCATAAGCTTAAAAGGCTGTCTGGAGCTTCCTATTATCGTGCCGCCCTCTGTAAGAATTCCTGAAAAATCACTTTTTTTCATAACTCTGAAATCACCGTAGATAAGACCCTTGTAGCCTTCTTCAAATCCGATAATCTCTACATCTTCCACAGCTCTGTAAAGAGACTTTGCGACACCTCTCATGGCAGCATTGAGTGCCTGACAATCTCCACCACTTGTAAGCATACCAACCTTTAACATACGCGTACCTCCATTTTGTGTGAGTAATCAATATGATAGTAAAAAACCATTAATAGTATACATTATTTCTAATGTTTGCGCAATTATTTATGATGATTCGGGGAAAACATGACAATCTGGTCTGTGAGTGTATAACGTATTATATTTATGCATATCAGCTCCATTGTACGAAGCAAGATGTTCTAAGAACTCTGATAAAGGTATTCTATACGTTCGCCACCGAAGCAAAGCATACATCCTTGTATGCATTGCTTCTAAAGCAGCATCCGTGCTGCTTTTGGCTAGGGAAACAGCAGAGTTCTAAGAACATCTAAGCTTCTCCCAAAAGTCATGATATGCATAAATATAATACGTTATACACAGCTAGGTATATATCATGTTCCGGCACCCAAATCTTATATTTTAAAATGGATTTAGTACACAGCCTATTTTCCACGAAAATCACATTGTATTTTTCATCACAAAAAGCTATACTGTATACGGCTAAGATTTGCCAAAGAAATAATTGCAAAAAAAATTATATTGCAGAAACGTATTCACGCTTCAGAATGGAGATAACTTGAAAATAGATATGCACTGCCACACCGCGGAAGGCTCGATAGATGCCCGCGTCGGTATTGTGGACTATGTAACAGAACTGATTAACAAAGGTGTGGACGGTATGCTCGTGACCGACCACAATTCATATAGGGGCTATGAGTACTGGCAGCGCATCAAGGGTGAGCTTGGCGATATCGGACATTTTACGGTGTTAAAAGGTATAGAGTATGATACCCGCAACGGCGGCCACATTATTATTATACTTCCTGACACCATAAAAGGTGCCGATGTGATGAAGGCACGCCTTATAGGTATCCGCGGACTTTCGGTTGTACACCTTGAGAAAATCGTGCACTCTATCGGCGGAATACTCGGTCCGGCACACCCTTATGACACCGGATATTATGCATTTATGAACACGCACTTCGGAAAGCTGCACCCGGAATTTCTCGAAAAATTCGATTTTATTGAGAGCTATAATTCCGTCGCAAAGCACTCCGCCAACGAATCGGCGCATGAGCTTGCACTGCGCCTTGACAAGCCGCAGACGGCAGGCACCGACACCCACCGCCCCGAGGTAATCGGCACCTCATGGACCGAATTTCCATGCGACATCCGCTGTAATGACGATTTAATCGCTGCGATAAAGGACCCGACCCGCACCAAAAGACCTTCCGTGCCTTATGAGCTGTTCACCAACATGCACCGCGACCGCGGACGCATTGTGGAGCACCTTGGAATCGTGGGCTACTGGCTGTACAACCGCGCCGAGGTACTCTACCACGGCTTTGGCAGATTCAGGCACAGAAAAGCCAGAAATTAAGCCGGCGCTGTTTGAACAAGGGGGCAGGTATTCCGCTGCGCTGGAACGGATGGTGATTTCATCTTTTTCTTTGCCAAATAGAATGCCTCCCTTTTTCTTCATTTCACCCTCAACATCTGCCTCAAGGATATTAGAAATAAACTTCTCCAAACGGCATTGGGCTGTTTCTTCTTATTGAATTTCTAGTTTTTTCATGCTGTCATTTCATAGGATTATTCAAACTATTCGTTTTTTAATCCACGCATACAAAGGTATGGTTGCATGGCAAAAGAAAATGCAGCTTCTTCCGGATTGTCTGACAAGCCAATCGGCATCCTGTTATAATACCCATCAATACGCATATACTATCTATATCTCTATCCGCATTTAACAAGACAATTTATTCATAATAATGTCTTGTACACAAGACATTATTGGCATATAATTATCTCATATAGAAAGAGGTGACATATATTATGAATCGAGATACTTTAAAACAAATCATGATTGATCAAAAAGATATTTATCTCAACAATCCATTAATAACAAGACAATATTTCCTAGAAGCCAATGTCAACTATTGCTTTGTTGGTATCAGGAGAACCGGAAAGTCATATATGATGTATCAACAAATAAAACAATTAGAAGCCGATGGAATTCCCTTGTCCCAAATTATTTATGTAAATTTTGAAGATGAGCGTCTTTTGGAAATGACTGCTGAAGATTTAAATCTCATTTTAGAAATTGGATTAGAAATATCTGAAACTGATATCAAGCCATATTTATTTTTAGACGAGATTCAAAATATTAACGGGTGGGAGAAGTTCGTTCGCAGAATTGCAGATATGAAGTATCGAATCAATATTACCGGCAGTAATAGTAAAATGCTAAGCAGCGAAATATCTTCCACTTTAGGTGGGCGTTTTGTTATTATGAATATTTATCCATATTCTTTCTCTGAATATCTTATTGCAAATAATATGACAAAGAATTACCTGGATGTTATTAGTACCAAAGACAGGGCAGATGTCCAAAATCAATATAACAAATATGTAACCTATGGAGCATTTCCAGAATTAGTTGAGATAAGAAATAAACGAGCTTTTTTAAACAGCATCTATCAAACTGTATATCTCGGTGATATTATAACCAGAAATAAAATCACCAATGATTTTGCAATAAGGCTAATCCTAAAGAAAATTGCAGAATCTGTCACAAAACCTTTATCGTATAACCGGCTGACTAATATATTAAAAAGTAGTGGAATGTCTATCGGTAAACAAACCGTAATAAACTATGTCAGCTATATGACAGACTCCTACCTGCTCTTTACTCTGCAAAACTATGCCGCCAAACTTGTAGAAAAAGAGACTTCTCCTAAGTATTACTTTATGGATACCGGACTTCTAGGACTTATGCTGCTAGACTGCAAATCTGCTCAGCTGGAAAATCTTGTTGCAATCGAACTGATGCGACGTTATGGTACCGAAAATGTCTATTTCTTTGAGAATAATGTAGAAATTGACTTTTATGTACCATTAGACAATCTTGCTATCCAGGTCAGTATGCAGGTTCTGGATAACATAGATACAAGAGAACGTGAAACCAGAGCCTTTGTGAAGCTAAATAATTTTATCCCCAACGCCAAATGTATTCTCATTACTAATAGCGAAGAGGCGGTTATTGATTGCAATGGAATCAATATTGAGGTAATTCCTATTTGGAAATGGTTATTGCACCCGGATCAGACTGTGCATTAAATGCACTTGCTATTGATAAACCACTTGAGCATGCAAGATTATATATTAATGGGAATCTGCAAATGTGGATAGATGCAGAAGATTTATTTGAATTATAAACAGCATAGCGACAAATACGCATTCTCTTTTGTATATTTGCCGCTATAAAGAGTTTATCATGTGCCCATCACATTTGTATTCCACAAACTTTCTGCCAGACTTCTTGATAAAGCAACAGGTAACGACTAGATAAAAAATTCCCTTATTTCCCTTGCGGATTCTGCATAAGGGCAAAAATAAGGGAAAATACATATCATTTCACTATCTAATGGGCTGGAAAGCCCATAAAAATAGGACAGCCGGAGCCTCACCCCATCTGTCCCAAACAATCTATATTTTATAATCCGCGCGTCTTTCTTCGTGAAGGCACAAAGAGCGTTACCGATACAGCCAACTCAACCCCGGCACCCTCACGTCACATAAGAGCTTCTGCTTAATGCTGCTTCGTTCCCGACCTGACATGGTTCACAGATTCCTATTGCGTAAGACCAAGATATCAACGCCACTTATACCGGGCAGCCCCTCTGTGGGCTTCCCTAGGAAAGACATCACCCCTGCTGTAGCGGATTGCAGGTACAGGGCACCGCTATCTCCCCGGCTGCGCGGAAGTGTTAAACACAAATCCACAGGCTTATAGTATATCTGTATTTTATGCAAATGTCAAATAATTTATACAAACCCGCATCAAATTTTTTTCCTTGGGACAGGGGTCTGACACCGGCGTCCCAAAGGGACTTGGGACACCGGTGTCAGACCCCTGTCCCAGCCTTGCTTCACCCAATTCGGCTGGTTAAGGTTTCATCATGCGATATGAGAACCACCGCCTTGTCCGTTCTAACCAGAAAATCCCCAAGCCAGTCAAGTCCCTCTTTATCAAGGTGGTTTCCCGGCTCATCAAGAATCAGAAGCTCTGCCTTCTTAATCAAGGCTCTGGCAAGACTAATCTTCTGTTGCTGTCCGGGCGATAAGTTCGCTCCTGCTTCCTCAACCTCCTTGGACAAATCCAGACTGTTGCCGGATAGCTCGGACAGCACAGATGAGCCCAGCTCTTCATTATCGGAAGCCATAGAAAGATTATCAGCTATTGTTCCGCTGAACAAATACGCATCCTGAGTAAGATAAGCAATATTTTTGCGCAGCGATATGATGTCTGTGTGTTTCTTCGTTCCATCGCTCGTGACGGTTATCTGGTTTTTGGAAATACTATCAGGGTATAAGCCCGCAAGCAATGCGGCAAGCGTACTCTTGCCACTGCCGTTAGCCCCACTGATTACCAGCTTTTCGCCTTGACGGATTCTGAAATCCTTATGCTCTATAACCTGTTTTTCTTCCGTATAGCCGAAATTTATATCGTTGATTTCAAGGCTCCAATTGCCTCCAAGCTCTTGTGTCTCCTCTTTTTCTTCAATATCCTCAAACAAAAAACGGACGCGCTCATACATCTTTCCATACCCTTTTTCATAGGATATAAAGCGCTGTAGATAATTATAGCAGAGGGTGATTGACGGCAGCACAAGAAGCCCGGTAAGCAGACTGCCCGGCGCTAATTTATCGAAGGAAACCAGTACACAGCCGACGATTATAATTATTATTTTTGAGCCATGTCTTGTGAAGAAATCAAGCGAATCTGTTCTGGCATCAAAGCCTATTGCCTGTTTAGCTGTGGTATTCCTGTATTCATCAAACATACCCTGCATTTTCTTTATGTAGAAATCGCCCAGCTTATTGTTTCTGATAAAGGAATTTGCAGAATAAAAAATATATTCCAGATTCTTTTTCTGTTCCTTGTATTCGCTCTCCTTTTTCTTAAGTGAAGCCCTCCACGTCCCTTTAAGAAACGACCTGATGAGGGGGAAGGACGCCGCGACCAGAACGGTCACGCCAAAAATAATACTGTTCATTTCCTTGAATAACATAAAGGCTTCTACCGCATACACAACAATAACAATCGGCTGTGAGACCATGAAAAGCACAGTATATCTGTACATCAGCATATCTCCGGAAATCTTCTCCTCTATCTCGCCCTCATCTATGCTGTACGCTGTTTTCAGGCTCTTTGAAAGGAACGAAGCCAGACCTCTTCTGTCATCCGTCAAGGACTGCCGAAACAGAATAAGCGCTGACAGCATCCCGATAAAAGGAGGCAGTGCAATATTAAGCACCAGTGCCCCAATAAAAAACGGCAGTTGTAAAAAAATACCTTCTTTATCATACCCTAACAGCATTTGCGTCATATTTCCGCTTAATACCGCCACGATTGTCGGCAGCGCAATAAGCAGCAAATCATTCAAAGCCTGAAAGATAATGCTCCAATTTATTGCTTTAGCAGTCTGCCAAAACAGTTTTCTCTTCGACATGGCATATATCTCCTATTATCAATCTGTCAAAACCAAGATTTAATATTCTATCATCGTGGGAAACAACAAGAAGCGTCTTATCACATTCCCGCAGCCACTTAACCAACACCTCAACTGCCTCCACATCCAATGCATTGGTAGGCTCATCCAAAATACAGGTCCTATCATTGGAAGCCATAACCACAGCAAGCAGGAATTTTTTCTTCTGTCCGCCGGAAAGGTCATCAAAGGACTGGTTCAGATAGTCTATCTTAAAGGCTTTGGAAATGCTGTCAAACAGCGCGTCGTCAACTGGCTTTTTCCTGCTTATCTCCTGCAATAGCATGGCACATGTCTCCCCAAGCTTATCCTCCTGCTGTAAAAGCGCCGTCACATTTGCCGTGCCACGAACGCTTCCCGCAACAGGCTTTAACAAGCCCGAAAGTAAGAACAGCAATGTGGATTTGCCACTGCCGTTTTCCCCCATCAGAACAACCTTCCTGCCATCAGGTACGGCAATGTCACTATAATTAAATACGCGCCCGCCATCATAGGTAAAGCTCAGCTTTCTTGTCTGAATACCACCAGCCTCCGCTTCGCCGATAACATCGTTCTGATTGCCCTCAACCATTTCATAAAATCGGTTCACCTTTTTCAGCGCTATTTTATATTTGACCTTTTCATTAAAATATTCCCTGATGGCGTCCATTGAGCCAAAAAGATATGCAGCTACAGCTATTATCAAAACGCCGGCGCCCACAGTCAATTTCTCATTAAAAATCAATACTCCGACCAGAAAATACGTTCCGTAGGTCAGAAGATTATCCAGCACATTAAATACAAGCTTCTGAACCAAAACCAGCTTTTCACCCGTAGTGCCAACCCTTGAATAGTCCTCATGGATTCCTTTTAACCGCCTCAGATACCAGTTCTGCGCCTGAAAAAGCTTAATCTGCACAAAGCCCTTATATCCCTCCAAAAAGAATGAATTGAGCTTTTCCTCGATTTTCTCCACTTCCTCCTGATTTTCGTCCAATTGACGGTTGGACACCCAGACCGGAACTAACTGAACCCATGTCAACGCAAACAAAACAACACCAAGTATCAGATTTTCTCCGGCAATCATACCCGCACCAGCCAGCATGACAGCGACATTGCTGACCAAAGTCGGAATAACCGTAAATCTGAAATCACAAATCGTGTCCGTATCAGCCCCAAGTCTCTGCCTCAGCTCACCATAGGATATCTTATATAGATTTACCTTCATCATGCTCCGGTATATGTTCATCTGAAAAGCCTGCTTCTCACTTAGCAGCTTCCTTGAAATATTAACCTTCAAACCATGCTTGAGCACCGTTATAAAAAGCAGCGCCAGCAAAAGACTTACGGCAAATATAACCGTCTGCCGGGTATCCCCTTCCAGCGAAAAGCTAACCAGACGTGAGACAATATATGCCAGCCCAAACTCACAGGCATACTCCAATATCTCATAAAATATATTGATAAACACAATTTTATTTTTCATCACAACAATCCTTCAAAATATATAATATAGTCGCATTAGACCTTTTTATATAATATGCCAAAGTACAGTTTACAAGGGACTACACAGGGTAGGTATCTGACGGGAGGGGTTCCGCCCGTCAGATTTTCCATGTGATATTCAAGCTGTCGCTTGTGGCGGCTATGGTGGTAATCATCAAGTCCACCACCCGCCGTTTGTCGTCAAAGGATACATTCTCCCAAGTGTCGAGGTAGCCGGAAATCTGGCTGACCTGTTCCGGGCTAATGGCTTCCACCGTTAGTTCCGCTATCCTCGCCAGAAGGTTCTGCTTGCGCCCGTCCAGTTCTGCTATCTTCACATTCACATAGGAGAGCAGCACATTGTTTGCGCCCGTCAGACTGTCCACCAGTTTTTCAATCTCGCCGTCCACATGGGCAAGCTCCACTTGCAGGGCGGCGATTTTCGGGTTTGCATTTGCCGCTTTTTTTCTGCCTGTCAGCGTCTTGTAGCTTGCCAGTTTCTTTACCATCTGCTGATAAACAACCGCTTCCAGTTCCGAAGTGATGATTTTCCCACAGCCAGGACAGCTTTTATTGTCCAGCCGTTTCGTGCAGCGGAGATACTGTTTGCCGGAGGGATTGTAGATACTCATAAGAGCATACCCGCAATTCCCGCACTTGATTTTTCCTGCCAGCCATGTGTGGGTGGCTTTCCGGGCAGACTGGATTTTCATGTTGTTCATCAGCTTCTTGCGGCAGGTCAGCCAGGTGTCGGAGGGGACGATACCCTCATGGGGAGCCAGTACCAGCATTTGGTCTTTTAAGTCGTTTTTCTTGCTGGCCTTTACATCTCGCCCTTGATACAGATAGCAGCCGTTCATGCCCGTAAAATCGGCAACGTCATTGACAATGACTGTACCTTGACTTTTGAAAAATTCGTACACATCAAGGTCTGCCTGCACATAGACAGGATTGCGTAACATCTGCGCCAGCGTGGGGCGTATCAGCTCTTTGCCGTTGAATAAAATCCCCTGTTCGGCAAAGTACCGGGTAATGTCCCCGTAGGAGGTTGTGGGCTGGGCGTACATCTCGAACATCAGCCGGATATTTGCCGCTTCATCCGAGTTTACCACCAGCTTTTTTGTGTTGATACCGTCCATCTTGATCGGCTCTGTATGGAAGCCGTAAGGGGCTTTTCCACCCATCTTGAAACCTCGTTGGCTGCGGGAATAGTAAGCGTCCGTTACCCGCTTCTGTATGGTTTCTCTCTCAAGCTGGGCGAACACGATACAGATATTCAGCATCGCCCGCCCCATCGGGGTGGAGGTATCAAACTTTTCCGTAGAGGACACAAACTCCACATTGTACTGCTGGA
>ENA-OXEE01000276-OXEE01000276.1-human-gut-metagenome-genome-assembly--contig:-NODE-276-length-29291-cov-25.6162_pt1 | contig 29291 bp, 28 predicted proteins | sample MGYA00249824_ERZ652242 | MGnify/ENA primary metagenome ERZ652242 (study PRJEB26925, sample SAMN05826943) | human gut metagenome | biome: ENVO:2100002; feature: ENVO:00000062; material: ENVO:00002003... | reverse complement strand
TCAAAGCCTTTTTTATTTACTTCTCATCGAAATATTCTAAATCCGAAACTTGAGTAATTTATAAATTACGCCGCACAATCATTTCAACAATCGTTTGCTAAGATACCTTACGGGATACCATACCGAGAGGAAACCTACGAGGAGGACCGTGACGAAAACCACGAGCACATCCATCGCCTCTACACTTACCGGATAGGCATCGACCACGAAACTTCCTGAATTGCCCAAGCGGATTAGCCCGAACGCCTGCTGGAGCCAGCACAGGAACAAACCTAATGCAACCCCGACAAAAGCGCCGAAGAACGAAATCATCCGCCCCTCGAAGAGGAAAATGCGCACAATCTGACTATCGCTTGCCCCTAAATTGCGCAAGGTCACCACATCTTCGCGCTTATCGATGATGAGCATCGAGAGCGAGCCGATGACATTGAAGCAGGCAATCACCAAGATAAAGGTAAGGAAAAGATAAGAAATCAGCTTCTCGACACGCATGATGCGGTATGTGTCCGCTTGTTGCTCGTAGCGGTCTTGCACACGGAAATCCGCCCCTAAGCGTTCTTGCACCTCTTTCTTCACCGCATCGATATCCGCATCCGGATTCAAGCGCAAGTTGACGGCACTCACCTCGGTATCATATTGGAACAAACGCCGCGCGAACGCCAAGGAAGTCAAGATATACGAAGCATCGTATTTCTCTTGGTTGACCGCAAAGACCACCCCCGAAGAGAACAGGTTCCCGCTCACGAAAGCCGTGGACGGATTTGCCACATTGACTTTCGCCCCACGCTTGGGCGCATATACTTCCAACGGGTCGAGAAACCGGATGCCGCTCCCCAACGAAGAAAGCAACTGGATGCCGGGTATGGCATAATCCGCCACCTCGTCATGCAACATCAAGTCGCCCCGTCCGAAAAGAATGCTGTCTATCGGGGTAAGGCGGTCGAAATTATCTTCCACTCCCTTAATGACCGCCATTGCCTGCCTTCCCTGGTATTGCACCATGGCATTGTCCTCGAGCGACTCGGAATAGACCTCCACTTCGGGCATCTGCTTCAGGGCAAGCACACGCGGGTCTTGTCCGTCGAACACCTTCCCGCGCACCGCCGTAACCTTCAATTCGGGATCGAATGCCGTAAAGAACGATGCCACAAGGTCTTGAAACCCGTTGAAGACGGATAAAGTACATATCAAGGCAAGGGTAGCCAATGCCACCCCGCACACGGAGATAGCCGAAATGACATTAATGGCATTGTGCGACTTCTTCGAGAACAGGTACCGACGGGCAATGTAAAAGGGGAAATTCATTTCTTCAACAGCTCATCGATGTGTGCCGCATAGTCCAGCGAATCATCTACAAAGAACTTCAACTCCGGAATGATGCGGAGCTGATAGCGCACCCGCTTGCCCAGTTCGTAACGGATGGACTTCACATTATCGTTGATGTTCTTCACAATTTCCTCGGCACGTTCGGAAGGGAACACGCTCAAATATCCGCGTGCATAGCTCATGTCGGGGCTGATACGCACCACACTAACCGACACCAATACGCCATGCATAGCGCGTGTCTGTGCCTGGAACATCTCGCTCAGCTCTTTCTGAATGAGCCGCGCAATCTTGTTTTGTCTGGTTGTTTCCATATATTTTGTTTTTACTCACTTCTTCCTAATTATTGTCAACCCGTCCCTCAACGGGAGGATGACTTTCTCTACACGCTCATCGGACGCCACATAATCATTGAACTTCTTAATGCCAATGGTCTGCGCATCGGCACTCCGAGGCTCTTCTAATACATGCCCGTCCCACAAAGTATTATCGGCTATGATATAGCCTCCCGCACGGAGCTTGGGCAATATCATCTCGTAATAATCGATATACACCCGCTTGTTCCCGTCTACAAAGGCGAGGTCGAAGGTGATGTCCATCTGCGGCACCATCTGCAAGGCATCGCCGATATAAAACTTGATTTTATCGGCGTAGGGCGAACCTTCCAGCCACGGACGGGTGAAGTCTTCCTGCTCATCGTTGATTTCGAACGTATGAAGCATGGCACCCTCTTCCAGCCCTTCGGCAAGGCACAAGGCGGAATATCCGCTATATGTCCCAATCTCAAGCACCTGCCGGGGACGTATCATCTCCACAAACATCTTCAACATCCGCCCTTGCAAATGCCCCGAAGCCATGCGGGGGCGCAAGAGCTTGACATGCGTAGCCCGGTAAAGCGCTTTCAGATAATCGCTCTCCGGGTCGATATGCGCGAGTATGTACGCATCCAGCGTGTCGGTTTCTTTCATTATAAATACCTATTCCGGTTCGGCAATACATAATCATCGGCATTCTCCAACACATCATCCACCCGGTTGATTTCGAGGAACGAAGTATGCGTGCCTTTCTTTCCGCCGCTCAGGTATGCCACCATTTCATTCCGTGTCAACACACCGTCGTTGAGCAATTTGCGCAATGCCGTGAAATAATACTCCTGTCCGTTCGCCTTTTCGGGCATATAGATGGCTTCTACCCCGTATGACAATGCCAAATGGCGCATGGTCTTTTCCTTATAGCAAATAGCCAGCACCGGATATTTCCCGCGGAATGCAGCCAAGCTACGTGCCGTGCGCCCACTAAAGCTATCTGTAATCAAGGCACGGATAGGCATGAGGGTCGTAGCTCGTACCGCCTGCTTTGCCAAGAAGCTGGTGACATCGGTATTCTCCGGAGTCAGAGGAATAGGGATATCGTTTTCTTCCATTTTGTCTTTCTCGGCTTGTGCCGCAATCTTCGTCATGGTCTTCACGGCTTCTACCGGATATTTCCCGTATGCCGTCTCGCCGCTCAGCATCAACGCATCGGTGCGGTAATAAATGGCATTGGCGATATCGGTCACCTCGGCACGGGTCGGACGCGGGTTGTTAATCATCGTATGAAGCATCTGAGTGGCTACAATCACCGGCTTGCGCGCCAAGATACATTTCTTAATCAATTTGCGCTGGATGCCCGGAATGCGTTCTTGAGGCACTTCGATACCCAAGTCGCCACGAGCCACCATGATACCGTCCGCCACTTCCAAAATCTCGTCGATGTTGTCCACACCTTCTTGGTTCTCTATCTTCGCGATAATCTGAATGTCACTCTTGTGCGCATCGAGTATCTCGCGGATATCCAATACATCCTGCTTGTTGCGCACAAACGAGTGGGCGATGAAATCGATGTCCTTCTCGATAGCATACAAGATGTTGTTCCGGTCTTTCTCGGTAAGCGAAGGCAGGTTGATGCGTACGCCCGGCACATTCACGCTCTTGCGGTTGCCCAACGTAGCGTCATTGCATACCTCGCAAAACAAGGTATCTTCGTTTTTATCTATTACTTTCAATCCCAATTCCCCGTCATCAATCAAGACATTCGCGCCTACCGAAAGGTCGTGTACGAACCCCGGATAGCTGACCGCAATGCATTCATGAGTCGTCTCCTGTTCAGGATTCCCCACAATGCAGACCTTCTCGCCCGTCTTGAAGTCAATCGAGCCTTCCGCACTTGCCGTAGTCCGCACTTCCGGCCCTTTGGTATCCATCAAGATACCGATGCGGTTCGATACCTGGCGCACATTATTTATCAGTTTCTCGAACCCTTCACGATTAGCATGAGCGGTATTCATACGCACTACGTTCATACCTGCGTTGAACAGGTCTCTGATAAAATCGACATCGCAACGCAAATCTGAAATAGACGCAACGATTTTTGTTTGTTTAAGCATCATATAGTTTAAAGTTTTAGTGTTTCGTCAATAAAGCTTCCAACGCCAACCGGTACGAGTCAAGCCCGAAGCCGCATATCACTCCGCGGCACGCACATGCTATCATCGACTTATGGCGGAATTCCTCACGCGCGTGTACATTAGATATATGTACCTCGATAACGGGAGCGGTCACCGCACGGATGGCATCCTGTAAGGCTATGGAAGTATGGGTATAGGCTCCGGCATTCATAATAATCCCGTCGCATGTGAAGCCTACCTCGTGAATTTTGTTAATCATCTCGCCTTCTACGTTCGACTGGAAATACGCTATTTCCACCTCCGGATAACGTCCTCTTAACGTTTGCAGATAATCTTCGAACGAAGTCGAACCGTAAATGCCCGGTTCGCGTTTGCCCAACAGATTGATGTTAGGACCATTGATTATTTGTATCCTCATATTTATACTGAGTAAAACTTTTTAATAACTTTGCCGAGAAAAAATTCGGCACAAAGATACGAAAAAGAAATGAGAAGTTACGAAAAGATATTGTTAAAGTACCGTCAATACCTCAAATTAGAGCGTTCTTTATCCGAAAACACGGTAGAAGCCTACCTCACCGACTTGGATAAATTGCTCGCTTACCTCACCTTGGAAGGCATTGACATCACCGATGTGACCCTGCAGGACTTAGAGAATTTCTCCGCCGGGCTTCACGACATCGGCATCCATCCCCGCTCGCAAGCCCGCATCCTTTCGGGCATCCGCTCGTTCTTCCGCTTCCTCACCCTCGATGACTATATCCGCCAAGACCCCAGCGAATTGCTCGAATCGCCCCAGATAGGCAGGCATTTGCCCGATGTGCTGACCGTGGAAGAGATAGACGCCCTTATCGGAGCCATTGACCAAACCACTCCCGAAGGGCAACGCAACCGGGCGATACTGGAGACCTTGTATAGTTGCGGATTACGCGTCTCCGAGCTATGCAACCTCAAGCTATCCGACCTCTATCTGAACGAAGGCTTCATCAAGGTGGAAGGCAAGGGAAGCAAGCAACGCCTCGTGCCCATCTCGCCCCGCGCCATCAACGAACTGAAGAATTATTTCGTAGAGCGCGGCAATGCCAAAATAAAACCCGAATACGAAGACTTTGTGTTCATAAGCCGGTTCGGGAAAAACATCTCCCGCATCATGGTGTTCCATATAATAAAGGAGTTGGCAGACCGCATCGGCTTGAAAAAGTCCATTAGCCCCCACACCTTCCGCCACTCGTTCGCCACCCACCTCTTAGAAGGTGGAGCCAACCTGCGTGCTATCCAAGCCATGTTGGGGCACGAAAGCATCGGAACCACCGAGATTTATACCCACATCGACCGCAGCATGCTCCGCCAAGAGATTATCGAGCATCATCCGCGGAATAAAAAACATGCTTTTGGTAAGCCATAGAGCTGATTTTAATCTTTTTTTTAATATCTGTTTAAAAAAAGAGCGCAAAAAGTTAACAGCTATCGGAGTTTTTCTTATCTTTGCCCCAAATAAATAAAGCGAAAGCAGAAAAGCCAAGCTAGATTATATTTTATAACAAACTAAATAATTAAAAACCATGATTAAGAAGTTGTATTTGCCCTTAGTGGCATTGTTAGTTCTTGCTTTCTCTTCATGTAGCAAGATGGGTGAATTGGACCCGAGCTATTTCACAACTGATCCTGAAGTATTGGAAGCTATCGGTGGTAAAGTGCCTGTAACTATCACAGGTAAGTTCCCTGAAAAGTATTTCAAGAAAACAGCAACCGTTGAAGTTACTCCGGTATTGAGATGGGACGGAGGCGAAGCCAAAGGCCAGCCTGCTATGTTCCAAGGTGAAAAAGTGGAAGGTAATGACCAGACTATCTCTTACAAGATGGGCGGTACCTATACGATGAAAGCCTCTTTCGACTATGTTCCCGAAATGGCTAAGTCTGAATTGTATCTTGATTTCAAGATTAAGAAAGGAAAGAAAGAATACACCATTCCTTCTGTAAAGATTGCCGACGGTGTAATCGCTACTTCCGAATTGCCTACCGTTAAGTCGGCTAATGCCGCATACGCAGCTGACGCGTTCCAACGCATCATCAAGCAGGCTCAGGAAGCTCAAATCATGTTCTTGATCCAGCAAGCTAACATCCGCGCAAGCGAATTGAAATCGGAAGGCATCAAAGACTTCAACAAGAAAGTCGTAGCTATCAACGGAGACAAGAAGAACTATAAGCTGAACAACATCGAAATCTCTGCTTACGCTTCTCCCGATGGTGGTGTGAAACTGAACACTGGTTTGGCTGAAGACCGTCAGGAAAATACCGAAAAGTACCTGAACAAGGAATTGAAGAAAGGCGAAATCGAAACTCAAGTTGACGCTAAATACACCGCACAAGACTGGGAAGGTTTCCAGGAATTGGTTTCTAAATCAAACATCCAGGATAAAGACCTCATCTTGCGAGTGCTCTCTATGTATCAAGACCCTGAACAACGCGAAACTGAAATCAAGAACATCTCTTCAGTTTACAAGACTTTGGCAGATGAAATCCTTCCGCAATTGCGTCGTGCACGCTTGACCGCTAACTACGATGTTATCGGACGTAGCGATGAAGAAATCAACGCAGCATTCGATGCAAAAGAAGATTCTATCAGCGTAGACGAATTGTTGTATGCAGCTACTCTGACTCAAGACAACGCACGCAAGGAAGCTATCTATAAGAGAGCTATCGAAAAATATCCGAACGACTTCCGTGCTTATAACAACTTGGGTATGATGTCATACGCGGCAGGCGACTTGAACGCAGCTGAAAACTACTTCAAACAAGCAGCAAGCAAGAGCGCAAACGCAGCTGAAGTGAACACCAACCTCGGTTTGTGCGAATTGTGCAAAGGCAATGTAGCACAAGCTGAAACTTACTTGAGCAAGTCTACCGGCGCTAACACCGCTAACGAAGCTTTGGGTAACCTGTACATCAAACAAGGCCAATACGACCGTGCCGTACAAGCTTTCGGTGACACCAAGACCAACTCAGCCGCTTTGGCTCAAATCTTGGCTAAAGACTACAACAAGGCTAAGACTACATTGGAAGGCGTTAAGAACCCGGATGCTTATACTGATTACCTGATGGCTATCGTAGGTGCACGCACCAACAATGCCGACTTGGTTAAATCAAGCATGGCTAAGGTAGGTCAGAAAGACGCAAGCTTGAAAGCAAGCGCTCAGAACGACCGCGAGTTCGCTAAATATGCAAATGAGATTCAATAAATAGAATCTGTTTTTCATAAATTAAACATTTAGTGATTAGGAACCGGAGTGCGATTCGCGCTCCGGTTTTTTTTATTTCAAATAATTTATGTATATTCGCAGGTCAATTCATCTATATGCAACGAACCATGAAGATATATTCAACGCTTATCGTACTTATAATGCTTGCCCTTTCCTCCTGCAAGGAAAACCCAACGTTCACAATCCGGGCAGAAATGGACGGACTTGCGGATAAACCCATACTTGTGGTCTACGACGACCCCACCTCAAGACTTGATACGATATTCCCGAAAGAAGGGAAATTCGATTACGCCTTCACCCCCGACACCATCACCCTCTTCCGTCTGGTCATGCCCGAAACGGGAGAAGTGATACCTGTCTTTGCCGATAAAGGACAAGAAATGACACTTGCCGGAACCTTCCAAGCACCCGACATCACGGGAGACGGAATGAACGGGGAATACGGTGCGCTATTGAAAGAAGTGCAGGCTCTGAAAGACTCGGCATCCATTGCGCAAGCCGTAGAAAAGTTTATCCAAACCCACCCTTCTTCGTTTGCCTCGGCATACCTGATTAACCAATATTTCATCCAGGTCCCCTCGCCCGATACAGAGAAAATCGACCGGTTGATTGCTCCTCTTGCGGGAAACATCAAGGATAGCCGCATTCTGAGCGTGATACTCAAGACTTTGCCCTCGCAAGAAAACAACACCCGGCAAAACAAAGAATACGTCAATTATTTCTCGTGCAAGGACCGTGAAGGGAAATACATTTCGTGGGCCGGAGAAAAAGGAAGCTATACCTTGCTCAACTTTTGGGCAAGCTGGGACGAAGAAAGCCTCGTCCGGCGCGATTCTTTGGCAAAACTCGTTGAGAAATTTCCCGAAAAGAAATTCAAAGTCTTGAATATCTCCCTCGATTATGAGAAAGACAAATGGCTGGAAAAATGCAAGAAAGACACCAAGCAATGGATAGAAACCTGCGATTTCAAGGGTTGGAACAACACCATCGTAAAACAAAACCAAATTCATACGCTCCCTGCTAATATCTTAATAAACAATAGTAGGAAAATTATTGATGTACAATTATACAATCAAGCGTTATATAATAAAGTGAACGAAGAACTAAAAGAATAGGAACGCAAAACACAGCTTAAATGCTAATTAAATTATTCGGTGCAGCCGTTCAAGGAATAGACGCCACCATCGTCACAATCGAAGTCAATAGCTCCCGGGGAATCAAGTTTTTCCTCGTAGGATTGCCCGACTCTGCCGTAAAAGAGAGCCATGAGCGTATCGTAGCCGCCCTCCAAGTGAACGGATACAAATTCCCAACTTGCCAAATCGTGATCAACATGGCTCCCGCGGATATCCGGAAAGAAGGCTCTTCCTACGACCTTCCCTTGGCTATCGGCATCTTAGCGGTCTCCGGAGCCGTATCTCCCGAGAAGCTCGAACGCTATCTCCTCATCGGCGAACTAAGCCTCGACGGAAGCCTCCAACCCATCAAAGGTGCCCTTCCCATAGCCATCTGTGCCCGCCAGCAAGGCTTCGAAGGCTTTATCCTCCCCAAGCAAAACGCGCGTGAAGCCGCCGTGGTCAATAACTTGAACGTATATGGCGTAGAAAACATCACCGAAGTCATCGATTTCTTCAATGGGAAACGCGAATTAGAACCCACTATCGTCAATACACGTGAGGAGTTTTACCGGAGCCAGACCAACTTTCCTTTCGACTTCGCGGATGTCAAAGGGCAGGAGAATGTAAAGCGTGCCTTAGAGGTAGCGGCAGCTGGAGGGCATAACCTGATTATGATCGGTGCGCCGGGAAGCGGGAAATCGATGATGGCGAAATGCCTTCCCAGCATCCTTCCTCCTCTCTCCCTTGCCGAGAGCTTGGAGACGACAAAGATACATTCCGTAGCCGGAAAGTTAGGGAAAGATTCGTCCCTCATCGCCGTCCGCCCTTTCCGAAGCCCGCACCACACTATTTCGCAAGTGGCTATGGTAGGCGGAGGCACCAATCCCCAGCCGGGTGAAATCAGCTTGGCACATAACGGTGTCCTCTTCCTTGACGAGCTTCCCGAGTTCAACCGGAGCGTCCTCGAAGTGCTCCGCCAACCTCTCGAAGACCGGCATATCACGATTTCGCGTGCCAAATATACCTTGGATTATCCCGCCAGCTTCACCCTGATAGCCTCGATGAACCCTTGTCCCTGCGGGTACTACAATCATCCTACTCGCCATTGTGTATGCACTCCCGGACAAGTACAGAAATACCTGAACCGCATCTCCGGTCCTTTGCTCGATAGGATTGACATCCAAGTGGAAATCGTCCCCGTGCCTTTCGAAAAGCTTGCCGAAAGGGAAGCAGGCGAACCCAGTGCAGCCATCCGCGAGCGTGTGATACATGCCCGACAGATACAAGCCAAGCGTTTTGCCGACATTCCGGGCGTGCATTGCAACGCGCAAATGACTTCCCGCCTCCTGCATCAATACGCCCAGCCCGATGCACAAGGCATGACTCTCCTCCGCACCGCCATGGAACGCTTCAACCTCTCCGCCCGTGCCTACGACCGCATCCTGAAGGTTTCCCGCACCATAGCCGACCTGGACGGAAGCGAAGCCATCCTCCCCAAACACCTCGCTGAAGCCATCAGCTATCGGAACTTAGACCGGGAGAATTGGGCGGGATAACCGATTTATTCCTGCATCCTATCGGTTTCATTGCTAATCCCACCTAAGTAGGACTGCTGTTTTTCATAGATAGGACTCCAATCCTACTAGGGTAGTATTGCAATCCTACCCTAGTAGGATTGGACAAAGACCAAGAAGCATTATCTTATACACCAGCCTATACAAATACCTTCATATAACAATTTGGGAAGAAGTAAAAAGCCCCTGCAGGTTCTTTCTACCAGCAGGGGCTTCCGTTGTTTCGTTACGTAAGAATGAATTACTTACGCAGACCAAGTTCTTTCACGATAGCACGGTATCTTTCGATATCGCGACGCTTCAGGTAATCGAGCAATGCACGACGCTTACCTACCATCTTGGTCAAAGATCTTTCAGTTGTATAATCTTTTCTGTTGAGCTTCAAGTGCTCTGTCAGGTGAGAAATACGGTATGAAAACAATGCAATCTGAGACTCAGGAGACCCAGTATCAGTGTTAGACTTTCCGTACTTTTCAAAGATTTCTTGCTTTTTAGCTGCGTCTAAATACATAATTTTGACTGTTTTATTATTTATATAAATCAATTTGCGGGTGCAAAGATAGGAATAATCTTTTATACGGCAAACACTTTTGCTAAAATATCTTCTATAACAAAATCAATATTCACAATATTAGCAGCGCACTCAACCAAAAACTCTTTGGCTAAAAGGGATGCCGGACATTCAATGACAATATCCATCGGATGTAACCTATCCGTTCTCATACACGTATGTTTCAAATCCATGCGCGTATGTTTCATTTTCGTATCGGTGTACTATGTGTAATCGTTTTCTTTGACTCGCTTGCCTATTCGTTTTATATTTGCGATACAAATGTTAAAATGCAAGCTTATGAAAAAGAAAGTGTCAACATGGGTAGTTTGTGCAATATGCATACTTTCTACTTATCATTCCGTCATGTATCATTCATTCTTACGTAAGGATATATTCGAAATCCAAATAGGAGGAAATACTTTCGACTTACAATATGTCATAATAACCACACCTCTTATTTTCATCATAGGCATTGCCATTTGCTTAGGATGGATGATAGAGAAAAAAGAGCTTTCTAAAAAAATCAAATTAGTAACGTTAGGCTTTTTGGCTGTAGCATTGATGTATTTTTATCTTGAAGCATCATACGGTTTGATAAATTGAATGAAAATTGAGCGTAAACCTTATTTAAAGACAACGTTATGAGATTAGTTAAAATAGAATACCTTGGCTTTACTTATATGATTTATTGGTTTGCCACACATTGGTATGGCTATCCTCTGACACTGTGGAAAGAAAACACCGGATTCCAATATCTGATAATAACCGTCCCGATTCTATTTATAACCGGCACGGCCATTTATTTAGGTCGGATTCTATCCCAAAAAGGACATCCGCAATTAAAGAAAACCATTTTCTTCTTATTCGTTCTGTTGGTGAGTCTGTATTATGATGTAAGCAAAATACTCATATTATAGATTTCACTATACCTAAATTTTAACTCTTAAACTATTTTCTGCGTAAAAGACTGATTTTACTATTAAAACCTCAAGGAGGATGTGTCATAATGGAAATTTACTATCAAAAAGTAATGTCATTCTGAACGAAGTGAAGAAACAACGTTCGACGAAGTCAATCTCGTGTGCATCAGCTTGTGTTTTCGAGATCCTTCACTCCGTTCAGGATGACAAAATGAAAGCTAATTTCTATTTTGACACAGCCTCTTTATTATCCCCGATATGAGACCAATATACTTTACATTGCATTTTTGTTTCCTTACAGGCGGAAGTATTTTTATCTTTGTTTTACCGGATTTTGTTGCAACGCAAAGCACTAAAAAGGGGTTATTGAACTTACTTTTGTAAAAGCAAAACAAAACACAAAAGATAAAACTCAATGGAAGGCAACTCAATAAACCCAAGCAAAAGTGAAGTATAAAATACGTAATTGGCAAGCATATACTATAATCAGTTGAACAGAACATACAAATTTATCAGAAAAAACGGAAGAGGAGGATCCGTTTCCAAATGCAATAACATAACTATCCTCAATCATCGTATGAATAACTTAAGTTTTTTATGTACTTTTGTCTCCATAATGAAACAAAGTAAAATGAAACAATTGCTTTATTGGGCGTTATTGCTGATAGGAATTACTGCTTGCGTGAATCCCAAATGCGAGGATGTATTAGCAGAAGCCGCTCGGCTGATGCAGACATATCCAGATTCCGCTTTGCTTGTATTAAAACAAGAGGAGAAGGAATCCGCTGCCTATTCACGCCGCAACCGGATGCGCTACCGATTGCTTCAAGCCGAAGCGATGAACAAAGCTTATCTCCCTTTGGACACCCTTACTTATATGGATGAAATACTCGATTATTACCTTTCGCACGGCAACCGAGAAGAGCGTATACGTGCCTATTACCTGATGGGAAGTGTATACCGCGATCAAGGAAACAGCCCGCTTGCCTTGCAATATTACCGCAATGCTATTGGTGAAGCGGATACCACCCGAAGTGATTGTGATTATGCACAGGTGAGCCGCATTTATGCGCAGATAGCATCATTGTTTAACTTGCAGCGTTTCCCGCAGATGGAACTGGAACAATGGAAGCAAGCAACCCGTTACGCATTATTAGCGAAAGATACACTTCTGGCTATCCAATGTCAAGAAGGAATGACTGGCGCTTATTATTATATGAATGAAGAAGATTCTGTATTAGCCTGTGCGCAAAGAGGATACACCGGCTATTTAAAATATGGGAAAAGAGATTGGGCAGCTTCTGTACAACTTGTTATGGCTGATTATTATTTGAAGCACGACAGTTTGAAACAAGCAAAGCTGGCGTTGGCTGAATGCCGAGATTACTCCGAATGTTTTGACACTGAAGGCAATATTACGTATGGAAGTGAAATCTTTTATTATTATATAGGAGAATATTACGAAAAGACACATCAATTGGATTCCGCCTTGTACTATTATCGGAAATTGTTGGACTATCCCGATGATATCATGAACTTGGAGAATGGCTATAAAGGCTTGATGTCTGTTTACCTGCGTATGCACATAGCCGATTCCATAGCTAAGTATGCCCAACTTTATGCCCAAGCCAATGATTCAGCAAATATCCAAAACTCAGCCAATGAAATCAGCCGTACGCAAGCCTTATACAATTATTCCGAAAGCCAGCGGATGGCTGCCGAGAAATCGGAAGAAGCGCAAAGGTCGTGGAACATCCTTTGGCTAAGCCTGGTTTCGACAGGCATAATAACCACACTTTTGTATAAAGAATACCGGAAGCAAAAGAACCTGCTAACGGAAAACATCCAGTCCACTAACCGGAAATACACCTATACCTTGCTGCAATACCACCGTGCGGTAGAAGAACTGAACGCATTGAAAAGCGACAAGCAACGGTTCGTGCAAAAGAAAGAGGAAGAAATCAGACAGCTTCGTCAAGCGCTGGCATCCTATAAGGAAGACACAACCACACACACCGATAACCTTGCCCAAAATCTGTTGCAACACGATACGGTGAAACAGATGCATCAATACGCTTACCGCTTGGTTGTCCCTTCCGATCAAGAGTGGTCGGATCTGGTTCAGGCAGCAACGGTATTTCTGCCAGATTTTACCAATAAGCTGAATGCCTATGCAGAGCAGATTACCATTCAAGAGCGGATGGTCTGCTTGTTGGTCAAGCTGAACTTCATTCCTTCCGAAATCTCCGTCTTGTTAGGCATCAGCAAACAACGCGTCACCAATATCCGCAGCGCACTCAACCAAAAACTCTTCGGCGAAAAGGGATGCCGGACATTCGATGACAATATTCATCGGATGTAACCTTTCTCATCACGTTTCTATATGTTTCAAATTCATACACGTATGTTCCATTTTCGTATCGGTGTACTATGTGTAATCGTTTTCTTTGGCACATTTATCTATTTGTTTTATATTTGCGGATATCAATCAAAATAAAATTTATTATGGAAACCACTTTAACAATCTTGAAAGGAAGGCTGGCAAACACATTGCTGCATAAGTTTTCATTTATATCCAGTGTAGTATTTCTTTTTGGCTTTCATTTTCCCGTGAATCATTTTTATAATCCATGGGAGTATGCTAATGCAAGTGACGGATTCAAATACTTGATAACGATAGTCCCCCTTATCTTTATTGTAACTACCGCTATTTACTTAGGATATATAGGAAGGGACGAAGCTTTTTCTAAACATGTCAAATGGTGGACAATCTTTTATCTTTGTTTACTGCTGATTGACTTCGTTTTTATCTTGTCGCTTTTATTCACATAATGAAAATAATCTAATTAAAACCTTATGAATCATATTACTACAAGTTTTAATGGATACAACCATATATTCTGCTTTCATGCATGTATATTAATTGGTGGATTACTGCCTTTCCCCTTCGCCTCAGTCTTACTTGCCTGGTTTTATTGGCTATACAAAGGAGGCAGAAGGAACCGGGAATTATCGGAACAAGCCTGCCGGGCATTGAATTTCCAGTTCTTAATCCAATCCATCGCCTTTTTAAGCGGAATCATTATGTGTACGCATTCAATTAATGCAATGGCAAACGGGAATGCATTCGATTATACCTGGTTAACCTGCCAATTATTCTTAATCATCCCTGCATGCATACTATATCCGTCGTTTATATTGATATATATGGGCATAACAAGAAAATACCATCGTTTTTACCCTAAAACGATACGATTATTTAATGACTAATTAAAGCACAACGTTATTTGCCAATTACGAAATCCGTAATCGGCAAAAACATAGCATACTAATTTATCAAATACATGACATTTGATTTGAACAAATTGGAGAAAAAATAGTAACTTTGCGCCCAAATAATAGGTATAGTATGCAAGACATTAGAAACATTGCTATCATCGCCCACGTAGACCATGGAAAGACAACACTCGTGGACAAGATGATGCTGGCGGGACATTTGTTCCGCAACGACCAGACCAACGGTGAACTGGTGCTGGATAACAACGACTTGGAACGTGAAAGAGGGATAACCATCCTTTCGAAGAATGTATCTATCAACTATAAGGGTACGAAAATCAATATCATCGATACTCCGGGACACGCCGATTTCGGTGGTGAAGTGGAGCGTGTATTGAATATGGCAGACGGATGTATCCTGCTGGTAGACGCTTTCGAAGGTCCCATGCCGCAAACACGATTCGTGCTCCAAAAGGCATTGCAGATAGGATTGAAACCCATCGTAGTAGTCAATAAAGTGGACAAGCCTAATTGCCGTCCCGAAGAAGTATATGAAATGGTATTCGACCTGATGTTCAGCCTCAACGCTACGGAAGACCAGTTGGATTTCCCCGTGCTCTATGGCTCGGCTAAGAACAACTGGATGGGCGAAGACTGGAAAACGCCTACAGGCACCATCGAACCGCTCTTGGACGCTATCGTGAAATACATCCCAGCCCCTAAACAACTGGAAGGGACACCGCAAATGCTGATTACCTCACTCGACTATTCATCTTATACGGGACGTATCGCCGTAGGGCGCGTACACCGCGGAACCATTAGCGAGGGCATGAACATCACGTTGGCAAAACGTGACGGAAGTATGGTGAAGTCTAAGATAAAGGAAGTACATACTTTCGAAGGATTGGGACGCCAAAAAGTACAATCTGTATCTTCAGGTGATATTTGTGCAGTTATCGGTATAGAAGGATTTGAAATCGGCGATACCATTTGCGACTTCGAAAATCCAGAACCGCTTCCTCCTATCGCCATTGATGAGCCTACGATGAGTATGTTATTTACGATTAACGACTCACCTTTCTTCGGAAAAGAAGGCAAATATGTGACTTCACGCCATATCCAAGACCGCTTGATGAAGGAATTGGATAAGAACCTTGCCCTCCGTGTACGTAAAACCGAAAACGAAGACGGCAAATGGATTGTATCAGGACGTGGTGTGCTGCACCTCTCGGTATTGATTGAAACCATGCGCCGTGAAGGATATGAATTGCAGGTAGGCCAGCCTCAGGTTATCTTCAAAGAGATAGACGGAGTGAAATGCGAACCGATTGAAGAACTGACTATCAGCGTTCCCGAAGAGTTCTCAAGCAAGATGATTGATATGGTGACCCGCCGGAAAGGTGAAATGGTTTCTATGGAAACCCAAGGCGACCGTGTGAACATCGAGTTCGATATGCCTTCGCGCGGCATCATCGGTCTGCGTACCAATGTATTGACCGCTTCTCAAGGAGAAGCTATCATGGCACACCGCTTTAAAGAATACCAGCCATACAAAGGAGATATTCCCCGCCGTACCAACGGCTCGATGATAGCCATGGAAAGCGGAACTGCTTTTGCATACGCTATCGATAAGCTTCAAGACCGCGGACGTTTCTTTATCTATCCGCAAGAAGAAGTCTATGCAGGACAAGTGGTAGGCGAACACGTACATGAAAACGACTTGGTGATAAACGTCACAAAGTCGAAGAAGCTGACCAACATGCGTGCGTCAGGTTCGGATGACAAGGCACGTATCATCCCTCCGGTAGTATTCTCATTGGAAGAAGCATTGGAATACATCAAGGAAGACGAATACGTGGAAGTAACCCCGAAGAGTATGCGTATGCGTAAGATTATCCTTGATGAAATCGAACGCAAACGGGCGAACAAGAATAATTGATATGTAATAGAATAGAAAGCACGGGAAAGAGGTTTTTAATTGATTTAAAATCCTTATTCCCGTGCTTTTCTATTTTATCATCGGTTAATAATATCAATTAATTATCCTCCTCTCCTACAATATGCTTGAAAGCTGAGCCGAAGATGATGTATTGCGTATTGCCGGCTATGGTTCCTTCGTTCTGTCCCCAAAGGAAGGGCCAATCATCGAAGTTCTCGAAATGGTCGGGCTTACGGAAAAGCACTCCAGGAGCGACATTGCCCGGTATGAATGAGAAATCAGCACGGTTGTTTCCATAGAATACCGCCTTCGGACGAGCTGCTCCTACTGCTGCCACAAACGAATAATTGTGGTAAGGGTGGCATCCGAAAAGCCAATTAGCGGCACGATACACCTCATTCTTTGCCACAATATCAGGATAATAAAGATGTGCGAAACATACCGTAGTACCGAAACTGAGCAACGGACCGATTCCTGCCCAATTGCCTGTACCGATAGGCACACCATACGGATTCTGGCGATCAAAATCTTGGATGTATTGCGCATATTTCTCTACATACGGACGCAGTTTCTCGCGATAATCTTCATCCATATAAGGAATGGCGTCAAGTGCGGTCTGAAGGTTAAATTCCAGATTCCGGTCCAGTTCGTTCCAAATTTCCTTCTTAAACACATCCAAATAGCCTTTTTCCTGCGTAGCGGCATAAAGTTGCAGATTCGTAGCCGCTACACCGCCAAACCTTGCACGGGTATTATTCTTCTCCGATTCAGCACGCTGGCTTAAAAGCTCTTCGGCTTCTTTCATCAAACGTTTCGATTGCGTCAATGCCCGTGCTGCCAAACTATCATTATAGCCTTTCAGTGCATGAGCCGCGGCGGCAAACATAGTCGCCGCACGCATATCGAGACGAGGATTCCGTGTCGTAAAAGCCCACATATCATCAGGCGTACCACTCCGTTTTCCATCTGCCGATACCTCGTAGGGTTTAAGCGAAGGGTCGTAGTGCAACCCATCGGTAATGGATGCAGCGTCTCCCAAATGATGATAATTATCCAAAACAGAATTTGACAATGTAGAAGCCATGTGCCCTATCTGCTCTGCCTGTACCACCAGATTAAGCACGCCATGCTGGATGTATTGCATGATATCAGGAATCCCGTCAGGACGGTGCAGATCCACATAACGCTGTTCTTCACTTACGAAAGTTTCATCACGCAAGGGCTTAAAAAGCTCCCATGCACGAATCAGATTCTCTACCACATTGATATTCGCACCGGTCTCAATATCAAAATCACCGGCATCAAAGAAGCCTCCGACATTCAGTCCGGGAATGAGTTCCAAAGGTTTGTATTTCGTATCTGTTGTAGGACCTTGATAATGCAAGTCAAAATGGTCGCTAGGAGGAGCTTGCAAGTATCCTTCCTTGAACGGCTCGCCATGCCATACGCGATAGCCTTCGTTCACAAACATGTGATTCATGTGAATAGGCACCCACACATCTGTAGTGGCATCGGTTATCTTATCGTATACACGTTCGTCAATCAAGAAATTATTGGTCTTTACCGTATCGTATTGGATGTAGTAAATACCCGGTTCTTTTACACTTGAGAAATCAAACTTCACATAATTGTATTTATAATAACGTCCCCATGTATCAATCTTCCCTTCGTAAGCCTTTGAAACGGTTCCGTCTTCATTGATACGCATCAGGGCAGCAACCGCTTTCGGCGAATCGTTCTTATCCAATTCGATAACGCTTACCTTTGGCTGGTCTGGCGTGTAACCTACTTGGCAAAATCCGATATTTGGTTTCCGAATCCAGCCTTCAACCGCATAAGGCTCTACCGTCCAGCTCACTACTTTGCCCGTCTTTCCTGCAGGCAAAACGCTACGAAGCACAAACCAGCCGTTCTGTGCCAGCATACGCCCGTCGTAAAGTTTCAGTTCTGCATCATTACTATGGATACGAATCATACGCTCCGGGTCATCCATTGCCATCGTAATGCTATGCCCTGTTTCAAGAGGAAGGGGGTCAACAAAACGTCCCGTTCCTCTGTCATCGTAAGTCTTGAAACCTTTAAATTGCCGAGGTTTCTCACTATTGGGACGAGCAACGGTCTGACTGGTAGCATAACGCGGGAAACGATTCAACCGACCGTCCATCGAAAATGTCTTCAGCCAATATCTGGAAGGAAGAAACTCCAAATTCAGACCGGCATTTCCGACAAGTTCTTCCGGCACGGGTTTATCAAGCCAGACGGCTATTTCCACCGCTTTCCCTTGTGCAGTAACTACCACACGGCTATCAAAATCGTAGTCATCATAACGCAGCCCGACTTCGATGCTTCCTTGTTCACGGTTCACATTCCGGTAAGTCATCTTCGGCACCAAATCCCATTGCTCGGGCGTGTTATTCAACCGCACGGCACCGCCTTGAATGGCACGGATGCCATGTTGGATAATCTCAATACCTGAGTTTTTCTCGTCATTGAATCCGCCATTAAAACTATTGTTGAAAACCAGCACATTTACTCCTTGCCTTTCAAAATAACAGCTGTCATTCAATTGCAAGTCTTGCGCTTGCGAAAAAGATGCTGCCATAAGGCCCATAACCCATAACAAATTCTTGTTGTTTTTCATATTGCTAACAAATTACAAATTTATTATTAGAGCCTGAAAATGACCGGAAGTTTAATCTTAACAATTACATTTTCACTACATTAACAATTCCTTTTAAGAAAAGTCATCCGCAAACATCTGCATCCTTTCGCATTCCAGCAGATTCCAGTGTGGTTTGCTCCACGAAATAGCGCGGACGTTGCTTCACTTCCTTATATATCTTCCCCACATATTCGCCAATAATGCCACATGCCAACAATATTGCCCCTCCGATAAACCAGACCGATACCAGCAAAGAAGTCCACCCGGGAATCGTATTTCCCTCGGCATACGAACACAAGCCGTAAACAATTGCAAACATGGCGATTAGCATAAAGAATAAGCCTAAATAAGTGATGTAACGCAACGGACGGACGGAAAACGAGGTAATGCCATCCAGCGCAAAGCTAATCATCTTCTTTAACGGATATTTCGACTCTCCGGCAAAACGCTCCTTACGGTCATAATAAACCATTGCCGTCGGATAACCCAAAGAAGAAACCATACCGCGAAGGAATAAGTTGCGTTCGGGATAGGAAACCAATGCCTGAAGCGTGCGGCGGCTCATCAAGCGGAAATCGGCATGGTTATAAACAATATCACCTCCCAATCCTCGCATCAGCCGATAAAATCCTTGAGCCGTAGTACGTTTGAAGAACGTATCTGTCTTCCGTTCCCGACGCACGCCAAATACGATATCAATACCTTTATTATAATAGTCCACCATCGTACCGATAGCCTCTACATCGTCTTGCAGGTCGGCATCTATCGAAACACATGCATCCGCATGAACCGAAGCCCATTCCAATCCTGCCCAAAGCGCATGCTGATGACCTACGTTATGCGCCAGTTTCAGACCTTCTACATACGCATTTTCTTTTGCATATTGCTGAATCAAACTCCAAGTGGCATCTTTGCTTCCGTCGTCTACATAAAGAATCATCCCGTGGCTTATGGCTTTCCTTTCCAACAAGGAATCAAGCACCCGTGAAAGTTGGGCGGTCGTTTCGGGCAATACCGCTTCTTCATTGTAACAAGGAACTACAATTACGAATTTCATAGCATTATCTTTTATGTTTGAATACAAATCTGACTAAGATAAAATTAACCGGTATGGCGATAGCAAATACAGGCAAAGGTGCCCATACTTTCGGAATACCGACATATAAAAAGAGATTCAACAACACGATATGAAGCAAATAGTTGACACCATGTGCAGCTCCCATACCAAACAACTTCTTCCACGAAGGCACCGAAGCAAAAGTGAAATAAGCGGTAGCATAGAAATTGGCGACAAACGAAAGCACATAGCCCACGGTATAAGCCACATTGACATTCATCACCTGCTGCAAAAGATAATAAATGCCGTAATGCAACGCCGTAGCCCCCACTCCTACAATGCCGAAGCGAAGAATCTCACCATATATTTTCTTTTGCTTCATTTCATCTTCCTGAACTGATAAAGCTGCACTACCTTATGGTCATCGCAACTCCGGTGCCTGCTATCATACACCTGCTTGATTTCGTATGCCGGATAAGCCTTGCCAAAGGCTTCCACATCCGATTCACCAACGACCAGATAACCTGCATCGGGCAAGAACACATCAAAAGGCACCACCCGGTCGCCCAAATAAAAGTTTATCGTGAACGGATGTGTGCGGTTCGCCACATATACATCCGTGCGATACGAATACAACCTGCCTTCGGGCACGATTTCCGCTATACGGTCTGCTACGGGCCTGTCTGATTTCACGTTCAATACCGTGGGTTGATAAAACCCGTCCAAGGCAAAAAAAATAGTAAAAATAATCCCTATCACCGAATACGCAAGCGGATTTTCACGTTGAACCGGTTTTATCTTAAAGAATACATAAACCGCAACCAGAGGCAATAAGACTACAATCCATTTCCAACCCAATGCCGTTTGCTCCAGTGCCCGCATAAAAGCAATGTTTTCCGCTGCATGTTTCCCCGAAAAAATGCTATCGGGTACGATGCCGCACCGTACTGCCACAAATACCAAAAACAACAATACCGACAAACTTGCCATAACCGTACCGAAAAGCGTGACGGCTTTGCGATGCCTGCGAATCAAGTAAATCAGATATTCCGCCAAGAAATAAGCGATGAACGGATAAATAGGAAGCAGATACACACTCCGCTTGCTTTTCGGAATGCAATAGAATACGAAAATAATCACAATGCTGAGCAACGAGAACAGACGTGCGTCATCCATGTTGCGGATATAAGCCTTAAAACGGTTCCACCATGCCATCGGCTTTCCCTCTATCCGCTTGTATTTCAGGAAAAATACAGATATCAGCACCAAAAGCGTATAGGGCACATAGCCCGCAAACACGGTGATGAAATTATAATGCAACGGATTGACATGCGAATCGTAACTCATCTTGCCCAAGAGACGCAACACGTTCTCTTCCAGCACCAACTGGAGAAAACGGTCTCCTCCTTGCTGGTAGGCTGCCCAATACCAACACATCGGAAGCACACACGAAAGCAATACGATGCCGAAGAAAGAGAAGAAAATGCGCCAAAAGTTCAAGCCACGAATCCACACGAACACCGCCACCACCAAACACGGAAGAAGCACACCTACCGGACCTTTGGTCAAGAACGCCCCGCTCAAGCAAAGCACCCCGACCCACGGAATGCCCCGCAAACGCTTCTCGCCCCACTTATAAAGCTGGTACAAAGCCAATACCATCAATGCCGAAAGCAACATATCCACCCGGCAATTCGTCCCGGCACGATGCACCTCGAAGTTTGTCAACGTAATCAATCCCATCAGGAAAGCCACTTCCGCCCCTCTCCTTTTAGCGTAAAAGCCATATCCAGCCAGTACCATAACCGCCAGTGCCAATGCCGAAGGCATACGCGAAGTATATTCGCTCACCGCTCCCGTCACCGAAGAAATTGCCGCAATCATCCAATGGAACAAAGGCGGTTTGAATGCCAATTCCACCCCATTGTTCACCGGAAGTACCCAATTCCCTTCCTGAAGCATCGAAAGTGCTACAACGGCTTCTCGCGGTTCGCCCCGTGTATTGAACAACGCTTCGCCTATGAACAAAAAAAGCGAGACGATGCATAGTGCTGCCAATATCCAGGCATAACGGTCTTGTTTGCGTATCATATTCTTATCTTTTTAATAATTACCACCATTTCCAGCTTCCTGTTTCCCATTCCTTTTTCGTCCGTTTCCAGCGGTTGTGCGTCCAAAGCCAATAAGCCGGAGCCTCCCTGATTTGTTTCTCCAAATGTTCGGAATACATATCCGTCAGACGGTATTGGGGCAACTCATTGGGATGCAAGGTTATAAGCTCCAGTTCAGCATGATAATACCCGCGCTTCACCCGCTTGATATTCACGTAATAAATGGCTGCATCCATTTTCTTTCCGATGCGTTCCGTCCCCAAAAAGAAGGCGGTTTCCTGATTCAGGAACGTTGTCCAGTGCTCCATAGCCTGCCAGCCCGGCGCCTGGTCGGCAATAAAGCCCACCATGACTTTCTTTTCGCCCTGGCTCAGGCGAAGGATGTGCCGCAAAGTCTCCTTCATCGGGATGTTATCCCCTCCGAATTGCCCGCGGAGCTTGAGAAACAAGCGGTCGAACGCCTTGTTGTATAACGGATGATAGATTTGCCCGCAATGGATTTCCGGAAGCCAGTATTGCATGGAAGCGACATACTCCCAGTTGCAATAATGTCCCAAATAGAGAAAGCAACATTTCTTGTTTTCCCGCTCCAGGTCAGCCCTTACCTTGTCCAGCCCGCCAAAGGTCATCCGGCGCATCATCTCTTTTTTCGACATCGAGAAAAGCTTAATCGTCTCTACCACATAATCACAAAAGAACCGGTAGAATTGCTTCTCGATGTGCAGGATTTCTTTTTCGTTCTTCTCCGGGAACGAATTTACCAGATTCTTATGCACGATGCGGCGCCGGTACTTGACACAATAGAACAAAGGGAAATATAAGAGGTCGGACACTCCGTACAGCACTCTCAACGGAAGCAAGGAGAGCACGTACCACGAAGCGAACACGATATAATAGACAAACTTCATCTCTGCAACAACATTTTTGGTTACAAGGCACAAATGTACAAATATTATTTGAAATACACTCACCTTAAAAAGAATTCCCCGCCCTATTGGTACGGTTCTTTCATTTTCGGCTCTTTCATTTAAAACACTAAATGGATGTCCGCATTTACCAAATACCAGTAGGGGCAGGGTTTGCCTGCCCGAATGCGTCCACGAATAGAGCAGTTGATGTCTTCGGGCGGGCAGACCCCGCCCCTACGGATAAATGAAAGAGCCGTGTTCTCTTGGCTGGATTCCCGTTTCCATATACATGCATTCGCCTATGCAATCAATTCCATTTACCGATGCAACCAATTAAGTTTTATATTCCAGCCCGCGGAATGTACGTTCCAGCCGGCGGAATATACGTTCCAGCCCGTGGAATATACGTTCCAGCCGGCGGAATGTAAAACTTACCTTGGCATACAAGAATAATGACCCGAACCCAAAAGAAAAGAAACGCGTTTCAATCTTTAAATCCTGCCGGAAGTTAAAATGCACAAATTCCGTTCCGTATGTGCATAAATATCAAGAAGAGCTTTAGAAATACCGAAAAAATGCCTTATCTTTGCACCCTCATAAACAAGCAGATTCCTTTATGAAAGAATTTTTCCAGATGATGCGGCGGTTCATCTCGCCCTATAAAAAATATGTTGCCGGTGCGGTGGCGTTGAACATCCTCTCCGCTATCTTCAACGTGTTCTCCTTCTCTTTGCTTATCCCGATACTGAATATCCTGTTCAAGACCGACGGTGCCAATCAGGTATATCACTTCATGGCATGGGGAAGCGGCGATATCAAAGACGTGGCGGTCAATAATTTCTATTACTACGCATCGCGGATGATTGAAATGTTCGGTCCTTCTACCACCCTACTCTGGTTAGGACTATTCCTTGCCGGAATGACCTTGCTGAAGACCGCCTGCTATTTCGGTTCTAGCGCAATCATGATTCCGCTCCGCACGGGAGTGGTGCGCGACATCCGCATCATGGTCTATTCGAAAGTGATGCACCTGCCTCTGAGTTTCCTTTCCGACGAACGAAAGGGCGACATCATCGCCCGTATGAGCGGCGATGTGGGCGAAATCGAAAACTCTATCACCAGTTCGCTCGACATGTTGTTGAAGAATCCTATCCTTATCTTCTTCTATTTCACCACCCTGATTGTCACCAGTTGGCAACTCACGCTCTTCACCCTCATCGTGCTTCCGGCTATGGGCTGGATTATGGGCAGAGTAGGAAGAAAGCTAAAACGCCAATCGCTTGAGGCACAAAGCAAATGGAGCGAAACCATGTCGCAGCTGGAAGAAACGCTGGGCGGAATGCGTATCATCAAAGCCTTTATTGCCGAGGACAAGATGATCAACCGTTTTGTGAAGTGCAGCAATGAGTTCCGCAATGCCACCAACCGTGTTGCAATGCGCCAAAGCCTTGCCCATCCGATGAGCGAATTCTTAGGTACTACCCTGATTGTACTGGTATTGTGGTTCGGCGGTTCGCTTATCTTGAGCGAATCATCACCCATTGATGCACCGACCTTTATTTTCTACATGGTCATCCTGTATAGCATCATCAACCCCTTGAAAGACTTCTCGAAGGCAAGCTACAACATCCCGAAAGGCTTGGCATCCATGGAACGTGTAGACAAGATACTAAAGGCGGAAAACCCGATTAAGGAACGCCCCGATGCCCGACACATCAACGAAATGAAAGAAGGGCTGGAGTTCAGCCACATCTCGTTCAGCTACGGCACCCATGAAGTGCTCCACGACGTGAGCCTCAGCATCAAGAAAGGCGAAACCATTGCCTTAGTAGGGCAAAGCGGCTCAGGCAAATCAACACTGGTCGACCTTGTGCCCCGTTTCCACGATGTGCAATCGGGCGAAATCCTGATAGACGGACAAAACATCAAAGACTTGGCTGTAAAAGACTTACGAAGCCTGATAGGCAATGTGAACCAGGAAGCTATTCTTTTCAACGACACGTTCTTCAACAACATCACCTTCGGGGTGGACAATGCCACCATGGAAGAAGTGATAGCCGCCGCAAAAGTCGCCAATGCCCACGAATTTATCATGGAAAGCGAAAACGGATACGACACCAATATCGGCGACCGGGGTTGCAAGCTCTCAGGAGGCCAGCGCCAGCGCATCTCCATTGCCCGTGCTATCCTGAAAAACCCTGCTATCCTGATATTGGACGAAGCGACCTCCGCCCTTGATACAGAAAGCGAACGCCTGGTGCAAGAGGCTTTGGAACGCCTCATGAAGACCCGCACTACGATAGCCATTGCCCATCGTCTATCCACTATCAAGAATGCCGACCGCATCTATGTGCTTTACGAAGGCAAAATTGTAGAGTGTGGCAAGCACGAAGAACTGCTCCAAAAGAACGGCTACTACAAACGGTTGAACGACATGCAGGCGTTGTAAGAAGGGAAGCAAATTCAACGGCGGTTATTTCAACGGCGGTTGAATTTGCTCGGAATATGCTCAAAACATTATCATACCATGCAGTAAAACCAAAATCTGTCATTTATTGCATAAAAACAATTATCAATAAGATGAAGAAAATATTATTCATTATCCCTTACATCCCTTATCCCTTGAATTCAGGCGGCAATCAGGCTTTTTTTAATATGGTAGAATACATCCGGAAAAGAATGTCTGTATCTGTCCTGCTCTATCCCCGTACAACTAAAGAACAGAACCATATTGAAGCACTTAAAAAAATATGGGATAATGTTACTTTCTTTGTATTCCAGGAAAATAAAGAACCTATTCAGAAATCATTTTATTTTTCCCTATTAGAAAAGATAAAAGCCAGTGTCACCCGAAAAATGCGACGCCGGTTAAACAAACTGAAAAAAGACCCTGTACGGGAAAAGGCTGTGCTATTCCAATCGGTTTTCCCTGCATTCCCCAGCCAGTATTTGGACTATGTAGCAAACATATCAAGACAAGGGTTCGACATCATCCAAGTGGAGTTTTATGAGCTTATCTCATTAGGATATATCCTTCCCCACGATGTAGAATCCGTTTTCGTGCACCACGAAATAAGATACATACGGAACGAAAATGAAATGAATCTGTTCCATAATCTGACGGAACGTGAAAAAATGATTTTCCAAGTAGCTAAAGATTATGAACGTGCTGCATTGCAACAATATAAGCACATCATAGCATTGACCGATACAGATAAATACATTTTAGAACAGTTTATAGGAGAAAATAAAAGTATCTTTTCGTCTCCAGCCGTAATACAACCGATAAAGGAGCATCCGTTTCAACCCGCAACATCAAACCGGCTAACATTTATCGGAAGCGGGGACCATTATCCTAATAACGATGCAATGCAATGGTTCATTTCCGAAATTATACCTATTTTACACAAAAAAGGATTCCGTTTTACCTTAGACATCATCGGTTCATGGAACAGCTATGATATAAAAGCAGCAGAAGCTTTTGAGGAGATAAGAATGACTGGGTTCATTCCTGATTTAGCCGCTCACATCAGCGGAAGCATCGCCCTCATCCCTATACGTATCGGAAGCGGAATGAGAATGAAGGCACTCGATGCCGTTGCCGCACAAGTCCCTATCATTACAACCACCAAAGGAATCGAAGGCATTGATTTACGCAACGAAGAAGAATGCCTGATAGCAGATTCTCCCGAAGCTTTCGCAGATGCAATCATCCGCCTTTCGCAAAACACAGACCTACAAAAAAAGTTATCTGCAAACGCTTCTGAAAGATTAAAAGCACTGTATCAACCCGAACGTATGTTAGAAAAAAGGATGAATGTATATAGACAAATCACGGGCGAATACCTAGCTTAAAGATTAATAAGTGTTAACGACATGCAGTAAAACACATTATTATCCATTTTATCTATAATAAAGCACAAAATGTATTTGTAATATGAATAAAGCCCCATACATCAGCGTCATTGTTCCCAATTACAACTACGCCCGTTACCTCGACCTGCGTATCGCGTCCATATTAAACCAGACTTATACGGATTTTGAACTGATTTTATTGGATGATGCTTCTACCGATAATAGTGTAGAGATATTGGAAAAGTATAAAGACAATCCTCACGTTTCACACATCCTTGTGAACGAAAAGAATAGCGGAAGCCCTTTCCTACAATGGATAAAAGGCATTTCCCTGGCACAAGGCAAATGGATTTGGATAGCGGAAGCGGATGATTTATGCGAACCGACCTTCTTAGAAACATGTATGCATTACATAGAAATGTACAAAAACGTTGCGGTCTGCAATGTAGGAAGCGTCTATATTGATGCAGAAGGCAATACAATAGACGAATGTGTCTATCCATGGCAAAAAGAAACAAACCATCCCGATGCCAAATGCTTTAACGGGAAAAAATTTGCCGAATGTGTATTATATTGGCAAAACGAAACCCGCAACGCCAGCGGCATTGTATTTAACAGAGCGTATGCTTTAAAGCTTCAGAACAAAGAATGGACCAAATTCCGTTATTGTGGAGACTGGCTGTTCTGGACACTCATGGCAATACAAGGGCAAGTCGTTCAGATTTATCAGAATCTGAATTATTTCCGCCAACATACTTCCCAAACAGCCAAAGGACAAAACAGCGGACAAAGTGCTATCGAGGATTTTAAAGTCATCCTATACATTGAAAAGAACCTTCCTTCTATCGGCTATAGCAAACGCAAGCTAAGACATGGGAAAGAAGCCCGCAAGATAAGGCATATAAAAAACGAACGGGTCAAAAGATTGGTTTCGAAAGAATACCATAAACTATTCCGTTCATCCAAATTGAAAGACTACCTGTATTTCAAATTGCATTGGCATCTTAAATCACTGCCTTATATCTTGACAGAGGAAAAAGACAGGGAGAAAGTAACGAGATACAATTATTCATTATAAGACAATAGAATTTTTGTTCCCTTACCTACCCCCTAAATGCAAAATAATTATTCCAATTCTTTCCAATTTATACAAGATTGGAAAGAATTGGAATATATAAATCCTAAAGAAGCTATACGAAAAGGAATCTTAAAAATTTCAATGCTCCAATCTGTCACGCTTAATAGTGATTAACCAAGGACAAATCCATTTCAAATATTGGTTGATATGAAAAATCCTTAAATCTGAAGCTTTCCCTCCTAATTTCATATACAAATATTGACTAAGCTCCTCTCTTTTCTGTAAATCTTTCACTTTTTTGATTTTACGATATAATAATCCATGAGCCAACCTACGTTTATAGCAACTCATCATAGGGAAAGTCTGCTCCATTAAATGTACAGTATCAATATCTTCTTTGATACGATTTCCCGTTGCTATACCTTCTGCACTCACTTTAGCCGTATGCTGACGAAAATAATTCAATTTCTCATATACCTCTATCATATCTCCTTGCAAAAGCATTTGGAACCAAAATACCCAATCGCCACTATAACGCATATTCAAGAATAAAGAATCTTTCAATTTCATTGCATAATCCCGCCTAAACAAAACCCCGCTGGCATTCATCACACAATTATTCCAATACATGTTATGTTCGGCATACGCTTTCCCATCAAAACAATGCGCCTGCATCCGATGCCGATGCTTTCCCCAATAATCCGCCTCATCCGGCAAAATATGGCCATTCTCGTCTATGAACCAAGAAGCAGTCATACAAAGCGCAACATTCGGATAAAGACTGATTTGACTTAAACAAACTTCCAAGAAAGTCAGTTCTGCCACATCGTCCGCTTCCGCTATCCAAATCCATTTACCTCGCGCCAACGAAATGCCCTTTGCCCATTGCTGAAAAGGGCTTCCGCTGTTCTTTTCGTTCACAAGGATGTGTGAAACGTGAGGATTATCTTTGTACTTTTCCAATATCTCCACGCTGTTGTCGGTAGAAGCGTCATCCAATAAAATCAGTTCATAATTCGTATAACTTTGATTCAATATAGATGCAATACGTACATTAAGATAACAAGCATAATTATAATTAGGAACAATAATGCTTACGCTAATTGAAGTATCATTCATTTTTTCAATTCAAAACATTTTACATTTAACCAAACGATTAAACTGATTTTCAAATAATTACAAATTACAAGACGAATAACCTTAATTATGAT
>ENA-OXEE01000267-OXEE01000267.1-human-gut-metagenome-genome-assembly--contig:-NODE-267-length-29927-cov-5.39947_pt1 | contig 29927 bp, 24 predicted proteins | sample MGYA00249824_ERZ652242 | MGnify/ENA primary metagenome ERZ652242 (study PRJEB26925, sample SAMN05826943) | human gut metagenome | biome: ENVO:2100002; feature: ENVO:00000062; material: ENVO:00002003... | reverse complement strand
ATACTATATATAGCATATGAATAATTATTTAACACATTATTTATACATTTTTCTTGCGGGAGGTCTCTTTCTGTGGTTCATTGCGTTCCAGCGCAGGTAACGGAAGACGGTGAAAATCCGTCGCGGACGCGCCGCTGTAACCGGTAGACGATGGACCGGACACTGGCTGCCCAGGCAGCCGGGAAGTCCCCATCACATGTCGCACCGGAAGCCAGAAGACGACCTGATGCTGCCGTATTCCCATCCCGCGGACAGGATGAACATACGCACAGGTCTTCGGCATGCCCCCCTTTTCCGGGAATGCGCGCATGCGGTTGGCCCCTGCCTATGGTTTTTCCAGGCTTTTGCCCAGGCTCGCGGATGAGCGGTCACCACCCTTTCCAAGCGAGACACCCATCATGGCAACAAGCATCATCAAACGTTCCGGGAAAAAGGAGCAATACCAGGGCTATAAGATTGAAGAGGCCATTAGAAAAGCCTTCCACAGTTCCGGGACCGCCTACAACCGTTCCATCTATGAAGAGGTGGAAGCCAAGCTGAGCCATCAGGACAGCGCGCATGTGGAAGAGATTCAGGACATGATTGAACGCGCCCTGTTCCGTTCCGGATATTTTGACACGGCCAAGGCCTTCATCACCTACCGTTTCCTGCACAAAATGCAGCGCGAACAGCTTGGCGGCCTTTATTCCGGCAATACCTATGTGGACTGCAAGCAGACGGTAGAGGAATATATCGGGCAAAGCGACTGGCGCATTGCCGCCAACTCCAATACCACGTATTCCAATGCGGGGCTCATCAACAACACGGCGGGCAAGGTGATCGCCAACTATTGGCTGGACCAGGTTTACTCCGCACGGGAAGGAGCCGCGCACCGGGAAGGGGATTACCACATCCATGACCTGGATTGCCTGACCGGATACTGCGCCGGATGGAGCCTCCGCAACCTGCTCAATGAAGGATTCAACGGCGTGCGCAGCCGCGTGAACAGCAGGCCGCCCCGCCACTTCCGGGAAGCCCTGGGCCAGATGGCGAACTTTCTGGGCATTCTGCAAAGCGAATGGGCCGGAGCCCAGGCCTTCAGCTCCTTTGACACCTTCCTGGCGCCCTACGTTTTCAAAGACCAGACGGACTTCCCCCGCATCAAGAAAGACATCCGCAGTTTCGTCTACAACCTGAACGTACCCTCGCGCTGGGGACAGTCTCCCTTTACCAATGTCACGATCGACTGGACTGTGCCGCGCGACCTGCGGGACCAGGCCCCCTTCAGCGGAGGGGAACACCTCTTTGAAGGAATAGAAGACGCGAACCTGCTCGCCCTGGCGAGGGAACGCGGGGCAAACAAGCTGACGGAACTGACCTACAAGCATTTCCAGAAGGAAATGAACCTGATCAACAAGGCCTTTTACGAAGTTCTCACGGAAGGGGACAGCACCGGACAGCCCTTCACCTTCCCCATCCCCACCGTCAACATCACGGAAGATTTTGACTGGGAAGGGGAAAACGTGCCTCTCCTGTTTGAAAACGCCGCCAAAATCGGTTCCTCTTACTTCCAGAACTTCATCGGCAGCCAGTACACCGTCAATGAACACGGGGAACGCGTGCCTGACGAACGGGCCTACAAGCCGGATGCCGTGCGTTCCATGTGCTGCCGCCTCCAGCTGGACCTGCGGGAACTGCTCAAACGCGGCGGCGGTCTCTTCGGCTCCGCGGAAATGACCGGCTCCATCGGCGTGGTGACCATCAACCTGGCCCGGCTGGGCTACCTGTTCAAGCAAAACCGGGAGGCCCTGTTCGCCAGGCTGGGAGAACTGCTGGACCTGGCCAAATCCTGCCTGGAAAAGAAAAGGGCCTTCGTTCAGGAAATGTATGACCGCGGCCTGTACCCCTACACCAAACGCTACCTGCCCACCTTCCGCAACCATTTCTCCACCATCGGCGTCAACGGCATGAACGAGCTGTTGCGCAATTTCTCCAACGATACGATGGACATTACCTCTGAAGAAGGCAGGGCCTTTGCTGAAGAGATCCTGGAATTCATCCGCTTGCGCATGCAGGAGTATCAGGAGGAAACCGGCAACCTGTACAACCTGGAAGCCACGCCCGCGGAAGGCACCACGCACCGCTTCGCCCGCGAAGACCAGAAACGCTATCCTGACATCATCCAGGCCGGCCCTGTGGGGCAGCGTTATTACACGAACAGCTCCCAGCTTCCCGTGGACCACACAAGCGACCTGTTCCGGGCGCTCCAGCTTCAGGATGAACTTCAATGCTGCTACACGGGAGGAACCGTCTTCCACATGTACATGAACGAAGCCATCAGCTCCCCGGAAGCCTGCCGGGACATTGTCCGCAAAGTGCTGACCCGCTTCCGCATGCCGTACCTCACCGTCACCCCGCTCTTTTCCGTTTGCGAGAAGCACGGCTATCTGCGCGGGGAGCACGAATACTGCCCCTTCTGCGATGAGGAGCTGCTCCACATCCACAGGCATGAATAAAATCCCTTTTCCAATAGGCTCCCGACTTCAAACCCAACCATTAATACGACAATGACCAAACAGGAAATATTAAGCAAATACGCACAGGACCGGACCCGCTGCACCGTTTACACGCGCGTCATGGGCTATCACCGCCCTGTAGAAACTTTCAACGCCGGCAAACAGGGCGAGTTCCATGACCGCGTCCACTTCGTGGAACCGGGCCGCCCCTGCTCCTGCTCCGCCCAAACGGAACAGCCGCGATAATTCTCCCAACAACATATGCGAAGTCGATGGGAACGGGTCGGGGCATAGCAGACATCACGCCGCTCACCTTGCTGGATTTTCCAAATAAGGTGGCCTGCATCTTCTGGCTGAGAGGCTGTAATTTGTTTTGTCAGTACTGTTACAACGTCTCCCTGGTCAGGGGAACGGATTCTCCTGCCGGAGACCGGACGGACTATCTTGATTTTCTCAGAGATCGGGTGGGATTTCTGGATGGGGTGGTTCTGTCCGGAGGCGAGTGCACACTGTGTCCCGACCTTATCCCTATCTGCCGCAATATACGGCAGCTTGGCTTCGCAGTAAAAATAGACACCAACGGCACCCGGCCCGGCGTGGTGAAAACGCTGGTGGAGGAAGGGCTTTGCGATTATATTGCCCTGGATTACAAAGCGCCGGAAAAACTGTTCGGCTCCATTACCGGGCGTCCGGATTTATTCCCCTGCTTCACTCAAACGCTGGATTATCTGATCAACAGAAATTTCCCGTTTGAGGTTCGAACGACAATCCACTCTGGCCTTCTCGGGGAAAAGGAAATCAACCAGATCAGCGGGGATTTGACGTCGCGCGGCTATAGAGGAACCTACTACCTTCAGAATTTTTTTAATACAGAGGAAACACTCGGCCAAATCGGCGCTCCCGAACGGATGATTGACTTATCTCTGCTAAACACGCATATCCCCATAGGGTTGCGCAATTTTCCCATCACGGAGAAAGCTCCCGGCTCCAGCTCCGGGAAACGGCAGCCGTCCCCTCTGACATGATTTTTTTAAATAAAAGTTTCTATTTGTAAAATCGGGAAGTACCCTTCCGCCCGCCAACCATATTACCAGCTATTATTCATGAGTGAAACCCAAAACAAGCTGCTCAAGGCAGCTATCAGCCTGGCCGCCGCAGGAGTCGTCTTCTTCCTGCCTTTCGCTTCATGGGGAATCCAATTAAGCCCTATTGAAATCCGCGTCATCGCCATGTTCGTCATGGCGGCGCTCTTCTGGATTTTGGAACCCATCCCTATCTGGACCACCTCCGTGATGGTCATTACCCTGTCCCTGCTGTGCGTCTCCAACGGCTCTCTCTCATTCTTGATGCCGGAGCGCTATGACAAGGCGGCGGTATCCTCCATTCTGGATGACGCCATAGGCAAAGGGATCAATCCGGAGGTAGTCGGCAAATTGAAGGAAAATGTCGAAAACCGGTTAAATAAGAAAACCAAGCTGGACGCGGAAGAAGTGAGGATGACCCTGGGGTTCCAGCTCATGGACGCTTATGAAAAAATAGATCTGAACGCACAGGAACTGTCCCGTGAAGGAAAAACGGAAGAAGCCGCCGGGCAGGAATCCATAGCCGCCCAGCTCAAGACCGCGGCCGGGCGCCTGTACAGCAAGGAAATAACCGCGCGCATCCAGGGGCTGCAATTTGTCAACACCATGCAGCAAAAATCCACGATGGCCACCTTCGCGGATCCCATCATCATGCTTTTCCTGGGCGGCTTTTTCCTGGCTGCGGCCGCAACCAAATACAGGCTGGACATGAACCTGGCCAAAGTACTTTTAAAACCCTTCGGCACCAATCCCAAATTCGTACTTCTGGGGCTGATGTCCGTAACGGCTCTTTTCTCCATGTTTATGAGCAACACAGCTACGGCCGCCATGATGCTCGCCATCCTGACTCCGGTGCTGGCCCTGTTCACTCCGGAAGACAAAGGCCGCGCCGCCTTTGCCCTGGCCATCCCCATCGCCGCCAACCTCGGCGGCATTGGAACGCCTATCGGCACGCCCCCCAACGCAATCGCACTGAAGGCGCTGCAGGGTATGGGGCTGGACGTCTCCTTCGGCAAATGGCTCATGTTCGGCATTCCTTTCGTCATCGTCATGATTCTGATTGCATGGCTTCTCCTGCTGTGGCTGTTCCCCATCTCCCAAAAGAAACTGGAACTGCAGGTGGGAGGGAAATTCCTGAAAACCCCCAAGGCCATTATCGTTTACGTCACCTTTGCCGTTACCGTCCTGCTGTGGGTAACGGGCAAGGGAGTACACGGGCTGGACTCCAATACCATCGCCATGATTCCCATTGCCGTCTTTGCCATTACGGAAACCATCACCAAGGAAGACTTGAAGAAAATGGGCTGGGACGTGCTCTGGCTGGTAGCCGGCGGCTTTGCCCTGGGGCTGGCCCTGCAAGACACCGGACTGGCAAAAAACCTGATCGGCTCCATTCCCTTTGCCGAATGGTCCCCCTTCCCGCTCATGGTGGGTACGGGAATCATCTGCCTGTTCATGGCCACCTTCATGAGCCATACGGCTACGGCCTCCCTGCTCATTCCGATTATTGCCGTTGTCGGCGTCAACATGGGTGACAACCTGGCCCCCCTGGGCGGCGTTACCGCCCTGCTGGTATCCGTGGCCTTCGCCTCCTCCCTGGGCATGAGCCTTCCCATCAGCACTCCCCCCAACGCCCTGGCCTATGCCACCGGCCTGGTCAGCTCCAAGGGAATGGCCATTTCCGGCGTCATCCTGGGCATCCTGGGCATGATTTTAACCTACGTCATGATGATGATTCTTGCCCAATGCCATGCTTTTTAAGTAAGGTAATGTTCCATGCCGGGACATGTTGCCCCGGCATGGCCAACATCAACGGGAAAAGCGCCCTATGATCATTGAACAGGAAGAATTCCAGAAAAAACTAAAACGCATCAATCTGGCGTACTTCTCCGATCCGGACCGCATTATTACCATCAGCAGGGGAAACAGCGTCGTCCGCCAGGGGGAACAGAACAAAAGGCTTTACCTGATTTTATCCGGCAGCGTGGTTTCCTACCGCCACGTCGTTAAAGAAGACCCGGAAACAGCTTCCACTTCCCACAAAATCTACAAGGCGTTCCGGGCCGGTCCCGGAGACTATTTGGGAGTGCAGAGTTTCTTTTCCGGATGGTTCCGCAGCTCCTCCGATCTCATTGCGGAAACTGATTTGGAACTGGCCTATATCGACACCGCCACCCCTGCCGTGGACGTGGAACACTACGGCACGCTCCTGGAACAGTTTGTTCCCGCCATTGTCCATGAACTGGCGGCGCGCAATACCCGCGTCTTTGACCGCACTGCGGAAAAGGAAGAAGCGCTGCGGATGCTCCACCGTTCTGAAATGGCCGCCACCCTGGGGCAATTATCCGCCGGAATAGCCCATGAGCTCAACAATTCCCTGGGAGTCCTGTCCCGTAAAACAGACTTTGTTCTGGAAACCCTGGACAACATGTTCCGCCAGGAAAACGCCTTCCGTTACACCCTGTACAACAAAGGGTTGGAAGGAGCTTCCTCCGCATCCACTTCCGAACAGCGCAGGCTGGCGCGCCAGTTTGAAAAAAATTACGGGCTTTCCCAGGACGTGGCCAAGGCCCTGGCCCTGATTCCGGACATACAGAATCAGCCGGAGTTGCTGAACAAGCCATTCCTCAGCCAGCTGGAACAAAACCTCCCTTATTGGGAATTGGGACACGACCTGCACGATATGAAACTGGCTGTCAGGCATGCTACAGCCATTGTCCGTTCCGTTCGCCTGCTGGGAGGAGGCAACACCAGACGGGAAGAAGGCGTAAACGTGACGGACTCCCTTACGGAAGCTGTTGCTCTGGTCAAGTCCAGTCTGCGCGGCGTTGATTTTGAAATGGTCCTGCCCCCCAGAGACTCCGTGCCCGGCATCTTCGCAGATATGACGGAGCTCGTTCAAATTTGGATCAACCTGCTTCAGAACGCCTGCGACGCTCTGAAAATAGAAAATACCCCCAACCCTTCCATCCACGTAGAATGCCGGGTGGAAAAAATCAGCAGCAAGGACCAGACATCCCATACCACCCGTGAAATTCTGGTCTCCGTCACAGACAACGGCCCCGGCGTCCCAAAGGACCTGCATGAAAAAATTTTCCGTCCCAACTTCACTACCAAAAAGAAAGGTCTTTCCTTCGGCCTGGGGCTGGGGCTCACCATCGTCCGGCGCATTGTGGACAGCTACGGCGGCCGCATCCGCCTGGAGAGCATTCCGGGCCATACTGTTTTTACGATAGTCATACCAACCATCAACAATCATGGAAAAAATTAACATCATTTGCGTGGACGACCAGCCGGAAGTCCTGGACAGCGTTTTGCGCGACCTTCGTCCGCTGAATTCCTGCTTCCGCCTGGAAGGGGTGGAATCCGCATCCGAATGCCGCGAGCTATTGGAAGAATTCGACCAGGACGGAGAACTGACGGGACTGATTATTTCCGACCACGTCATGCCGGGAGGTTCAGGAGTAGAATTGCTTGGAGGCATCGCCAAAGACGACCGTTTTGCCGGGACACGCAAAATCCTGCTGACCGGCCAGGCCACCCACGCGGACACCATCCAGGCCGTCAATGACGCACACATTGACAACTATCTGGAAAAACCCTGGGATCCCGCCGTTCTCCTTGCGACCGCCCGCAAACTGCTGACCAGGTTCATCATGGACAAGGGCATCGACCACATGCCCTATATGTCCTGCCTGGACCAGGTCACTCTGCTGGATTACCTGCGGAGAAACTGACGGGGCTGGAAGGCATACGCCGCACCCTCTACTTTTTCAACGCACGCATTCTCATCCTGACGGGCATTCCCCCTCCCTTCGTCAAGGGAGGGAACAAAACCGCTAACCGCCTTTATGTTTGATATCCTGCTCCATCACAGTACCCTGGTTCTTTTCGGAATCATCTTTTTCGGCATCGCTCTCGGCAGCATTAAAATATACGGACTGAACCTGGGCCTTTCCGGCGTTCTTTTCGTGGCTCTGGCCGCCGGCCACTACCGCCTGGCCATTCCCGACGGCGTAGGGCAGCTGGGTCTGGCGCTCTTTGTGTACTGCGTGGGCCTCAGCGCGGGCAACCGCTTCTTTTCCGCCATCGCCAAGCAGGGCAGCAAACTGGCCATCATGTCTGCGGTGATTGTAGGAGTGTCAGCTTTATTCACCTGCCTCTTCGGCATCTGGTTCAAAGTTCCCGCGGGAATCTCTTCCGGCATCTTTGCCGGCGCATGCACCAGCACCCCGGCGCTGGCGGCCGCCACGGAAAGCCTGCCGGGAGCCTCCGGAAGCGGCGTCAGCATCGGTTACGGCATCGCCTATCCGTTCGGCGTGGTGGGCGTGGTCCTTTTCGTCCAGCTTCTGCCGCGCCTGCTGCACTTTGACCTCAACAAAGAGGCCAAAGCCATGCATTCCAGACAGGAGGTCAGCATCATTTCCCGCCTTGTCCGCGTCACACAGCCCAACCTGATAGGCCAGAACATTGCGGACTGCAAGCTGCTGGACGGCCTGCACTGCATGGTCACCCGCGTGGTTCGCAACGACAGGCTGATGCCTCTGACTCCGGAAGACACGTTCCGGGAAGGAACGGAAGTCCTCATCGTGGGCAACAGCGACACCATGCCCCACGACATCGCCTTTCTGGGGGAAGTATGTGACAATCCCTACCCCATGGACTCCCAGAAGGAGCGCCGCAAACTGATTCTGACAAACAAAAACTATGCCGGGCACAAGCTCCGCGACCTGAAAACCCTGCGTACGGACGGTATCATTATCTCCCGCATTTCCCGCCTGGGCTTCACTTTCGTCCCCACGGGGGAAACCACGCTGGAACGCAACGACGTGCTGACCGTGGTGGGGACCCCGGAAAACCTTACCAAATACGGGGACAAAATCGGCCACCGCAGCCAGGATATGAACCAGACGGACCTGCTTTCCCTGGGCTTCGGCCTCTCCCTGGGCATCATTCTTGGCCTGGTCAACTTCAGCCTCGGCAACGGCGCGGGAATCTCCCTGGGTATTGCGGGAGGCCCCCTCATCGTCGCCCTGCTGCTCGGCCACTTCGGACGGCTGGGCCCCATCGTCGGCTACATCCCGCGCCCCACCCGCCTTCTTTTGCAGGACCTGGGGCTGGTCTTCTTCCTGGCTGACGCCGGCATCAAGGGCGGAGCGGACCTGGTGGATACGGTAGCCACCCACGGCGCGGCCGTCTTCATCATGGGCGTTATCGTCACCTGCTCCGGCATGTTTGCCGGTTACTTCGTGGGCATGAAGGTCTTCAAGATGAACATTCTGGAATGCCTGGGCGGCATCTGCGGAGGCATGACCTCCACCCCGGCTCTGGGAGCCATCGCCAGCAAAACGGACTCCCAGGCTCCCGTGGTCAGCTACGCCACCGCCTACCCCGTGGCCCTTATCCTGATGACCATCATTGCCAAGGTCATCATCCAGACCATCGGCGGCGTGGTGGGCATCTAGGACTGCCAGCAAATCCACAGGAACTCAATAAAGAATAAAGGCGGCAATAATTCTTTTATTGCCGCCTTCATGTTAGTGCCCCCTTAACGCAACTGCCCCAATATCCGGTTCAGCTGAAAAGCCGGAAAGGGATCATGCATTCCGTCACGGGCGTACCGTTTACACCTGCCATCTACCCCTTATGAAGAAGCGGCGTCAGAATGGCAAGTTGGCCGCATAACTCACAATATTAACAAAGCGGGGATGAAACCTGCGCCAAACACCGGTTCCCACCATGAAAAAAGAACATCAGGCTGCTGGCGGAAAGTCTACAGCTTTTTATCATGAAGCCGGAGCATCAGGGTTTGTTTCCATCACCTCCAGGCTGACGGACTGGAAGACCTTTTTCCAGCGGATGCGAATGCCGACGTCCATCAGAAAGTCGCCTCCCAGCCTTCGTTCGTGAACATCCGTGAGAGAGCCGTCTTCATTCATGTTGATTTCCCGCACCAGGTACCTGACGGAAGGATTCAGGCCTTTCAGGCGCAGGGGCGGAGGGGAATCCGCCAGCCATTTATCCATCAGCCAGGCGAAAACGACAGCCCGTTTCCCGTATACATACATCAGGGAGGCCACCCGGCTTTCATACGGGGAGGAAAGCCGGTACAAGTCACCGAACTGGACTACGGGGCGGATGCGCTTGTATTCCGCCAGAGCCCGTTTGGAAAAAACCATGTCCTCCTCCGTCATGTCACATGGCTGGAGTTCAAAACCAAGCCGGCCGGACATGGCCACGTCAAACCGGAATTTGAGCGAAGCGGAGCGGCCCGTCTGGTGGTTGGGGGAGGCTGTCACATGGGCGGCCATGGAAATAGCCGGGAACAGGTGGCCTATGCCCCACTGCATGAACACGCGTTCATAAGCGTCCGTGTTGTCGGACGTCCAGAATTCATGATGCTTCCACATGGTTCCATAGTCGGCGCGGCCTCCTCCGGAGGAACAGGCCTGGAATATCACATCCGGGAATTCCGCCGCCAGCGTCTCAAGAATACGTTCATAGCCCCGCACGTAGTCAATGGGCAGATTCCCCTGGCGACAGGCATCCAGCCAGGGAGAGCCAGGGTCGGAAATTTTGCGGTTGCAATCCCATTTGACGTAGGAAATACCCGGATGCCCCCCAAGCAGCTTCCGCATGGCGTCAAGAATGTACCTGCATACATGAGGATTGCTCAGGTCCAGCAAATACTGGCTGCGTTCCAGCCTGTTTTCCCGATGCGGGAGACCGATGACCCACTCCGGATGGTTCTGATAAAGCTCCGAATGAGGGTTCACCATTTCCGGCTCCACCCAGATGCCGAAGCGTATTCCCAGTTTTTCCGCTTGGCGAATGAGGCCTTCCAGTCCATGAGGCAATTTAGCGCGGTTAACTTGCCAGTCCCCCAATCCGGCACGGGCGTCATTGCGGGGGAACCGGCCGCCAAACCAGCCGTCATCCAGCACGAAAAGCTCTATCCCCAAGTCTGCCGCACGTTTCATCATGCCGTGCAGCACTTTTTCCGTAAAGGTAAAATACACCCCCTCCCAGGAATTCAGCAAGGTCGGCCTCTCTGATTCTCCACCGCGCAGGCCGTAACGGCGCGCCCAGCGGTGGATGCGCCGGGAGGCCTCTCCCTTGCCGTTTTTACTGTGCGCCAGAATGAGGGGCGGCGTCTTGAACACACCGCCGCCGTCCAGCAGATAGGGCGCGGGAGCCATATCCAGCCCCGCTCCGGCAAAAAGGTAATGATACGGGCTGTGCCGAAACCATATCCGGTAATTGCCGGACCATGCCAGCGCCCCCAGAACCACCTCTCCGGAATCCTCCCGCGCCGGACCGTCCAGAGAGATGATGAATCCGGGGCTTCCCTCCTGGGCGGTGCGGGTGCCGGTTCCGGATACCAGGGCAAGTTCATGCCCCCGGGCCACTTCTTCCTCACTCATCAGGGACTCGCCGCCCCAGGTGCCGCGGAAGCTGGTGACGAAATACCGTTCTGCGCGCAAACCCAGCTGTGCGGATGCCGCGCGGTGCAGGCGGATGCCTTCTTTCCCTTCGTTCCGAATCACCGCCCATTGCAGAAAAGTGTCCGATTCCCTGTGGGAGCGCACGTGGATTTCCACCCGCACAGGGTAGGAAGGGTCCTTCCCATAGAAGACGGCTTCTTCCCGGTCGTCATCCAGTTCCAGCACTTCCCAATCCAGGCATTCCAGGCTCAGGGAAAGGGCCCCGTCCGCCTGGGTTACGCAAATGCAGTACTCGCCGGACGCATTGGGAAGCCCTGTTACGGAATCCGCCAGGGAGGAATACAGGAGAGGAGCATCCGCGGCGTTTTCCAGGGCATCCTCCGGCTGATGCAGCTTCGGTCCGTAATAGGCGCGGCGCACACGGCCCTGTTCATCTTTGTACAGGGTCATCTGAGAGGAACGGGTCAGCAAATGAACGGAATCCGGAATCATGATCGGCAAATGCGGAAAGGGCCAGTTACTTATTCAGGCAGGCAAAAACGCTCCTGCCTTATCCACATTAAGGGCCTCCACGGACGGGGAAGTCAATGGCAAAATGACAGGAGTTCCCGAGCGTTTCCCCTACTCCTTCCACAGAAGGGAAGAGGGGCGGAATTTCATGGTTTTCGATTCATGCACCAGCAGCCTGCCGCCGTTTTCCGGATGGCGTACGATGCGGGCGCGGCGCCGCTTGACGCGGAAAGTGCCAAAGCCCCGGAATTTCACCAGCGACCGCCTCCGGACCGACCGCGCAATCGTCTCCAGCACCGCGTTCAACGCATGTTCCGCCTGCCGGGAAGTAACGTCATTCCCCAGCTCACGCTGGAGCTCCCGGATAAATTGTGTTTTATTCATAGGCCTCCCAGTATGAGGCCCCCGTTTCTCCGGTAAAGCGGCAACGGCGCACCCTCATTCCTGCCACTATACCCATACAAACGCCCCCTTCCATTCCGGCCTGCGAGTTTCCTCCTTGCCCCCGCGGGCCGGCCCCATTAAGGTTCAGGGGAAATGCCTGCCTCTGCCGCTGATGCCCCGTGCCCGGAACAAGCGTTCAACGCAACTGCGCTGAAGTGGCACACCTGCGCCTGGCTTCTGCTGCCCGTCCTGATATTCCTGGCCGGGTGGATGCACTGGTACGCCGCTCTCCCCCTCATGCTCCTGACGGCTGCGGGACTGGCGCCCCGAAAATGCAAGGAACCGCAAACAAGGGATTCCCTTCCCGCCTTCCCCCTGTTCACCCGCTCTTCATTTCTCGCCCTGGCGGCGTTTGCCGCCCTGATGACGCTTTCCGGCTGGGGGGAATGGGTCAACCAGCACCCTGACCATATCGTCAGAAACGCCTGCCTGCGTGAATTGGTAGCCAGCCCATGGCCCGTCATCTTTCCGGACGGGAACATGCTGGTTTACAACACGGGGTTCTGGCTGGTCCCAGCCCTGGCGGGAAAACTGGCGGGGCTGGACGCCGCACGCGTGTTTGTCGTTCTGTGGGGAACCTGGGGGCTGTTTCTTACCTGGCTGTGGCTCTGCGTTTTCTCCGGACGCCGCTCCCTGCTGCTCGCCCTGCTGATGGCGGCATTCGGTTCTCTGCTGAATATCCAGTGCTGGCTGGGGCTGGACCTGTTCCGCCTGCATTACTTCGGCACGGCGGAACAAATCATGTGCAGCGCAAACGCTTCCATTCCAGTTCTGCTTTTTTTCATCTTCCTGGCTTCGGGACGCATGCCCCTGCCCTGGATACCCCTTCTGTTCGCAGCCACGGCCTTTTATTCCCCCCTCGCGGCCCTCGGAGGGCTACCCCTGGCGGCCTGCCAGTGGTACCGTCAGTGGAGAGGCGTCCCCCCTCTCCGGGATGTCCTGCTCCATCCCTCCTTTTCGGCCTCCGTTCTGCTGGGAGCGTGTTTCCTCCTTTATTATGGGACGGTAAACGCGCCATCCTCCCACATGGGCATGCGGCCTTTTTATACGCATCCGGGGGATTTCCCGCTTATGGCGACCTCATTCCTGCTGTACGCCCTGTTTTGCTGGCGGGATTTCCGGAGGAATCCCCTCTTTATCTGTACTCTGGCAACCGGCCTGATTCTGCCTTTTTTTTACGTGAACGGAGACGTCAATGACCTGCTTTGCAAAGGAAGCGTTCCGGTCATGGCCTGCCTGCTTGCCTTTCTGGCTTCCTCCTGGACGCGACATCCCGGTTTCCGCGTCTGGATATGGCTTCTGCTGGCGTTCGGAATGGCGCCCCGGTTCAACATTCCCTATTATTGCTGTTCTTCCAGCGCCCTCCAGGCGTTTCTGGCGCCTCCGGCTTCGGAAACAGAGCCTTCTTCCTTCGTCAGCCGGGAGTGGAAGCAGCTCTTCTATGCGCCCCAGGCGCGCCGTCAGGATGAATGGGGCCGCACCATGCACCACCCCGGACACCGGTGGTATCCCTACTATTCCGGCACGTCGCGCCCATGGCTGCGCTGCATTTACCGTTTTTAACGGCAATCGCTCCGCCCCAGAAAAAGATTCCGCACGCTGCCTTTTTTAAAGGAGCCGGAGGGATGCCAGGAGGATTTTTTCGCTTCCTATAAAATAAACAAAAGAACTTTTGGAATTGTTCCCCGTCATCTTGGCTGGAGCATGAAAATACCGGACGTTCCCCGCATACATTCCGTTTCCTATTTGGGCTTGCGGGAAAACTCCGCCCAGGTTTCTTCAATAATTCCGGCAAGAGGTTTTCCATACTTGTCCACTTCACTCTTGGAGAACAGGCTCTTGATCAATTTTCCGGAAACAGGATCAATGATAAACACGGCGGGAGGTCCAAGAACCACATACGGCGCACGGGGAGAATCCACACACCCCACGATTTTTGCGGCTTCTTCCGGAACCATTTTAAATTTAAACGTCCCTGGAGAATTGCCCGGCACCTGTTTGGTATCCACCAGCCAAAATATAAATTTTTCCCCGGCGGCATTTTTGAAATTTGTTTTTTTGATATATTCCCGGGTAAAAATATTGCACTGGGAACACCACGAAGAACCAGTAAGATAAATTACCAGCGGCAGTTTTTTCTTCATAGCTTCATTACGGAGTTTGTCAAAAACGGGACTGCCCGACTTATTAACTTCAGGTATCCTGTCTTTATTGGCAAACCCGAAAATGGGAGGAAGCTGTTGCGCCACGCCGGCCTGTGGGGCAAACACCCCTGAAACCGCAGCGGAACAACACAAAGAAAGAAAAAATCTCATACGTGCTCCTACTATAAACACTATCCTGGAAGAGTCAAACAGCAAGCATTCCCCGGTTTCCAAGTAAAAAAGAAATGCCTTTTACACGGTTCATAGCAGGGCTATTCACTTGCCAAGTCCGGATGAAGCTGTAAGAATCCGCGCCATGAGAAAACTCCTGATCCGCTCCTGTCTGATTGCCGGGCTGGCCTGGACCTCTTCCTGCGCCTCCAACAAGGAAACGGCACCTCAGGACCCCGCCCCAGTTCCTGCCGTTCAGCCGGAACAAACCGCTTCAGCCAACCAGCCCGCACCCTGGGCGCCCGCTCCGGCGCAACAGGAGATTCTTCCAGAGGATGAGAATGAAGAATCCGCACCGGGGCCGGCTGTCTTGCCGGGCGATTTCCGCCCCGGACTGCGCACCCCCCGGCTGCCGGAAACCCTGCTGTACGATCTGGACGGCAAGTTGATTACCCCTTCCGCCCCATAATCTTTTCCCACCACCATGACTGCGACCATTCCCAAGGGTTTCCACCCCGAACCTTTTTCCTACCACCAGGAGCTTGAACTGGATATTGACGCCCTTTCCAATGCAGGCGACGGCATTGGCCGCGTGGACGGATGGGTGGTTTTTGTCCCCTTTGCCCTGCCGGGAGACCGTGTAAAGGCGCGCGTCTGGCGTAATGACAGGAACTATTCCTCCGCCGATCTGGTGGAAGTAATTAACCCCAGCCCGGACCGCGTGGAACCGGGCTGCCGCCTGTTCGGAACCTGCGGGGGATGCCAGTACCAGCATTTTTCCTATGACCGCCAGCTTCTCTGGAAGACCCGGCAGGTAGCGGATCTGCTCCGCTTGCAGGCAGGGCTGGAACTGCCCGTCAATCCGGCCGTAGCCTCCCCCCGCCAATACCATTACCGCTCCAAGATTACGCCCCATTTTGACAAGCCGAAGGAAGGAGGCAAGCCGGCCATCGGTTTCCTGAAAGCAGGCTCCAGAAGAGACGTAGTGGACGTGCCGCAATGCCCGATTGCCATGGAGTGCATCAATGAAGCCCTGCCCCTGGCCCGCAAAAGCGTTTACCAGGCCGCCGCCCGGTTCAAGCGGGGAGCCACCATTCTGCTCCGGGCCTCGGAAGGAACCGTCATCACCAATAACAATGCCGTCGCCTGCGAACGGGTGGGCGATTTGGAATTCCATTTTCTGGCGGGAGACTTTTTCCAGAATAATCCTTTCATTCTCCCGCTTTTTACGGATTACGTGGCCCAACAGGCGAGTATGGACGGGGAGGAATTCCTGGTGGACGCCTACTGCGGTTCCGGCCTGTTCGCCCTGAGCCTGGCGAAGAAATTTAAAAAAGTGCTGGGCGTGGAAGTCAGCGAGACTTCCGCGGACTGGGCACGCAGCAATGCCCGCAGCAACGGAATTGAACACGCGGAATTTCTGGCGGCGGACGCCGGAGCCATTTTTGCCCGGGTGGATTTCCCTGCAGGAAAAACCGCCGTGGTGATTGACCCTCCCCGGAAAGGATGCAGTGCGGAATTTTTGGCCCAGTTATTTGCCTTCGGCCCCGGAAAAGTCGTTTACGTTTCCTGCAATCCCGCCACCCAGATACGGGATCTGGCGGAATTCGACAAGGCCGGGTATTCCGTCACCGCCGTCCAGCCCTTTGACCTGTTCCCCCAGACCAAGCATCTGGAATGCGTGGTCACCCTGAAAAAAAATACCTGATTTTTTCCATGCCCAAGCTTTATATCAAAACCTACGGCTGCCAGATGAACGAACGGGACTCCGAACAGGTGGCCCGCATGTTCGTGCAGAAGGGCTACACCATGACGGACCGCGAGGATGAGGCGGACGTCATCCTGTTCAACTCCTGTTCCATCCGGGAACAGGCGGAACAAAAGGCTCTGGGAAAAATGGGGCTTCTGGCCAAGCAGCAGCGGCATCGTCCGCATGTAGTGTACGGCATGATGGGCTGCATGGCCCAAAGTAAAAAAGAGGAACTGTTCAAGGAACTGCCGCGCCTGGACCTCGTGGTCGGCACCCAGAAATACCACCGCGTATTTGAACATGTGGACGGCATTCTGCGCGCGCGCCAGGAACGCCGCATGGATGAGTTGCAAACCGCCTTTTCCGGTACGCATGTGTGCGATGTGGCGGAAGAGGTGGATTCCCAGAACCGAATCCGGGATCACCTGAATCCCGGCGTGCGCTCCACGGCGTATGTCTCCATCATGCAGGGGTGCGAAATGAAGTGCGCCTACTGCATTGTTCCCTACACCCGCGGCGCAGAACGCAGCCGCCCCATCCGGGACGTGGTGGATGAGGTGAAGATGCTGGCGGACGCCGGCGTGAAGGAAGTCACGCTGCTGGGCCAGATCGTCAACCGATACGGCAGGCAGATGGAAACGGCAGGCGGCAAGGGCGGCTTCGTCCAGCTGCTGGAAGCCGTGCATGAAGTGGAAGGAATCCGGCGCATCCGCTTCGTTTCCCCGCATCCCATCGGTTTCCGCCAGGATCTGGTGCAGGCGTTCACCTACCTTCCCAAGTTGTGCAGCCACATTCATTTCCCGATGCAGAGCGGCAGCGACCGCATCCTGAAAATGATGCGCAGGCCGTACAGGAATGAAACCTATCTGGACCTTTGCTCCCGGATGAAGCAGGCACGCCCGGATTTGTCCATCACCACGGATATCATTGTGGGCTTCCCAGGAGAAACGGAGGAGGATTACCTGCTGACCAGGCAGGCCGTGGAACAGGTCCAGTTTGACAACGCATTCATTTTCCGCTATTCCCCGCGCCGCGGCACACCCGCCGCCGTTATGGAGAATCAGATTCCGGAAGAAGTGAAGGAAGCGCGCAACCAGGATCTTCTGGCCGTAGTCAATGAAATAGCTATCCGGAAAAACCGGGATCTGGTAGGCACCGTGCAGGAAGTTCTTCTGGAAGGGCCGTCCAAAACGAATGCGGCGCGCCTCTCCGGCCGGACCTCCCAGAACAAGCCCGTCATGGTGGATGCCGCCCCTGACCAGGCGGGAGAGATCCTTCCCATCCGCATTGAGGAAAGCACGGGATTTACTCTGTACGGCGTTCCATGCCCCTCCAGGGGATGATTTGCACGCCCTTTTCTTCCATCCGCAGATAGAGGGTTCCGGTTTCCCGGAGACAGGTATATGGCTGTTCCCTCCGGTACGGGGCATTCATGCTCCGTCGTGAAAATGACTGCGCGGGCGCCTGTGGCCCTGATCCACGCCGCGCTGTCCACCGGGTCGCGCGGATGATGCCCGATGAGCAATACGTCCGCCCGCGGTGTTTTCTCCGCACGCGCCAGGGAAGAAAACCCAGTATTCCCTATCATCAGGAACCGCCGCCCGCGGCATTCCCATGACAACACCCGGTTCCGGTCCTGACGGATTCCCGTGCGCAACGGGACAGGAAAATCTTCCAGCACAAGTGCATTGCCCGGCCGTAACCTCCATTGCCGGACGGGACATTCCCCGGGCTCCGCGCCCCAGTTCCGGATTCCGGGATATTCCTTCTCCAGTTCTTTCTCTCCGGCCCGTTCCGCCTTGCCGTTTCCCCAGGACAGCATGCCGCAGGGCCGGACACTGCGCGCCTTCAGCACGGGAAGGAGGGTGTACCGCACCGCATCTTCCGTTCCGCTTCCCACAACCAATGCGGGATTGGAAATGACTGTGGCCCAGGCATCCTTCTGCAAGGGAACGATAACAGCTTCATTTTCCCCGGAAGGCGGTGCGGAAGAAAGATAACTGTACGGCAGGGAAGCCACTCCCCCGGCTACGGACAACATGGCGGACGCCAGCCAGGAAGCGGCCGTATTGCAGACATGCAGCATCCACGGGCACCACGCGAACATCAGCCCGGACAGGGAAATGCCCATAAGGGGAAAGACAAGTACGCTCAGGCACAAATTGGTCAAGGGAGCATACAGGTTCCAGGTTCCGAAGTGCCATGCCGTCAGGGGAATGGAAGCCAGCCACGCCCCCACGGAGATGATCAGCGCGCCGCGGCATGCTTTTTCCAGCCGCACCAGGAATCTTTCCCGCGCATGATAAATCCGGGGAGGAATAAACGGGTCCGGCGACCACAGGGGCTTTTCCCGACTGAGCCATTCCGCCAGGCAGACAATGACAGCAAAAACGCAAAAAGAAAGCTGGAACCCCGGCTGGAAAACCTGGAGCGGATTCATTAAACAGAGGAGGATGAAAGCGAGCGCCAGAATATTGGCCGGATGTCCCTTTCTGCGCAGCACAAACGCCAGAAGCCAGACTGTCGCCATGATGAACGCCCGCAGGGCGGAAGCGGACATCCCGGTCACGAACACGTACGCCGCCAGCAAAAGGATGCAGGCCAGCCGGGCCGCACGGGGGTGCACATGCAAAAGCCTCAGCATACCCAGAACCAGCATGGCGGCCACGCCCACATGCATGCCGCTGACAGCGAATACATGCATGCAGCCGCTTTCCAGAAACTTCGCCATCGTTTCCGGCCTCGCGTCCGTCTTGTCCCCAAGCACGGCGGAAACCATCACCTGCCGGGCCTCATCATCCGGAGGGGCGCCCTCCCTGAGCAGGGAAGCAGCCCTTTCCCGGAGCCGCAGGGAAAAAGCCCGGAAACGGCTGCGCCAGTCTCCCGGCCCGTTCCGGCAATACTCATCCAGCCGGATTCCGGCGATGATGCCGTGCAAGTACCCCCACCGCTCCCGGTCAAAGATGCCGGGACCGCACGGCGCCTGAAGCGGATACGCCTCTCCCCTGATCCGGTAGCGTTCCCCTGCCTCCAGAGGGCAGGCCCCGTCACGGGAGGAAACCGCGTACAGCCACCGGGAACCATCCGGGCGAAACAACACGGATTTTCCGGAAACAGCCTCAACGGAGCCTTCCATAACCATGACTCTCCCCGCTTCCACGGGAACGCCTGCGTATTCCCGTTCATACGCGAAAAGATATACGGCGGCCCACATCGCCAGGGCAACGGCAAGCACCCCCATGGAGGGCGCACGTAAAAAACACGGCAGCGACGCCAGGCAGAAGCATGGAATCCAGAACCAAAGAGAAACATCCATTGCCGCGCAAGCGCACAGCAGGGACAAAGCCGGAATCAGCAAGGGAGCAGATGCCGTCATCCGTTCCGGCCACGGACGCAGAACACGCCGAACTTCTTCCATGCAGGGTGAACCTTACGGCATGGCATCCGCACCATCCGGCTCCAGCGGGAGGACGGAAGGCAGCGGAAGAACAACGTTGGCAGGCAGGGGGGCCTTGCGCTGGAGCACTCTGGGAGCCAGGGCCTCGCTTGTCTCATAAGCTCCGCGGAACATTTCCAGCTTGGCGTCCAGATTGTCGATGTAATGCAGGGCCACCGCTTCCGGCGTTTTGGGAAACACGGGGGAGCCGAAGGCAAGTTCCCCGTGGTGGGACGCAATCAGGTGCAGCAGGTGCATGCGCACGTCCGGGGAAGGAGGGTCCAGCGTCTTCCAGGAATCCGCTTCCGGAAGGGACATGATGCGCTTCCACAAATTGTTGACCAGTTCAATGCCCAGCGGAATATGGCCCAGCAGTTCTCCGGCCTCCGAATAGGGCATCGTAAAATCCTCCTTCGGGTAGCAATTTTCCCACAACTTCCCGCAGTCGTGAAACAGACACCCGGCCAGCAGAAGATCACGGTTCAGCCCCGGATTTGCCTGGCAGACGGCAGAGGCCGTGCGCATCATCCCCGCTACGTGCTCCACCAGTCCGCCACGGCGGGCGTGATGGTAGGTGCGGGCGGCGGCGGCGCGCTGGAGGCGTTCCCCGAACTGCTCAATGAATTCAATGCACAGGGCGCGTATGCGTGGATCATTCATGCCCTTGATGAGCACGCAAATTTCCTTCAGATCAGCTTCCTGCTTTTTCTTCAAGGTTCCGGAACCGGCCAGAAAGCTTTCCTTTTCCTGTTCGTCCAGCAACCGCACGTCCAGATCGGAAACTTCCATGCCGAACCCTCCCTTGGCCCATTGGCCGCGCAGGCTCACGAAACTGCGGAGGGGCAGAGAAGCGAGCGTCCGGAACCAGGGTTTATCCTCCCACACCTTCAGTCCCATTGTCCCTTCCGCATCGGCAAAAGACACATCCAGATACGGCTTGTTGCCCTTGGTCATCTTCTGCGCGCACTGGGCAATCTGGGCAAAAACTTCCGCTTCAATCTGGCCTTCCGCGGCCAGCTTGCCCAACTCCATGAGACTGACTTGTTCCATGCGTGCCATCTTGCCCCTCTTCCCTCCATCCGTCAAGAAAACGCCGGAGGACTACGATAATAAAAAAAGGAAACCGCTTATTTTCCCAATACGCCCAGCTCGGCAACGGCAACATGGCTGCCTTCCACCACCCGCTTGCCTACAAAACGCAGATAACGTGCTTTGACAGGCGCTTTCAGGTCAATCCGCTGCGGAACGGGATTGGCGCGGATATTAGAGAACTCCCCCTCCGCAGCGGGAGCCCCCCATGTGTTCCCATCCATGCTCAAATAGACGGCATAGCGGTCAACCGTTCCCGTTGCGGAATCCCTGCGCGGCGTATAGATAACGGCGGCAACGTTAACCGGACGCCCCATGTCGATCTCCAGCGCCTGCGGGGGCGCCAGCTCTCCCTGGGCGGCATGCGTATGCCAGAGGGTGGAAGAATCTCCGTCAATAGCCAGTTCCGGAGCGGCGGCGCTTCTTTCCCCGGCCACCACTTTCCAGTCCCGCGTGGGGACAGGAATAATCTGAGTGGTTACGGAAGATTTTCTGCCGCGATATTCGGCCGCCGCTTTCACCGTCCCCCCGGCAGGGAGAAAGAAAGGATTCCTGTACATGGCGGACTGCGGACCGGGTTCCGTTCCATCCGTGGTGTACCTGATCACTACGTTCTCCGCGGAAGCCAGGGTCACCCGTCCATTGCGGTCATAATTCACCGCCGGAGCATTCAGGATGACGGGATACTTCCATAAAGAAACCTCGCACAGGGCCGGAACGGCCCGGGATTGTTCCAGCACCACGCGCACTCCATCCGCCGTCACGGGCCTTCCTTTCAGAAGAACTCTGGCCCCTATGCTGGCCCCCTCCGTCCATTTGCTCCACTGGCCGTTCTCACGCACCTCCACACGGAATTTGCGCACCCTCTGCCCCAGTTGAATGGGCTCTGCCAGCCGGATGACGTCAAACGCCGCGGGCTCCGGCAATTTTAATACCACGCAGGGATGCTTATCTTCCGGAGCGGCCACCCAGTACGTCGTCCGTTTCCGGTCCAGAACCTGTTCCGCACCGTGCCCCTTCCAGGAAGAGGAGGACTCAGCCTGTGCGCCGGAGGCGAAGTTGCGGGAATACAACTCATCCAGCAGCACACGGAAGCCCGCCAGAGACTTTTTATCCTCTTCATGAATGCGGCCGCGGCGGTCCGGCGGCACATTCAAATTCAAATTGGCCCCTCTGCCTACGCTGTCAAAATACAACTTCAGCAGATTTTCCGGCGTCCGGACGCGGGAATTTTCATGCTCATGCCAGAACCAGCCCGGACGAATGGAAACATCCACCTCCGCAGGAATCCAGTACTTGCCGTCCATGGTGCCTTCCGTGCCCAGCCGGTAGCGCACGGTGCCGGGCGCGGGTTCCGTCCCGGCTTGCAGCGGAACGGGGGTGTATGTGGCCCAGCAGGGATAACCCGCATAGCCGCTTTCATTGCCTACCCAGCGGACATCCGGCCCTACGTCGGAAAAGATGACGGCTCCGGGCTGCCGTTTCTTCAACTCACCCCAAGTTGCCTTCCAGTCGTAATACGCGCTCCGGTCGATAGAACGCCTTTCCCGCGCTCCTCCGTAATACCCGTCCCCTCCGTTCGCTCCGTCAAACCAAGCCAGGAAAATGGAACCGTATCCCGTCGCCAGCTCTTTCAACTGCTGACGGTACATCCGGATATAATCCGGCGTTCCGTAAGAGGCGGCATTGCGGTCCCACGGAGACAGATAAACACCGAACCTGACGCCATACTTTCCGCACGCGCGGGACACCTCCTTCACCACATCGCCCTTCCCCTGCTTCCACGGAGAAGCCGCTACACTATGGAGGGTCGTCTTTGTGGGCCACAGACAAAAACCGTCATGATGCTTGCAGGTCAGCACCACCCCTTTGAACCCGGCGTCCGCCAGCGTCCTGACAAGATCATCCGCATCGAAATCGGAAGGATGAAACAGCTCCGGCTTTTCGTCTCCATAGCCCCACTCTTTTCCAGTAAAGGTATTAATCGTAAAATGGACAAAGGCATACATCTCCATGTCATGCCATTCAAGCTGCTCCGCGGAAGGAACAGGCTTTAACGGCGTTAAACAGCCCTTCGGCCCGGCTCCTGCAAAACAGGCCGTGCACAGGGCCCCTCCCAATACGGCCGCCTTAATCAACTGGTTTAAATTCATTACCAACAATCACTATCGTTTTAACTCCTCGTACGTTCCTGGCGGTCTTATTCTTTCCGATCAAGTCATGCAGGCCTTTTAGTCTCTCTTCCTCTCTGCGGCATTGATAAACTTCCTTTCCATTCCGAACTTACCGCCATGCCATACATCGGATGCCACCTCTCCTCCGCAAAAGGCTATGAAGCCATGGGCCGGGTTGCCCTCTCCATCGGTGCCAATACTTTTCAGTTCTTTACCCGCAATCCGCGGGGGAGCAAAGCCAAAGCTATTGACGAACAGGATATTGCCCGTTTTCTGGAATTAGCGAGGAATAACGGATTCGGCACGCTGCTGGCACACGCCCCCTACACGCTGAACCCCTGTTCCGCAGACCCCAGTGTCGCCCGTTTTGCGGCCCAGGTACTGAAAGAGGATCTGGAACTCATGGAACATCTGCCGGGAAATCTTTATAACTTCCATCCCGGCTGCCACGTAGGGCAGGGAGTGGAAAAAGGCATTGAACTGGTGGCGGATCAATTAAACGACGTGCTTTCGCCGGAACAGAAGACCATTGTTTTGCTGGAAACCATGTCCGGCAAGGGAAGCGAAGTCGGCCGGACCTTTGAAGAACTGGCCGCCATCATGGAGCGGGTGGACCTGAAGGACAAACTTGGCGTATGCCTGGATACCTGCCATGTCTATTCCGCCGGATATGATATCGTCAACAGGCTGGATTCCGTACTGGAACATTTTGATGCCGTGCTGGGTCTGGAACGCCTGCGTGCCATCCATCTGAATGACAGCATGACACCCTTTTCCTCCTTCAAGGACCGCCATGAAACCATCGGCAAGGGTTCCCTGGGAGAACAGGCCTTCATCAACATCATCAACCATCCCGTTCTGCGGGAATTGCCCTTTTTCCTGGAAACGCCCAGGGACGACGCCGGGCACGGCGAAGAAATAACGTGGCTGAAGGAACATTACCGCAACTGAACCGCCGCCAAGGGGTTTCCGTACTGATTGAACTCCGGTCTTTCTCCCGGAGAAAAAGCTTGCATCCGCTCCGGATACGGGATACACAAACCTTGTGAATTAGTTTAAACTAATTCCAATATCTGGTTTCCAAGGAAAAAACCATCCGATTTTTATGAAAGAAATGCGCATCGCGAAAATAACAGGGCGTGAAATTCTGGATTCACGCGGCAACCCCACCATTGAGGCGGACGTTTATCTGGAAGGAGGCGCCGTAGGCACGGCGGGCGTCCCCAGCGGAGCTTCCACCGGGGAACATGAAGCCTGGGAACTCAGGGATGGCGACACAACCCGCTACCAGGGTAAGGGAGTCACCAAGGCCGTAGACAACATCCGTAACGTCATTGCTCCGGCCCTGATCGGTCTGGAAGCCACGGAACAAACCACGGCGGATGCCCTCATGAATTCCCTGGACGGCACATTCAACAAGGCCAAACTGGGGGCCAACGCCATTCTGGGTGTTTCCCTGGCGCTTGCCAAGGCGGCGGCGGCCCAGCTGCATCAGCCCCTGTACCGCTACCTGGGCGGCCCGAACGCCAAGGTCCTTCCCGTTCCGATGATGAACATCATCAACGGAGGCGCCCACTCCGACGCGCCTATTGATTTCCAGGAATTCATGATCGTCCCGTCCGGCGCTCCCACCTTCCGGGAAGCTCTGCGTTATGGCGCGGAAGTTTTCCATGCGCTGAAATCCGTTCTTCATGACCGCGGCCTTTCCACCGCCGTGGGCGACGAAGGTGGCTTCGCCCCTAGGCTGAACTCTGCGGAAGACGCCCTGGATTGCATCGCCCAGGCGGTGGACAAGGCCGGTTACCGGTTCGGGGAGGACATTTCCATTGCTCTGGACGTGGCTTCCTCCGAATTTTATGAACCGGAATCCGGGCTGTATATTTTCAAGAAATCCGACGGCAGCCGCAGAACCGCCGCAGAGCTGACGGACTACTATGTGGAACTGAAGAAAAAATATCCCATCGTCTCCATCGAAGACGGCTGTGCGGAAAACGACTGGGACGGATGGAAAATCCTGACGGAAAAACTTGGCAAAAGCACTCAGCTTGTCGGAGATGACCTCTTTGTCACCAACGTGGAATTCCTCAGAAAAGGCATCCATCTGGGCGTGGGGAACTCCATCCTGGTGAAGGTCAATCAAATCGGCTCGCTGACGGAAACGCTGGACGCCGTGGAGCTGGCCATGGGCAACCGCTATACCGCCGTTATTTCCCACCGTTCCGGAGAAACGGAGGACGCCACCATCGCGGACATTGCCGTAGGAACCAACGCCGGACAAATCAAAACCGGCTCTTTGAGCCGTTCCGACCGTATGGCCAAATATAACCGCCTTCTCCGGATTGAAGAAGAACTGGGAGAATCCGCCCGCTACGGCAACGGATTCGGCCTGTTCTGACCTTTTTGCTGGAACTGGTATCAAGCAACGCCAAACCCCGGCCGCCGCGAGGCGGTGCGGGGATTTTTCATCTCCGGAGGAAACTGCATCCTTTTCTTTGAAACAAAATATGCCATGCTGGCCCTTCGGAGTCCTCCCCTGCCGATAAGTTTTCCGCTCTGCGTCATGCCTGCCCGCTTCTTCCTTCCCGCACGCCTTCCGCTATGCGCGGGGTTGTTGTACCTGGCGCTGCCCCTCCTCCTTTTTCTGCTGGGATGGGTGCATCCGGCTTTTTCCGTACCGCTTTGCGCCGCACTGGCATGCGGGCTGTACGCCTGCGCTCGGCATCTTCCGGCACAAAGGTTTCCGTTAAGCGGGCGCGGATTGGCCGTGCTGGGCCTCCTCTCCTTCTTCTGCCTGATGCTGGTGCTGTTATGCGGATTCACGGGCCACTGCCAGCAACACGCGGATTTTATTATCCGCAATGCCGTTTACGAACATCTTGCAGCAAATTCCTGGCCCCTCGTCACGGAGGACGGACATCATTTCATCTACTACCTGGGCCATTGGCTGCCTCCGGCGCTGGCGGCTTCTTTCTGCCCGGAATCATGGACTCCCTGGCTGCTGGCCCTGTGGACCTTTCTTGGGCTGGAACTGGCGCTGCTGGCGGCAACCGTCCGCTGGGGAATCCGGAAGACGGCCCGCTGGGCGCTGATCCTCCTCTGCCTCGGCTCTCCGGCAGCGGTGCCGGACTGCCTGGGAATTCCCCTCTCCTCCCTGTTTGCGGAATACAATGCCCAGATGGTCCTGTTTATCGGCATGCCCGTCCAACTCTTCAACACATTCAATCACGCCGTTCCGGCGCTATTGTGCGCCGTATTCGTCCTGACGCGCTCCCTGCCTCCCTCCGGGTATTATCTCGCGGGAACGCTTCTGCTGCCGTCCTCCCCGCTGGGCGCCCTTCTGCTCCTTCCGTATATGGCGTATGAAACCCTGTTCCGCCGCTCGTCGGCACGGAAACCTCTTTCCCGTCTCCGTTCCCTTCTGGGCCAACCGGTTTTTTGGCTCGCGGCCCTGTGCACGGCCGTCATGGCCGTCTTTTATTCCCATTTGGACGGAGGAGGGCAATTTTCCTGCCTGTTTGACGCAAAATATGCGGAAATCTACCATTACGGGCAGCAGCGGCTTCTGCTCCATCCCGGTTCCGCCAAATACGCCAGCTTCCTTCTGGCCCTGGCCCTGGGGATCCTGCTGCCGGGGGCGCTCCTCTTCCCAAAATGCCGGAAAAACCCGTTGTACTACATCACGCTGGGCATGATGGCAGGCAGTCTCTTTTTCCGCACGGGCATCATGAACAATGAACTTCTCTTTAAAGCTCCGGCCGTCCTCTATCCCTTCCTTTCCCTGCTCTTTCTCCGGGCCCTCCGCCGGGGAGGCGTGAAATACCGGACCCTCCTGGTTCTTTATCTCGTTTTTTCCGCCCTCCCGAACCTGCAATGCATCATGGAAAAAGCGGGAACATTCTCCACCCGGGCGAGCATCATGCGGAAACATTGGCAGACGGCCAACGGCACGCCTGACTGCCCGGACACTCTCATCCGCCGCCAGTTCATGAAAAAGGACGGCCATCCCCTTCCTTCCTGGCTATTCAAAACCGGAACAAAGCCACAATCACGGCGGCAATAATCAATCCAGGCTGATGCCGAATATATCCGAAAGGGAACCGGCATCCACATCCAGTGCGTCTTCTCCTCCGGGAACGGGTTCCGGAGCTTTCGGAATCAAAACGGAGGAATCCATTCCGCGCAGGGTGAACAACAACTCCGGCTGCTTATCCAGCATCACGCCGAAAGCGTACAGGGCTGCGGCCGCATGCTTGCACAAATCTGCCCAATCCGGACAGGAACAGGAAAAACGCCACTCTTCCGGCGCGGGAAACAGGCCGCCTTCCGGAGCGCACAGGATTTCCAGCAGCTCGGGAGACAAATTCCCTTTCAGCAGATCAATCCAGGAACCAATCTGCCCGGCGCATCGTGCGCGCAGCCGGGCAAGCACCTCTTCATCCGGGGGGGAGGCCTGGATGCAAACCTCATACAAATGTTCACCCATCACCAGAGCATCGATGCGGCCGGGAACCGTTTTAAGGTCCAGAACACAGCCATAGCGCAGGTAGGTCCGGCCGGGGGCCAGCCGCATCCCGTACACCTCGCACGCAGACAGGCTCTTCATCCATTCCTTCCCCCAGAACCTTTTCGCCAGGGTACGCCCGGAAACCGTTACGGGGCGCAGTTCCATCCCCTCTGCAGCCAATTCCGCCGCCTTTTCCTCCGCGCGTTTCCGCAAATCTTCCCGTTTCAGAGGCATTTCGTCATCCATACGCACGGCATCGTAATAACATATCCGCCTCCGTTCGCCACAGGGAAAAGACAGCCATGCTCCGTTTCTCTCTTTTCCGGCTCCACTTCGGTTTTCCAGGCATGCGGATTTTTCCCAGTTCCGCGGAATCTGCCTCCATTACCCATTTCAGGCTTTCAAAACGGAAGCTCCTGGGGCACAACATGTGGGTCATGTGGAAAGGCAGATTTTCTAAACCCACCGCTGATCTGGTTCAACGCTACGGCGAATCCGTCTCCTACGACTGGAGGCTTTTCCGCCAGGACATTGCCGGATCCATCGCCCATGCGCGGGCCCAGCTCAAGGCAGGCCTGCTTTCGCAGGAAGAATTCAACGCCATTGAATCCGGCCTGAAAGACATCCTGAAAGACATTGAAGCAGGCAACTTCTCGTGGAGCCGGGAACTGGAGGACGTGCACATGAACATTGAAAGCGAACTCACCCGGCGCATCGGCGCTCCGGGCGCCAAGCTGCATACCGCACGCTCCCGCAATGACCAGGTAGCTACGGACACGCGGCTTTACTGCCGGGCGGAAATCGATGAAATTCTGGGAAAAGTGCGCCATCTGCAGCGCGCGCTGGTCATGAAGGCGAAGGAATACGCGGATGCCATGATGCCGGGCTATACTCACCTGCAGCGCGCCCAGCCCGTCACCATGGGCCATCACCTGCTGGCTTACGTGGAAATGCTGGACCGGGATGCGGACCGCCTCAAGGACTGCCGCAGGCGCCTGAACGTCTCCCCGCTCGGTTCCGGAGCCATCGCCGGTTCCACCATCTGCCTGGACCGCCACGGAATTGCCGTGGAACTGGGTTTTGACGCAGTTACAGAAAACTCCATGGATGCAATTGCCGACCGGGATTACATCATGGAAATACTTTTTGACCTGGCCGTGGTCGGAGCCCATCTCTCCCGCATGAGCGAGGACGTCATCCTGTGGTGTACGGCGGAATTCGGCTTCGCTTCCTTGTCCGATGCCCATACGACAGGTTCATCCCTGATGCCCCAGAAAAAAAATCCGGACGTCGCGGAACTCACCCGCGGAAAAACGGGGCGGCTGTACGGTAACCTCACCGCCGTCATGGTGGCTGTCAAAGGGCTTCCCCTGACTTACAACCGCGACCTCCAGGAAGACAAGGAACCCCTGTTCGATTCCATTGATACGGTTAAACTGGCCCTGGACGTCAATGCGGAAATGATAGCCGCCATGACGGTGAACACGGCCAGGGCCAGGGAAGCGGCGTCCGACCCCATGCTGCTGGCCACGGACCTGGCGGATTATCTGGTGCGCCGCGGGGTCCCCTTCCGGAAGGCCCATGAGCTGGTCGGGAAGGCAGTCGCCATGAGCATCTCCACGGGTACGCCGCTCAACAAGCTGAGCGATGAACAATTCGCCTCCATTTCAAATGCATATGGAACAGACGCGCGCGACGTATTTGAATTGACAAAAGCCTTCGCCCAGCGTACCAACCCGGGGGCTCCCAATTCCGACAACACCCGCCGCCGCATCGCCTACTGGGAAGGCATCCTTTCCAAGTAACGCCGCCTGCGGAGGCGGACGGGAACGAAGAGAGCCTGCCGTCCGTCTCCGCGGGGCGCCTCCGGGTGCAGGAAGGGGACGCTTCAACCCCGCCGGCGGCGGCCTCCACCGCAGCCGGCCAACCATCCCGGCAGCCATGTTCAAACCTGCTCTTCTTTCCTCTCTCAAAACTTATACCAAACAAACCTTTCTGGCGGACCTTTTTGCGGGACTGACCGTCGGTGTAGTAGCCATTCCGCTGGCCATGGCCTTTGCCATCGCATGCGGACTCTCCCCAACCCAGGGCCTCATCACCGCCATTGTGGCCGGGTTCCTCATTTCCCTGTTCAGCGGGAGCAAATATCAAATAGGCGGCCCCACCGGAGCCTTCGTGATCATTATCATGGGCGTCCTGGAGCAATACCACGCATCCGGCCTGCTGGTCTGCACATTGATGGCGGGCCTCTTCCTCATCATCTTTGGGTTCTGCCGCATGGGGGCGCTCATCCGCTTTATTCCATTCCCTGTCACCACAGGGTTCACCTCCGGCATCGCCGTGGTAATCTTTTCCACGCAAATTAAAGACATCTTCGGCCTCACCATCACGGAAAAAATTCCCGGAGAGTTCATTGAAAAATGGGCGTGTTACTTCCATTACTTCCACACCATCAACTGGGCGGCGCTGGGGCTGGCCGCCGGCACCGTAATCATTACCCTGCTGAGCCGCCGCTTCTGGCCCAGAATACCGGCCATGCTGGTGGGCATGCTGGGCATGACGGCCGTTTCCGTGGCGTTTTCGTTGCCTGTGACAACCATCGGGCAAGCTTTCGGCAGCCTCCCGAATACACTCCCCCTGCCCTCCCTGCCCAGCATTGACTGGAGCACCCTGGGGGCGCTGA
>ENA-OXEE01000265-OXEE01000265.1-human-gut-metagenome-genome-assembly--contig:-NODE-265-length-30157-cov-24.2897_pt1 | contig 30157 bp, 27 predicted proteins | sample MGYA00249824_ERZ652242 | MGnify/ENA primary metagenome ERZ652242 (study PRJEB26925, sample SAMN05826943) | human gut metagenome | biome: ENVO:2100002; feature: ENVO:00000062; material: ENVO:00002003... | reverse complement strand
AACAAAAGTAAACATTTCAGCCGTATTTCTTTTCACTGCGCAAATCTAAGGGAGCATAGCGAAGAATCTCGTGTGCATCAGCTTGTGTTTTCGAGATCCTTCACTACGTTCAGGATGACAAAATGAGAGCTAAATTTTATTTTGATACACCTCTTGTCTGTTTTATATGTGTTTATTCTTGTAAAGTACCTTCTACGGTTATATTCCCATTTTCTACTTCTCCTTCTGCCCATTGGGATATTTCATAGCCTTCTACAATCAGTTCTCCGTCGCTTATGCGGATTTGGTATTTATAACTGTAACCTTCTGTAAATGCATGGCTTATGGAATTGGTGCCAGCGGTGAAATTTACCCCCTCGCGTGTATAGCCGATGTTGAAAGCCAAGGGGATTTCTATATCAGATGGATTTAATAAAACAGCAAGTTGGATGCCGGTACCGTCTGCTATTTCTTTCCCCGTTTCATACGTTGCGGTCCATTCGTTTTTCTCTTCATTTCCTTCCGGTTTGAATGTTTCTCCTGTTCCTTCTTCCGTAAACCGGTATGCGTAATTCGTGAAACATCCTGCTCCGCTGATACTTGCTGATTGGAGAAGTGTTGTTGCGTCTTCGCTATCGGTCAATGTAATCAAAAGCAGGCTATATACGTGCTTGAACGCGTCTGCATCGGTAAAGCTTACGATTCCGCCTGTGGTAGAGAATTTGCATGTTTTTGTTGCTGCAAGGAAATCGTAATTGCCGATGTCGGTAAGTTCTCCCGTTTGGGTAGTTAAGTCGGGCATTGGAATGTTTTCGCGTGTTGCGCTTTCTTTATAAGGATAGAAGGCACAAAAAGTGAAATCGTTTGTCAGGTCGGGCCAGTCTAATCTTGTTTCAGATTCCCATTGGGAGGTGTTGTAAGTGAATAGAGTCGGACTGGATGCTTCCGGCATGAAGAAACCGATTTGGTCATTTGTCTCGAAGGTGGTTTCTCCCGTTGCTTGTGTTGCAGTACGGCTTGTCTGATTATCCGAAATGCTGGCTTGAATCCGGATTCCGGTGTTTTCCACTGTACCCTGTTCGGGCATTTGTTCTTGTTGGCATGAAGCCATAGCCATCGATAAAGCGATGCATAATACATAATTTACTTTCATAATAAATAAAAAGTTTAGGTGTAAAATATGTTTATATCAACGCAAATCGGGCTGAATGTGTACATATTCAGCCTGTTTTTTTATCGTTTTAATGAAGCAGGCTTCGTATGCCGATACATACGGCTTCATCAGGCAACGCACCTAGGTTCATCAGCCGACGAAGCTAGATGCGTTTTTTGATTAAGCCTGAAGGAGGTTATTGAGGTTCTGTTTTCTCGGCATCCGATAGAGGCAATTCCACTACGCCGAGTTTCTTTTTTCCGTTCATTTTTACCGTAAGCGGTTGGTCGAAATGTACCCAGCGGATGAATTTGGTCTCTTCTACGGCAGGCATTGAATTTAACAGCTCTTCGTTGAAAATGCCGTCTCCGCAATAAGTATTGATAGTAAAATAGCCCACTCCGAATGATGTCAGGTTTTGGAAGAAATGGGTGCCTTGGCTGGGGTCTACCCGATAGTTGGTCAAGCCGGCTTCTACAATCACACGGGCTGCCGATATGTTGGGCCATTTCACCGGAATTCCTAACCACGTATCGCTGCTTCCCCATCTTCCCGGACCCACCAAGACATAATGCTTTCCTTCATCAAGGAAACGCTTGTTCAGTTTTTCGATGTCGTAGGCAATCAATTGGTTATTCGATGCGGAATAGCCTTCGGTTTTTACGTAAATCACGTCTTGGATATCATTCATAATGCCTTGACCCAATGAGTTTTCACTCTTCAGTAGCAAATGTTCTTCGGGGATTGTTTCAAGGTCTTCTTCCAAGTCGGCTTTCATATCTACCATGGGGCGGATTTGCAAGAGGTAGAAAACGCCTCGTTTTTCTTTTGCGTCCAGGTTGACCGCAAATTCGATTTCCACCGGACGGCGCATTTCGCCTTGCCCGTATTTTTGCACTAATTGGAGAATACGTGCCAAGGGGAATACATCGTGCTGAAGGATATTGGCAAAGGTAATGACTTTTCGTCCGCCCGGATAGATGCCGTCGCGGATTACCATATCGTAAGGGTCGTAAGTGGAGGCGATGTAGTTCAGCGAGCCGTCTGCTTCGGCATCTTTTACCGAAAGCTTCAACAGGTTGAAACCATCGTCTAAAGAAAAATTATGTCCTAAGTTTTTCAGGTCGAGGGCGTAGAAGCGGGTCTGTGTTTCGCGCAATGCCATTTCCATTTCGCTGGTTTGCAATACCTTGTCGGGATGATAGGGGCAAACGCGCAAAGTGAGTCCCCCGTCTACAATATATTTGCCCAAACCCAATGCCAAGCTGACCGTTCCTTCTTCGGCAAGTTCATCGTTTATCGGATAATAATTGACCGAACGGGCTACACCCGAAATAGAAGGATAATACCTGTCTCCATACTGGGTTCCTACAACTTCTTGAAGGATAACCGCCATTTTTTCTTCATCAATCACGTTGCTGGTTGCCTGCATATACGCCTTGCTGTCTTTATAGAAGACCGAAGCATAAACGCCTTTTATCGCATCGCTCAGCATCCGGAGACGCTCGTATTTGTCTTCCATATACGGAATCATATACGTAGAGTAAATACCGGCAAAGGGTTGGTAATGTGAGTCTTCCAACAAGCTGGACGAACGGATGGCAATCGGAGCCTTTACCACATCGAAGAAAGCGAAGAAGTCTTCTACCAGGCTATCGGGAAGTTTGGCGCGAAGGAAGGCACGCAAAATGGTATCGTCATCGGCATCACTCAATGCGATTTGATATAGCTGGTTGGTATCCATAAACTCATCGAAGATATCGGTACAGAGCACAACGGTCTTCGGAATTTCGATAATGGCATTCTCGAACTCTTCAAATTCGGGGTGACGCTTAATCATGTTGTCGATGAAAGCCAGTCCTCTGCCTTTGCCTCCTAACGAACCGTCTCCGATGCGGGCAAAATGCGAATAACGGTCGAACCGGTCTCGTTGGAAAACGGCTACGACACCTTGGTTTTTCATTTTGCGGTATTTTACGATAGCTTCGAAGATGATTTGGCGGTGTGCGTCGAGGTCTTGCAAGGAATCCCATGTAATCTGTTTCAAGAACTCTGCCACCGGGAAGATAGCCCGCGAATAGAGCCAACGGGACATGTGGTTCCGGCTGATGTGATAGAGAAGCGAATCGGCTGGAATCGTAAAAATGGCATTCTGCAAGTCTTTCAGGTTATGCACACGAGCCACTTCTTCCTTGGTTTTAGGATTACGGAATACGAAATCGCCGAATCCGAAATGTTCGGAAACCGCCTGGCGCAACTCGATGCTCATCTTTTTCGAGTTCTTGTCGATGAACTGGGCGTGTACGTGTTGGGCAAATTCCCGGTTGGCTATTTCGGCGGATTGTAATATTAAAGGTATAAAGGGGCTTTCGCTCCGCACGACGGTAAGGAAGCGTATACCAGCCTGAGGGTCGATTTTCCCTTCGCGGGGGAAACGGGCGTCGGATACAATCCCCAGGATATTGTTTTTATATTTATTGTATAGGTCGAGGGCTTCTTCGTAGGTGCGTGCCAATACGATTTTGGGACGTCCACGCATACGTAAGGTGCGTTGGTGTTCGTTCAATGCCTCGGTGGCAAATTCCTGGCTTTGGCGCAATACGAATTTATACAGGTTGGGCAATACAGAAGAATAGAACCGGATGGAATCTTCTACCAAAAGAATCATTTGCACGCCCACTTCCTTGATGTCGTGCTCCAGGTTCATTTTGTCTTCTATCAGCTTGATGATAGACACCAACAAGTCTGTATTTCCTAACCAGCAGAACACATATTCGAAAATACTCAAGTCTTCGTGTTCCATACGTTCCCGTATGCCGTGCGAGAAAGGAGTAAGCACCACCAAAGGGATGTGGGGATATTTCTCTTTGATTTGGCGTGCGATGTCGAATGTATCGCTATTATCCGTGCCGGGCATACAGATAACCAGTTCGAAACGGGTGTTTTCCAGTTGCTTCCATGCGTCTTCTTCGGTAGATACCTGCGTAAAGCGGGGCGGGTAACGAAGGCTGAGATTCATGTACTCGATGAATATTTTCTCATCAATACGCCCGTCGTCTTCCAACATGAAAGCATCGTATGGGTTTGCTACAAGCAGTACGTTGAAGATACGTTTCGTCATCAGATTGACGAATTGTGTATCCTTGAAATAGAGTTGGTTTAATTTTAACTTATTGAGCATAGTATTCGGATTTACGCTTTTATTTATTAAACAAATTTCGGTATTTCTCTTGATTTATGCAACTTTATTTGCCGGAAACTTCACTTTACGTATGAAAAGGAGAATTGTGCGTTTAACTTTTTATCACGGATTTCTGTGATTTTTCATCTGAAATATTTGGTGATTTCTCTGAAAAGCCTATCTTTGCATAGTGAAACATTTCATTTTGTCAGACCTTAAATTAAGTTTGTTATGAATATCAATCAGATTATGTCATCGCTGGAAGCTAAGCATCCGGGTGAACTTGAGTATTTGCAAGCAGTAAAGGAAGTGCTGCTTTCTATTGAAGATATCTACAATCAACATCCTGAATTTGAAAAGGTTTCACTGATTGAGCGTTTGGTGGAACCAGACCGTATCATTACGTTCCGTGTGCCTTGGGTGGACGATAAAGGTAAAGTACAAGTCAATTTGGGCTATCGGGTACAATTTAATAACGCTATCGGTCCGTATAAAGGCGGTATCCGGTTCCATGCTTCGGTTAATCTGTCTATTTTGAAGTTCTTGGGATTCGAACAGACTTTCAAGAACGCTTTGACTACATTGCCGATGGGTGGGGCGAAAGGCGGTTCCGATTTCTCTCCGCGCGGCAAAAGCGAGGCTGAAATCATGCGTTTCTGCCAAGCCTTTATGTTGGAATTGTATCATCATTTAGGTCCCGATATGGATGTTCCTGCCGGTGATATCGGTGTAGGCGGACGTGAAGTGGGCTATATGTTTGGCATGTATAAAAAGCTGACCCACGAGTTTACCGGAACATTTACGGGCAAAGGACTGGAATACGGTGGCTCGTTGATTCGTCCCGAAGCTACAGGGTTTGGAGGACTGTACTTTGTGAAACACATGCTTGACAAGAAAGGCATTGATATTAAGGGCAAGACCATTGCTGTTTCCGGATTCGGAAATGTGGCATGGGGTGCCGTGACCAAAGCCAATCAATTGGGGGCGAAAGTCGTTACCCTGTCTGGACCGGACGGATATGTGTACGACCCGGACGGAGTATGTGGCGAAAAGATAGACTATATGTTGGAACTTCGGGCTTCGGGCAATGATATAGTGGCTCCGTATGCTGAGAAATATCCGAATGCAACCTTCTATCCAGGACGCCGTCCGTGGGAAGTAAAGGTGGATATTGCACTTCCTTGTGCAACTCAGAATGAATTAAATGGCGAAGATGCTTGTAATTTGATAAAAAATGACGTACTTTGCGTCGGAGAAATTTCCAACATGGGATGTACGCCCGAAGCAATCGATGCGTTTATCGCTAATAAGGTGATGTATGCACCCGGAAAAGCCGTAAATGCAGGTGGTGTGGCTACATCGGGATTGGAGATGAGCCAGAATGCGATGCATATCAGTTGGACTGCTCAGGAAGTGGATGACAAGTTGCATCAAATTATGCATAACATCCATGAGCAATGCGTGAAATACGGAACCGAACCTGATGGATACATCAATTATGTGAAAGGTGCGAACATCGCCGGATTCATGAAAGTGGCTCATGCCATGATGGCGCAAGGCATCGTTTAAAAGAAGAAAAGAAGTTAATAACATATCTCGTTTAGTTGTATTTGTATTTTGTATTGTAGTTGCGCTGCTCACCTGTGAAGGTAAGCAGCGCTTTTTTTGCATATTGGCAATATAGACAAAACCGTTATATTGCGTTGTAAGAATATAATGTTGATGTATTGCTATGAAAAGACTTCTGATATTATATGTGTTGGCTTGTTTATTGGCTGGATGTACCGATGAAGAACGGGAGGACGTTTTGTCTTCTTCGGTGATTGTTTTAGGGGGTCAAATACGAAGTTTGGGAAGAGCGGCACAAGATATTACCCGATTTGAGGAAGGAGACCGGATTTCTTTTTTCAGTAAAGGAGGCATCGAAGCGAATAACATTCTCCTTACTTATATAAATAAGGAGTGGGAACACGGAGGAGATTTAATTTGGAACGCTTCGGGGGAAGAGGCGGTTCTTGCGGCTTACTATCCCTGTTTTGCATTGGAAGATTGGAACTTTTATGACGGGGACGGATTTCTGAAAGATTTGGTCTGTGCCCGAAAAGAAGTGGCGTATGGATTGCCGGTTGAATTGGAATTTAAGCATTTGTTTTCGAAACTTGTGTTTGAAGCCGATGAGACGGTTAACGGGAAAATACAAAGCATCACGTTTACTCCTTCTGTTCAAGTAAAAGCGATCGAGCCTTATACAGGGACAATCGCTTTGACCGGGAATGCAGCTTCTTCTTTTCAGATAGCTCATCGTTCAGACCGGATTTATTCTTTTTTGGTGCCTTCTGTCCCGGATGTAACGGTTGATATTGACATAACTACACTGCAAGGAGTTTTGTCTCTTGAAGCAACTACGCCTCAAACGTATGAATCAGGTCATGAATATACTTATCATCTTATAGCCAAAGAGGAAGAAGTCGGTATTTATACAGCAGAGGATTTTATTGCATTTTCACATCTTATTAATCAAATGGAATACGAAGGTCGGACATTGGAAGAGTTCGGAAAGAATGTAGACGGGGTAATGACTTATTACCTTCGGAGTGATATTCGGTTTACGGAGGAAGAAAGTAAACGGGTACAGCCGATAGGGTTTAAAAAGTACGCTTCTGGCGATAGAGATGATTATGTTTTTAAAGATTGTTTTGATGGGTTAGGGCATACGCTTTTTGATTTGCAAATTATTACACCAGGAAATACCTTGTATCAAGGTTTGTTCGGTTTTATTGGAAAGGAAGGAGTTGTTAAGAATTTGATTCTTGAAAATTGTTCGCATGTAAATACTTCTGCTTTTGAGTTGCAACATATTGGAATATTGGTTGGATTGAATTATGGAATGATTATGAATTGTCATGTAAAATCCTGTATGATAGAAGATGAAAAACGAGGTTATGCAGGTGGATTAATCTGTGATAATAAAGAAACTGGAGTTGTATTGAACAGTTCGGTAGATAATATGCGGTTTAAAGGAAACAAGTTAAATATCGGAGGCTTGTGTTGTGATAATGGATTTGTCGTTTTGAATAGTTATATGACTAAATGTCAATATGTTGAAGGTAGTAAGTGCGTTGGAGGTCTTTGTTGTACTTTGGGAACAAGTTCTACTTTGCTTAATTGCTATGTGATTTTTTCAAATTATCCTACTGATGATTTTGCTCCACTTGCTTATAAAGTGTTATCGGGTGCTGTTATTCGGACTTGCTATTATAGTGAGCATATATCGGTGAATCCAGTTTATGAAGGTTATAATTATGATATTCAGGATAATGTTTACACATTTGGTGACAGCTATATTACAACGAATGACGGGAAACACCTTCTTGATGCTCTAAACGGTTGGATAGATGAAAATCAAGCTATTTATCCAGACTATCCGCTTTTGCATTGGCAAGAAGGTGATGGAAATGTACCTTTTATTCACCAATCGTTACCTTGATTAGATTTTTTAGGGATAGGAATCTACACATCTAAGCAAAATGTTGTATTTTTGCCTCCAAATTCAAAATTCCATGGAAAAGAACAAGAAATTTACCATTATTCTTATTGTATTGGTTGTGGTCATTGCTGGAGTCTCCTTTCTTGCAATCAATGAATTCCGGAAAAACAAGGAAATGGCAGAAGTATTTGCAGTAGAGAAGGAGGAAATGGAAAATGAATACAGCACATTTGCCGCACAATACGACGAACTTCAGGTGCAAATCAACAACGACTCTTTGCGTGAGAAATTGGAAAGCGAGAAGTTGAAAACCCAACGGTTGTTGGAAGAACTTCGTCAGGTAAAAACAACGAATGCAGCCGAAATAATCCGGTTGAAAAAAGAATTGAAGACCGTTCGCGCTGTGCTTCGGACGTATGTGATACAAATCGATTCACTGAACCGGCTGAATGCGGCTCTGATGGAAGAAAATAAGGAAGTGAAAAGCAAATATACAGCGGCTACGGCTCAAATCAATACGCTTTCTGAAGAAAAGAAAAACCTGAATGAAAAGGTTTCGCTTGCTGCCCAGTTGGATGCTACAAATATTTCGGCACTTCCCATGAATAAACGGGGACGGAAGGCACGTAGGGTAAAGGATGTAAAGAAAATTGCTGTCTCTTTTACAATTGCTAAAAACATTACGGCTGAAACAGGTAATAAGACGGTTTATGTCCGTATTGCCAAGCCGGACAATTCTATTTTGTCGAAAGGCAATACGACTTTCGCTTATGAAGACCGAGAAATTACTTATTCTATCAAGAAGTATATTGAATATACCGGTGAGGAACAGAGTGTAACGGTTTATTGGGATGTAGAAGAGTTTTTGCCTTCAGGTACATACAATGTCTATGTATTTGCTGATGGCAATATGATTGGTCAGAATTCATTCGAAATGAAATAAGTCTCTATCGGATATGAGAAAATACATTGTTTATGTTGGATTTGTATGCATAGTGTTGCCTGTCTTGTTTTTTTCATCGTGCGGGCAAGACCGTTCAGGAGAATATTATGCATTGATTGGTGCCAAAACCTGGATGTACGACATCATGCAACAACACTATTTGTATTATGAAGATTTGCCTGCTGAAGAAGAACTGAATTTTTTTGATAAGCCGGAAACTTTTTTACAGTCGGTTGTGTCTCCGCAAGACCAGAAAAACGGTTCTGTATTTTCTCATATCGATTCGGTTAACGTATCGCGTGTAATGAGTGCTTATCCTTCATTCGGATTGGAAGGTGCGCTTATCCGTAATGCCAACGGTGATTATGTGGTACATATTTTGTATGTATACCCAAATTCTCCGGCATCAGAAGTTGGACTTCAACGCAATGATTGGGTGGTGGATGTAAACGACCGTGCGTTGAATTCGAGTAATTATGTGGAATATTTCCAACGCCCGATAGCTTCTTGCCGTTATCGGGTGGCGCGGGTAAAAGATGGGCTTCCTGATACGTCTTATGTGGATATGCCTGCTCCTAGAATCATTGAGCAACCCAGTGTGTTCACTTATAAGACTATCTCTGTAGGTAGCCGGAAAGCTTTTTATATCCTTTATAATAGTTTTGAAACGGCTGATGAAGATTTATTGAAAGCGGCATTCAACGAGGCAATGGTCCAGTCACCTTCTGACATTATTCTTGATTTACGCTATAATCCAGGGGGGTATGTATCAACAGCCCAATTGCTTAGTACGATTTTAGCACCTCAGAGCGCAATGGGGCAACCATGGATGAATATGATATTCAATGATAAGACTGAACCGCAAACGCAAACTTATACTTTTGATTCAGGCTTGTTGCAAGGTGTTTCAAATCTGTCATACGACCGCCTTTATGTGATAACTTCCGGCAATACGGCTTCTGCTGCTGAAATCATTATCAATACGTTACGTCCTTATTTGGGTGATAAGTTGTTGCAGGTAGGCGGTGCTACTTTCGGGAAAAACGTAGCACAAAGTCTGTTTACGGATGAAGCTTATCCTTTGTTGGAGTTTTGGCTTACGACCGCATACGTCAGCAATTCGGAAGGTTTCTATGAATATTATGACAATGGTTTGCAGCCGGATTATGAGGCAGAAGAAGACCAAACAGCTTATTTGGGAGAGTTTGGAACTGAGCAGGACAGCTTAATGGTTCCTATTCTCTATCATTTGGAATATGGTAATTTCCCGAACTCTGCCCAACAACCTGAAGTGCAAAACCGCAGTTCATGGCAGGGTAGGAGCAAGGTGATTTATAACCCGATAGCTCACAAACCCCGCCGTTCACAATTTGATTGCGATTAAGGTTTTACCCAATTGGAGTCATGAGGAAAAATGACCTGTGGATTGTAGTGCATACTTTCTGTATCGGGGATGCGTAAGTAATATACTTTTGAGCCATGTACGTGTAGCGAACGGGAACGTAGCCATGGGTTCATGTTGCGCAACAACGCATAAGTAATGCCTTGTCCTTTGGCAAAGCGGGGCAGGTCTTCGATGGTTTTTTCCACTTTAATTTCCCGGTAGGGGATAGGGGGATAGAGGTCGGATGCACGTAAATGGAAACCAAACTTGGCCGGGTCGGCAAAGAGCATTTTCACCGCAAGAATACGGTACACATAGCGGGAGGTTTCTTCTACCAGCTGCAAGTCGAGGGCATTTTCTTCGTATTGCCGTTCCAGTTCTCTTGAAATGCGTCCTTGACCTGCATTATAAGATGCCGCAACGCTTACCCAATTCCCAAAGCGGGCGTATGCTTGTTTTAAGTATTTGCAAGCGGCGCGGGTAGCTTTTTCTACATGATAACGCTCGTCAACGGAATTTCCGACTTCCAATCCGAATTCACGTCCTGTAGCGGGCATGAATTGCCAAAGTCCGGCTGCTCCTGCTACAGAGCGTGCCAAAGGATTGTTGTTGCTTTCGATGGACATCAGGTATTTGAAGTCATCGGGCACGCCGTTTTCCCGTAAGATAGATTCTACAATAGGGAAATACCGGTTGGCACGTTTGATGAGTTGGATTGTAGTACTGTGCATATAAGTAAAGGCAAGTAATTCACGGTCCATTCTCTCGCGGCGGTCAAATCGGGTCAAGTCTATTGTCTCACCACAAAAAGTCATGCTTGCAGGAACTTCGATGCAACTGTATGCAGGTGCAGGAGTTGAAGAATCTTCTGCTGTTTGTGCGGATAATGACAAAGTAAAAGCAGCCAATGAAAGAAAAAAGGCTGCTCCAGGCAGTCCGGTACGGATAAATTGAGTGAAAAATGTTTTCATGTTTGTTTGTCGGTTTATTCTTCTAAGGTGAAGCTTTTCAGTATGGTTTCAGGAAGCGTGTCGTTGGGGTCGGTGTACACGATAGATACATAGAAACCGCTTGCATCTTCTTTGGTTATTAAATAACTGTATAGACACTGGTCGCTTTCACAATTTCCGCGTAATTGTACACCGTAGAATTGTGTAAGTTCGAAATCGGTGACTTTGCTTTGCTGGGTCACTTCATCATCAATGGCTATGTTTTTCAGTTCTTGGGCTAATTCGGAGCGTTGGATGCCTTCGCCTTCCAATAACTGGACTGTGATGTAATAGATAGGCGTACTGATAACGAATCCTTCTTCTGAATCATCTTCTATGGTATAGCCTGCGGGAGCTTTGAAACTTACCCCGTAGGCTTGCCATGTAATGGGCTGCAAGGTTTGGGCGTGAAGCCTCATTGCAGAGAGTGTCACAAGTACGATGCTTAGGAAAACTGTTTTCATGCTTGTCTGCGTTCTACAACTTTACGGGCATATACTTCTTCTTCCTTGTTCACTAAGACCAAAACTTGACCGCCCACTTCATTATAGGGTGAAGTGATAAGTCCTAAGGTTTCGTCTTTTAGCATGGCGGATACACCTGCCGATTCTAATAACCCTTTCATTAATTCGGCTTCCCAAAGGCTTCCGCGGTAAACTTCAACCAGTGAATCATACGATTTTGCTTCCATAACTGTATATTTTTAGATTATCTATAACCAAAGATAAGAAAAGTTTTTAGAATAATGAAAATAAACGGGGAAAAAGTATCGGAATGTTGGAAAGAATCTTATTTTTGCAGGGATTTAAATTGATAGTTATGAGTATTACCGACACTTTGTTACAGGTAAGGCAGGCGTCGCGCGCCTTGCCTCTGTTAGAAGAAGAACGTATCAATGAAGTGCTTCGTGCGGTATCGGAGATGATTCTCAACCGTACCGATGTCTTGTTGGAAGCCAATGCGGAAGACTTGCGGCGCATGAATCCTTCCGACCCGAAATACGACCGGTTGAAGTTGACTTCCGACCGTCTGAAAGGCATTGCTTCGGATATGATGAACGTAGCTTCGTTGCCTTCTCCGCTCAATCGGATCTTGGAAGAAACGGTGCGTCCCAACGGGTTGCGCTTGCGGAAGGTGAGTGTGCCTTTCGGTGTCATCGGCATCATCTACGAGGCGCGTCCCAATGTCAGCTTTGATGTGTTCTCGCTTTGTTTCAAGAGCGGAAGCGCGTGTGTATTAAAAGGAGGGCACGATGCGGATTGTTCGAACCGTGCCATCGTGGCGTTGATTCACGAAGTGCTGAGGCGTTTTGATTTGGACGAACATATCGTGGAGCTTCTTCCGGTAGAGCGGGAAGCTACTACGGAATTGCTTCATGCCGAAGGATTGGTCGACTTGATTATCCCTCGCGGAAGCAAAGGATTGATAGATTATGTGCGCCGTGAAGCCACGATTCCAGTTATCGAGACCGGAGCGGGCGTGTGCCATACGTATTTCGATGCTAAGGGCGACTTGAAGAAAGGTGCCGCCATTGTGAATAATGCCAAGACCCGGCGGGTAAGCGTATGCAATGCATTGGATTGTTTGTTGGTGCATCAAGCGCGTTTAGCGGACTTGCCCGAATTGTGTGCGCCTCTTCAGGCATCGCATGTCACGCTTTATGCAGACGGATCGGCATATCAGGCGCTCCAAGGGCATTATCCGGAAGAGTTGCTTTGCCCCGCGACACCGGAGAGCTATGGGACGGAGTTCATGGATTATAAGATGGCTATTCGTACCGTTTCGGACATCGAAGAAGCGCTTGCGCATATCTATACATATAGCTCGAAGCATAGCGAATGCATCGTGACCGAAGATAAAGACACCGCCGCTTATTTCCAGCGCATGGTCGATGCGGCTTGTGTCTATGTCAATGCCCCCACATCGTTCACCGATGGTGCGCAGTTTGGGTTAGGAGCCGAGATAGGCATCAGTACCCAAAAGCTGCATGCCCGTGGTCCGATGGGCTTGCGTGAGATAACTACGTATAAGTGGCTGATAGAAGGAAATGGACAAATAAGAAATTAAATGAAGATAACAATATGAGAACTTACACAAATGTATTTGACTTGGGCGATTTGAAAACCGCTCTTGCAGAAGCTTTTGAGATTAAGAAAGACCGTTATAAATACGAAGCCTTGGGCAAACACCGTACTTGCTTGCTGATATTCTTTAATAATAGCCTCCGTACGCGTCTGAGTACACAAAAAGCGGCACGCAATCTGGGTATGGACGTGATTGTGCTTGATGTCAATCAAGGAGCATGGAAGTTAGAGACCGAACGGGGCGTGGTGATGGACGGAGACAAGAGTGAACACTTATTGGAAGCCATTCCGGTGATGGCATCGTATTGCGACATCATCGGCGTGCGCTCGTTTGCCCGTTTCGAAAGCCGTGAAGACGATTATACCGAAAAGATATTGAATCAGTTCATCCAGTATTCAGGTAAACCGGTGTTCTCGATGGAAGCGGCTACAGGACATCCCTTGCAGGCATTTGCCGACTTGATAACTATCGAGGAATATAAGAAAACGGAACGTCCGAAAGTGGTATTGACTTGGGCGCCTCATCCGCGTGCCTTGCCTCAAGCCGTACCTAACTCGTTTGCCGATTTCATGAACGAAGCCAATGTGGACTTTGTGATTACGCATCCCGAAGGGTATGAACTCGACCCGAAGTTCGTGCGTGGAGCTAAGGTGGAATACAACCAAATGAAAGCCTTCGAAGGGGCTGACTTCATCTATGCAAAGAACTGGGCATGTCCGGGCGTGACCAATCCAGCCGATTATGGTAAAGTGTTAAGCAAGGATATGAGTTGGACGGTAGATACTGACCACATGAAGGTTACGAACGATGCCTTCTTCATGCATTGCCTTCCGGTGCGTCGCAACATGATTGTGACCGATGATGTAATTGAAGCACCCACTTCATTGGTTATCCCCGAAGCCGCTAACCGTGAAATCTCCGCTACGGTAGTGCTGAAGCGTATGTTGCAGGCGTTGTAATATAGAGTTCACCGCAGATTACACGGATTTGATTAGTGAAAATGAATTTATTGATTAAATCTGTGTAATCTGTGGTGAGTTTTTATATTTATCTTTCCACTTCCTTGCCGTATTCTTTCCAATTGTCAAATCCTTTATCTAAATTGTAGACCTTATATCCTAAGTTGGTAAGGATGCGGGCGGCGTTCCGGCTTCTGCGTCCGCTTTTGCAATATACGGCTACGGGATAGTTCTTGTCGAGCACTTCTTCGGCGGCTGCGGCGAAATGGTCTTCCAATACATTGACATTCAGGCTGCCCGGTATGTGTCCTTCGCTATATTCCGCAACGGTACGCACGTCCAGGCGTTGCACGTCCTCGTCTTGTATCAGGCGGTCGAACTCATCGGCGGTTAGGTTCTTGAACTTGTCTTGAGGCTTTGCGCTGCATGCCATTAGTCCGAGCAGGCAGACGATTACGAAGAAAAAGAAATAGAGTGGTTTAATCATAAGTAGGGAATTTTTTAATAGGTGAATTCTCTGTAGGTTTGTCCTTCTTTATAAGTATGGATGCGGAAGCATATTTTGTCTCCGGTGCGCAGGGTGTCTTGGTAGTTCCGAAGCGGAGCGGAGAGGTAAGTCAGGTTGGTGAATGCTTCGTAATCCTGGTTGCTATTATGGAAAAGCCGTAGGTATAATGTACGTACGCCTTGAGAATCGGTAGAGATGCTGTCTTCAATGAAATGGAAAGCATGTGCCTGGTCTTTCCGTTTTACTTCTGCTATCAGATTCAGGTAATTGCCTGAAAGCCATATACTCTGAATATCCACCGGGTCGGTATAGATGCTGTCTTTCCATTCGGATGCTTTAGCCGGATAGGGTGAAATGACGATTTTGCTGGAATAGAGCATTACTTCCGCTTCGCTTGAATTGGTTTTTTCCGTTAGAAACTGATAAATAGATACGGTGCGGTAGAGGGTGTCGGCATGAAGCCCGCTTAGCCCTTCACGAGGCTGCACGGCATAACGCTTCCCATTGTCTGCCACCAAGTGGGTGATTGTTCCGCTTTCGTCTGTCTGGATATCAATGAATTCGGTAATGACATTGGGGTAGACATACGTTTCTTCTTTGCAGCTTCCGGCAAGAAGCAGGCAAAGAAGAAAGGCGATAGGGAGTATCCGTTTGTTCATGCCTCTAATGCTTTCAGGTGGTTGATGGCCGGATTGGCATACATGGTCAGGATGCATTGCCGCAAGAACGGGATGTCCTTATTCGGCAAATCAATCAGGGCGAGTTTCTTTTGCAGGTATGCTTCGAATTTCGCTTGGTCTTTCTCGTCATACTTTCCGGCAAATTCGTGTTTCCCTTCCAGCAAGTCGTATGCGATGTAATTACCAGGATATAAGCGGTAATTACGGTGTATGTGCAGATCGATAAGTTGGGCTGCTTTTACGAAAATCTCGTTCTTCGGCAATCCGCGCAAAGTCTCCAGTTCTTCGTTGAGGCAGGGAGCCGTTTGGAAATAGACTCTGCCTTTATATCCGAAGATGCCCGTCTGCATATTGATAAGGTCGTCTTGTTGCGTTTTCTTGAATCCTTCGATGTCCCGTTTCTGTTGCATTTCCTTGGCTTTCAGGAAATCGCAGGGGTCGTATTCGTATGATAAAGAGGTCGGGACAATGTTTAGCTCTTTTAAGGAGTCGATGACATCTTCTTTCCCGCCCAATGCTAACATTTTCAATACGCTTTCTTGTGTGCGGTCGTTCGAGTCTTTGGCACGTCCTTCGCGTTGGGCAATCCAAATGTTTTCTTTTTTCTCGGTAATGGCGAAATGGATGTAGCGTGACATACGTGCCGATGACAATAGCATCTGGCGCATGCTGAGCGCACGCTGCACGATGAACGACTTGTTTACCCGCACTAATTTCTTTATCCATGGATAAATGAGGAGGTTATCCCCAATGGCGATTTCTACGGTATTAGGAAAGTGGTTTTCCAATAGTCCGACCGAAAGGAAACCGGGGTCGAGCACGATGTCGCGATGGTTGGAGATAAATGTATAATTCTTCTCTTTATCGGGCAATGAAGAAGCGTTCAGGGTAAATCCGTCGCTATGTTCTTCGATGATTTTGTGCAGGATAGGGTAGAATATCGTGGCTTGCACCTCCAAATTGGTTTTGCATTGATGTAGCCGCTGGTGAAGCGCATCGAGGGGGACTCCCGGCATGATGATATGGGCAACCGCCTGAAAAGCAGGGTCAGCCAGAAGTTCCTCGAATACTTGCGGAAGTTCTTCGGGTGTATACGGACGTATCTCGTCGAATTCAGCAGGAATGTTCATAATGCTTGGTTTTAAAGTTTGTCCCAAAGATAGCTCTTTAAATTGAGAATTGAAAATTGAAAATTAAAAATTAAAAATTACGATATCCGCATTTGCCTAATTATGTAGGGGCGTATTGCGAATATTCAATTTTCAATTTTTAATTTAAAAAGCGTTTTCTATGATGTCGGTCATAATTTCTTTCATATCAATGCCGGCGGCACGGGCTTGCTGGGGAATGAAGCTGGTGGCGGTCATGCCGGGAGTCGCGTTTATCTCAAGCAAATTGATTTTCTCGCCTTCGGTGATGATGTAGTCCACACGCACAATGCCCCGGCATCCCAAGATGTCGTAAATGGCAGAGGTGAGTTTTTGTACCCGGTCGGTCAATTCGGGGCTGAGGCGTGCGGGAGTGATTTCGGTCACTTGCCCGTTGTATTTCGCGTTGAAGTCGAAAAACTCGTTCTTGCTCACCACTTCGGTGATAGGCAATACCACCGACTTGTCCCGTGTCTTGTAGCATCCGTTTGCTAATTCGATGCCGTCCATAAAGGCTTCTATCATGGCATCGTCCGATTCGGCGAAGGCGGCTTGCAGGGCAGGCTGAATTTGTTCTTTGGTCTTCACCTTGGTTACGCCGAAGCTCGAACCGCTGGCATTGGGCTTGATGAAGCAAGGCAAGCCTATCTTTTCGATGACTTCTTCATCGCTGATGCCGTTCCGCTTGTGTACCAACATCGACTCGGCAACCCGTACGCCGAAGCTTTTCAAGTATTGGTTGGTTACGAACTTGTTGAACGTCAATGCCGAAACCAATACATCGCAGGTGGAATAAGGGATTCCGAGCAATTCGAAGTAACCTTGCAGGATGCCGTTCTCGCCCGGAGTGCCGTGGATGGTGATGTAGGCGAAATCGGGCTTTACCTTTTGCCCGTTCTCCATGAAGGTGAAGTCGTTCTTGTCTACCGCGCTCTTCGAGCCGTCTTCCAACAGGGCGTTCCAGCCTTTGCGCCCTAATTCGATTACATATACCTTATATATATCCTTGTCGATGAAAGAATAGATTCCTTCTGCACTTTTCATGGAGACATCGTGTTCCGACGAGTCTCCTCCTGCTACGATTGCAATAATACGTTTCATACTTATATTTCTCTGTTACTGATGTATGCTCTCCATTTCTCCAGTAAGAGTGTCATGTCTTCGGGCAATTCGGAAGTGAAAAACAGTTCCTTGCCCGTGCGGGGATGTACGAATCCCAATGTCTTGGCGTGCAGGGCTTGCCGGGGACAAATGGCGAAGCAATTGTTTACAAATTGTTTGTATTTACTAAAATGAGTTCCTTTTAATATCTCGTGCCCTCCGTAACGTTCATCGTTGAACAGCACGTGTCCGATGTGTTTCATGTGTACACGTATCTGATGCGTACGACCGGTTTCGAGCACGCATTTCACGAGGGTGACATATCCTAACCGTTCCAATACCTCGTAATGGGTGACGGCATGTTTCCCTTGGGTAGGGGCGCTCAGCACCGCCATCTGCATCCGGTCTTTGGGGTTGCGTCCGATGTTTCCTTCGATGGTTCCTTCGTTCTCTTCGATGATGCCCCATACCAAGGCGTTGTATTCACGCTTTGTGGTTTTGTTGTAGAATTGCAAGCCCAAATGGGTCTTGGCGTCCGGAGTCTTGGCTATGACCAGCAAGCCCGAAGTGTCTTTGTCGATGCGGTGCACTAATCCCACTTGCGGGTCGTTCGGGTCATACGTCGGCACGTTGCGCAGGTGCCAGGCAATGGCGTTCACCAAGGTGCCGTGATAGTTTCCGCAACCCGGATGCACCACTAATCCTGCCGGCTTGTTTATCACCATCAAGTCATCGTCTTCGTAAACGATGTCTAAGGGGATGTCTTCGGGGATAATGTCGTTTTCATACCGCGGGCGGTCCATCATCACCGTCAATACATCGAGCGGCTTCACCTTATAGCTGCTTTTTACGGGTTTCCCGTTAGCCATGACATAGCCGTTATCTGCAGCCATTTGGATGCGGTTGCGCGATGCGTTGACGATGCGTTCGAACAGATACTTGTCGATACGTATCGGGGCTTGCCCTTTGTCTACCGTTACGCGGAAATGTTCGTATAGTTCGGGCGAGGAGCCTACCGGCTCGATGTCGTCCAGCGATTCGTCCAGTTCGGTTAGGTCATCTATCTCCATGAGGCTATTCATCTATATGCGTTTGTCTATTCACCTATATTAAAACCACGATTCATCTACTTGCGCCTCGCTTTCCTCCCGGTTGAGTTGGAAATTGAGCGAATCGGTCGTGAGCGAGTCGCGCAGGTGGGTATTCCCGATGCAGAGGGTGAGCAGGGCTTCGAAAGGCACCCGGTCGCCCGACTTCAGTTTCCGTCCTCGGTATTTGATGCCATATACCCAGTCTTGCTCTCCGGGCACCAGTTCGGGTTCGGTCAGCTTGAACTTCATCGCCTTCAGCTTGGCGGCGGCTTGGCGCACGGAACTGTTGTCGATGATGTCGGGGATTCTTACGCGGGGCACTTCGCGCGTGTTGATGGTCAGATAGACCGTCCGCCCTTCTTTTACCCTCATGCCGGCTTCGGGCTTTTGTTCGAGGACAATGCCGGGAGAGAGTTCTTTTACGAACGTAGAGTCCACCACTATGCCTTGCATCTGCTGGTTCTGGAGCAGGAGTTGGGCTTGTTCCAGTGATTTGTGCTTGATGTCGGGCACTACATACGATTGTCCGTGATGCGTGTAAGCATCGAGCCAGAACAACGTTCCGCCGATGCATCCGATAACGGCAATTACCATTCCGATGAGGTTCAACCAGAAGAAACGGTTATGTTTGAACGAAAAAAAGTCTTTCAGCTTTATCATAATTCATAATTGGTTTGGGGTGAGCATCAAAAAAGAAAAGCCACAAAACACTGTCTCAGCATCTTGCGGCTCTTTGCTTTTTTCTTTCTCAGGCTTATGCTTTTACGCCGTTGTATTCGTCAGAGACGGTCAGTTTCTTACGACCTTTAGCACGACGTGCAGCCAATACGCGGCGACCGTTAGCGGTTGCCATTCTTTCACGGAAACCGTGTTTGTTTCTTCTCTTTCTGTTCGAGGGTTGATAAGTTCTTTTCATCTTTCGTATCTATTATGTTATTATTCCATGCGTTCGGGCTGCAAAAGTAGTGACTTTTTTTTAATAAACCAAACGGTAAATCATTTTTAGACAAATCTTTTTGTGTTTTTCCCTGATTTAGATTAATTTTGCACCCGATTTGAGAGTGAGAAGATAATTCAATAATCACAATAAATAAAGATTTTAGTTATGATTAATGCTCAAGACATTAAGATTGGAACCGCTATCCGCATGGATGGCAAGTTGTATTTTTGCATCGATTTCTTGCATGTAAAGCCGGGTAAGGGAAACACTTTCATGCGTACGAAGCTGAAAGACGTAGTAGACGGTTATGTATTGGAACGTCGTTTCAACATCGGTGAGAAATTGGAAGATGTACGTGTAGAACGTCGTCCGTATCAGTTCCTCTATAAAGAAGGTGAAGACTATATCTTCATGAACCAGGAAACTTTCGAGCAAGTGCCTATCGCTCACGACCTGATTGAAGGCGTTGACTTCCTGAAAGAAGAAATGGTGGTAGACGTTGTGTCGGACGCTTCTACCGAAACGATCCTGTTTGCCGAACTTCCGGTAAAAGTTCAGTTGAAGGTTACTTACACCGAACCGGGCTTGAAGGGCGATACCGCTACCAATGCTACGAAACCGGCTACGGTAGAGACCGGCGCTACGGTACGTGTGCCTTTGTTCATCAACCAAGATGAAACCATCGAAGTAGATACCCGCGACGGTTCATACGTAGGCCGCGTGAAGGCTTAATAGGATATTCCTTATTATATAATAGGCTGCATTCTTCGGCTTAGCAGGAATGCAGCCTTGCTTATTCTTAGACTTAAATTAATGGAATTATGAAAAAGAGTTTGTTTTTTTATTTGTTTGCCGTGCTCTGCACGATGAGCTTGTTCACTTCTTGTAGTGATGATGACGATGCGGTTTCTTTAGCTGAAATTGTAGCTGGAGATTATGACGGTACATTGGATATTGCTATGGATATGGGAGGTATGTCGGTATCGGTTGGTAAAGATATTGAGGAAACGGTTGAAGTGACTAAGGTGACCGATGCGGCGGTTGATTTGCGTATTCAAGGCTTCTCGATTATCGGTATGGATTTGGGGAATATTGAGTTGAAGAATTGCCAATTGACAGAGGTCAGAGACGGTGTATATGATTTTACGGCTTCTTCAAACTTGAATGTAGTTGGTATGCTTTCGGCTACGGTCAATGGAACAGGTGAATTTTCAGGCAATACATTGACTTTGAATTTGGATATTACCGATATTGCATTGGACGGAAATGACGTTACCTATACAGTAGATGTAAAATACGAAGGCACAAAAGTTGCCGAAAACTAATAAATAATTCACGGAAGTAAAATGCTTATTAGTCTTTACTTCCGTGTTTTTTATGTCCTGTTTTTAAGAATAGACCATAAATATTGAAGTTGACTCTTGCGTAAGTGCGTAATTTATACCAACTTTGCAGCAAAACTTAAAAACAGACTAAACTTTAATTTGAAAGAAATGAAAAAGAATTTGTTTTTTTATTTGTTTGCCGTGCTGTGCACGATGCCTCTCTTCACTTCATGTAGTGATGACGACGCTCCGGTAGTGATTCCGGTGGATGAAGAAATTGCCGGAAATTATGGTGGTAAGCTGGATATTAAATTGATGGGTCAACCTATTTCGGGTGATGGTATTGCCCAGAATGTAAGTGTGACTAAAGCGGGTGATAATGCGATTTCTTTATCTATAACTGATTTCTCTTTTCTCAAAATTCAGGTAGGTGATATTAACTTGAATAATTGTGCATTGACTTCAACCGGAGAGAATGCGTATAGCTTTACCGCAGAACCATTCGAATTGGCTTCGAAAGACGGACAAATGACTTGTACGGTAACATTGAATAGCGGCTCAATCGTAAATGAAATCTTAACTTTGAACTTGGGTATCGACGCTCAATTGGCAGGCATGGAGCAAAGTGTAGAGGTGACTTTTACAGGTGAACGTGGTGTAACGGTAGAAACGGCAAGTTCGGAAGCGGATATTACCGCATTTAGCTTTGACACCGATTACGAGGCTCATCCGATGCATCAAGTTCTTATTGGTGCGGCTCAGATTGATGCAGAAACTCATACTATTACATTCAATGTAGACCGTGATTCGCTGGCTACTGAGAAATATGCTGATGCATTGGCTAACCTGTATCCTATTTTCACTTTATCTGAAAAGGCTACAAGCACTCCTGCATCAGGCGAAGCTATGGATTTTTCAGGCGAAAACAATTCTGTAGTTATTACGGTAACGGCAGAAGACGGTACTACGAAAACGGAATGGACTGTAAAGGCTAATTTGACCTACGTGCCTACTACATTGGCTAATGACTTCAATACATGGGAGACTATTTCAGGAACAAATATTTTGACTCAAAGTTCATCATGGGAAGCTCCTTCACCTGTAGATATGTGGGCTAGTGCGAATGAAGGAATGGCTGGTATGAAGATTTTGGGATATGCTGGTGATTGGGCAATGGTAAAGGGTGAAGGACAAGATGGTTCTGCTGTATTGCTTCAAACATTAGATACAGAAGATTATAGTCCTGCTCCTGTTATCACTCCTGGAAGTCTTTATACAGGTTCTTTTGATTTTGATATGATGGCAGGTCTTCAAGGAAATTATTTGATAATGACTCATTTTGGTGTTCCTTTTAAAGGTAAACCCGCGACATTGAATGTTACTTATAAATATGAAAAAGGTGCTGAATATGTGGGCGGTGAGACCGGAACTGAAGAAGATAAAGGTTTAATCGTTGCCGTTCTGTATGAAGCTGTTGATGCTGCAGGTGCTGATTTTCATTTGGATGGAAGCACACTTGCTGACACACAGTATCATGTAATGAGTGCATGGGTAGAAGGTGCAGAAGGAGTCAGCGATACAAACGGAGAATGGAAGACGGTTTCTATTCCCTTCGAAGAACTCGGTACTTACGATTCTGCCAAGTCTTATAAATTGGCAATTGTTTGCCAGTCAAGTGTAAACGGAGCTACAGCTCAAGGTGCAGTCGGCAGTAAATTGTGGATTGACAATATTGAGGTAGAAGCTGTAGCAGAATAATTTGATTTTTTCTGTAAACAACAAAGAGGCATGAAAGCAAGCGCTTTGGTTTCGTTTTCATGCCTCTTCTTTTTATTTAATATTCAGGCAAGCCTTATTTGCTCTCACACCGCATAAAGCGGGATGTTAGTCAAATTGGCTTGCACTTTATATGGCAGCATCGAATATCGTTCGGCATGTTCTATAAGTTGTTATAAAGCAATTTGTTCCATATAGTTGGTACATTTTTCTGCATGGAGTACACGGCTCTTTCATTTAAAGCATAATGAATGCAACAATACACCCCTACCAATAATTTGATAAAAAGCGGACACTCATTATATTTTTAAATGAAAGAACTGTGTTGGCGGATGAAAAATTGGAGTGCTTTGTGCATGGATTTTGAAATAAAAGCATTACATTCGCAGACGGCTTCATCGGGAAGCCTTTATTCGTTTATCTTAAAACAAGGATACAATGAACCAGAAATTAGAGATTCCGCATGGTTTTGCTTTATGCGGGGAGGCGGAATGCCTTTGTGCTGAGGGGTGTTTGCGTCATCGGGCTTATCTTCAGCAGGCAGAAACGGTAAAAGTATTTACGGTGGTAAATCCACGGTTTTGTACGAAGGATGGGCAATGTGCTTATTTCCGTGATGCGGGTCCAGTGAATTTTGCCCGTGGGTTTACTCAGATGCAGAAGCGGATGTTGCCCGAACAATATAATGCTTTTATGTGGAAACTTATCCCTTACTTCGGACGGAATCCTTATTTTGAACGTAGGAACGGTAAGCGGCTGATTTCGCCTGCCGAACAGCAGCAGATTGTGGATGTTGCCCAACAAGTAGGGGTGGAAGTGGAGTTTAAGTTCGACGCTTACGAGCAACGGTATAATTGGAGGAATTAACCGCTTGTGGCACAACGGTTAAATTGTTGAATTTTCAGTCCTACCGAGGTAGGACTGCTGTTTGGTATGGGGCAGTACTGCTGTTTTACTAGGGTAGGACTGCAGTCCTACCCTAGTAGGATTAGGGGAGGACTGGCATGTTTAAGCCTGTAGATTAGGATGTTTCAGAATACATATCCGAACCCGAAGTTCAGGTAAATGGGGTACATGGCGAAGGTGATGGTTTCAAAATCCTTTTGGAAGATGTCGTTCAGTCCCCATGTAAGGTCGGCATGTACAGTGAGGTGTTTGTAAGCTCTCCATGAGCCGCCTAACTGCAATCCCCATTGGAAATGACGAAGGTCTTCCGAAAAGTCGTATGTCGCAATGTTGTCTCCTGAAAAGTTTACGCGGCTTCCGGTAGCATCGGGAGTGCGGAGATGGCCTTCGTAGACGTTTCCATTGAAATCGCCGTCCATCATGTAGGAGAAGTAGGGACCGAATACCATTTTCCAGCGTTCACCTATTTTGTAATTGGCAAGAATCGGTACGGTGAGGAGTGACATTTTCACTTTGGTCTTTACGCCTCCGGTCCATAATCCTTGGATTTTCCCACCGGTTTCGCTCAGGATTTCCATACCGTAGTTTTTTACGGTGGCTTCGGTTGTCATGCTCTTGCTGTCGAGGCGAAGTCCTACGCTTATGCCCCATTTTTTTGCTTCGTCAATCCATTTGGTGGCGTTTCCTTCAATGGTGATAGCAAGCCCTGGGCTGTAGCTGTCCAGACTTCTGATTTCATGCGGAAGCGGAAGAGGGGAGGTGCCTCCGATGTTTACGCCTGCCTTGAATTCGTATTCCAGCCCGTGTAAGGTTGACCAAATCAAGCCTTTGTGTTCAGACCATTGCGCTTGGGCTGTACCAAAACCAAGCGTGAAGATTGCAACGAGAGTAAGTATGTATTTTTTCATATCGTTTTACATGTTTGAAGGTTGTTTTATTCACAGATGACTTCTACTTCGTCTATGTATAGTTCGCTTCCGATAGCTCCGCGGAAATAAGCTCCTTCGATGCTGGAAGAGAAGACGATAGCCAGTTTGTATTTGCCGTTTGCCAATCCTTCCGCATCTACAGTCTTGCCATTTTGCGGTTCGAAAGGTAGGTCGAAATAGGTCCATTCATCCGTTTCTTTCATATTGTCGATGCGTGCCATGAGCGATATTTCCGTTAATGGCACCTACTAGAGGGAGTGCGTCTCCTGCCAAAGTGTAGTCGCTGGTAGGAGCTTCATAAAGAAGCGCATAGATGTCGCCCATGTCTGTTTTCCCTTCTACTGCGTTTTTGTTTTCATCTGTAAAGGTTTCTCCTTTTTTATATTTATACCAGCCAGTGATGCGTGCGGGCTTTTTGGTAAAAGGAAAGCCGAAGCGGGTGGCTCCAAGTGGATCCATTACAGCATTTTGCACATCGAACGAGCCGATAAATAAGTTGCCGGCTGCGATGGGCATACCGATAGGGGCGCCAAAAGAACCGGTATCGCTGGTGGTAAGGCGGACACATTTTCCGCTATATCCTACAGGGTGTTGTGTGGTAGGATATTCTAGTTCGTTGAGTGCCATACCGCTCAGTTCGTATCCGGGATTTCCGCTTGCCCATTGCATGATGCCCGATTCGTTGGTCAGATAGAATATGTGATAAGGAGTAGTTGCCCGCAGGTTTTCAAATGAAAAATGGGTTGGAAGTTCCATTTTGTTGATGCGGACTATGTATGTCGTTTGGGTGTTTCCATCTTCGGACGTTACGGTAAAGCGGCGTAATGGTTGTTGACTGAAGTTGTAATAAGGCGGTTGGTCACCAGCCTCTTGTTCGTCGGTTTGGATGGTTGCTCCGTCGGCAAGGGTAAAATTCAGTTCTTGTCTTGATATGTCCGTGCCGTCAAGCACATAGATTTCAATTTCTTTGTGTGTGGCATCAATACTTGCTAATTGGATATTCGCTCCGGTGCAGCCGTCAATAGCTGCTTCTACATTGGGCACTTCGTCCTGAATACACGAAGCGGTAAAGAGTGACAGGAGAAAACCTGCCGCACATGTTCTGAAGTTCATAATCGTCTTTTTGGTAAATATTTGGATGCAAAGGTAATGAAATAACTGATAGGTATGGATAAGTAGAATGTTAAAAAGAGACGGGAAGAGGAGGAAAAAGAAAAATCCGGTCCCCTTTGCAGAGAACCGGATTGGAATATGTCGCATGTGCGGGCTGATTATACAATGCCTTGAGCCATCATGGCGTTAGCCACTTTCATGAATCCGGCAACGTTGGCACCCTTCACGTAGTTGATGTAACCATCGGGTTCTGTTCCGTATTTCACGCAAGCTTCGTGGATGTTCTTCATGATGCTCTTCAGTTTTTCGTCCACTTCTTCTTGGCTCCAGCTCAGCTTGATAGAGTTCTGAGTCATTTCCAAACCAGATACCGATACACCGCCGGCGTTGGCTGCTTTACCCGGAGCGTAGAGGATTTTAGCTTCCTGGAATACGCGGATAGCTTCGGGAGTAGAAGGCATGTTTGCACCTTCTGATACGGCAAATACACCGTTTGCAATCAAAGCTTTCGCGTCGTCGCCGTTGATTTCATTCTGAGTAGCAGAAGGAAGGGCGATATCTGCCTTTTCGTTCCAAGGACGTGCGCCTGCTACGTATTTGCATCCGTATTTTTCTGCATATTCGCGGATACGTCCACGGTAGAGGTTCTTCAATTCCATGATGTAATCCAATTTTTCGCGGTCGATACCGTCCGGGTCGTAGATATAACCGTCTGAGTCGGACATGGTAACAACTTTTGCTCCCAATTGAATCAGTTTTTCTACTGTATATTGAGCCACGTTTCCTGCACCTGATACCAAGCAAGTCTTGCCTTTGATGTCGATGTTGCGGGTCTTCAGCATTTCGAGCAGGAAGTAGATGTTTCCGTAACCTGTTGCTTCGGGACGAATCAGAGAACCACCGAATTCGCGTCCTTTACCGGTCAATACACCGCTAAATTCGCGGGTCAGTTTCTTATACATACCGAACATATAGCCTACTTCACGTCCGCCTACGCCGATATCGCCTGCAGGAACATCGGTTTCAGGACCAATGTGACGCCACAATTCCAACATGAAAGCTTGGCAGAAACGCATTACTTCAGCGTTTGACTTACCACGCGGAGAGAAGTCTGAACCGCCTTTACCGCCACCCATCGGGAGTGTAGTCAATGAGTTCTTGAATGTTTGTTCGAAAGCCAAGAACTTCAAGATGCCGAGGTTTACAGAGCTGTGGAAACGGATACCGCCTTTGTAGGGACCAATGGCGTTGTTGTGTTGTACGCGGTAACCCATATTAGTCTGGATGTTGCCTTTATCGTCCATCCAGGTCACACGGAACTGATAAACACGGTCTGGAATACACAAACGTTCAATCAGATTCACTTTATCGAACTCGGGATGTTTGTTGTATTCTTCTTCGATTGTACCTAACACTTCTTCTACTGCCTGGTGGTACTCAGGTTCATTCGGAAATCTTCTTTTCAGATCTTCCAGTACTTTAGCTGCATTCATTCTTTAAATTATTAGAGGTTATAAATTATTTTCGCTGTTGTTTGATGTGGCAAAAGTATAGATTATTTTTTATTTGTGCAACAATTTACTAAGGGAATTGAAGAAAAAACATCAAAAAGCTGTTTTTGTTTCGTTTTTGTGTGGAAATGACTACTTGTTTCGTCCCTTTTTTAACGCTTTGACAATAGGAATGAACACCAAAGCGCCCGAAATGAGTATCGTAAGGATAAGCATGCCGTCAATTTGCGGGCTGGAAGTAAGGACAATAAAGCAAAGTGCCGCCCAAAACAAGGCAAGCACGACACATTGTGAAGTGGTAAGGGGTTTGCGCATGATGGTTGGATTATTATATTGATAAAAGAAACGCAGATTAACGCAGATTTACGCGGATGTCTTTTGTTTTAATTAATCTGCATAAATCTGTGTTAATCTGCGTTTATAAGGAAAGCATAAATCCTTTATTCTTGATTATGCAACTTCTTTTCTACAATGGCATCGATGCAGGCGATAGCGGTGATGTTTACAATATCGCGTACAGAACTTTCGATGTCGGTGAAATGAATCGGTTTGTTCAACCCCATTTGAATCGGGCCAATCACTTCTGTCTCACTCATGTTTTGGATGAGTTGGTAAGTGGCATTGGCTGAAGTCAAGTTCGGGAATACCAATGTGTTGACTTCTTTGCCTTTCAGGCGGGTGAACGGATATTTCTCGTCACGAAGTTCGTTGTTTAATGCAAATTTCACTTGCATTTCACCGTCGATTGCCAAATCAGGGAATTCACGATGCATATAAGCTACAGCTTCATGTACTCTAGCCGGACTTCCTTCTTGGTCGGAACCGAAGTTTGAGTAAGAAAGCATTGCCATAACCGGTTCTTGGTTGAAGAAACGGACTGCTTTTGCAGACAATTTGGCTATATCAATCAATGCATCTGTATCGGGATGACGATTGATAAGCGTATCGGCGATGAAATAAGTCCCTTTCTTTGAGTTCAAAATATGCATGGTGCCGAAGTGTTTGTATTCAGGCTGGATGCCGATGACTTCTTTGGCAACTTTAATGGTGTTAGAATATTTGGTATACAGACCTGTTACAAAAGCATCTGCTTCGCCGGTCTCTACCATCATCATACCGAAATAGTTGCGTTCGAACATCTTATCGTTGGCTTCTTGGTAGTTAGCACCTTCGCGGGCGCGTTTTTCGCTCAAGATACGTGCATAACGTTCGCGGCGTTCTGCCTCACGGTCATGACGCAAGTTGACGATTTCGATGCCTTCCAGGCTTAAATCCAATTCTTTTGCCAGTTTTTCGATACGTTCTTCATTACCCAACAGAATCGGGTGGCAGATGCCTTCGGATTTAGCTTCTACTGCAGCTCTCAGCATATTGGGGTGGATACCTTCTGCAAATACAACACGTTGCGGATTTTGGCGTGCTGTTTCATACAATTGGCGGGTCAGCTTGTTTTCTTGTCCCATCAATTCGCGTAAATGATTCTTGTATCCGTCCCAGTCGGTAATGTGTTTGCGTGCCACACCCGAATCCATTGCAGCTTTGGCTACAGCCATAGACACTTCGGTAATCAAGCGCGGGTCTACGGGTTTCGGGATGAAGTAATCAGGACCGAATGTCAGGTTGTTTACGTGATAAGCGTTATTTACGACATCGGGTACCGGTTTCTTTGCCAGTCCGGCAATGGCGCGTACTGCAGCCAGTTTCATCTCTTCATTGATAGCGGTAGCACGGGTGTCAAGTGCTCCACGGAAGATATACGGGAAACCGATAACGTTGTTGATTTGGTTCGGATAGTCGGAGCGTCCGGTAGACATTAATACATCGGGACGTGACGCCATGGCGTCTTCGTAAGAGATTTCCGGAGTCGGATTGGCAAGGGCGAATACAATCGGGTGGTCAGCCATGCTGCGTATCATGTCTTGTGAAAGGACATTCCCTTTTGACAAGCCTAAGAATACATCGGCACCTTTGATGGCTTCAGCCAAAGTATGTACATCGGTACGGTCTGTAGCGAAGTATTTTTTCTGTTCGTTCAGGTCGGTACGTTGTTTGGTGATGACTCCCTTGCTGTCCAGCATCAGAATATTTTCCAACCGTGCGCCTAATGAAATGTAAAGTTTTGTACAAGAGATGGCAGACGCTCCTGCTCCGTTTACAACGATTCTTACATCTTCGATTTTCTTGCCTGCTACTTCCAATGCGTTTAGTAAGCCTGCGCTTGAAATAATGGCGGTTCCGTGTTGGTCATCGTGCATGACCGGAATATCCAGTTCTTCTTTCAGACGTTGTTCTATTTTGAAACATTCAGGAGCTTTGATATCTTCCAGATTGATACCTCCGAATGTCGGGGCAATCGCTTTTACCGCTTCGATAAATTTATCCGGATCTTTTTCGTTGACTTCGATATCGAAAACATCGATGCCTGCATAAATCTTAAACAACAATCCTTTACCTTCCATTACCGGTTTGCCACTCATGGCACCGATATCACCTAATCCTAAAACGGCAGTTCCGTTTGAGATAACCGCTACCAAGTTTCCTTTGTCTGTGTAGTCGTATGCGGTGTCAGGGTCTTTCTGGATTTCCAAACAAGGTTCTGCCACCCCGGGAGAATAAGCTAAAGACAAATCACGTTGGGTTTGATAGGGTTTGGTCGGAACGACCTCAATTTTACCTGGTTTGCCTTGCGAATGGTAGAGCAAGGCAGCTTCTTTTGTTATTTTCACCATCTTCTTATAGATTTATCGTTAATGTGCTGTGCAAATGTAGGAATAAAATAACAAATAGACGATTTTTCAGCTTAAAAAACTGTAAATTGTTGAATTTGCTTTTTTATTTGGTCGGTAAGATTTGTCAATTGGTCGGAATAATAGGACTAAATGTAATAACTTCTTTATTTTATGGTTATACTTAGTTAAACGCCCCTCCTTAGGTGTGATTTTTTTTTCTATCTTTGCACTGCTAAAAAC